>Ga0075364_10001516_pt1 | contig 12645 bp, 12 predicted proteins | sample EndMetdeltDD1764_FD_71517 | JGI IMG/M metagenome (GOLD analysis project Ga0075364, IMG submission 71517) | Populus endosphere microbial communities from Tennessee, USA - Endosphere MetaG P. deltoides DD176-4 | ecosystem: Host-associated > Plants > Roots > Endosphere | place: USA: Tennessee... | reverse complement strand
ATCGACATGTCGCCTGATGGTGAGAGCCAGGCGGCTGCGTGCGTTGCGCCGGTGTCCTGATGCAGGGGTTGCAGACGGCGCATGGTTTGCATGCAAGCGGCCAGATCGCGCGCGCGCCAAACCGTGCCCTTGCCTACCGGAGCGACGTCCCGCAACACCTCCGGCAAAGTCTCCACACCGCACAAACCGCAGCCGGTTCGCCCGGCCATCGCCCGTCGGCGGGTTTTCAGCCGATTCATTGCCGATCCCGCGATCTCCATCTCCACGATCACCCCGCTGTCGCGTACGTCCAGCACGATGTCACGGATATCGGTCACGCGATCGACGATGCCCTCCGTCAAGGAAAACCCCACGGCAAAATCTTCCAGTTCGGATGGGGTCACCAGCATGGTGGCGTGGCTGATGCCGTTGTAGCTCAGGGCGACCGGCGTTTCCTCCGCCAGCACGTCGGTTTCGTCGATTGCCTGGTCGGTGTCACGCATCCGCCTGACGCGACAACGCATGGTTGTCTGGGGCAGCGCAGCGGTCTGTCCGGCCAGGGCAGTCAGGGGACCTTCAGAGGAGGCGCTGCTGTTCATGAGGTCCTGTTCGCGCCCCGGGGCGCGGATATCGAGACTATTTCTTCAAGGATGGCGCGTACGCCCTTTTCGTGGCGAGAATTGCAGCGTGAATCGTCGTCGTCGCCACACAGCGTCACCATACAGCGTGACCATACAGCGTGACCACAGCGTCACTACAGCGTCACTACAGCGTCACTACAGCGTCACTACAGCGTCACTACAGCGTCACCCCACGTCACGGGCATCGGGCAATAACCGTGCCGCCAGTCTGCCTGGGCACGACGCTGGCTGCTGCATGACGCAAATGAAGTGGGTGTATATCACGCCCCAGCGTGACCGTGCTCGCTTCCCAGCGCCCAGAAGGGAAAAACAAGTCGATCCCTGCGAACGGGCGACAACGCTATGATGTGTCAATGGACAAAGTGATTTTCCTGCAGAACAGTGGATTCGGCCCGGGCCAGGGCGTGCACGCCGGTCCGAACCTCGGTGTGCTGGCGGTGCCCGGCAGTGGCCTGGCAGCTGGCGAGCGATTGCGTGATGCGCGTGCCCGGCCACTTCGCGATCTGCGGATATCCGTGACCGACCGCTGTAACTTTCGTTGTGGCTACTGCATGCCGCGCGACGTGTTCGATTCGAACTACACCTTCATGCCGCACTCGGCCCTGTTATCGTTCGAGGAGATCACGCGCGCGGCTCGCGTCTTCGCAAGCCTGGGAACGCAGAAGATCCGGCTGACCGGTGGCGAGCCCTTGCTGCGCAAGAATATCGAGCGACTGGTGGCCATGCTGGCCGAGCTGCGTACTGCGCAAGGCCAGCCCCTGGAGCTGACGCTCACGACGAATGCGACCCTGCTGGCTCGCAAGGCCAAAGCCTTGGCCGAGGCCGGACTGCGTCGAGTCACCGTGAGCATGGACGCGCTGGACCCGGCCACCTTCGCTGCGATGAGCGACACGTCATTCAGTCCCGAAGATGTGCTGCGCGGCATCGACGCTGCAGCCGATGCGGGACTGGGTCCGATCAAGATCAACATGGTGGTGCGGCGCGGCGTCAACGAAGACCAGATATTGCCCATGGTGCGCCGGTTCCGCGGCAGCGGGCACATTCTGCGGTTCATCGAGTACATGGATGTCGGGGCGACCAACGGCTGGAACATGACGGAGGTCATTCCGAGTGCCGATGTGTTGGCGCGTATCCATGCCGACTATCCCCTTGAGCCAGTCGACGAACCGCTCATGGGGCGGGTTGCCGAACGCTGGCGCTTCGTCGATGGAGCGGGCGAGATCGGCGCGATATCGAGTGTCACCCAGGCATTCTGTGGGGGCTGCACCCGCGCGCGGTTGTCGCCAGAGGGGCAGTTCTTCACCTGTCTGTTCGCCACGGGGGGGCACGATCTGCGCGCAGTGCTGCGGGGGCATGCAGACGATGATGCACCCTTGGCCGATGCCATTGCGTCCATCTGGCAACATCGCGCAGACAATTACTCCGAACGGCGCGGCGATTCAGCAGCGCGGTCAGTGGCCGACCCCCGGCCGGACCACCCCGCACCTGGGCGCCGCATCGAGATGAGCTACATCGGCGGATGAGTGCGCCCTTGATCGACGGAATCGTATTGGCCGGCGGTCAATCGCAGCGCATGCAGGGTCCGGACAAGGCCTGGGTCGATCTGGCCGGCATGCCCCTGATCGAGCGTGCAGTCTGCGCGCTGGCACCTCAGGTCGATCGAATGTTCATCAGTACAAACCGCGATCCAGGCCCTTACTTGCGGCTGGGTGTGCCGGTTGCCGATGGGTCGTCCCATGCGGGAGCAGGACCGTTGGCTGGCGTGCTCGCAGGCTTGCAGGCAAGCGAAGCCGAGTGGTTGGCTGTCGCCCCGTGCGACACGCCTTTTCTGCCAAGGGGATGGGTGCAGCGCCTGCATATTCAGGCCGTGCGGGCGGGCTCCCCCGTCGCTATCGCCACCTATGACGGTTTACGCCAACCTGTCTGCATGCTGGTGCATCTGACGTGTCGCTCGGACCTGCAAGCTGCTCTGGACCAGGGCATCCGCAAGGTCGGGCAGTGGCAGCGTCAGCTCGGTGCGATCGAAGTGGCATTCGACGCCGAGCCGACCGAAACATTCATGAACATCAACACCATGGAAGACTTGGCACGAGCCCAAGCCCAAGCCTTCGCAGCGAGCCGATCAGGCAGGACGTCTTAGCCTGCGCTTTTCCACCGGGTCGATTCAATTCAACCAACGGGAAAACTCGTAGTACGCCACTTTTTCTCCGTCGTACACCGGATGACTGGCAGGAATGCGCGCCAAGCCACTTGCCCAGGCCAGAGACGCGGTGACGCCCGAGCCTTGTCTGCCAAAAAGTTCCAGTTCCGCGTTGCTGCCGGTCACCAGGTTCAGACGGGCGCGCAGAAATTCCTCACGGCTGTCCTGACGCGGTTGTTCGGTTCGTAGCGTGACATGGCTGACATAGGGAAAGATGTCGCTGCGTCCCTGCATGCGGCGAATCAACGGTGTGACAAGCAAAGTGAACACTGCGTAGGCCGATACCGGATTACCGGGCAGGCCGACGACCGGGACGTCTCCAAGGTGTGCCAAAGCCACAGGTTTGCCCGGTTTCATGCGCACGCGCCACAGTTCCAGGGAGGCGCCCAAGGCCTGCAATGCCGGTTTGACCATGTCCTTGTCACCCACCGACACCCCACCCACACTGATGACCAGATCACATTGATCAGCCAGTGTTTTGAACGCGGCGGTATGGCTATCGAGGTCATCGGCCGCGTGCATGACGCAGGTGGCTTGCGCGCCCATCGTCTGAACCAGCACCTGCAGCATGGTGGCATTGGAGTTGTAGATCTGATGTTCGGCGCGCGGTTCACCAGGATTCACCAGCTCGTCTCCAGTGGTGAGGATGCCCACGCGCAAACGGGTGTAGACATCGGCCCGTGCAAGACCTTGCGTGGCGAGCAGTGCGATGTGGGCCGCATCCAATCGCGTGCCTGCTGTGACCAGCACGCTGTCTTTGCGGGCATCTTCCCCACGCTTGCGAATGTGCTGTCCCTGTGTGTGCGTTCCTTTGATGCGGATCGAGTCGCCCTCGGCATCGACGTCTTCCTGCATGATGACCGTGTCGGCACCGCGGGGCATCACGCTGCCCGTGAACACGCGCGCGACCGAGCCAGGGGCGAGCGGGGCGGCCGGCGTGCCTGCGTAGACGATTTGCGACACGGGCAATGACTCGGCGTCGCGCAGGTCGGCGATGCGCACGGCATAGCCGTCCATGGCACTGTTGTCCGCGGCAGGCATGTCCAACTGAGCGTGCAGGGGTTTGGCCAGCACACGGCCGCTGAGCGCGGCCAGATCGACTGATTCAGTCGTGGTCAGTGCCGGAGCCGCGTCTGACAGTCTTTTCTGTGCGTCGTCGAATTCAATCATGGTGTTTCTCACTTGAGCGGAGCGCGCGGGCCCACTTTGCTGGCGAAATTGCAAGGTTTCTGTTCGCTGTCGAGCTGATCGCGAATCAAATGCTCCCAGGCGAGGCGACAGGCATGATTCGATCCCGGCAGACAGCAGATCCAGGTGCGATTCGCGTAACCTGAAATGGCGCGAGACTGGATCGCCGCGCCTCCGATATCGGCATAAGACAACTGACGGAACAGCTCGCCAAATCCCTCGACCTGCTTGTCCAGCAGCACGTCAATGGCTTCTGGCGTCTGGTTCTTTTCCGCAAAGCCGGTACCGCCCGACGTGATGATCACGCCCACGTTCGCATCGGCGATCCAGTCGCTGACGACTCGTCTGATCTCGTAGATGTTCTCCGGCACGATGGCGCGATGCACCACCGCGTGTCCGGCGTCTTTCACAAGCTCGCTCAGCAGCGTGCCTGAGCTGTCGTCTTGAGCCGTGCGCTTGTCGCTGATCGTCAAGATCGCGACGTTGACTGGCATCATCGTGATAGGTGCTGTCATGCGCGCGCTCCTGTTTCCCAGCGCTGCGTGCGCTCGGCATCGCTCTCACGTGCTTGCACCCAGAAGCGGCTGCCATCGGCGCGCGTTTCGCGTTTCCAGAAAGGCGCGCGCGTTTTGAGTGCATCCATCAAATATTCGCAGGCGCTGAAGGCATCACCACGATGCGCACTGGCAACCGCAACCAGGACAATCTGATCGCCCAGCAACAACTCGCCGACTCGATGCACGATCGAGCACGCCTGAATGGACCAACGTGCCTTGGCTTCGGCGATGATGCCTGCCAGTTCGGCTTCGCACATGCCAGGGTAATGTTCGAGATACAGACTCCGGGTGGGCTGATCCGGAGCAAAGTCGCGCACGTGGCCGGTGAAGGTGACCATGGCACCGGCGCGACCGGCGACCTGTTGCCGAAGCTCGGCCACGATGCTTCCCAGGTCGAAATCTTCCTTCTGAATACGGATCACGTGGTCAACCTCCGGTCACAGGTTCGAAGACCGCGACTTCGTCGCCAGCAGATAGCGAGACCCCGGCAGGCGCGTGCGTGTGATTGACGGCCAGACGCAAGGCCTTGAGCGGTTGCAGGGCAGGGTGGCGTTGCCGAAGCTGCGCCAGCAGTTGTGTGCCGGTCGCGGGTTCGGGCAGGGCCAGTGTCTCGCTGCGCGTGCCCGTCAACTCGGCAATGCGTGCGAAGTAGAGAACGGTGACATTCGCTTCATTCATGGTTCTGTCCTTGCTGCGGGGCGGATCCGGTCAACGGTGCCTGCCACACGCCGCTCTTGCCGCCGGCTTTGTACTGCAAGTGAATTTGCTCGATCACAATGCCCTTGTCCGCCGCCTTGCACATGTCGTAGATGGTCAGTGCAGCGATCGAACACGCGGTCATGGCCTCCATCTCGACGCCGGTCTTGTAGTCACTGCGGCATGTGCTGGTGACCAGAACGTTCGAGTGCGCGTCGTCCAGCTCGAAGTCGACGCCTACGAAGGACAGCGGCAGGCTGTGACAAAGGGGGATCAGCTCCGCACAACGTTTGGCCGCCAACACGCCGGCCACCCGCGCCGTATTGAGCACTTCGCCCTTGCCCTTTTCACCACCCGTGAGCAGGTCGTAAGCCGTGCGGTTCAGTCGGATACGCGCAGCGGCGATGGCCACGCGAGTGGTAACTGATTTGTCGCCGACATCGACCATACGGATCTGGCCGGTTTCGTCCAGGTGGGAAAGCGTTGACATAGGACTCATGAAATTGAAGTTCGGTGATCCAGTGTATGCCCAAAACGCTTGCCTCTGTCCGGCCGATCGACGCAGAAAAATCCACTGGCAAACCACAGCAGGCGCGGCTGCGGCCTTGCAGTATGCTTTGGGCACCGTTCTTTTTCGTCCCCCTCAGGAGCCGTCATGACCAAGCAGACCGATCCCGCATTCGATAGTTTGTTGCCCCCGCTGCGACTGAATCGCCGTGGGTTCATCGCCACTGCAGCTGCGGGGTTCACCTTGGCGACGGGTCACGCTGCGGCCCAGACGGCGATCCAGACGCCTGCCGACGGGTTGGACGCGGGCCCGGTATCCATCAAAGTGGGCTCTGAATCGATCTCTGCGTATCGCGCGCAACCCACGGGCAGGACTGGGCTGAGTACCGTCCTGGTCATTTCCGAGATCTTCGGCGTGCATGAATACATTCGCGATGTCTGCCGGCGCCTCGCTGTGCTGGGCTATCAGGCGATCGCGCCTGACCTTTTCATGCGCCAGGGCGACGCGACCTCCTACACGGAGATTGCCAAGCTGCGCGCCGAGATCATCGACAAGGTACCCGATGCACAGGTGCTCGCGGATCTGGATGCCACCGTCCAGTGGGCACAGGAAAATGGCGGCGATCGTGACAAACTTGCGATCACCGGGTTCTGCTGGGGCGGTCGCATCACGTGGCTCTATGCACAGCACAATCCTGCGGTGAAGGCTGGCGCAGCCTGGTACGGCCAACTCCGGGGCCAGACCGACGCGCTCAAGCCTGCCTTCCCGATCGATCAGGTGAAGATGCAGAAAGCGCCCGTGCTCGGCGCCTACGGCGAGAAGGATGCCGGTATTTCGCTCGACGATGTGCGCGCGATGCAGGCTGCGTTGAAAACGGGGTCGATCGCGGCGCAAGCCTCCGAGATCGTCGTATACGACGATGCGCCCCATGCCTTTCATGCCGACTACCGTCCGAGCTATCGCGAAGCAGCCGCTCGCCTGGCGTGGGATCGCATGCTGGCCTGGTTCAAGCAGCATGGCGTCGGCCCCGCCTGAGTGTGATGGCGCACAAGCGACTGCGTGCTAACCCCTACGGAACGATTCATCAGTCAACACACACTAACAGGTAGTATGGAATCGAGTGTGCCGCTCTTTCGCAGAAGTCGATGTGTGGCGAACGCAACATCCGCCACGCGCGGGAGGACGGATTGCGAGATTGTCTGGTCAGCGATTAGGTCGAAGATCAGAATGAAGAGACGCAGCAGTGCGATGACTTGTTCGAATGGGGTTTTGGCTTAGGAGGTCGCTATGCAAAGCATTGTCGAAGGTTTCAAGTCGCAGTACGCAAAAGAGCAAGAGTCGGAATATACGCTTGAGGCGTTTCTGGATCTGGCCAAGCGTGATCCGATGGTCTATGCCACCTCCGCAGAACGCATGCTTGCGGCCATCGGCGAGCCGGAAGTCATCGACACGCGCCAGGATCCGCGACTGTCACGGCTGTTCGCCAACCGCAGCATTCGCCGCTATCCCGCCTTCCGTGAGTTCTTCGGAATGGAAGAGGTCATCAGCCAGATCGTCGCATTCTTCAAACACGCGGCTCAAGGGCTGGAGGAGCGCAAGCAGATCCTCTATCTGCTCGGCCCTGTGGGTGGCGGCAAGTCCTCCATCGCAGAACGGCTCAAGATGCTGATGGAGGCTTATCCCATCTATGCGTTGAAAGGCTCGCCCGTAAACGAATCACCGCTGGGATTGTTCAATCCGGAACGGTTCGGCGAGACGCTCGAGCGCGGATATGGCATCCCCCGCCGCTATCTGAGCGGCATCATGTCGCCGTGGGCGGTCAAGCGACTCAAGGAATTCGACGGTGACATCTCTCAGTTTCGTGTCGTCAAACTCAATCCTTCCGTGTTGCGGCAGGTGGCGATCGCCAAGACAGAGCCCGGAGATGAAAACAATCAGGACATTTCGTCGCTGGTAGGCAAGGTCGACATCCGCAAGCTGGATCGCTTCTCGCAGGACGATCCGGATGCTTACAGCTATTCCGGAGGCTTGTGTCTGGCCAATCAGGGCTTGCTCGAATTCGTCGAGATGTTCAAGGCGCCGATCAAGATGCTGCATCCCTTGTTGACGGCGACACAGGAAGGCAACTTCAAGGGCACCGAAGGATTCTCTGCCATTCCGTTCAGTGGCAGCATTCTCGCGCACTCGAACGAGTCCGAATGGCAGACGTTTCGCAACAACAAGCACAACGAAGCGTTTCTCGATCGGATCTACATCGTCAAGGTGCCGTATTGCCTGCAGGTGTCTGAAGAGATCCGCATCTACGAAAAGCTGCTGCAAAACAGTTCTCTCTCGCGTGCACCCTGCGCGCCCGGCACCCTGGACATGATGGCGCAGTTCTCGGTGTTGACGCGCCTGAAAGAGCCGGAGAACTCGAGCGTCTACGCCAAGCTTCGTGTGTACGACGGCGAGAGTTTGAAGGACGTCGATCCGAAGGCAAAGTCGTTGCAGGAATACAAGGATTATGCGGGGACGGACGAAGGCATGACGGGGGTGTCCACGCGCTTCGCGTACAAGATTCTGTCCAGCGTATTCAATTACGACCAGACAGAGGTGGCCGCCAATCCGGTTCATCTGATGTATGTGCTGGAGCAGCGCATCGCGCGTGAGGATTATCCCGAAGACATCGCCCGCCGCTATCTGGATTTCATCAAGGCGTATCTTGCACCGCGTTATGCCGACTTCATCGGCAAGGAAATTCAGACCGCCTATCTGGAGTCATATTCGGAGTATGGACAGAACATCTTTGATCGCTATGTGACATTCGCCGATTGCTGGATCCAGGATGAAGAGTTCCGGGATCCGGAGACGGGCGAGAGCTTTGACCGCAGCGCGCTGAATGACGATCTCGAAAAAATCGAGAAGCCGGCAGGTATCGCTAATCCGAAGGATTTTCGAAACGAGATCGTGAATTTCGTGCTGCGCGCACGAGCCCACAACGGCGGACGCAATCCCGTGTGGACGAGCTACGAGAAACTGCGCGAGGTGATTGAAAAGAAGATGTTTTCGAACACCGAGGACTTGCTGCCAGTGATTTCCTTCAACGCCAAGGCATCGGTGGAGGACAAGACCAAGCACCAGAGTTTCGTCGATCGGATGGTGGAAAAAGGCTATACCGAGAAACAGGTCCGCCTGCTGTGCGAGTGGTATCTGCGTGTGAGGAAGTCATCCTGAAAGCGAGGTGAATCATGAATTCACTGATTGATCGCCGACTCAATGGCCGTAATAAAAGCGCAGCGAACCGCGAACGGTTCATGCAGCGGTACAAGGCACAGATTCGCCAGGCCGTGCAGGGCATGATCCGGAATCGGTCCATTCGCGATATGGACCGGGGCGGTGACGTCGAGTTGCCGGCACGTGACATTTCGGAGCCGAGTTTTCAGCATGGCAGCGGTGGGGACCGCGAAATCGTGGTGCCGGGTAATCGTGAGTTCGCGCGTGGCGATACGATCGATCGGCCCAGGCAAGGCCAGGGAAGTGGCTCGGGCGAACCAGGGCAAGGGGAGGGTGTCGATGCCTTCACCTTCACTCTGTCGCGTGCAGAGTTCCTGAACGTGCTGTTCGATGACCTGGCCCTGCCGCACCTGATCCGGACCGACCTGGGTGACGTGACACAACGCAAGTGGCAGCGCGCCGGCTATACCACCACCGGCTCGCCCAGTACGCTGAGTGTGACCCGTACGCTGAAGTCATCGTTGGCGCGGCGGATGGCATTCGGCATGAGCGCCCGCGGCGAGATCGAAACGATCGAAGCTGATCTGGCGACAGCCAGACGCGACGAGGCTGACGCCGAGACGATTCAGGCGCTGGAGCACGCGCTGGAACGATGTCACCGACGGCTGTCGACCATTCCTTTTCTGGATGATCTCGATCTGCGCTATCGCAATCGTGTCGCAGTGCCCGTACCGATGGCACGTGCCGTCATGTTCTGTCTGATGGACGTGTCCGGTTCCATGGATGAGCGCAAGAAGGATCTGGCCAAGCGCTTTTTCACCTTGCTGTACCTGTTCCTGTCGCGCAAGTATGAACACGTCGATCTCGTATTCATCCGTCATACAGACGATGCACAGGAAGTCGACGAAGAGACGTTTTTCCATGACCCAAAGAGTGGCGGCACCATCGTGATGTCTGCCCTCGAGTTGATGCACCAGATCGTGCAGGCGCGCTACCCGCCAGCTTCCTGGAATGTGTACGCGGCTCAGGCCAGCGACGGTGACTCGTTTGGCGCCGATGCGGTCAAAAGCGCGCGGTTCCTGGCCGACAAGCTGCTTCCAGCCACGCGATATTTTGCCTATATCGAAGTTCCGGATGCCCGGGAGGCGCGCAAGACGAGCCTGTGGTCCGAATATGAGCACAAGGCCCAGGCGCACTTCGCGATGCGCCGTATTCATGACGCCAGCGAGATCTTTGCCGTGTTCCATGACTTGTTCAAAAAGGAACCCGCATGACTGCACTCCTCAGCTCGCGCGACCCTTCGTCACGTTCGGTCCCCCTGTCCGACGGACCCGAGTGGACATTCGACTTGCTCCAGACCTACGACGATGCGATCGGCGCGATCGCTTTGGATTTCGGACTGGACACCTATCCCAACCAGATCGAAGTCATCACCTCCGAGCAGATGCTCGACGCTTACGCCTCCTCAGGGCTGCCAATCGGTTATCCGCACTGGTCATATGGCAAAGCGTTCATCCAGAACGAACGCGCATATCGACGCGGCATGCAGGGTCTCGCATACGAAATCGTCATCAATTCCAATCCCTGCATCTCGTATCTCATGGAAGAGAATCCCATGATGATGCAGGCCCTGGTCATTGCCCATGCGTGCTACGGCCACAATTCCTTTTTCAAGGGAAACTATCTCTTCCGTCAGTGGACCGACGCCGACGGGGTGCTGGATTATCTGGTGTTTGCTCGCCAGTTCGTCCTGTCATGCGAACAACGACATGGCCACGAAGCGGTCGAGGCAGTGCTCGATGCGTGCCATGCGCTGGCGCACCACGGGGTAGACCGCTACAAGCGCCCCGCGCCACCCTCACTCAAGCTCGAGCACGCCCGCCAGTCCGAGCGCGAGGAGCACGCTCGCCGTCAGTACAACGATCTCTGGCGGACCGTCCCGCGCCAGGACGCGCCTGTGGTGCACGGCGAGACAGCCGGGCACTTCCCGGTGGAGCCGGAAGAAAACCTGCTTTATTTCATCGAGAAATACTCGCCCCGCCTGGCGCCTTGGCAAAAAGAGTTGGTTCGCATCGTGCGCAAGATCTCCCAGTATTTCTATCCCCAGTCGCAGACCAAGGTCATGAACGAAGGCTGGGCGACGTTTTGGCATTACACGATCCTGAACCGCATGCACGAACGTGGTCTGGTGACCGATGGGTTCATGCTGGGCTTTCTGCAAAGCCATACCAGCGTGGTGGCGCAGAGGGGCTTTGACGAACGGGGATATGGCGGCATCAATCCCTATGCCCTGGGTTTTGCCATGATGCGCGATATCCGGCGGATGTGCGAGGCGCCTACGGATGAAGACCGGCGATGGTTTCCTGATCTGGTCGGTGCGCCATGGAATCCGACTCTGGATTTCGCCATGCGCAATTTCAAGGACGAGTCGTTCATTTCTCAGTACCTGTCGCCCCGATTGATACGTGAATTCCGATTCTTCGCCGTGGCCGACCATGAGGCAAATGACAAGATGCGCGTGGCGGCCATCCATGACGATGCAGGCTACCGCGATGTCAGGCGGATGCTGGCCGCGCAGTACAACCGCGAGAACCAGGTGCCCGATGTACAGGTGGTGCGGTTCAATCGTGATGGCGACCGCTCGCTCGTTTTGCGCCACCAGCGCACGCGCCAGCGCCCACTCGATGGCGACCAGGCTGACCAAGTGCTCAAGCACCTTGCCCGGCTGTGGGGATTCCGTGTGTGCCTGGAAGATATCGACGCGTCTGGAGCGGTGATGGCCAGCCGCGCGCAAGAGGGTGGGGCGCCACTGCCTGGTGCGATCTTCTAATAGGACGGGGGGTAAAACATCCTGTTGCGTTATCGCGGCTGGCCGCGCCTCGGCAGCCGCCGAGCGCAGGCACTATGATGTGAGCTTGATCACATCTCTATGCAACGGAGCACAAACATGACTGTAACCGTGGGCGATCGTGTGCCGGACGGCACGCTGACTGAATTTGTCGAAGTGCAATCGGAAGGCTGCAGTCTCGGACCCAATTCTTTCAAGGTCGCCGAGCTCGTGCGTGGCAAGAAAATCGCCGTTTTTGCCGTTCCGGGGGCGTTTACGCCGACGTGCTCGGCCAAGCATCTTCCTGGCTACGTCGCCTCGGCAGAGGCATTGCGCGCCAAGGGTGTAGACGAAATCTGGTGTGTTTCCGTGAACGATGCCTTCGTGATGGGCGCTTGGGGCCGCGAGCAGGGCACGGGTACGCACGTGCGCATGTTCGCAGATGGCTCAGGCGAATGGACCCGTGCCATGGGACTGGAGTTGGACCTGACGGCACGCGGCATGGGCGTGCGCTCCCAGCGTTATTCGGCGCTGATCGACGATGGCGTGGTCACCAAGCTGAACATCGAGGCTGCTGGCAAATTCGAGGTCAGCGACGCTCAGACGATGCTCGGCCAGCTCTGATCGGGCCTTAGCCGGCTTTTCGCGGTCTTGTCCTGCATCACCGCCGCCTCGTGGTTGGCAGGCAGCGTGATGCGGACGAACTCTTTTTTCTGTCTGCCCGTTTTACCCCGCCTCAATGCTGACGCCTTTCTTTTCCTTCTCGTCCCTGTATCTCGCGACATTGCTGATGATGTCGGCGATCGGGCTGTTCAACACCTACATGGGGTTGCGCC
>Ga0075364_10001515_pt1 | contig 12663 bp, 15 predicted proteins | sample EndMetdeltDD1764_FD_71517 | JGI IMG/M metagenome (GOLD analysis project Ga0075364, IMG submission 71517) | Populus endosphere microbial communities from Tennessee, USA - Endosphere MetaG P. deltoides DD176-4 | ecosystem: Host-associated > Plants > Roots > Endosphere | place: USA: Tennessee... | reverse complement strand
CTGCTCGGTGTGAGCCGCGTACCGGTTCGTGAGGCGCTGGCGATACTCGAGAATGAGGGCCGAATCGAGATCGAGCTGCACCGCGGAGCGTTCGTCCTTCCCATTGACCCGGAGTCCGTTCGCGAGAACACCGAGATCTTCGGACTGATCTACGCGCATGTCGCGAAGAAGGCAGCGGAGCGCCTGACAGACGAGCTCGACGCGAAGTTGGCGGCCGTCAGCGCGGAGCTGGAGAGAGCGACATCCGACGATGAGGTATGGCGGATCGTCGGCGAGTACGTCGACGCCATCATGGAAGTCGGCGTGTCGAAGCGGATGAACCGAACTTTGCGCAAGATGCGTGTTCTGGTCGAGGTCAGCGATGTCCAGGCAGTTTCTCCAGAGGCCGTGGAGACCACGAAACGCGGAATCCTGAAGACTATTTCGCTGATCCGCGCAGGCGACGGCAAGCGCGCATCGGAGAATCAGATCGAGACGCAGCGAGTGGCCGCTGAGCATCTCGTGGCGGCGCTGAGGTCCCGACAGGGCTAACCGCCGGTCTCCGCGGAGTGCACCTTACACCTGCTCGCCATTTGACATTTTGGATACAGTCAACAATATTCACAGAGAATAGCCGTTCTCATGTGGGGCGGCGGAGGGGTCGGAATGCTCCAAGAGTTGGTGCGACTGACGTTCGCGTGGGGAGCGATGGGCGCGATCGTCTGGTTCTGGTATTGGCTGCTCTCCAACATCGGAACCTTTTGATGGCCGCGAAAACACCTATGAGCGAACAGGATCAGCGTCGGCGCCGGGCGCTGATCGTGTTTCAGATCTTCGTCTACGGGTGTCTGATCGCCATGTTTCTCATTCAGCTGCAGATGTTTTTTGTGAAGGACTGGTAGGCGCGGCAGATGACGTCGATGACATTGGACCTGCACGAGGACGAGAGTCGCCGAGCCCAAAAGAACGCCGACCGCTGGCTGATCGTGGGAACAATCCTCATGGGCACTCTAGTGCTCGGGCCGTTCGGCCTCCCCGTTTTCTGCCGCGGAATCTATCTATTGCGGAAGGCGCAGTCCGCGGGACTTTCCGTGCGACCGCTGATGGTCACGCTGATCGGCTACGTCATCATTCTCGATGCGGCGATCAACAGCATCGGTTGGGGCTTGGACATTTTCGCCAACCATGCCCTGATCACGCGCACGATTTTCACCGCGTGGGGCAATCTGATGGACGGCGGCTACTTCTGGCACTACAACGAACTGTGGATCGGCGGCGCAGGTGCGCCGGGCGAGAAAGCCTGGATCATCGTATGCATCGTCGTGGTCTTCCCGATGCGCATCGCGGCAGCGATCGGCTTTCTGCAGATGAGGCGGTGGGGCCACCAATGGATGGTCGTGACCTGCTGGTTCGGACTCATCGCGTGGATGGGCTACATCCTCAACATGACCATGTACGCCGATGTGCGTTACGCCGGTGTCGCCTTCCCAGTTCTCGGGTGGTGGCTCTACAACATCTTCTACATCACGCCGTTCCTGGCAATTCCCTACCTGCACACCGTGAACCGCGAAATCTTCACGGACTGAGACATTTAGGCCGCAAAGGAGCGAGCACTTGACCGAAGAATCGACCGAAGCCTCAGCGGAGCTGCCTGTCGGCACCAGTCCAGGTTTCGCACGCATGCACAAGTGGTTGAAGCGCGGACTGTACGTCTGCCTGTTCGGTCTCGTGATCGAAGGCGCGCTCACAGTGCCCACACTGGCGGTCTGGTACGGCTGGCCCAGTTTGTCGCTCACAGAAATCTGTAGCGAGTTGATGAAAGTTCGCTACTCCGATGACAGTCTCGACTGCACTCAGCCCTATCCGCTGTCGGGGCCTCCGTTCGGAGGCGCACCCGAAGCCGCCGGACAGCAGAGCGCTCAGGACAAGTGGGGAATTCAGCCTGTACCGCAATATCCCCGCGTCGGCTTTCGCGAACTGGTACGCATTCACAATGAACGCGAAGCGCACTGACTTTCTGCGCGAGCAGACGTGAAACTGCCGCTTCGCGGTCGAGAATGAGCAGGTTTGCGTCTGCTCGCGCGGGTCCGGACTCGCGTCAGGTTCCTGTTACCCCGACGTCGACGGGGATCGCCGCCCCTGTGATGTAACGGGCCTCGTCGGAGGCCAGCCACGCGACCGCATTCGCGATGTCTTCGGGCATCGTCACGGAATCGGGTAGCAATTGCTTGGCGTAGCCAGGCCGTAGAACGGGGTTCGACGTCGCGGCCTCCGCCATCGCCTCGATCATCCGTCCGCTGCCCATCGGTGTCGCGACCGAACCGGGGTGCAGGCTGTTCACCCGAATCTTGTGCTTGCCAAGTTCGGCGGCGAATGCCCGAGCCAGCCCTGTGATGGCGTGTTTACTGGCGGTGTAGGCGATCATGAACGGCTCCATCGTCACACCGGCGGCAGACCCGATGAGAATGATGGACCCCCCGCGACCGCCGTCAATGATGTGCATGGCACCCGCCATCACAGTGTTCCACGTGCCGACGAGGTTGATGTCGATGGTGTCCTGAAAGTCGCGAGCCGACACCCGATCCCACGTCGAAGGGACGCAGATGCCCGCGTTCGCGACGATGACGTCGAGCCGCCCCAATTCGGCGACTCCGCTGGCTACGGCCGCGCACATCCCGTCGTGATCCCGAGTGTCGACGATCGCCGTTACGGCGCGTCGACCATTCGCCGCGACAAGGTCAGCAGTCTCGGCCAGGTCCTCTGGTGTCGCCGAGTCGTAGGGCACGCTGGGCGGCAACGGCCCGGCGATATCGATGAGGATCAGGTCGGCTCCGTCGGCGCTGAGTCGCTCGGCATGCGCGCGGCCCTGCCCCCGGGCTGCCCCGGTGATGAGCGCGACCCTGTTGGTCATGTCTGGCACGTGCGTACGCTACCGCAACTGAGAATAAGCATTTCTGAAATATGAGAATATCGCTTGACAGGCGGGTAGCGTCGCGCACATGGGTGTGCTTGACGGACAGACTGCTTTCATCCTCGGAGCCTCGGCGGGCATCGCGCAGGCGAGCGCAAAGCTCCTGGCCGCCGACGGCGCCACGTTGTTCTTGCTCGGTAGGTCCACCACGCGACTGGAAGCTACGCGCGACAACATCCTCTCCGACGTTCCTGATGCTGAAATCGTGCTGCAGAAGGGCGATCCGGAGGATGAACCCACCGTCAAGGCTGCGGCGCAGGCGGCCTACGACGTGCACAACCGGCTGAACATCGTCGTGGGCACCGTCGCCTCGGGCGGTACTGGCCCGCTCGTCGAGCAGGATCTGGCCACCTTCACCGACTTCGTGATGGGTAACCTACGGTCGAATTTCCTTGCCTTGCGCTATGCGGCGCCGTTGATGACCGACGGCGGTTCGATCGTTTTCATCTCGTCGACGTCGTCGAAGATCCCCATGGAGGGCCTCGGGCACTACTCGGCAGGCAAGGCCGCGCTCGAGATGCTCATCCGCGTCGCCGCTTCGGAGCTGGGACCGCGTGGAATCCGTGTCAACGCGGTGCGTCCCGGCCTCACCGAGGCAGCCACTACGCAGGGCTACATCCACCTCGAGGAGTTGACGAGCAGCTTTCTGGAACGGGTGCCGCTCGGCAGACTCGGTGTATCCAACGACATCGCGCCCGGCGTGCGCTACCTCGCCGGCCCGGAATCCAGCTGGATGACCGGGCAGAGCTTCGCCATCGACGGAGGCAATGAGGTCCGCGGCGCACCGCGCGGACCGATGTTCACGGTCTAGTCGGTGTCGATCGCGTTGCGCGGCGCGGTGATCGGGAGATCCAGCGAGGTCGCGATTCCCGGTGCCGCGTCCACGACGTAGGGAATCGCGTTGACGACGCGCATGGCTGTCGCCTCCATCGCATTGGCGTTGGCCGACTCCGCGGTGTCCTCGGTGCCGAGCCGAAGGTCACATTGCATATGCGGCTCGCCCTCGATGATGAGGCGGTAGGTGCCGTTGGGAGCCGTAGCCCACTCGGGTCCCAGATCGGGCGCCATTCGGTTGATGTGCTCGATGGTGATCACCGGCTTACCGTTGACCACCCCGCTCGTCACGGCGCGCACGGCGCCGACGGTCCCGGCCGGGATGGTGCCGCACGCGACGTGGAGGTCGCGGGGGGTGATCACGCGTTCGTACGATTCGGTGACCTCGTCGAGTTCGACGCCCAGTGCCTTGGCGACCAATCCGATCGGCGGTCCCCACGCGAACTGCTGTGCGCCGTCGAGTTCGAGAAGCGGCGTGTAATCCAGCGGTTCCCCGAAACCCATCGCCGTGACCATGAGGTCCCGGTTGGGATATGCCGAGTAGTCGAAGATCTCCTGGGCGCGGATGGATCGGATTCTGTTGGAGAGTGTTGTCAGCAGTATTGCAAACTGGTCACCGGCGAACCCGGGCTCGATACCCGACGTGTAGATCGTGACCCCGCCCGCCAGTGCGGCCTCGCGCACCTGACTGGCGAGTTCGGGAATCCACCTGTCGGGGAACATCATTCCCGGCGTATTGGTGGTTACGATGTTGAGTCCGCCGTTGAGTAACCGTACGTAGTCACGCACTGCGGCGGCGTCCATCTCGGCGCTCGCCGCGCCATAAACGACGCAATCGGGCTTCAAAGCGATGATGTCGTCGAGATCGTTGGTCGTGGTGACGCCGATCGGGTCGATCCCGACGACCTCGCCTGCGTCGCGTCCGGTCTTCTCAGGGCTGTGCACCCATACCCCGACGAGTTCGAGATGTGGGCGTCTGACGATGGCGCGGATGGCGAGACTACTGATCCAGCCTGTGGATATGACAGCGACGCGCAACGGCGTTCTGCTCATGAATTTTGCTCCTTCTGGTCACAGGTCGGGGATCGGCAGTTCGGAATTCGGACCTTGCAGACCGCCGTCGACGATGAACGTCGAGTTGGTGGCGTAGCAGTCCTTCGTGCACAGGTACAGCGTCAACCGGCCGAGGTCGGCGACATCGCCGATCCGGTGCAACGGAGTCCGCTCCTTCAGTTTCTCTTCGGAGCCGGGCATGAGGTCGAAGCTCGACTGCAGACCGGTGGTGAGGAACGCCCCTAGCGCGATCGCGTTGACGCGGATCTTGGGCGCAAGTTCCTGGGCCATGGCGCGTGTCAGCGCTTCGAGCCCGCCTTTGGCCACCGAATAGGGCAGCAGCCCGCGGATGCCGAACCGGCCCGCCCCGGAAGAGATGTTGACGATCGAACCGCGCCCCACCTCGAGCATGTGCGGAACGACGAGCTGGCTCATGTCGAATGCTGACGTCACGCAGTAATCGAATGTGCTGCGTAGATTGTCCGAGGTCAGGCTCAGGAACGGTCCGTACGTGGCGAAGCCGACGTTGTTGACGAGGATGTCGATGCGGCCGAACTCCTCGACTGCGGTACGGACAACCCGTTCGCTGTCTTCGCGTTTGAGGGCGTCGGCCGTCAACGCGAGACCGTTGCCGCCCGCGGTCTTGATGTCCTCGATGGTCGATTCGACTTCTGACGAAGTGCGTGCCGTTCCGACCACCGTCGCACCGGCTTCCGCGAGCACTCTCGCGATACCTTCACCGACGCCGCGCCCGGCGCCCGTCACGATTGCAACCTGGTCGTTCAGCTGGAATTGTTCAAGCGCCACGCGGCGAATCTACCGGACTGAGAATGTGAGTTTACACATAATGGAAACCTCACTTCCGTTTAAGGTGCCTTCATGAGCCAGTCTCTGCCGCTACTGCACCACGTGGTCTTCGTCATCGCGCGGGAGCGACTGGACGGCGCGGCGGAGTACCTCACCGCGTTGGGATTCCGATTCCAGGCGTTCGACCACGAGGAGCTGCGCTTGGCGATCAGGCTCGATTGGGACCGTGGATTCGAACTCATCTCGCCGCTGCCCGATGCGCCGACCGAGGCGGGAACGGCGGCCGACTTCCTCGCACGCAACGGCGACGGCCTGTTCTCCGTCGTTGTACGAACCGCAGATTGTGACGCCGCTGAGCACGCCGCTCGGGGCCACGGCGTCAACGCCGACTTCCGGCAGCACGTCGAGGGAGACGGATTCGAGGTGACCGAGGTGAAACTCGAGCCACTGTGCGGGATCCCGTTGACTCTTCTGAAGACCAACCTCTAGGGACGGTTGGTCAGCAGCTCGCTCAACTGCACGGCCAGGTCGGACTTCTTCACCTTGCCCGTGGCGGTGAAGGGCAGTGCGTCCTTCGCCGTGATCCAGATGAATTTCGGGACTTTGTAGGCCGACAGTCGAGTGCGTACTTGCGCACGCAGATCGTCGCCGTCGAGTACAGAATCGCCGCGTGGAACCACTGCGGCGGCGACGATCGTGCCGGCGCTGCCGTCGTCTGCACCGACGACATACGCCTCGAGGACGCCATCACAATCGGTCAGGGCGAGTTCGACTTCAGCCGGAGTCACGTTGGTTCCCCCGGCCGTCTTGATCAGATCACCGAGCCGGCCAGTGAAGGTGATCCACCCGTCGTCATACGCGATGCCGCAGTCACCGGTCCGGTAGTAGCCATCGGCGGTGAACACGTCTTCACGCTCGCGCTTGTAGAGCCGCTGCATCAACGAGTATCCGCGTACCCAGATCTCGCCGTTGGTTCCCACCGGCACGGGCTTGCCGGAATTCGGATCGACGAGAAGGTGTGACAACCCTTCGATGGACCGTCCCCCTGTCTCCGCACGGTCAAGCGGTTGTGCGGGATACGGATCGACACCGATGTGATTGCCGCACAGTTCGGTCATCCCAAGCGCATTCGGTCCTTGCGGCCGACGCTCTGGCGGCACCATCGCGGGCATGCTGGTGCGGCTGACCGACGTGAGGTCCCGCTTTGCGAAATCCGGATGTTCTGCGAGTGTCTTGCCCTGTTGCGGCCAGCCGAGCGTGATGGTCGCGCGATGTCTTTCGATGAGCTCCAGTGCCTCCGCGGCATCGAAGGCGGGTTGAGTGACCAGGGTGCCACCATGGTGAATCACGGCATGGATTCCTGTGATCAACCCGCCGACCCAGAAGAAGGGCATGGAGGTGAACATCACCGTGTCGCTGGTGACGCCGTAGTCGAATGTGAGGTTGTAGGTGTGGCGCACGAGTGTGCCGTGAGTGTGGACTGGCGCCTTCGGATCACCGGTGCTGCCCGAGGTGTAGATGATCATGGCGTCGTCTGCCGGCGTCACGCACGATTCCACCGCGATGACGAAGTCGTCATCGACCTCGGTCGGATCGTCGTCGCTGAGCGTGGTCGCCCAGGCTTTTTCGGACGGTCCCCACGTTGCGATCATGCGCAGGTACGGCGTTTTGCGCAGGAACAAGCCGCCGGGCGTGGCTTGGTCAGCCAATCCGGGCAACGCCTCTTCGAGGCGTTCGACGAAATTATGGTTGCGGAACGATGACCAAGCCAGGATCGCTCGCAGGTCGGCGTGACGTGCCGTCCAGGCAAGCTCTGAGGCTTTGTAGAACGTGTTCATCGGGACCGCGACGGCGCCGATGCGCGTCGTCGCGAACCAGGCGATCGCCCAGTCGACGCTGTTGGGCATGAGAATTCCTACGTGATCGCCCTTGCCGATGCCCGCGGCAAGCAGCGCACGCGCCATGGTCGCCGAACGATGATCCAGATCGATGTAACTCAGCGTCTGCCCGTCTGCGATGAGGAATGGTTTGTCGCCGAAACGCGCCGCAGAGGACCTCACAAGCGCCGGGACTGTGGGGGTGATGGACGGAAACGGCATTACGTTGGCTTCCTCGCCTCGGACGATCGTTGGGCCTCAACAGGATAGTTGCCTATGCCGTCTACGAGAATACCGGTTCTCGTTTGCCATCACGGCCAACTATGCTGCAGTCATGGCGGTCAGCGAATCGGACGACGCGGTGCGTCTGGATCGGATCGAATCCAGTCTGGCGATCAGTCAGCTTCCCAGTCGTTACGCGATGGCACTGGACGCGCGCGATCTCGACTCGCTCGTGGCGGTATTCGTTCCCGACGTGGACGCTGGAACAGAAGGGACCGGCAGGGATGCGCTGAAGCGCTGGTACGGACGCGTGTTGCGGCGCTTCTATCGGAGCATCCACCTCGTCTGCGGACATCAGTTCGACTTCGTCGACAACGACAATGCGACGGGATCGGTGTACTGCCGTGCCGAGCACGAAGACGGCGACGGTTGGTACGTGATCACAATGCGGTACGACGATGTCTACGCGCGACGTGACGGCGAGTGGTGCTTCGTTCGACGGCGCGAACACCCTTGGTACTCCGTCGATGTGAGCGAACGGCCAGGGCCCGACTTCGTAAGATGGCCGAACGACGTGACACTCCGGGCCGCTATGCCGCACCGAATGCCCACGTGGAAGGCGTTTTGGGAGGCCGGCGATCCCGAGTTGCCGTCCCGACTGTCGAGGCTGCCGTGACGTCCGACCGCGGTTTACAAAGCTGGTCGCAAATGCCATTCTCATTAATGGAAAGCGCTGTTATCGCTGGTAGGGAGGAACGTCATTTCCGACGACAAGGTGCTCAGTGGAGTGCGTGTGCTCGAAGTCGCCGCCTGGACGTTCGTTCCGTCGGCCGGGGCAGTGCTGGCGGAGTGGGGCGCGGAGGTCATAAAGGTAGAGCCGCGAGACGGCGGTGACCCGCAGCGCGGCCTTGTCACGATGGGGATCGTCGACTCGGGCGGGGGTTCGGTCAACTACATGATCGAGATTCCCAACCGCGGTAAAAAATCGATCGGCGTGGACTTGAGTAAGCCCGGCGGCCAAGAGGTGGTCCGCGAGTTGGCCAAGAACTGCGACGTCTTCTTGACCAGTTACCTTCCCGAGCGACGCAAGAAGTTCGGCATCGATGTCGAAGACATCCGTGCGGTGAACCCGAGCATCGTGTACGTGCGTGGCTCCGGTCACGGGCCCAAAGGTCCTGATGCGGACAAGCCGGGGTACGACGGCGTGTCCTATTGGGCGCGCGGCGGAATTGCCACAGTCCTGACGGAGGAAGCCGATGATTTGGTGCGGTCCCGGCCGGCATTCGGTGACCTCCTCGGCGGCATGACGATCGCGGGCGGTATCGCCGGCGCGCTGTATAAGAAGGCGACGACCGGCAAGGGTTCGATCGTCGACGTGTCATTGCTCGGACTGGCGGCCTGGAACCTCAGCCCGGATGTCGCGGTCAGCCAAATCCACGGTGGCAGTGCGATACCGAAGTTCGGGCATGCCGATGCCCCGAATCCTCTGGTGGGGACGTATCGCACATCCGACGGCCGGTACGTGCAGTTGATGATGCTTCAACTCGACAAGTTCTACGCCGAGGCGATGCGTGTCATAGGGCTTCCCGAACTCATCGACGATCCGCGATTCGCAGATCCAGCCTCCAGATTCGCGAACCGGGTGGAGCTGATCGCCCTGCTCGACGACGCCTTCGCCAAGCACACGCTGGCCGAGTGGCGTGCGACGCTGGCACCGCTCTCGGGGGCATGGGGCATAGTCCAGACACCTGCCGAGCTTTGTCAGGACCCGGCGGTGACCGCAAACGGATATGTTGCGCACACCGAAACCGTCAATGGCGTGCCATTCTCATTGCCGACCAACCCGGTTCAGTTCGATGAGGAGGCTGTCGTCCCGCCGGGAGCACCGGAACACGGTCAGCACACCGAAGAAGTGTTGATGGATGCGGGGATCGACTGGGACACGATCGAGGAATACAAAAAGTCCGGAGCGATTTTGTGAATGCGAAGACATCCGAGGTCGCCGGCGGTCCTATCGAGTTCGATCCGTTCTCACAGGACTTCTTCGACGGGGCGTACGACACGTACCGGAGGCTGCGCAACGAGGCGCCGCTCTACTACAGCGCGAAATGGGACTTCTGGGCGTTGACGCGTTATGACGACGTCGCGCCGGGAACGAAAGATCATGAAACCTATTCGTCGGCCAAGGGTGCGACACTGGACATGGTCAAGGCGCACGACGACGCGATCCCGGTGCCCAAGGTGATCATCTCGATGGACCCGCCCGAGCACGAGAAAATGCGCAAGCTGGTGAGCAAGGTGTTCACCCCTCGTGCCATCGCCGAATTGGAAGGCATGGTTCGCGAGAAGGTCTACGAATGCATCGACGCACTGGACCCGTCGAATTTCGATGTAGTCGCGGACTTCTCGGCGCTGTTCCCCAACGAGGTCATCACCACGATGCTCGGCGTGCCCAAGGAGGACCGCGAACAGATCAGGCTCTGGCTGGATCTGCTGCTGGAACGCCACCCCGGCGAAATCGCGACCACCAAGGCGGGATACGAGGCATCGATGAATACGGGCCTCTATTACTACGATCTCGTTCAGAAGCGGCGGGCACGACGCGAGGACGACATGATCAGTCGCCTCATAGATACCGAGATCGAGCGCGACGGAGTGGTCGAAAAGCTCAGCGACGTCGACATCACCGGATTCGCGACAATGCTGGGCGGTGCCGGTGCGGAGACGGTGACGAAGCTGGTGGGGAACGCGATGGTCGCCTTCGCCGACTTTCCCGATCAATGGCAGAAGTTGCGCGATGACCGGAGCAAGATCCCCGCCGCGGTCGAGGAGCTCCTGCGTTATGAGGCACCGTCGCAGTACCAGATCCGCACCGCAACAAGGGATGTGGCGTACTACGGATCAACGATTCCAGAGGGCGCCGCCGTGCTGCTCGTCACCGGATCCGCAACGCGCGATGAGCGCATGTTCGACGATCCTGACCGGCTCGACATCGACCGTGAACGAAGAATGGGGTTCAATCTGGCGTTGGGCTACGGCGTGCACAGCTGCCTGGGTGCGGCGCTTGCGCGGATGGAGAGTCGCATCGCTCTCGAGGCGCTCCTGGATCTCATTCCGGAATACGAGGTCGACCGCAGCGGACTGCGTCGCGTAGCAATGGCCAATGTGTGTGGCTGGTCCAACGTCCCAGTGCAGAAGGTCGGTTAGCGACGCAGGCCGCCGTCGAAGGACTCGGTGTCACGCGCGAACGGCGGCAGTCCGACCGCCTTCATCGCGTGAGGTTTGAACGCGCGCGCGGCAGTGCTCAGATGATGTTCGCTTCCGACTTCCGCGCCTAGGCCCGTTACGGTGCCTCCCCAGACGCCGATCTCGGTGACATGCCGCCGAATGGATGTCGCCACGAGGCGCTGAACACCGCGATGGCGCTCGTGCATCACCGCTGAGAGAAACACCGCCTCCGGCCACGCAGGCTCGTATTCGAACAGTTCGGGAAGACCAACTCCGTTCGCGCCGAGAATATTCAAAGCCCGCTCATCACCCGGTGCTTCGAGATAGATCTCGACGATCCAACCGGCACGGACTGAGTCGAAAATGAGGCCCCCCGCAGCTGAGACGGCGTCGGCGGTGTCGACCGCTACCACAACCAATCTGCACGGAGCTGAGCGCCCGCGGGTGGACGACTGAGCATTGAGTCGGCCTCGCTGGTGAGTTTCTTTGGCAGATGCTGCAGTAGGTCTCACTGGATATCATCACTTTCGTTTGTGAAAATATGCATTCTCGCACGGTGCGCAAGGGTTGGCGGACTACTACGGCCGGTTGTCAGCGCCTCTTGGACCGGTCTTCGACAAATCCACCGACGACATAGGGGCGCACGAAGGCGGCCACGGCCTCATCGTCGCGCATATCAATGGTTGGTGATGGAGTGGTGAACAGTGAAAACAACATTCGCGCAAACCATTCGGTCGCTGACGCCACATCGAGGTCGCTGCGCACCTCACCGGTCAGCCGAGCCGCAGAAACATAGGGGACGAGGAACTCGGAGCACTCCTGGAGGAGGGTGGCCGCATTCTTCGTCATCATCAGGTTGACTTCCTCTTCGTCGAAATACGCCTCGGGTTCGACGACTCTGCGTGCCTGGGCAACGAATACGGCCGCGCGCACCAGCCGCCCCTCCAGGGTGCTCCCGCCGTGCCGGTCGATGGCGGTGGCCATGTTGCGGTAGAAGCGCTGTGACGCGGCCTCCGCGCACGCCTCTACGATCGTCTCCTTGTCCCGGAAGTACTCGTAAAAGGTGCTGCGGGAGACCTCGGCTGCCTTGGCGATGTCGACGATCGTGGTCTTGCGGAGACCCTGAGTGCGGAAGCACAAGAACGCAGCCGAGATGATGGCATCCCGGGTGTCGGTCGCCTGCGCCACCTGCGCCTGCGTCATCTCAGAGCTCACCGCTGAAACATTAGCTGCTCAGCGGTCCGGAGCCAGGATCAGTCCGCTGGTGGGGACGCCGGTCCCCGAGGTGACAAGGACGTGCTCGACATCGTCGACCTGATTGTGCGACGTCCCCCGAACCTGACGCACGCCCTCGGTGATGCCGTTCATCCCGTGGATATAGGCCTCGCCCAGCAACCCCCCGTTCGTGTTGATCGGCAACCGTCCGCCGACTGACAACTCCTCGACAGACACGAAGTCCTTGGCCTCCCCGCGCCCACAGAACCCGAGCTCTTCGAGTTGGGTGAAGACGAACGGCGTGAAGTGGTCATAGAGAAACGCCGTAGAAATGTCACCGGGTTTGAGCCCGGAATTCGCCCAGAGTTTGGTCCCGACCACGCCCATCTCGGGCAGGCCTGTGATGTCGTCACGGTAGTAACTGGTCATGACCTCGCCGTCGAACGCGGCTCCCTGCGCGGCGGCGGTGATCACCGC
>Ga0075364_10001511_pt1 | contig 12677 bp, 7 predicted proteins | sample EndMetdeltDD1764_FD_71517 | JGI IMG/M metagenome (GOLD analysis project Ga0075364, IMG submission 71517) | Populus endosphere microbial communities from Tennessee, USA - Endosphere MetaG P. deltoides DD176-4 | ecosystem: Host-associated > Plants > Roots > Endosphere | place: USA: Tennessee... | reverse complement strand
ACATCAGCGCTGGCTTCCACGCCGATCAGCCCGAAGAACGGGCCCAGCGAGGCCGCCAGCCACGCCAGGATGTAGGGGGTGGTGCCTTCGGAGGTCCCGCCGGTGAAGAGCACCGAGATGGGCTGGTGGTTCTCTGGCGCGGAGAAAGCGACGATCGCCACCACGATCGTGGCACCGACGGTGATGACGAGTTCGAGGCTGACGCCGATGTTGTTGACCATCGTCGCGAACCGCACGCCGTACAGGTTCACGAGCATGCAGACAGCCATCACGCCGATGGCGACGAGTATCTGCGCGGTCTGGGTCATGGCCCAGCCGAACAACCCGCCGAGATAGCCGGAGAGGATGAATCCCACCCCGGTCATGCCGCAGACCCATCCGGCCAGGGCCATCACGCCGGTGAACCATGCGAGGTTGGAGCCGTGAATGCGGCTGGTCCACTGGTACGCGTAGCCGGCGAGCGGGATCTTCGAGGTCAGGTCGGCGGCGATGACGACCCAGACCAGGAAGACGGCGCCGGCGAGCAGCAGCGTCCACACGAACGGCGCGCCCGCGGTGAAGTACCCGGCGCCGAATCCGGTGAACACCGCCGTGGTGGCGCTAATCGTTGCAAAGCCGATGGCGAAGGACGCCAGTCGGCCGACCGAGCGGTCGAGTTTCTGCGTGTAGCCGAAATGGGCCAGCCGGGCGTCCTCGTCGTCCATCGGCGCCGCAGGCGTAACGGGTGAGGCGGTGTCAGTCATGCAGTGAGGAAACCCGACTTCCCCTGTCCAGGGAAATTCCAAATTCTGATGTACTGATAGGCGCTCTTTATCAATAGTCTGTCGCCGGGCGCTCGATGGCTTGGCCCTCGCCGAAGCTCCACCGTTCGCGGACGTGCCGCACCAGCTGCGCCGCCTCGCGGCTGAGACCGGCTGGATGCCAGGCGAGTGCCGTGTAGTTGCGTGGGCGGTCGACGATCGGCACGTAGGCGATGCCCTGCCGGTTGTACAGCCAGGCGCTGGCCTCGCTGGTGAAGCTGATGCCGAGCCCTCGCGCGATGGTCGTCGTCTCCTCTTCATAGGTGGCGGCGACGGCGGCGATGGTCGGCGGTTTGCCGCCGCGCGCGTCCATCGCCATCCAGTAGTCACGCCACCTGCCCGCGGTGGCCGGCGCGACGACGATCGGGTCGTCGAGCAACTCGGCGATGGTGAGCTCCGGGCGGCCAGCCAGCGGATGATCCCGCGGCAGGCAGGCCACCCAGTCCTCGGCGTCGAGGATCAACGTCCGGTGTTCGGGCAGATCCACCGGCGGCCTGATGATCGCCACTTCGGTGGATCCGTCGGCCAGACCGGCCGTCGGATCAGAGAAGTCGAATTCCCTTGGTTCCAAGGTGATTTCCGGATAGGCGCTTTCGAAGTGCCGCACCAGCCGGAACAGTAGGTCCGCGCCGGTGCCGATCAGATAGCCCAGCCGGATCCGGCTGTAATGCGCGGACAGATCGATCAAGTCGTCGACCGCGCCGTCGATACCGCGCAGCGCGTCGCGCACCTTCGGCAACCAGGCCTGGCCGAGTTCGGTCAGCGCCACCTCACGAGTGGTGCGGGTGAACAACATGACACCGACCTGATGCTCGAGCTGCTTGATAGCGGTCGAAAGGGCGGGCTGCGTGATGAACAGCCTCACAGCGGCGCGCCTGTAGTTCAGCTCCTCGCCAAGCACGGCGAAGTAGCGCAGCTGGCGCAGCGTGACGTCACCGCTCGTGGGCGTTCCCTTCCGGCGAAGATTGCACTGAGGGCTGTGATTCTCCGCCGATTACGACCCTGAGTGCAATATCGGAGGAACCACCGACCTGCGAACGGGCTTCAGGCTCACGACGTCAGCCGACGGATCGGCCGCAGGCGGCTGGACGATCCGACCGACCAGGCCGGCCGCCGCCCCGGCCGCCGCCGATCGGTACCACGAGAGTCCCTTGTCTGCACGAAATCCGACCGCCCTGCGCAAAGGAGTCAGAACCGCCATCATCGTCAACAACAGCCAGAGCACGATGCCCGTCGGTATAGCGATCCGGCGTGGATGGTGGGTCATCGTCGTGAGAACGGCGGAGCGATAGTACTGGCGCGCCGCGAAGTCACGTACCTGCGATGTCGAGCGGGCTCCAAGATGGGTGATCAACGCGGCAGGTTCGAGAACCGCGGGAACGGCGATCCGTTGCAGCCGTCGGGCGAGCACCTCTTCCTCGTGGTAGAGAAACAGTCGCTCATCAAATCCACCGGCCCGCCGAAAGTTTGCCGCGCCGACCGCCATACAGGTGCCCTGGACGTAGGGAACCCGCCCGCCACGGCGGTAGACGACATCCGATGGAGGAATGTCCCTCTTCAGAATCAGTCTGTTGAGCCGTGTCGGCAGGCATACCTCCCCGAGAATCGAAAGGGGAGTGGACCAGAAGCGTGCTCGAGTCTGATCACACCCGTGCTCATCGACGATCAGCGGACCGACCAACGCGTTGTCGACTCTGACCCGCTGCACCAGTTGCCTCACCGCGCCTTCGGCGAACGACGCATCCGGATTCAGGAAGATCAGGACATCTGAATGAGCATTGGCGGCGCCGAGATTGCATCCTGCGCCGAAGCCACGATTGCCGCCTGCGGAAATCACCGTCGCATCGCCGCACACCGACTTGGCGATCGCGATGCTGTCGTCACGAGAACTTTGATCCACCACGAGGACTTCGCAATCCCGGGGTATCGAGTTCAGACACGATGCAATCGTGGCCGCCGAGTTGTACGTCACGACGATGACCGACGCCGCCCTGATGTTACCCACGGCAGCCGGCCATTCGATCGGACCACACCGTCTTGAACTGCTGGCCGAAGCTTTCGAATGTGAAGTGGTGCAACTCATCCGCTATGGACGCGTCCTCGCGTGGATCGCATCCCAACGTCCAAGGTCCCTCCAGATCGAGGCACGCCGCCGAGATGGCGGGCGGCAATCCGTCAGTGGAATGGTCGGTGGCGATCACCGGCACCCCGTGCATCATCGCTTCGACCACCTTTACTTTCATTCCGCCACCCCGTTCCATCGGTGCCAGGACAGCGTCGACGTTGCGGTAGAACGCCGCGACCGAGGAAATCGGACCTTGGATGTCGATGTGTGGTGATCGCGGCAGCTCGTCCGATCCGAACCCGGCGACAACGACGCGCTCGAATTTCTGGGTCAACAGAGGCAGCCACTCGACGACCAGCCGTCTATAGGCATCTCGGTTCGGCGGGTAATCGAAGTTGGCGATCATGCCGCACGTCCGAGAATCAGATGCACTTGGCCGTCGTGCCGTGTTGAACCGGTCGGTGACGGGGGTGGGAAGCCACACCGCGCCGGCGCCGAGGCGATCCCGATCGGCCCATGACGCCACCGAAGCGACGTCTGACTGGCGCGCTTCCGCCGCTTCTCGCTTGGCCCAGATGCGTGCGTGGGCGCGGTTGAACGTCGCCGATATAGGGTCGACCGTGCGGGAGTGGTTGCGGGCGATGCCACTCCACAGATCTGGGAAGTCGAGCCATGTCGGGCCGCATTCAAGACTCCAATGGTGGGCTGAGGGAACCAAACTCAGCGTCGGTCCGGCGGATTGCTGCTTCGCCAGCGTGCGTGCCACCGGGGTGCGGAGCGGAACGGGCAACAGTCGGCGCTTGGCGCGGTGGATCGGCGAACGAAGGACCTGGCCGGTGGCGGCCTCGTCGGGGCCGACAGCGATCAGCCGGACGGCGCCGAGACTCTCGAGAGCACGACGAAAGGCCGCCACCCGCATGCCGCCGCCGTCCATCTTTCCAAGCGATATCCGCAGGGCCACCAAGGTGATCGCCTCTGATTCCGTCATGTGCTCTGCGCCTTTCAAAAGCGAGCCCATTCACTGGCGATGTCCGCCTGAAGTCGGCCGTCGGATTCGGAGTACAAGCCGTACTCGTCGTTGACCGCCCCCCACTGCAGCGCGCCGACCACAAGCGCGCTCGAGTCGCGCATCATCTTCACACGTGAGTAGAAGGCGCCCGGCTGTACGCCGGAAACCCTCCTATCGGCGCCGAACTCACCGATGAGCAGAGGCCGGTTCACGCTGAGCTCATAGGGCGCCAGAGGTGCTGAATCGGAGGCGATTTCAAGATCGTCGTAGACGTGAAGGTCAAAGAAGTCGACCATCTGCGCGAATCTCGCGTAGTAGTCGACTTGCCCGATCTTGTCGCTGAGTGTGCCCGGTGAGACGTCGCTGATGGACAGCGGGATAGCCGGGGCAGCGGCACGGATTGCGCTTGCCCATGCGCCCATCCAGGCCACGACGTCGTGTTCAGGGTAGATGGCGTACGCGCTTGCGACCTCGTTGCACAGCTCAATCGCCACCACGTTGTCATTGCGGGCGAGGACAGCGGCGACGCCGGAAAGAAACTGCGCGATGAACGCCGGATCGGCGTCGCGTTTGTGACGGAGATCGATGGCACAGTAGTAGAACCGGCAGCCAAGCGAGCCGCAGAGACTGACGACCTGTTGCAACCGATCGTGATATGTCCTTTCGGTGATCACGCCGCTGTGTACGGCGTTGACATCACCGATGAGCCTGATGGTGTTGGCGCCCTGCTCGACGGCACGCCGGACCGAAGTCTCGATCCACTGCCAGTCCCATCTCGACCACAGGTTCAACCATGCCGACGCCCCGGGATCGTCATTGGCGAGATCGACGAGTGCTGGAATGATGTTGGATCCCTTGAGTTCCCTGGCGCGTAGCGGTGCGCTTACCGTCCCATCGATCGGTCGGGCCACCGGAATGTCCCATTTTGCAGAGAGCGCCTCGAACACAGTTCGGAGCTCGCCGCCATGCAGCGGCCGGTTCCATCGCAGGATCTCGCCGATGGTGCCCGAGAAGAATTCGGCGTTGTAGGCCGAGCCAATGGTCATCGTGACGCCGGGGGGAAAACTGACGGGCGATACGGCGCTGGCAGCTGGGCGGCCGTTGATGTACAGCGCGGAGTTGCCGACGGAGTCCATACTGAACGCAATGATGCTCGGGGAGTCGCCGACCGCTCCTGGACGCGTCTGCGCGATCCCCGCGCGACCGGCGTTCAACGCGACAACCGATCCGTCGTCGTCGATCCGGAGTTGAAGCCCGCCCGTCGAGTCGTTCGGACCGATGATCGTGCCGCCCTCTGACGGGCGCCGCTTCACGACGGCGAAGATCGTCAGGCTTGTGCCGTCCAATGGCGCCTCGGTGAACAAGGTTTCTGACCCGCCGAACAGGAGACCCTGACGCCGCCCGATCGAATTGCGGAGCAGCACCGGAGCTTTCGCCTCATTGTTCTGCTGCGCGTTCAGGCATCTATTGGGCTGGGCAAGCTGGGGTACTCGCGTAACGCGTTCGCCGTCGCTGCGCCGGTTGGGCTCCGCATCGCTGACCACGAATCCCTGAACGACCGACTCGTCGTCACCGTCCCGGAATCCCACACCGTAGCGTCGAACCGACCACCCGGCGTCCAGATCGGCCGTCCCGACCTCGGCGTGATTCGTCGAGATCACCAGTCGCCCCGGTTTGATTCGAAGGTCGAGCACATTGGGGGCGGCCAGCGCGAGTCCCGAGGGGGTTCGATAAAGCCGTGGCCCGCCCCAACGGAAGCCTCGTAGTTCGACAGAATCGACATCCGCCCACTTCCGCAAAATGATCTCGCACTTCCGAGAATCGTTGCCCTCCAGCAGGATGCACACGCTCGCCTTCGACATACCCGACGTGACGGGAATTCGGATCGCGGTGCGCAAGGGGTGGACGGCGTCGATGGTCGCGGAGGCTTCCTCACCGTCCGCCATTCGCAGGCCATCTCGCACCGACAACATGTTGTCGGTGCGTGACCACGTATGACCACGGACCGATGTGACCGGCACACCCGGTCCCGCGCTCGCGAAGTCTGTGCTGTCGACGGGACTGATGTCCAGGCGAGTCGCGTCAAAGTGCAGATCAAGCCCGGGAACCGTATCCGGGTTCCAGCAGGGGGACGCCTCGACTTCGACCCGTCCGCAGGCGCTGATGAGTGGTAGACCAGCGACTGCAGCACTGGTGAGGAGCGACGCCTTGAGGAAAGGTCGTCGGCCGATCATGGATGGGTTAGGCCAAGTGGCCGTGATGAATTCACGCTCCCTACCGGGACCCGCTTGGTACGGGAAGAAGTCGGCTTCGCGGCGCGGCGACGCCCCGTAGGTTCAGATTCTGCCGCCACCGAAACATCGGCCTGTCGGGCCACGGCATGGCGCGAGGGTAGATGGACCAACGACCTACGCACGAATGCCGCGCCGAGAGACGTCGCACCGGTCCGATGAATCTCCGCCAGGTGTTCTTCGACATCGCGGCGTCTGGTCCGGTGGTAAATACCCACGGCCACAACGCCGTCGACAACGGGCGCGACCGCAGCGGCGTATGCGAATTGACTCAATGGGGGGAGAACCACGATGACAAACTCGTATGTTGTCCGGAGCTGCCGGAGAGACTCGACGATCGCATCCCTGTCGAGCGGAGCCTTGTCCTGCGACCCCTCGCCGAATCCCCACTGTATCGGTACTTGCCGTTCGGAAGTCTTCCGAGTCGATCGCTTGTGTCGGCCGACTCTGGCCGAGATGTCGGGATTGGTATCGAGCACGAGAAGAAGGGCCGTTCGGTTCTCGGCCACAAGTGCATTGCCCAGATTGAGCCCCGCCTCTGCGGTGAACCGCCGCGCCAATCGGCCCCGTCTGCCGGCGATGCCGGCGAGTGCGATGGTGTGAGGAACCGACCCGTCTGCGGCCGCGATATTGACACGCAGCCGTCCGATCGCTTCGTTCGCATCGGCCCGCGAAACCGGCAGCACGTCGCTCAAGGACGCCGGCAGATCCGCTGCCGGCCGCTCGCCGATTACTCGATCCACATCGACACCGTCGCGGATGCGGCGGGTGTAGCTCTCCCATACAAAGGCGACAATCAAACCCGCCAAGAACCCGACGAGACCACCGAAGATATACACCAACTTATCGGGCAGAACCCGCGATGGAGCACCGTTTTGTGCCGCATCAATTACGGTCAGCCTGACGACAGGTCCAACACTGTCGGGCGGGGTTTCCAAACCGCTCGCCAATCCGATGAATTGAGTCGCCAGTCCGTTGGCGATTTCTCGGGCCTGATTTGGTGAATCGGCAGTGACCGACACGTCCATCACCGCGGCATCCGGAAACGACGTCGACGTAACGCGATCCGCCAGCGTGTCAGCGTCCATATTCAGGCCGAGCGCGTCGATTGTCCTTTGCGCCAGCGCCCGGCTGTTTACTAGTTGCTCGTAGGAAACGACGCGATCTTGTGCGTAGATGCCGCCTTGTTGAGCGTCGTACTGCGAGGCAGCGCTGGCGCCGGAGATGAACAGTCGCGTCGTAGCCACGTACTCTTCGGGGGTGCGGGCCAGCCAGAGCGCCGCTGCGCCGATACCGATCGCTGTCAGCAAAGCGATAACGAGGATTCGATACCGCACCACCCGCAGGAATTCACCTAGTTCGACCATCGTCACACGATACCTCAGATGGTTGATGATGGGAACTTGCTAAGGTGACATATTTTGTACATATTATGCAGCTCAATACCTTTGCAAAGAATCTAGCAACTGTTGCTAAAGTCGCGATATCCGATTATTTCAGAGCCGCAGGCGGACTATAGTGACTGGGGAAACCAACCGCGCCGATCTGCGTTGCCCGGCAAGCATGGCGATCAATCGCCATTGTGGATTATGGAGGCTGCTGTGCCACCTCATGTCGCCCTGGCTGGGTTGCTGACGGCGTTAGCTGTGGGCGCGGTATGCAGCGCCGTGGCCCCCCGCGCCTTTGCCAGCCTGACGTGCGTGCTGATCGTTACCGCTGTCATGTGGCCGCGGTTGTACGAGATGGCCGTACCGCCGCGGTTCGCGTTAGCTGTGTTCTTGGCGCTCGGGGCAATCTCGTGTGCGCTGTGCATGTCCGCATCCACGGCAAACAGAATGCTGGTTGCGGTCATCGTGCTCGGATTCACCGGCATCATGCTGGTGGCATTTCTCGGCTTCCAAGTGGCTACAGCTGGAATCGGCGATGCGTACTTCCGATATTTCGTTCTCGCGCCGCTTTCGGCGGCCTACGGATATCTGCTCGCGCGAAGTGGGCGAGTCAATCAATTGGGTTATGCATTGCTCGCCGTCGCGGTCCTCTCTTCGGTTCTCGCAGTCGTGGAGTACGCGACCGGCGGGCCGATTCTGCCGGGTAACCCGTTCGACGAATTCAGGGATGGCCAATACCGGCCCGCCGTTTTCTCCGAGCACACACTGGTCTTGTCCACGTTGCTTCTCTGTGCACTGACGGTCGCCGTTGTCGCGACACGGGGAGCAAAACGGGTGATCGCAGTCGCGGTGTTGTTCGCGGGTATCGCGACCACCTCCAGCCGCGGCGCGCTCGTGCTCGCGGCGGGCTACGTAATTGTGGCCGCGGTGTGGGCCGGCATGCCGAGCATCCGTCGCTTTGGCGGGGCCATGAAAGTGTCGGCAGTTGGAATGCTTGTGGTTGCGGTTCCACTGATCTATCTGTCGCAGCCCGCCGATGTCTATGGGATAACAAGTTCGGATCCGGCGGTCGCCAGCGCGCAGTATCGCGAGGCGATCTATGGAGTGATGTTCGACTCGCTCCGCAGTCACCCACTTGGCTGGGGGACGGCGGGTCCATCCGAGGGTCAGTACACATTGCGCAGCCCGTTCGGCACCCTGGATGTCAGCGCGACGGTCGACTCCGAGCTGGTGCATACGGCGCTGGACTTCGGCTACCTCGGATTGGCGTTATTGGCAGTCATCGTGATCGTGGTCATCCGTCGCCTGCGGGCCGACCGTTGGTGGTGCCATATGGCTGCACTCATCACCGCGGCGGGTGTGTATCTGTCGATTCACTCTTGGCTCAGTCTGTTGAGTTTGTGGGCGATCGCCCTCGGCGCCGCGGTCGCCAACCCGCCATCGCGACCGAGTGACGATGTCACACCGGCGGACTCGCCGCCAGTTCCCGAGCGGTCGGCTCGGGTCCTGTATGCGAAGAGTTCGACACCGAAATCAGTTCGTTTCTGATCACGGCGCAAACGTCGCTCCAGGTGTGGTCCGGCCCGTAACCGGTCACATGCGCGGGAGGTTGTCGACGCACGATGTCGCGAATGGCATCGGCGATTGCGTCCACGTCAGTGGCATCCACAAACGCCGCATGGGGCCCGACGGTCTCTCGAAAGACGGGAATATCGCTGGCGAGAACCCGACAACCAACGCTGGCCGCTTCGACCGGCGGAAGGCCGAAGCCTTCGTCCAGCGACAGGCAGACAAACAGCGCGCAATGTTGGTAGAGCCATTTCAAGTGTGTATCGCTGACTCTCCCGACGATTCGCAGTGCGCCTGCCGCGGCGGCGGACCGGAACTCGTCATCCAAGTGTGTGATTCGGCCGGACGGCTCTCCAACCACGACCAGCGGAAAGTCCTCCGACAACACCCCCGCGCGCAACGCGGCGCGCAATGTCATCGCGAGGTTCTTCCGGACATTGAGGCGGCCGACGCACAGCAGATACTTTCCGTGTGACAGCCGCAGGCCGGGGTCGGTCGCCTCGACCGCATCGAATGAGCTCGCCACGGACAGGCCAGAGCTGACCACCCGGGGCAGCCGTGGGTTGAACCGGCGGATTCGGCCGCGTTCGGCTCGCGATGATGTGATGACACTGCTCGCGCGTCGGGCGAGCAAGGGCATGGCGCTGAAGTAGGCGCGCTCCACGCGGGTGAACCATTCGGGATTGGACTGAAACAGCACGTCGTGAAGGAACACCACCCCAGTCGCTGAGTTCGCGGCGAAATTGAACGCGAGAATCGCGTCCGCGCACCGGCGCCGGGCGATAACCGGGAGTTCAAGAAAGTTGATCGCGGGGTGGACCCGAAGCCGGGTGCGTACCACCCGGACTCCTTCGGGGGCGGGTGTCGAATCCTTCGCGCCGCCCGGCACTGCCAGGATCACCTGGTCGTCGGGATAGTCGCTGGCCCATCGCCCGACGATTTCCTGGAGCACCATGCGGTTGGACGTCGGCCCTTCGACCCACCAATAGCCGTCAACCAGAATGTTCATGTCCGCTCCGATCACACGACGTGTGCAGGCGCGGCCATGGCGGCAGCCGATGTCGTCCGCCTGCGTCGTCGCAGCATCGGGCTGACGGCTCGCCGCGTCGGCCGAGGCACCACACGCCCGTCCGTCGCATCAAGCAACGCCTGTTCGTATGCACTGCAAATCGCATCCCAGGAGAATTGGCCGCAAGCGCGCGTTCTGGCCTTGGTGCGCAGGGAGTTCTGCAAGGCCGGACTGCTCATGAGAAGCCGGGTGGCCGCGGCGATCTGACGCGGCTCCGGCGGCACGAACAGACCCGAATCCTGTAGGACTTCCCGGTTGAAGACCGTGTCGCGGGCGATCGTCGGTGCCCCCGAGGCCATCGCCTGCACCAGGGCGGGGTTGGTGCCCCCCACGCTGTGACCGTGGAAGTATGCCCCACAGTTCTGCCACAGCGACGAGAGCAACTGGTCGTTGCTTACGTGGCCAAGCCAAATGAACTGGTCGTATTTCTTTGCAAGGCAACGAATCCGGTCCTCCAACGGACCGCCGGACCCGGATGATCCGACGACCACGACCGGAAACTCGTCGACGACCGCTTCCGCGGCATCAAGGAATTCGCCGATCGAATTCTCCGGTACCAATCTCGCCACGAGCAGGACATAGTTGCGTTTCTCGAGGCCGGCGAGAACCTCGTGCTGCCCGCTCGGCAGGTCGCCGCCGTAGGGAATGAAGACACCGTCGCGCCGGAAGTTTTCGTGCCAGAACCGACCGATTTCCACGGAGTCGCAGATCAAGGTGTCGGCAAATCTCGCCGTCATCTTGGCGCCGCCTTTGAAGACCGCCTTGCCCAGTCGGTTCCATTTGGGCCGCTGCCATTCGATGCCGTCCACATTGAGTACCGAAGGGATACGCCTGGCGCGCAACATCGGCAGCCAGTAACCGTTGGCGACGTTCATCACAAGGGCAACGTCCGGCTTGCGCTTTGCTGCATCGAAGGTGGATGTGGCACCGAATGTCAGCGTGCTCAAAGACTTCGACTCGACACCCTTGGTGATGACGCTGGTGATTCCCGGGTGCACGAACTCGGCCGCATCACTGGTGGCGCCGGGTCGGCTGTAAACCGTCACTTTCCAGCCGCGCTCGGCCAGATACGGTGCCAGCTTGCGCACCAGAGTCTCAAAGCCGCCGTAGAAGCTCGGATAGCCTCGGGTGCCGATGATTGCCACGGATCCGATGTGGTCGGTGTTTTGCATGATGCCCCTCCCAGTCAAGGAGTGAGGATGTGTCGGCTCGGCAGCCTTCCGAGGCTGTCGTGTGCGACCGCTCAACCCGGGCAGGTAGTCGAGCCGCCAGCCCAAGCCGATGTATATGACGCAGAACAGCGTTGTCGAGACGATGAACGGCACCACCGCTGACGCCCGATCATGTGGAGCTGCAATGAGATTGATCGGAAATGCCGCGGCGCAAGCCAATAGAGCGACGGCGAACGGACCGGCGATGGCGCGCAGGAATGCCGCCATCGAAATGCCGATCCGTGATTGCAGAAACCACACGCCGAACACATTGCCTGCCACGAACCAGACGGCGAACGCGGCCACCAGACCGTTGAACCCGAAGCCCAATGTCGCCGGAATCGCCAGGGAGACCGCGACGGTGGCCGATGCGATGGCCGTCGCCCCGATCGTCCCGGACCGTCCAATGGCGAACATGGTGGCAGCACACACCGCGGTGGAGACGTTGACCGCGATGCCGAACGCCAGGGCGGTGGCCACGCCAACGACGCCGGTGTTGTGCTCACCCAGCCATAGCGGAACGGCTGAGTACGCCGTGGTTCCCAACAGGAAAGGAAGGAATATTGCTGCAGCGGCGTTGCGAGTGGTGAGTCGTGAGTAATGTGACCGAATCTCGGCCATCCCGCCAGTCGCGTACGCCCTCGTCAGATGTGTGGTGATGGCGACCGATGCCGCCGATCCGAACGCTTGCACACCCTGCACAAGCCGGATTCCCAGCTCGAATGCTCCCGCTGCCGCAGGGCCGATGACGATTCCCGCAATGAGCTTTCCTGATTGGAAGAGCACCACGTCGGCGGCGCCGAGAGCCTGGCTCTTTACTCCGAAGCCGATGATTTCGCGTGCCATGGCCATTCGCGGACGCCCAATGGTTATCCGGCCCTCGTCGATGACGATGGCGCCGAGCACAGCACACAGGCCGATCGCAGCCCCTGCCACGGTGCCCAACGCGAAGCTGTGCAGGTTCGCCGCGAAGGTCAAACCAACCACGCCGCCGCTCACCTGGGTGATACCCAGGACTGCAAGGCCAATGTTGGCCGGCACCTGACGGCCCCGGCCGAACGACGCGCCTGCCAGCACGCGGGCCGCAAGTCCACACGTCAAGATGGCAACCGAGCAGAGCAGTAGAAAGCGCGTAAGCGCCGGATCGCCCGTGCGCAAGATCTTTTCGGGCACGCCAGGCAAGAAGGCAACGAAAGTACCCAACACCGCGCAAAGGCCGAGGATGGTGGACAGGCAGATGCCGACAACGCCACGGTCGCCTGCCGCATCGCCGCG
>Ga0075364_10001510_pt1 | contig 12678 bp, 12 predicted proteins | sample EndMetdeltDD1764_FD_71517 | JGI IMG/M metagenome (GOLD analysis project Ga0075364, IMG submission 71517) | Populus endosphere microbial communities from Tennessee, USA - Endosphere MetaG P. deltoides DD176-4 | ecosystem: Host-associated > Plants > Roots > Endosphere | place: USA: Tennessee... | reverse complement strand
GGCACCGACAGCATCGGCAGCACCCGCGCGATCGGCTCGACTTCGAGCGGCGCGCGGGTGCTACCGCGAGATACGTTGCTAACCAAGTCTTTTCTTGTCAGGTGTCGAGTGTGCATTCAGGGCGTCGAGTGTGCATCTAGGGCGATGACACGCCGGAGGCCGTCGCCCTGAATGCACACTGAAACCCACTGAACCCCACACTGCCTTCAGGCACCGACAACTAGCTCTCGGCGGGCTCGACGGGTTCGGGGGCGTTTTCCGTGCGCTCCCGGCCGAAGAAGAATCCGGCCGTGATCAGGACCATGGCAGCGGCGTACGACCACCAGATCGGCACGGCCAGCGCCTCGTTGCCCAGGATGAACCGGCCGATCGCGATCATCGAGTCCGACGCCGCGAAACACACCGCGCCCGTGGCCGTCCAGATCGTCGGCAACCGCGCCAGCAGCGCGGTGCACACCATCGCGGTGAGCACGATGATGTAGACGGTCACCGGAATGGTCAGCTTTTCCTGGCCAAGGTGGGGCCAGAACCATATCAGCAGGCCCCCGGTCGCCAAGCACATCGCGACCACCAGGGCGATGCGCACCGGAGAGGGCGCCGACCGCCTGGCCAGGGGCAGCATCGCGCCGACAAAACACAAGTGCGCCAACAGGAATGAGCCAAGCCCGAAGACGAACGACTGCGTCCACCACGGAAGGGCCAGCAGCCAGTCCCCGGCGGCCGAAAACACCAGCGCCGGCATCAGCCATCGTCGCTCGCGCACGATCGGGTGCGCCATCGCGGCAAGCGCCAGCAGCAGCGCCATCGAGGCCTTGAACGGCGGCTGCAGAACCCAGTGTCCGGTGAGCTCCGTCCCCGGTGGTGAGCGCAAAGCGATCACGGTCAAGTACACGCCATACGCCAGGCCCGCCCAGCCGGCGGCCGCCCAGGCGCCGGCCACCAACCGAGGTGCGTACCGTTCTTGCATGCCCTCTTTGGACCCAAGTTTGGACGCTGCCGCCGACGAGAAACCCGGTATCGACCCCATCCTGCTGAAGGTACTGGATGCGGTTCCGTTTCGGCTATCAACAGAGGACGGAATTGACGCCGTACGCCAGCGTCTGCGTGACCTGCCGCGCCGGCCGGTGCACCCCGAGCTGCGGGTCGAGGACCGGACCATTGACGGGCCGGCGGGCCTCATCGGCATCCGGATCTATTGGCCGCCAACCGATTCCGATCCGGGCTCGGCACCGCCCGTGATTCTGTTCTTCCACGGCGGCGGCTTCGTCATGGGCGATCTCGACACGCACGACGGCACCGCCCGTCAGCATGCCGTCGGCGCCGACGCCGTGGTCGTGTCCGTCGACTACCGGCTGGCGCCCGAACACCCCTACCCCGCCGCCGTCGAAGACGCTTGGGCCGCAACGCTATGGGTCGCCGAGAACGGCGGGGCGATCGGGGCCGACCCCACCCGGTTGGCCGTCGCCGGGGATTCGGCGGGCGGCACCATCGCCGCGGTGATCGCGCAGCGCGCCCGTGACCATGCGGGGCCGCCGATCACGTTCCAGCTCTTGTGGTATCCGTCGACATTGTGGGACCAGTCGCTGCCGTCGTTCACCGAGAATGCCGCTGCGCTGATCCTTGACACAAAAGCGGTTGGCGACTTTTCCCGTTGGTACGCAGGCGAAGTCGATTTGTCCGACCCGCCGGCGGGCATGGCGCCGGGCCGGGCGAAGAACCTGGCCGGCCTGCCGGCCGCCTATATCGCGGTCGCCGGACACGACCCGTTGCGCGACGACGGCATCCGCTACGGCGAGCTGCTGGCCGCCGCCGGGGTGCCCGTCGAGGTGCACAACGCCGAGACGATGGTGCACGGCTACATCGGCTACGCCGGCGTGGTTCCCGCCGCCACCGCCGGAATGGATCGCGGGCTGGCGGCATTGCGGGCAGCGCTGCATGGATAGAGCCGCCGATGCGTACGGTTGAGTGCATGACGGAGCAAACCAGCACCCGACCCGGCATCGATCCCAGCCTCAAGACGCTGCTCGATGCCTTCCCGCTGACCTTCACCCAGGCCGACGGCGTCGAGGTCGCACGCGAGAAGCTGCGCCAGCTGAAGGCGCCGCCGGAGATGCTTCCGCAGATGCGGATCGAGGAAAGGACCGTCGGGTATGGCGAGGTCACCGACATCCCGGTCCGGATCTACTGGCCGCCGATCGCGGCCCACGACAACCTGCCGGTGGTGGTCTTCTATCACGGCGGCGGCTGGTGCATCGGCGACCTGGACACCCACGAGCCGGTCGCCCGCGCGCATGCCGTCGGCGCGGAGGCCATCGTGGTGTCCGTCGACTACCGGCTCGCCCCCGAGCACCCCTACCCGGAGGGGATCGACGACTGCTGGGCGGCGTTGCGCTGGGTTGGCGAGCACGCCGCGGAGCTGGGCGGTGACCCCAACCGGATCGCCGTCGCCGGCGATTCCGCCGGCGGCAACATCGCAGCGGTGATGGCACAGCTGGCCCGCGACAACGATGGACCGCCGCTGGTGTTCCAGCTGCTCTGGTACCCGGCGGTGCTGGCCGACCTGACGACGCCGTCCTTCGTCCAGAACGCCGACGGGCCCATCCTGGATCGCGACGTCGTGTCGGCGTTCGTGAGCTGGTACGTGCCGGGGCTGGACATCAGCGACCCCACCAAGCTGCCCGCCACGATGGCTCCCGCGAACGCCACCGACCTTTCCGGGCTGCCGCCCGCCTTCATCGGCACCGCCGAACACGACCCGCTGCGCGACGACGGAACCCGCTACGCCGAGGCGCTGCGGGCCGCCGGCGTCGCCGTCGAGCTACGCAACGAGCCCACCATGGCGCACGGTTACGCCAGCTTCGCGTTGGTGATACCCGCCGCCGCCGAAGCCACCGGCCGCGGACTGGCGGCGCTGAAGAAGGCGCTGCACCCCTAGCCCCGGCGCGAATACGCGCTGGGCGCAACGCCATACCAGCGTTTGAAGGCGTGCGAGAACGTCGAGACCTCGGTGTAGCCCAGCCGGGTGGACACCTCCTCCACCGTCAACCCGACACTGCGCAGCAGGTCGACGGCCACCGTGGATCGCGCCTCGTTCAGCAAGGCCCGAAACGACGTGCCCTCCTCGGCGAGTCGCCGGCGCAGCGTTCGCGGATGAACGTCGAGTTCGTCGGCGACGTCGGGAAGCGTCGGGAACAAACCGGAATCGCGGAACAGCTTGCTGCGCACCAGCGCGGTAATGCCTTGGCGGCGCTCGCTGCTCTGCAGCAGCACATCGCACTGCGCGATGCATGTTTCCAGCGTGTGCCGATCGGCCTGCGGCAGCGGCTCGTCGAACATGGCGCGCGGAATGCGCAACCGGTTGTGCGCCCGGCCGAACGCGACGTCGTGCACGGGGACGAGTTCGAGCAGCGGCCGCAGCAGCTCCTCGTCGACGGCCAATTCCGTTGACACCTGCTCTGCGTACTTCTCCGCTACCGGCAGCACGAAACCCATTGTGGTCGCAATGATTCCGGCGATATCCCGCTCGATGAAGAAGCCCTGCACGTCCGCGGGCAAGTGGCCGGCGTCGAGTTCGATGACGCACTCCTCTGCGGTTTCGAACAATGTGATGTTGATCTGCATCGTGGTCAGCGCGAAATAGCGCATCGCGATGGAAAACAGTTCACGAAGGGTGCCACAAGACATCACCGCAAACCCGAACAATCCCAAGTGGGTGAGCGTGGACCGGCTACCCACATCGACGCCGATGCCGGCCTGGCCCGGAAGTCGTGCCAGCAACCGGCGCACCGCCGTGATCTCGTCGAGCGCGCTCACCATGGCGTCCGGATTGTTGAGGTCGGCCGGATCGATCGCGGTGCCCGCCAGGACGTCGCTTGTCGAAACCCCGCGCTCGTTGGCCACCTCGCACAACACCCGGGTCGGGTGCACCGGGTGTCTCAGTGTCGGCGCCAAATCTCCCATGTGGTGTCCCAAACTCCCAACTCTGTGTCCGATAATGTCATTACTCGGCGCAGGCGTCACCCCTACAGTTGATTCATGGCGACCCTCACCGCTGAGCGGCCTCTGGCAGGACCCGCCAGACGCCTGAACTCCTGGACGATGACGCGCAAGGCCCTCACCGTCGGATTCGACGTGGGCGACGGATTCATGAGCGGGATACATGGCAGCGATATCGCCCGATTCCGCTGCGCTGGTAGGCGTTTCGTCTCGCTCAGTCACCCCGATTACGTCGACCACGTGCTGCATGAGGCCCGGCTGAAATACGTCAAGTCGAACGAATACGAGCCCATCCGCGCCACCGTCGGCCTCAATTTGCTCACCGACGAGGGCGACTCCTGGGCCGCCCACCGAGGGGTGCTGAACCCGACCTTCGCCCGGCGCCACCTCAACAGCATCGTCGACCTGATGATCGCGCCGATCACAGACGTCACCGACGCACTGGGAGCCGGTGCGCGATTCGACATGCACCAGACGATGGTCGAGGCAACCCTGCGCGTGGTCGCCAATTCCCTGTTCAGCCAGGACTTCGGGCCATTGGTCCAGAGCATGAACGAGCTCACGACGCGCGGGCTGCGGCACGCCGAGCGACTGCAGCGACTCGGCCTCTGGGGCCTCATGCCGCGTCCGGTCTACGACACGCTGCACTGGTTGGCCTTCTCCGGCCTCCACCTGCCGCCACCGCTGCGCGACATGCAGGACATCACGCTGACGCTCGACCGCGCGGTCAACTCGGTCATCGATCACCGGCTGGTGCACCCGACCGGCTCCGCTGACCTGCTCAACGTGTTGCTGCGCGCCGACGGCGGAACATGGCCGCGCCAGCGGATCCGCGACGAGGCGCTGACGTTCATGCTCGCCGGCCACGAAACCACCGCGAACGCCATGTCCTGGTTCTGGTACCTGATGGCCCTGCACCCCGACGCCCGCGACCGGATGCTCGCCGAGGTCGACGACGTGCTAGGCGGGCGCCGTCCGACCGCCGACGACCTCGGCAGGCTTCCGTGGACCACCGCATGCCTGCAGGAATCGCAGCGTTACTACTCCTCGGTGTGGACCATCTCGCGGCGGGCCGTCGAGGACGATGTCATCGGGGGATCATCGACGTCTCACCACATCCGCCGCGGCACCACCGTCCTCATCCCGATCCATCACATCCACCACGACCCGCGCTGGTGGCCGGACCCGGAACGCTTCGACCCCACCCGATTTCTCGATGGGGGCGCCAAAGACCGTCCCCGTTCGGCGTACCTGCCGTTCGGCGGCGGCCGGCGCATCTGCATCGGCCAGAGCTTCGCGCTGATGGAGATGGTGCTGATGGCCGCAATCATGAGTCAGCGCTTCACCTTTGAGCTCGCGCCAGGCCCGCCCGTCGAGCTCGAGGCGACGCTGACCTTACGACCCAAGCACGGTGTGCACCTCATCGGAAGCAGGCGTTAATGACAATCAAGCCCGACTACGAAACGCTGATCATCGGCGCCGGATTCTCCGGCATCGGCGCGGCGATCAAGCTCGACCGCGCGGGATTTCACGACTACCTGTTGGTCGAGGCCGGCGATGGCGTCGGCGGCACCTGGCACTGGAACACCTATCCCGGTATCGCCGTGGACATTCCGTCGTTTTCCTACCAGTTCTCCTTCGAGCAGAGCCCGCGCTGGTCGCGAACCTACGCGCCCGGACACGAGCTGAAGGCCTACGCCGAACACTGCGTCGACAAGTACGGCATCCGGTCCCGAATCCGATTCAACACCAAGGTGCAAACCGCCGAATTCGACGACGAAAACCGGCTGTGGCGCGTGCAAACCGACCCCGGCGGCGAAATCACCGCCCGGTTCGTGATCAGCGCGTGTGGCGTCCTGACGGTGCCGAAGCTGCCCGACATCGACGGGGTCGACTCGTTCGACGGCATCACCATGCACACCGCGCGCTGGGACCACAATCAAGACTTAACCGGCAAGCGCGTCGGGATCATCGGCACCGGCGCCTCGGCCGTGCAGGTCATTCCCGAGATCGCGCCAATTGTCTCCCAGCTCACCGTGTTTCAGCGCACCCCGATCTGGTGCTTTCCCAAGTTCGACGTGCCGCTGCCCAAGGCTGCCCGCTGGGCGATGCGGATTCCGGGCGGCAAGGTGCTGCAGCGGCTGCTCAGCCAGGCCTTCGTGGAGCTCAGCTTCACGATCGCGGCGCAGTACTTCACGGTCTTTCCGCTCGCTAAGCAAATGGCGTCGGCGGGGCGGAGGTATCTACGCCAAGAGGTCGAGGACCCGGTGGTGCGCGAGCAGCTCACCCCCCAATACGCGGTGGGCTGCAAGCGCCCGGGCTTCCACAACACCTATCTGGCGACCTACAACCGCGACAACGTGCGGCTGGTCACCGACCCGATCGACAAGATCACGCCCGCCGCGGTGGCCACCACCAACGGCGACAACCACGAGCTCGACGTGCTGATCCTCGCGACCGGCTTCAAGGTGATGGACACCGACAACGTCCCGACCTTCGCGGTCACCGGCAGCGGCGGCCGGTCCCTGAGCCGGTTCTGGGACGAGCATCGGCTGCAGGCCTACGAGGGCGTCAGCGTCCCCGGCTACCCGAACTTCTTCACCGTGTTCGGCCCGTACGGCTACGTCGGCTCATCGTATTTCGCGCTGATCGAGACCCAAACCCACCACATCGTCCGGTGCCTGAGACGCGCGCGGCGCAACGGCGCAACCCGGGTCGAGGTGACCGAGGAGGCCAACGCCCGCTACTTCGCCGAGGTGATGCGCCGCCGCCACCGCCAGGTCTTCTGGCAGGACAGCTGCCGGCTGGCCAACAGCTACTACTTCGACAAGAACGGCGACGTGCCGCTGCGCCCCACCACCACAATGGAGGCCTACTGGCGCAGCCGGCGCTTCGACCTCGACGACTACCGCTTCACCGGCTAGCGCCCGCTACGCTCGAGGCGTGTCGAAGGAGTTTTCGCGTATCGACGAGTCGCTGCGGGAGTTCATCGAGCAGCAGGCAATGTTTTTCGTCGCCACCGCACCGTCCGAAGGCGGTCGAATCAACCTGTCCCCCAAGGGATACCGTGACACGTTCGCGGTGATCGACGACCACACCGTCGCCTATCTCGACCTGTTCGGCAGCGGGGTTGAAACCATCGCCCACCTGCGTGACAACGGCCGCATCACCCTCATGTTCTGCTCGTTCACCCGCAACTCGCGGATCCTGCGGCTGTTCGGCACCGGGCGGGTAGTCCGCCCGGATGACGACGAATTCGCCGGCCTCAGAACGCATTTCGGGCAGCTGCATCCGGGCCTACGGGCCGCCATCGTGGTCGACGTCGAGCGCATCGCCGACGCCTGCGGATTCGCGGTGCCCTATTACGAGCTCGTCGACGAACGGCCGGTGCTCGACGCGCATCACGCGAAGGCGCCCGAGGAGGCCTACGTCCGCCTGCTCAATCGCAACCGGCACAGCATCGACGGCCTGCCGGCGCTGGATCCCGACCACCCGCGTCCGCCTAACGTCGACTGATCACCACAGTTTCGGCGAGCGGTACACGTTGGCGGAATCGAAATCCGCGAACTGTCGGCGCCCGGCCGCCGCCCGGCTCAGCTCCTAGATGGCGCGCTTGAGGTCGTCGACCTTGTCGAGCTGCTCCCAGGGCAGTTCGACGTCCGTGCGACCGAAATGCCCGTAGGCGGCCGTCTGCGCGTAGATCGGGCGCAGCAGGTCCAGGTCGCGGATGATCGCCCCGGGCCGCAGATCGAACACCTCGGGCACGATCTTCTCGATCTTGATCGGGTCGACGGTCGCGGTGCCGAAGGTCTCGATGAACAGCCCGACCGGAGCCGCCTTGCCGATGGCGTAGGCCACCTGCACCTCGACCCGCTCCGCCAGCCCCGCAGCAACGATGTTTTTCGCCACCCAGCGCATCGCGTAGGCCGCCGAACGGTCCACCTTGGACGGATCCTTGCCGGAGAAGGCGCCGCCGCCGTGGCGGGCCCAGCCGCCGTACGTGTCGACGATGATCTTGCGGCCGGTCAGCCCCGCGTCGCCCATCGGGCCGCCGAGCACGAACTTGCCGGTCGGGTTGACCAGCACCCGGGTCGACGACGCATCCAGGGTCTCGTGGGCCAGCTCGTCGAGAACGCTCTGCAGCACATGCCGCCGGATGTCGGGATCCAGCGTCTTCTCCAGGTCGATCCCGTCGGCGTGCTGGGTCGAGACGACCACGGTGTCCAGCCGCACCGGGACGTCGTCCTCGTAGGCGATGGTGACCTGTGTCTTGCCGTCCGGGCGCAGGTAGGGCAGCGTCCCGTTCTTGCGCACCTCGGTCAGCTTGCGCGACAGCCGGTGGGCCAGCGCGATGGGCAGCGGCATCCGCTCGGGGGTGTCGTTGATCGCGTAGCCGAACATCAGGCCCTGATCGCCCGCGCCCTGCGAGTCCAGCGGATCCGCGGCACCCTCGACGCGGGCCTCGTGGGCCGTGTCGACACCCATCGCGATGTCGGGCGACTGCGCGCCAATGCCGATGTTCACGCCGCACGACGCGCCGTCGAAGCCCTTGTCCGACGAGTCGTAGCCGATGTCCAGGATGCGCGCACGGACCGTGTTGGTGATATCGGCGAATGCCTCTTTGGCCGTCGTCGTCACCTCGCCCACCACGTGCACCTGCCCGGTGGTCACCAGCGTCTCGACCGCGACACGAGAATGCGGGTCGTCCGCCAGCAGCGCGTCGAGGACGGAGTCGCTGATCGCGTCACAGATCTTGTCGGGATGTCCCTCTGTCACCGACTCACTGGTAAACAGCCGACCCTTCTCGCTCACCCTGTCATCCTTCCAGTCATGCTGCCCAAATGTTAGTTAGGCAAATTATTGTGTGCCCCACGGGGGTCTCAGACGGGCCACGCTGCCCGGCACGTTAACCGTTAACAGCGGTCGCTGTGCAGAAACGTGACGATCGCGTCCACGATACGGCTCGCCATCAGCGTCTTGGAACCGTGCTGCAGCGCCGACTCGCTACCGTCGGACGCCAGCAGCCACCCGTCGTTGCTGTCGACCTCGAAGGCCCGGCCGTCGCCCACGGCGTTGACCACCAACAGGTCGCAGCCCTTGCTGCGCAGCTTCGCCCGGGCGTGGAACAGCACGTCGCCGTTGGCGTCGCCGGTCTCGGCCGCGAATCCCACGATGGCGCGCATGTTGGGCAGCTGCCCGTGCTCGCGGGCCCGCACCGCGCCGGCCAGCACGTCGTCGTTGCGCACGAGCTGGATCGTCGGCTCCTCGGCGCCCTTTTTGATCTTGGCGGCGGCAACCTGCGTGGGCCGGAAGTCGGCGACGGCGGCCGCCATCACCAGCACGTCGACCTCGGGAGCGTGCTTGGACACCGCGTCGGCGAGCTGCTGCGCCGAGCTGACGTGCACCACGTTGACCCCGGCCGGGTCGATCAGGCCGGCGGTGTGCCCGGCGATCAGCGTGACCTCGGCGCCGCGCTGGGCGGCCACCCGCGCGACCGCGTAGCCCTGCTTGCCGGAGCTGCGGTTGCCGATGAAGCGCACCGGGTCGATCGGCTCGCGGGTGCCGCCGGCGGTCACCAGCAGCTTGCGGCCGGCCAGGTCATAGGGCAGGGCGTCGTGGCGCTCCAGGAGCAACTGGGCAAGGGTGGTGATCTCTTCGGCCTCGGGCAGCCGGCCCGGCCCGCTATCCGTGCCCGTGAGGCGCCCGGCCGCGGGTTCCAGCACCACGGCACCCCGGCGGCGCAGCGTGGCCACGTTCTCGACGGTGGCCGGGTGCAACCACATCTCGGTGTGCATCGCCGGCGCGAACAGCACCGGACAGCGCGCCGTGAGCAGGGTCGCGGTCAGCAGATCGTCGGCGCGGCCGTGCACCGCCCGGGCCAGCAGGTCGGCGGTGGCCGGCGCCACCACTACCAGGTCGGCATGCTGGCCGAGACGAACGTGCGGCACCTCGGGAACGTCGGAGAACACGCCGGTGTGCACCGGCTGGCCGGAGAGGGCCTCGAACGTGGCGGCGCCGACGAAGCGCAACGCGGAGTCGGTCGGGATGACCCGGACCTGGTGGCCTGCCTCGGCGAGCTGACGGACAACCGTGCAGGCCTTATAGGCGGCGATGCCACCGGAGACCCCAACGACGATCCGCTTGCTGTCCACAGCGCGCCCGGCCCCGTCCGGTTACTCGCCCTCGGTGTGTTCGAGCAGGTCGGCGTGGATCTCGCGCATCGCGATGGACAGCGGCTTCTCCTGCAGCCCGGGCTCGACCAGCGGGCCCACGTACTCGAGGATGCCCTCGCCGAGCTGGTTGTAGTAATCGTTGATCTGCCGGGCTCGCTTCGCCGCGTAGATCACCAGCGCGTACTTGCTGGAGACGCGGTCCAGCAACTCGTCGATGGGCGGGTTGGTGATGCCCAACGGGGTGTCGTAGGCGCTCGCTCCACCTGCCGACGGATCGAATTGATCGACGGCGGGGACGGCGGCCAGCGACGCGTCGGACTGCGGAATACTCACGTAGAAATTCTCCTGGGGCATTGAAGCGCTACGAAAAAACGGCTTAGAACTGCTGGGTCACAGTGTTTCCACCAGCAAGGATACCAATTCGGCGCACGCAGACTCTAATCGACTGTTGACCACGACTTCGTCGAAGTCGTCTTGAGCTGCCAGTTCGATGCGCGCGGTGTCCAGGCGGCGCCGGATGACCTCGGGTGTTTCTGTCCCGCGGCCGACCAGCCTGGCCTCCAGGTCCTCCCAGCTGGGCGGCGCCAAAAACACCGTGATGGCCTCGGGCATGGCCCGCTTGACCGCCCGCGCCCCGGCCAGGTCGACCTCGATGAGCACCGGCAGACCGGCCGCCGTGGCGGCTCGCACCGGCTCCGCCAGAGTGCCCGATCGGTGCAGCCCCCCGTGGATCTCGGCCCACTCCAGCAGGGCGCCCTGGTCAATCAGTTCCTGGAAGCGGGCGGGGCTGACGAACTGGTAGTCGACGCCGTCGACCTCGCCCGGCCGCGGCGCTCGCGTCGTGGCCGAGACGCTGAAATGGAGGCCCGGGATCCGCTCCCGCAGGCAGCGGACCAGCGTCGACTTGCCGACCGCGGAGGGACCGGACAGCACGACTACGCGTCCTGCGCCCGGTCCCCCGCCGGCGCCCACTGGCACCTTTGGGTCAGCGTCCCCCACAGGCCGTTCGGCCTGCATCGGCTGTTTTAGGCGGAGCCGAACTTTTCCAGCAACGCCTTGCGCTGGCGATCGCCCAGGCCGCGCAGGCGGCGGGTCGGCGCGATTTCCAGCTCGGTCATGATTTCCTGCGCCTTGACCTTGCCCACCTTCGGCAAGGCCTCGAGCAGTGCGGACACTTTCATCTTGCCAAGGACTTCATCGCTCTCGGCGTCCTTGAGCACCTGGGTGAGGTTGGTGCCGCCACGCTTGAGCCGATCCTTGAGCTCTGCTCTCGCTCGGCGTGCGGCAGCAGCCTTCTCCAACGCGGCCGCGCGCTGCTCGTCGGTCAACTGGGGAAGGGCCACGATTCCTCCGTATCTCATCGATCACAATCGATCTTCATTTGTCTCGGCCGGGTACTCCAGCCAGCGGGAACGACCGTACTCACGCTTCCTGACGAAATCTAACCCGACCCCCTGGTTACGGCCACATACGCCCAGCTTGAGCGCGACGAATGGCGCCGCTCAGCGGCCCCAAGGACGGCTCAGATCGCGGTCGGATACGGGGCCGTGGCCGCGTCCACATCTCGGGTTTATCGGCGCGAACAACCCCATCTACCTGCGGTTTTAGCGATGACGTCAGCTCGGCGACGTGGCGCGTGCGGTCCGCCGCGGACGTCGGCGACGGACGCGCGCTGGGCGAAGTGATGTCGGCCACGGATTTTCTTGCGTGTCGCGCGTGTCGCGCTGCGGTTTCCCGTTGCAGCTCGCGGCTAGCACGCGGACAGATACGCGACCGCGTCGCGCATCCGTTCCCCCGCGGCGCGCAGTTCGGGCACGCCGGGGCCGGCCCGCAGCACCTCGCGCGACACCGCGGGCAGCAGCTGGCCCGGCGCCGCCCCGCCCAGGCCGCCGAGCGCCTCGGGACGCCCGCCCTGCGCCCCGACACCGGGCACCAGCACCGGTCCGTCGAGACCGGTGAGATCGGGCGGCTGGAAGACCGTCGCGCCGACGACGACGCCGACGGAGCCGGGCTCTCCGGGGTTGGTGGTCTGGCCTTCGGTCCGGTTGATCACCGCCACCTGGTCGACGATCAACTGGGCCACCGTGCGGCCGTCGGCGTCGGCGCGCTGGACGGTCGCGCCTTCCGGGTTGGAGGTCGCGGCCAGCGCGAACACGCCTCGATCGTGTGCCAGCGCGGTCTCCAGCAGCGGCCGCAGCGAGCCGAACCCCAGATACGGCGAGGCGGTGACGGCGTCGGCGGCCAGCGGTGAGTCGCCCACCCAGGCCGCGGCGTAGGCCGCCATCGTCGTCCCGATGTCCCCACGCTTGGCGTCGGCCAGCACCAGCACCCCCTCCGCCCGCAGCGCGGCGATGGTGCGCTCCAGGACCGCGTATCCGGCGGCGCCGTACGCCTCGAAGAAAGCCACCTGCGGCTTGACCACGGCGAAGCCAGAGAACGCCGTCACGCAGATGTCGGCGAACGCGGCCAGACCGTCGGGGGTGGTCGGCAGGCCCCAGGCGCGCAGCAG
>Ga0075364_10001509_pt1 | contig 12678 bp, 6 predicted proteins | sample EndMetdeltDD1764_FD_71517 | JGI IMG/M metagenome (GOLD analysis project Ga0075364, IMG submission 71517) | Populus endosphere microbial communities from Tennessee, USA - Endosphere MetaG P. deltoides DD176-4 | ecosystem: Host-associated > Plants > Roots > Endosphere | place: USA: Tennessee... | reverse complement strand
ATCGTGCGGTCGCTGCCCGGCAGCGCCGAGCGTCGACAGCCGCGCGTCGATCCGAAGACGACATCGGTGCGCCCCGAGAATGCCGCCAGCACCAAGCTCCACGCGGCCTCGATCAGGGTTGGTGGCGAGATCTTCTCGCGGGCGGCGAAGCCGTGGATCTTGTCGCTCAGCTCCTGGGTCAGTCGGAACCGGCGTGCGCCGTACCCGAACTCGTTGTCGTCTGGAGCAGATGTTCGGTGCAACGCGCTGATGTCGGTCGGCTCGTCGAAGTCGGCCAACAACGTCCGGAAGTACTCCTGCGCGGTGTCGTGGTTGCTGACGATCGTGTCCTGCAGCCACAGCACGTGATCCCGGTATGGCCGACGCTCGACGAACTCGAGCTCCGCTCCGACGACCGCGGCGTCATACCCGGCGAATGCCTCCTCCACCACCCAGACGACGCTCGTGTCCAACAGCGAGTGGTGATAGGTGAAGACGAACCAATGGTGCTCGTCAGCGAGGGTGAACATGTTCAGCCGCCACAGCGGCGCCGTGTCGAGCTCGAAGCCGCGGCGCCTGTCCTCGGCCATGAACGCATCGAATGCGGCCTGCTGCGCGGCGGCGTCGAGGGTGCGGATGTCGTGGACGACGAGCGGGACGTCGACCGTCTCCACGACCTCGGTCACGGGCCGGTCGAGACCGACCCATCGATATCGTGACCGCATGACCGGGTGGTGGGCTGCCACACGCCGCCACGCATGCTCCAACAGGGCCGCATCGATCGGCTCGGCCAGGTCCGCAACCAGCTGCTCGATGTCGACACCAACGTTGGTGCCGTCGAGGTGATGGAACAGCATTCCCTGCTGGAGCGGGGTCAACGGATAGCGGTCGACGACGCTCAGATCGGCCATGGAGGGAGGGTAGCATCGGCTCTTGCCGGATACCGCTGGGGGTACATGGACGACTTCGGGCATCAGTGCAGGCGATAGACAGGACACACGGCCATCAGCATGATCGAGAGCGACGACACAGCCGAGGACTTTGACGGTCGCGTCGCGATCATCGGCATGTCAGGACGCTTTCCGGGGGCACGCGACCTCGCCACGTTCTGGGCCAACCTGCGCAACGGCGTGGAGTCCGTGGAGTTCTACTCCGAGGAGGAACTGCTCGCAGCAGGCGAGTCGATCGACAACGTCCGCGACCCGTCGTACGTTCCGGCATCTGCGCGGTTGGACGGCATTGATCAGTTCGATGCCGGCTTCTTCGGGATGAGCCCTCGTGACGCGGCAGTGTTCGATCCGCAGCACCGACTCTTCCTGGAGTGCGCGTGGGAGACGCTCGAACACGCCGGCTATGTGGGCGATCGGATCGCGGGCGCCGTTGGTGTTTTCGCCTCGTGCGGCCTCAGCGAGTACATGTTCAAGAACGTCATGGCGAACGAGCAGGTGGCTCGATCCGTCGGCGAGTGGCTGGTCCGCCACACGGGCAACGACACCAACTTCCTCGCCACGAGGGTCTCCTACGAGTTCGATCTGCACGGCCCGAGCATGAACGTCCAGACCGCGTGCAGCTCCACGCTTGTCGCCCTGCACCTCGCGTGTCAGAGCCTGTTGAGTGGTGAGTGCGATGTTGCGTTGGCCGGCGGATCAGTCGTGTCCCCGGTGCAGAACCGCGGCTACTTCTACAAGGAAGGCGAGATCCTGTCCCCCGACGGTCACTGTCGCGCCTTCGATGCTTCGTCTGCCGGCACGATCATCTCCAGCGCGTGCGGCTGTGTCCTGCTCAAGCCACTGTCCAGAGCGCTGGAGGATGGCGACAACGTTCTCGCGGTGATCCGTGGATCCGCAGTGAACAACGACGGCCGCGCCAAGGTCGGCTACCTCGCCCCGAGCGTCGATGGTCAGTCGCAGGTCATCGTCGAAGCGCTCGCGATTGCCGGCGTCGAGGCCCGCGACGTCTCGTACATCGAGACCCACGGCACCGGCACACTGATCGGTGACCCGATCGAGATCGCCGGTCTCACCCATGCCTACCGGGAGTCGACCGACGACACCCAGTTCTGCGCGATCGGTTCCTTGAAGTCCAACATCGGCCACACGGGCGAGGCGGCGGGGGTCGCCGCGGTGATCAAGACCGTGCTCGCGCTGCAGAACCGCGAGATCCCACCGAGCCTTCATTTCCAATCACCCAACCCACAGGCCGACCTGCCGAACAGCCCGTTCTTCGTGAACGCCCAACTGCGACCCTGGACGGTCGCCGACGGTGCGACACGGATCGCGGGCATCACCGGGCTCGGTGCAGGCGGCACCAACGCGCACATCATCGTCGAGGAGGCGCCACGCCGACAACCGTCCGGACCAGCCCGCGACGCGCAGCTGATCACGTTGTCTGCCCGTTCGGCCGAAGGCGTCGGCCGCGCTGCCGCCGAACTGGCAGCCCACCTTCGCGCGCATCCCGACACCAACCTCGCCGATGTCGCGTACACCCGCCTCGTCGGTCGCAAGCAGTTCCGGGTTCGACGGTTCGTCGTCGCATCCGTCGCTGCCACCGCGGCCGCGGCGTTGGAGGTCGGTGATCCGAAGAACCTGCACACCCATCACCACAAAGGCGATCCGCCATCCGTCGTCTTCATGTTGCCGGGTGGCGGGGCCCAGTACGCCGGGATGGGCCGCGAGTTGTACGACAGCGAACCCGTCTACCGGTCGGTGATCGACGACTGCGCGGCAGCGGTCCGACCAACGCTCGGTGTTGATCTGCGCTCCGTGCTCTATCCCGACGGCGACTTGGAGCTGGGCAACAAGAACCTCGAACGTCCCTCGATCGCGCTCCCCGCGCTGTTCGCCACCGAATGCGCGATGGCCAAGTTGCTGGAATCGTGGGGGATCGCGCCGACAGCGATGATCGGCCACAGCGCCGGCGAGTACGCGGCCGCCTGCCTCGCCGGCGTGATCAGCATGCGCGACGGGTTGTCTCTCGTCGCGCTACGCGGGCGTCTGTTCGAGACACTGCCGGCCGGTGCGATGTCGAGCGTTCCGTTGTCAGCAGACGTGATGCGCGGCCGCCTGCCGGACGGTCTGAGCATCGCCGCCGCGAACGCCCCGGACCTCTGCGTGATCTCCGGACCGATCGAGCGCATCATCGCCGCCGAAGAGTCGCTCGCGGCCGACGACATCGAGACGATGCGCATCCACATCGAGGTCGCTGCTCACTCCTCCATGCTCGAGCCGATCCTGGAGGAGTTCGGAGCGTTCTGCCGAACCATCCGGTTCTCGCCTCCGTCGATCCCCTACGTGTCGAACCTCACCGGCACGTGGATCACCGAGAGCGACGTCACGAACCCGGACTACTGGGTGCGGCACCTGCGTGAGACGGTCCGCTTCGGCGACGGCATGAACACGATTCTCGAGGACCCCGATCGGATGTTGCTCGAGATCGGGCCGGGCCGCACGCTGATCAGCCTGGCGCGTCAATCGCGGCCGGCGGTGATGACTGCCTCGACGATGCGTCACCCGAGCGAGAACACGTCCGATCTCACTCATCTCCTCGGTGCCCTCGGAGCAGTGTGGGCCGCTGGCATCGACCTCGATGGTGAGCGGTTGCACGCCGGCGAACGTCGACGCCGCGTGCCACTCCCGACGTACCCGTTCGAACGGCAGCGCTACTGGGTCGAGCCCGATGTCGGTCAGGCCCGGACCGTCTCCACGGGATCGATGCGCAAGCGTCCGGACATTGCCGACTGGTTCTACACGTCCTCGTGGAAACGGTCTCTGACGCGGCCCGTTCCGACGTCGGCCGTCTCGACATCGACGTCGATGGTGATCACCGCCGGGCATCGCCTCGCGGACAGGTTGCGGGGGCGCCTCGCGCGCCACGGTGATCGCGTGATCACGGTTCGGTTCGGCGACGGTTTCCAAGCGCTCGCCGACGGAACCTACGTCGTCAACCCAGCGAGCGCGAACGACTGGACCGACCTCGTCGACGCGGTCAAGGCCGCCGGCGGGCTACCCGATCGGATCGTGCACATGACCGCGGTCGGAGACCCGGGTCCGAAGCGCTTCGGGATCAAACCGCGACCCCTCGCCGCGTTCGATGCCGTGGTCCAGCGCGACCAAGCCAGCATGCTGTTCCTCGCCCGCGCCCTGTCTGCGGAATCGCACCCGATGCAGCTCTACGTCGTGACGAGCGGAGTCCACGCGTTGGGCACCGAGCCGACCCATCCGGCGCGGGCGCTGGTCCACGGTGCGTGCCGAGTCATCCCGCGCGAGCTCGGTCACGTCGGAGCCGTCGCCATCGACGTCGACGTCCCAGGCCCTCGCAGCAACGACGAGCAGGTGCTCGTCGATCGGCTCCTGAACGAGGTCGTCAGCGACCCGGCCGACGGTCTCGTCGTCTATCGGCGGGGCGAGCGCTGGATCCGTAGCTGGGACCCGATTCGCCTGCCCTCTGCGCCGATCTCGCCGTGGAAGGCCGGTGGCGTCTACCTCATCACGGGCGGACTCGGCGGGATCGGGTTGGCAGTCGCCACCCAGATCGCCCAGCGCGCTCCACGCTCGACTGTCGTCCTCGTCGGCCGCACCGAGCTCGCCGACGAGGCCGCCTGGCCGTCATTGTTGCAGTCGCCGGCCACCGACCCACGCGAGCGCCATCGCATCGAGGCCATCACCGGGATGAGGGCGCTGGACGTCGACGTCATCGTGTGCAGCGCCGACGTCACCGACGAAACCGCGATGGCACGGGTCGTCGACGACGTCCGCCAACGCAAGGGTCACATCACCGGTGTCATCCATTCGGCGGGCATCATGCGTGACGCCCTGATCGCGTTGCGGACACCGCACGTCGGCTCTCCCGTCGTGGACGTCAAGGCCAGAGGCGTGATGGTGCTCGACGAGCTGCTCGCCAAGGACCCACCCGAGGTCATGGTCCTGTGCTCATCGGTGAGCTCGATCATCGGCCTTCCCGGACAGGTCGACTACACGGCCGCGAACGCGTTCCTCGACGCATACGCGATCGAGAAGAGCCGGTCGGGACGGACCCGAGTGATCACCGTCAACTGGAACGCATGGCGCGAAGTCGGCATGGCCGTCGACGCCGCTCGGGCCGCCGTCGAGAAGGACCGTGGCCTGGTCCGCGAGACCACGGCCACCGCTGCGGTCGATCTCGCCGCACACGGCTCCGACGACAGCGACGAGCTGATGCTGTCGGCCCGGCTCAGCCGCGAGCGCAACTGGCTGCTCGCCGAGCACGTAGTACGTGGCGGCGACGCGCTGATCCCGGGCACGGGCTACCTCGAGATCATGCGCACCGCGGCGATGTCGGACTGGTCCTCACCGCACGGGATCGAGCTTCGCGACGTGTTCTTCCTGTCGCCCTTTGCGGTGGCTGACGGTGAGAGCCGCACGCTGAACGTGAAGGTCGATCGCAGCACGTCGTCCGTCCTCGTGTTCAGTGATGTCGAAACCGCGCCCCACGCGACCGCGACGGTCGCCGCCGCGGAGCACGAGGTCGTGGCCCGCCACGACCTCGTCGCGGCCCGCCGGCGGTGCAACGTACGCACGGAATCGTTCGACGGATATTCGCAGCAGCGGTTCATGCAGTTCGGGCCCCGGTGGGGCAGCCTTCGTCGGATCGAATACGGCGACGGGGAGGCACTGGTCACCACCGAGGTGCCGGCTGCCTTCGCCGCCGAGCTGCAGTCGATGTGGCTGCATCCGGCCCTGCTCGACGTTGCGACCGGCAGCGCGCAGGCCCTGCTGCCGTCGTTCGTCGCCAACGAGACGTTCTATGTGCCGTTCTCGTACGGCCGAGTCCTCAGCCGGGGACCGATTCCGGCCCGAGCCGTCAGCCACGTCCGGCTCCGGGAATCCTCCGCCGCCGACCTCGCCGTGTTCGACATCGCGATCTGCGACGAGGAGGGCAACGAGGTCGTCTCGATCGCCGGTTTCACGATGCGGCGGGTGGCCGATGCAGCCCAGATCGCATCACGTCGAGCCCAGCTCGACGCGGCTCCATCAGCCACCGAGAGCCCGATCGAAACGGCTCTCCGCGAAGGGATGATGCCGGCCGAGGGCGTCGACGCGCTCGACCGCATCCTCGCGGCCGACATCGGCCCCCAGGTCGTCGCCTCGTCCGTCGACCTGCACCAGTGGATCGCCAAGGTCGACGCCGAGGCGCTGGCCACCGAATCGGACGACGGCGATCTCGACCACCTCCAGTTCGAACGTCCGGAGATCAGCGTCGCGTTCGAAGCCCCGCGCACACCGATCGAGCGCGAGCTGGCGACGATGTGGCGCGATCTCCTCGGCGTCGAGCGAGTCGGCCGCAACGACGACTTCTTCGAGCTGGGCGGACAGTCCTTGATCGCGGTCCGGTTGTTCACGAGGATCCGCAAGAAGTACACGATCGACCTCCCCCTTGCGACTCTGTTCGAGGCGCCGACGATCGGCGAATGCGCCGCCATCGTCGCCGCCGGCCTCGGCATCAACGACGTCGTTGGCGACGAGCCAGCGGAGCAGGGCACCGCCGATGCCGGGACGCAGCCGCCGGCGGCCGCGCCACCTCGACTCGACAACCTCCCGTTCCGGTCGCTCGTCACGATCCAGAAGGGCGCGAACCGTACTCCCTACTTCTGCGTTCACGGAGCGGGGGGCAACGTGCTCAACTTCCGCGACATGTCGCTGGCGATGGGCCGCAACCAACCCTTCTACGGGCTCCAGGCGCGCGGCGTCGACGGCGTGCTGGCTCCGCACGAATCGATCGAGGAGATGGCAGCCGCCTATCTCGCCGAGGTCTTCACGGTCCAGCCCACCGGCCCGTACATGTTCGGGGGCTACTCAGGCGGCGGGTTGGTCGCCTACGAGATGGCTCAGCAGGTGGTCGCCGGCGGAGGCAGCGTCGCGCTCGTGCTGCTGCTCGACACCGTGCCGGTGACCACCGCCCACATCCCCATCACGATGGCGCGGCGCCTCCGCCGCCTCGCCACCGAACGGACGGACTATCTACGCAAGATGGTCACTCGCCGGCAGGAAGCACGACGGTACGGGCGCAAGGTGGACCAGATCGAGCAGCTCCTCGAACGAGGGCAGGTCATCCCGAGCGATCTGCGCGAGATCCGGATGGAGCAGAGCTTCGGCAGGGCCGCCGATCGGTACGTCCCTCGGCCGTACAACGGCCGAGTGATGCTGATCCGCGCGGCCGACCCGCACTTCGTGTTCGACGCCCTCGGCGAGAGCTACGGATGGGATCAGGTCGCGTCCGGCATCGAAGTCGTGCGTGTGCCCGGCAACCACGACACGCTCGTGCTCGAGCCCAACGCATCGACTCTGGTGCGCGTTCTCCGCCAAACGCTCGACAGCACGCTCGAGCCGATCGAGCAGGTGAACTGAGGAACGATCAGAGATCCGCCCGGCGTCCTGCCTCGGCGACGGACGATCCTGGACGAGGTGCATGGTTGGCATGGGCCCACGCGTCGATGCGCCCCACCCACCTGCTGACCATCCTGGAGTCGCGCCGGTCGGGGGCTGCCACGACCCAGCGGAGGACGAGGCCCGCCGCCGTGATCATCGACAGGAAGGCGAGCATGATCGCGGGGTCGGTGATCACGTCGGCGGGCTTCATCGTGCGGATGTACGGGACGAACGTCACGCTCAGCAGGATCCACCCCGCGGCCGCAACGAGTGTGCGCCGACCCGGCCGGCGTGGCGCCACGCCGATCGCGCCGTCGGCGATCGCGAACAGGAGTGCGATCTCCATCACGAGGTAGAACGCCGATGGGTTGACCTGCCCGCAGAGCACGAACGACACGTTGAGGACCACACCGATGTAGAGCGCGGTGCGCATGAAGCGGCCGGTCACGAGCGCGATGCCGCACGCGAGCTCCAGAATCGCGACGCCCGCGCCGACGAAGATCGCGCAGGGATCGAACGCGTGATCCATCAGCGGTCGGAAGTACGGCAACGCGGTCGAGTGATGATCGGTGAGGAACGAGCGCAGCTCCGATCCGCCCCACCATTTGGCGCTGATCAGCTTCTCCACCGCGGCCCGCAGCCAGCCGGCTGCAAGGAAGATACGCAGCGGCAACAGCACCAGCACCGCCGACACGTGTGGACCCGGCGACATGTGGGCAACCGTCGAGATCCGTGGAACCGCGTCTGTTGCCCGCCGGGCGGCAGGCGCGACCGCTGCTGGTGGCCGGTCCGAGATCGGCGGCCAGGTCGGCGCTTCCCATTCGATCGTGTGTGTCATCGGGCGTCCCTCGCAGGTGAACTCTGTCTTCTATCGGCCAGCGCGAACATGCACTTGACCGAATTTGCGACGCCCGATCGCCCCATCAGATTATCAGCCAGCGCCCCGCCGAGCCGGCTGCTCGCGGCAATTCAGACGAACAGGGCCTGCGCGTGCGAGCGGCGTCTCAGCCGGCCGCCGCCAGGACGACCGCGGGTTTGGCCTGGTCGCCGCGGAACCCCTCGTAGACCGCGAGTAGCTCACCCGTGGGGCCGTCGTCGCTCGTCGCGAAGACCGCCCACGGGCCGTCCCCCGGCCAGCGCGGCAGCAACCGCCCGTTGGCGATCAGCTCGGCAGTGGAGTCGTCGACGGTGACCGCAGGCAGGTGGGCGACCGCGGTCTCGACCGGCAGCAGCGTCGCCTCGTTCGGGGCCTGGGCGTGGTCCAGCGTGAACCGCCCGACGCGTGTCCGGCGCAGGTTGCGCAGGTGGGCCGCGCCGCCGAGCAGACGGCCGAGATCGTCGGCGAGGGAGCGGATGTACGTGCCCGAGGAGCAGTCGACCGTCGCCCGCAGCACGCCCGGCTCATCGGTGGACTCGAGGTCGAATCGGGCGATCGTCGACGGCCTGGCCTCGCGCTCGACCTCGATCCCCTCGCGCGCCAGCTCGTGCAATCGGCGGCCATCGATCTTCAACGCCGACACCATCGGCGGCACCTGCAGGATGTCGCCGGTCAGGTGCTCGGCAGCCACCAGCTGCGCGTCGGCCAGGGTGACGCCGCTCATGTCGAAGGACGCGGTGACCTCGCCGGCGTCGTCGAGCGTCGACGTCGATGTGCCGAGCACGATCTCGCCGACGTACGACTTGTCGGCCCCGGAGAGGAACCGCATCAGCCGCGTGGCGTTGCCGACGGCGACGACGAGCACTCCGGTCGCGCCGGGGTCGAGGGTGCCGGCGTGGCCGATGCGCTTCTCGGAGAAGTGCCGACGGAGCTGATTGACGACGTCGTGGCTCGTCATCCCGGCCGGCTTGTCGATGATCGTCATCCCGTGGACGGTGGGCGGCCTACGACGCGCCATGGGCCTCGGGATTCGGCTCGTAGGACGCTTCGCCGGTCTCGGACCCGTCCGGCTCGACAGCGACCGCAGGGCTCGGGTTCTCGCGCAGGATCCGCTCGATTCGTTCCGCGGACCGGATCACCTCGTCGGGACGGAACTCGAGGATCGGCGTCTTCTTCGAACGGATCTGCCGTGCGACCGAGCTCTGCAGGCGAACGCGATGGCGCGCCAAGGCCTCGAGGATCTCTGCGTCGGCGTCTTCTCCGCGCAGCGAATCGAAGAAGACGATGGCCCGATTCATCTCCGGGTCGACATCGATCGAGGTGATCGTGACCAGATCGAGGTGCTCGTCATCCACTGCAACCAGCTCCTCGGCGATCACCTGGCGCAACGACTGGTTGAGCCGCGCCTCGCGCGGATATCGGTGCTGTGATGGTGCCGCTGCTCGACGCTTCATCTGCTTGGCCATGGCACGCCTCCTGTTGTGATGGGACCGGTTGTCGATGTGACGGTCGGCGCCCTATGTGAAATCGAGCTTGGCGCGGTTCGAGCGCTTCAGCTCAGCCATCGTGCTCGACGTTGCGATCACCTCGATCGCGTCCCACAACTTCAATGCTTCCTCGCCGCGGGGTGCCTTGGAGATCACCGGCCCGAAGAAACTGTACGGGGTATCGGAATCGGGGTGGAACGTGATGATCGGCGTGCCGACATCTTTGCCCGTTCGTTCGAGCGCTCGTGCCGTCTCCTCGCGCAGGTGGGCGTCGTGCGACTCGTCGTCGGCATGGGCGGCGAGCGCGGGGTCGAGCCCGGCCTCCTCGAGTGCGGCGCGGATGAAGGACACCGGGTCGTCGCGGAAGTCGCCCATCCTGCGCCCGACGTGAAATGCCTCGCCGAGCGCGGTGTAGTACCGCCCGATGGCCTCGTTGTCGGCCGTCAGCCGGATCTGGTCGGCGACCCGCAGGCACTTGAAACCCGCCATGTGCCCGGCCCGGTACTGGGGCGTGTACCACTCGGCCTGTTGGGCCTCGTTCAGGACCGTCAAGGCGATGAACCGCCAGCGCACCTCGTAGTCCCGCAGCCGACTGACCTCGGTCACCCAACGCGAGGTGATCCAGGCGAACGGGCACACCGGATCGAAAAAGAACTCCAGGTCGGCCATGTCCCGAACGATATCTACACGGAGATGCGCTGCAGCAGGCGTGAGAGGTGCGGTTCTCCCCTGGTGAAAGAGCAAAATGATGCGTAAAGTAGCGAGATGATCACTCGGAGCGGCGACGTGGCAGTCGAGCTGCCCGAGTCCGAGCGCGTCCTGGACGCGATCGAGGCCTCCGATCCGAGGTCGTCGCGCGGGCCGCTGCGGCCCGCCCAGCTGCTCAGCGTTCGCCAACGCAACAGTCGCCGCTTGGCGGCCCACGCGTTTCGCGCGGTGGACGTCGCGTTCGTCCTGATGGTCACCACGATGACCTGCGCCCTCGCCTGGAACGCGCCGCTGCTGCAGATCACGCTGCGCCAGGCGGTGCCGCTGGTGGTCGGGGCCGCGGTGCTGCTCCGCCTCCTCTGCGGGGTCGGGCTGTACTCGCTCGGCCGCACGGATCGGCTCGGCGCGCACCTGGCCAAGACGGTTCTCGCGACGGCAGCCGCGTTGGCCGTAACAGCACTCGTCGACGTTGCGATCACGCAGGGGGGCCGGCCGTTCGAGATCGCTCTGGTGTGGGCTGCGCTGTGCGGTTTCGGGCTCGTGGTCCTGCACCTGACGTGGTGGACATTCGTCCACCGCTGGCGCCGCGCCGGGTGGCTGACCCCGAACGTCGTCATCGTCGGCGCAACGGCCCACGCCGAAGAGCTCATCAGCGCCGTCCTGGATCGCCGGGACATGCACGTGCTGGGGATCTTCGACGACCGCCATGACCGATCGCCCAGCCGAGTGCTCGACGTACCGGTGCTCGGCAACACCGACGCCCTCCTGCAGCATCGGATCATCGCCTATGTGGATCTCATCGTGATCGCAGTCGATCCAACAGCGACCAAGCGAATCCGCGACATCACGTCCCGGCTGTCGGTGCTCCCGAACCGCATCTCGCTCCTCTTCGACGATCTGGACCCCAGCAAGCGCTCCGCGGCGCTCGCCGAGCTCGCCAACGGGCCGCTGGCTCCCCTCCGGCCGGCCGTGGATGGCCACCAACGGACGTTCGCCAAACGACTCCAAGATCTCGTGCTCGGAGTCCCGGCGCTGATCGTGTTCGCACCGGTGATGATCGCGGTCGCGGTGGCCGTCAGACTCGACAGTCGCGGGCCGATCCTGTTCCGCCAGCGCCGGCACGGCTTCAACAACGAAGAGATCACGGTGTTCAAGTTCCGGACGATGCGCCACGAAATGGCCGACGCCCGCGCCGAGCGACAGGTGAGCAGGGACGACGACCGGGTGACGAAGATCGGACGGATCCTCCGCAAGACGAGCCTCGACGAGCTGCCGCAGCTGTTCAACGTCGTGCGCGGTGAGATGTCGCTCGTCGGCCCCCGACCGCACGCCATCGGGATGCGCTCGGGCGAGGTCGAATCGTCGCTCCTCGTCGCCGAGTACGCCCATCGTCACCGGATCAAGCCCGGCATGACTGGTTGGGCAGCGGTCAACGGATCGCGTGGCGCGCTGGTCGACGCCGCCGACGTCAGCCGCCGGGTTCAGCTCGACATCGAGTACATCGACCGTCAGTCGTTCTGGCTCGACCTGCGGATCATGGCGCTCACGGTGCCGCGCATGTTGGGCGACAGAACGTCCATCCGCTGACGTCCATCCGGCGAGAGATGCCCGGGGTTGCCCCCGGGCAGTCCGTCACGTGCGCGGGATCTCGCGCTCTTCGAACGTCTCGATGATGTCGCCGGCCTTGAGGTCCTGGAAGTCGCTCAAGCCGATGCCGCACTCGAAGCCTTCACGCACCTCGCGAGCGTCCTCCTTGAAGCGCTTGAGCGAGGTGATGCTGCCCTTCCAGATGATGACGCCCTCTCGCAGGAAGCGGACCTTCGTACCGCGGGTGATGACACCGGAGCGCACGTAGCAACCGGCGATGCCACCGATGCGTGGCACACGGAACACTTCGCGGACTTCGGCCTCGCCGGTGATGACTTCCTCGAACTCGGGAGCCAACATGCCGACCATCGCTCGCTCGATGTCTTCGAGCAACTTGTAGATGATCTCGTAGAGGCGGATCTCGACGTGCTCGCTGGCCGCCATCTCGCGGGCCTTCTTGTCCGGGCGGACGTTGAAGCCGATCAAGGTCGCGTTGGTGGTCGCCGCGAGCATGATGTCGTTCTCGGTGATGCCACCGACGCCACGGTTGACGAAGGCCAGCTTGACCGTCTCGCGTTCGAGGCGGCGCAGGCTCTCGGTGACCGCTTCCAGCGAACCGTGCACGTCGGCCTTGAGC
>Ga0075364_10001508_pt1 | contig 12679 bp, 10 predicted proteins | sample EndMetdeltDD1764_FD_71517 | JGI IMG/M metagenome (GOLD analysis project Ga0075364, IMG submission 71517) | Populus endosphere microbial communities from Tennessee, USA - Endosphere MetaG P. deltoides DD176-4 | ecosystem: Host-associated > Plants > Roots > Endosphere | place: USA: Tennessee... | reverse complement strand
CAGCGGCGTGCCGGCGCCGTCGTAGGTGACGACGTCGACCGAGATCAGACGGGCATTGATGGGCACGACGAAGGGCACGATGTACGTGGACGCCGCCGCGGACCCGGCGGTGGGGTTCGTGATGCATGAGCCAGCGACCGGCGCCAGGACCTGATGTGCCGGTTGGAAGTTCTGCAACGCGAAGGTGCCGTACTGATCGGTGCGCAACGAGTCGTCGGGGCCGATCAACGCGTCGGTCTGGCTCTTCGTGTAGTACCGGTCGTCGTGGTTGTGATCGGCGTAGTAACCGACGATGTCGCCCAGCACGTCCACCGTGCCGCCGTTGTTGAAGAAGCTCACACCGCCCGTCGCGGACAGCTTGACGTCGACCTTGTTCGCGATCGGCTCCGATCCGGCCGGCCAGTTGAGGCTCGAGGCGAGAGGTTGCGCGGCATCCGACGGCCATACGGTCAGGTAGCTGTCGGCGGTGCCGTTGACGACCGTGACGTTCATTGCGACGGCGGTCGCATCGGTGGGGATCGAGCAGTTGCCGTTCGTGCCCACCACCGGCTGGGCGTAGATCTCACCCGCACCGAGCGGTGTCGCTCTGGGGCCGACGGTTTGAGGCGCCGGGCGTGTGTCCAGCAACCGGCACGGCGCGATGCCGACGAACACCGCGCGTTCGCCGCTGGAGATCGTTGCCTTCGCTGCAGGGATGATGAGGCCCCCGCCCAACGTGACCGCGACCGCGGCCCCAACGGCACTCCAACGGCTACGACCGAACATCGGACCCTCCATCCGCTCGAATGCGAAACCCTATGCGACGCGCGGGAGGGTCGTTGCCCCGTGGGATTGGAGGGCTACCTCGGGATGTCTTTGAAGGGGACGTCCTTGTCGACACGGATGTCGCCGGGGAGGCCGAGGATGCGCTCGCCGACGATGTTGCGCTGCACCTGATCGGTTCCGCCGCCGAGCTTGCTGCTCCACTGTCCGAGGAACTGCTGGGCGCGGCGGTTGATCATCGGATCGGCGCCGTCGGAGAGCATGCCCTCCGCGCCGGCCAGCGCAACGGCAAAGTCGTTCATCTCCGTCTGCAACCGCGTGTAGCCGAGCTTCAACACCGAGCTGACGGCACCAGCGGCGGTGCCCTGCATGATCGAGGTCTGCACCCGCCAACCCATGTACTTGAGGATCTCGAGTTGGGCGATGACGGACGCGGCGCCCTGGCGGACGACGGGATCGTCACCCTTGCCCGCGCGGTGGACCATCTCGACGATGTCCTTCTTCGAGCTCGACGCGTTGCCGCCGATCAGCGTGCGCTCGCTGGTGAGCGTCGTCATCGTCACGCCCCAACCGCGGTTCACGTCGCCGACGACGTTGGCGACAGGGATGCGGACGTCGGTGAAGAAGACCTCGTTGAAGTGGGCGATGCCGGTGATCTGGCGCAGCGGCCGCACCTCGATCCCGGGTGTGCGCATGTCGACGAGGAAGTAGGTGATGCCCTGATGCTTGGGCACGTCGACGTCGGTGCGGGCGAGGAGGATGCCCCAGTCGCTGTAGTGCGCGCTCGACGTCCACACCTTCTGGCCGTTGACGACGAACTCCTCGCCGTCGCGCACCGCACGCGTGCTCAACGCGGCGAGGTCGGAGCCGGCGCCGGGTTCGCTGAACAGTTGGCACCACAATTCGTCGCCGCGCAGCATCGGCCCGAGGAACCGCTGTTTCTGCTCGGGCGAACCATGGGCGATGATCGTCGGGCCGGCCATGCCGATGCCCTGCGCGAACACACCGGGCGCGGCATCGAACTTGGACAGCTCCTGGTTCCAGATCATCTGCTGCACAGAGGTACCGCCGCGGCCGCCGTACTCCTTGGGCCAGGTGATCCCGGCCCAGCCGTGCTCGTACAGCGTTGCCTGCCATGCCTGCGCCTCGCGGACGTGGTTCTGCTCGGCCTCCGAGCCGGCAACGAGCTGCATGCCGTTGCCGACCGCGTTCGATGCCTTCGGCTTGGCGTGGGCCTCGAGCCAGGCCCGGGCCTCGGCACGGAACGCGGCTTGCTCAGGTGAGTCGTCGAAATCCATGGGTTGCCGCGGCTCAGACGATCGTGCCGGCAGCGGACTTCAGCAACGCCTCGTTGGGGTTGTCGGGCAGCTTGGTGAGCGGCACCTCCAGCTCGGCGACCGTCGGCCCGAACTTGGCGGCGAGGCCGGCCAGGCTCTTCATGTCGAACCCGTACAGGTCGGCGCAGTTGCCGCCGAGGATCTTGCGCATCTGCTCGGTGTCGACGCCGTGGAACACCTGGCGCAGGTGTTCGCGCGTGTACGGGTAGGTGCCTTCGTCGTGCGGGTAGTCGCTGCCCCACATGAACCGGTCGCGGCCGATGCGGTCGAGCACCGCGGCGTCGGCCGGGCCGGGCTGGCTGACACCGACCCAGCAGTTCTGGGCGAAGTAGTCGCTGGCCAGCTTGGGCAGCACGATCTCTTTCGGGTAGCGGATCTCGCCAGTGGCTCCGGTGTCGCGGATGCGAGCCATCACCTGATCGAGCCGATCGAGCAGCGGCGGGATCCATGCCCCGCCGGTCTCGGTGATCACGAACTTCAGCTTGGGGAAGCGCTCGAAGATGCCGGACAGGATCATCTGCACCAGCGGCCGCTGCGAGTAGAACCCGACTTCGTTGATGTACAGCAGCTGGGCCACGGGGTACTTGCCGTAGTCGGGCGCGCCGGTTCCACCGTGCACGTTGATCGGCATGTCCAGCTCCTCGATCACCTTCCACAGGCGGTCGAACTCGGGGTCGTAGATCGGCTTCAGCCACGTGACGTCGGGCGCCAGGTTGGGGATCAGCACGCCGCCGCGGAGGTTGTTCTCCTTGATGAAGTGGAGGTCTTCGATCGCGTCGTCGAGGTTGTTGGTGAAGATCTGCCCGATGCCGGCGCGACGCTCGGGTGCTTCGGCCACGAAGTCGGCCATCCACCGGTTGTGAGCACGGATGCCGGCCAGGCGGTGCTCGTACTCGTCCGGCTTCGGCGGTTGCGCGAACAGCACGAAGCTCGGGAAGAACGGCGGCACGGTGTTGGGGAAGATGACCTCGGCGACCACGCCGTCGGCCTCCTGCTCGCGCCAGCGCCGCTCGCTGTCCCAGTTGCGCTCGCGGCGGTCGTCCTTCAGATCCTTGAACGGGTTGCGGTACTTGCCCCGCCACGCATCGAAGTCGTCGCGGTACTTGGGATCGAGGTACTCGCGATATTGCGCGTGGCTACCACCTGCGTGAGTGTCGGCAGTGATGATCGTGTAATGATCGCTGCCCGAAACGTTCTCCGCATCGTTGTCCTGGGGACGGATCGCCGTATCAGTCATAGCTGGCACCCTAACGTCGGGACTGGAACTGGTTTCTAGTTCTGCGCACAAGATTTCTGTCACATCTTCTCGGTCATCATCTCTCGGAAGGACTACCCAATGCCGATCCCGGCCCAACGCGATCTCGAGACAACCCGCACCGCTCTGCGTGATTGGATCGCGCCCAAGCTCGCCGAGAGCAGTGGCTCGGCGGTCACGGACGTGGAGATCTCCCAGCTCGACGCTCCCGGTGGATCCGGGTTCTCGAACGAGACGTTCCTCGCCGACATCACATGGACCGCAGACGGCAGGGAGATGTCCGACTCCGTCGTCGTGCGCATCGAGCCCTCCGGCTACCGGGTCTTCATGGAGGCCGACTTCGCGTTGCAGTACCGGATGCTCGACACCCTCGACAAGCAGACCGACGTCACCGTGCCGCACATGCTGTGGTTCGAGGACGACCCTTCGGTGCTGGGGGCGCGCTTCTTCCTGATGCGCAAGGTGCGCGGTTCGGCGCCGGCCGACGTCCCGAGCTACAACGATGCCGGCTTCCTGTTCGACTCGACGCCGGAAGTGCGCCATCAGCTGTGGGAGAACGCGATCGACGCGATGATCGCCGTGCACAAGGTGCCCCTGGAGACCGTCAAGTTCCTCGACAAGCCGGAGCTGGGCGCCACCGGGTTCGACCAGATCTTCGAGTACTGGCGGCAGTCGTACGAGTGGGCCGCGCGTGGCAAGCCGCAGCCGGTGGCCGATGCCGCATGGGCGTGGCTGAACGCGAACATGCCGACGCACAGGCCGACCGCGCTGTCGTGGGGCGACGCGCGGCTCGGCAACATCCTCTTCGACGGCGTCGAGGTCACGGCCGTCGTCGACTGGGAGATGCTCTCGCTCGGCGGGCCGTCGATGGACCTCGGCTGGTGGATCTTCCTCATGGACTACCAGGAGATGGGCCGCGACCACCTGGAGGGACTCGGAAGCGAGGAAGAGACCGTCGCGCGTTGGGAAGCGGCTACCGGTCAACAGGTGCACGACCTGCACTGGTACAAGGTGTTCGCCGGCTTCCGCTTCGCGATCGTCATGATGCGCATCATCCAGATGTACGACGAGTGGGGCGTCATCCCCCAGGGCGGCGAGTCCGATCCCGAGACCGACAACCCTGTCACCCGCCTGCTCGCCCAGCTGCTCGGCATCGACCCCTTCCCCGGCTGAAGGGGCAGACTCGACGGCGTGAACACGATCGTCGATCGCCTCCGCGCGGCTGGATGCGTGTATGCCGAGGACGAGGCCGCACTGCTCGTTGCTGCCACCGATGATCCGACCGAGCTCGAGGCGCTCGTGGCGCGGCGCATCGACGGTGTGCCGCTCGAGCATGTCCTCGGGTGGGCCGACTTCCATGGCCGGCGGATCGTCGTCGGGCCTGGGGTGTTCGTGCCCCGGCGAAGATCGGAGCTGCTCGTCGACGAGGCCGCGGCGCTCCTGCGGCCGGGGGCGATCGTCGTCGACATGTGCTGCGGGTCGGGTGCGATCGGAGCCGTCCTGACGACGGTCGTCGCCGGCATCGAGCTGCACGCGAGCGACATCGAGCCGGTGGCGGTCCGTTGCGCGCGCCGCAACGTCGAACCGCTCGGCGGCACCGTCCACGAAGGCAACCTCTACGATCCGCTGCCACCGGGACTGCATGGCCGCGTCGACGTGATCGTCGCCAACGCTCCATACGTGCCGAGCGACGAGATCGAGACGTTGCCGCGTGAGGCGCGGCTGCACGAACCGCTGATCACACTCGATGGCGGGCCCGACGGCCTGGACGTGCAGCGCGGCATCGTCGCCGGCGCGCCCGCCTGGCTGTCACCGGGCGGGCATCTGTTGATCGAGACGAGTGAGGATCAGGCGGGGACGACGCGCCAAGTGTTCGCAGCCGCCGGGTTCACGGCGCTCCAGGCGACATCCGAAGAGCTCGGCGCCACCGTCGTGATCGGCGCGCTCAGCCTTCCAGCGCGGCGCTGAGGCCCTGCACCGTCTCGATGTACTCGTTGACGAGATCGAACATGACGTCGCGCACCGGGCGGACGCTGTTCATGCTTCCGACGATCTGGCCCACCGGCACGAAGGCGATGTCCTTGCGATGGCTGCGCGCGATGCGGGCGTTGGCCTCGGCGGTGAGGATGTTCTGCAGGGGCATGCCGAGCGGGCCGGGGCCGTTGGGATCGGCCCATGCGTCGGTCCACGCCGAGCGGAGCATGCGCGCCGGCTTGCCGGTGTAGCTCTTCGAGCGAACCGTGTCGCTCGACGTCGCTTCCAGGTAGCGCTCGAGGTGCTCGGGTGCCGAGCTGCTCTCGGCCGTCGCCAGCCAGATCGAACCCATCCACACGCCTTGCGCGCCGAGGGCCATGCCGGCCGCGATCTGGCGGCCGCTGCCGATGCCACCCGCCGCGAGCACCGGGGTGCCTGGCACCGCGTCGACGATCTCGGGGACGAGCACCATCGTCGTCACCTCACCGGTGTGGCCGCCGGCCTCGTGGCCCTGGGCGATGACGATGTCGACCCCGTTGTTGACGTGGCGCACAGCATGCTGGGCCTTGCCGGCGAGTGCGGCCACCTTCACGCCGGCCTCGTGCGAGCGGTCGATGATGTCCTTCGGCGGTGAGCCGAGCGCGTTGGCGATCAGCGAGATCGGGTGCCCGAAGGCGATGTCGACATGCGCACGGGCCACACCTTCTGCCCAGCCGAGCACGCCACCGGCGCGCTCGCCCTCTGGCAGCGGCGGGATGTCGAAGCGGTCCATCAGCTCGTTGACGAACTGGCGGTGGGCATCGGGGATCATCGCCTGGATCTGGGCCAGCAGCGCTTCCGGATCGGCGCCGTCGACGCCTGCCGACGTCGCCGGCATGACGATGTCGACACCGTAGGGCTTGCCGCCGACGTGCTCGTCGATCCACACCAGCTCGGTCTCGAGCTGATCGGCGCTGAAGCCCACCGCGCCGAGCACGCCCATGCCACCGGCCTTGCTGACGGCTGCGACAACGTCGCGGCAGTGGCTGAACGCGAAGATCGGGTACTCGAGGCCGAGGGTGTCACAGAGTGAGGTGCGCATGTGCACCAATATAGACCGTTAATAGAACACGTTCTAATCTGTCCTCGACGCCAGACCCTGAAGACGAACAGACGCCGAATACGATTGGCAAGCCATGACCCAACTGGAAACGACGCAGCCGACCACGCCTCGCCAGCTCGCGCGACGCGACGGTGCGATCCAGGCCGCGCTCGAGCTCGGCACCGACGGCGGGTACGACGCTGTACGGATGCGCGACGTGGCGGCGAAGGCCGACATCGCCCTCGGCACCCTCTACCGCTACTTCGCGTCCAAGGATCACCTGCTGTCGGCGGCGATGGCTGTGTGGAGCGCGGACCTGCGCGACAGAGTGAACGCCCGCCCGCCGACCGACGACTCGCCCGTCGCGCAAGTGGTCGAGGTGATGCGGCAGGCGTCGCGGTCGCTCGAGCGCCAGCCGCGGCTCGGCGAGGCGTTCGTGATGGCGATGTCGTCGCGCGACCCCGGAGTCGCCGACGCCAACCACGCGGTATCGGCCAACATCCACCAGATGCTCGAGCCGTACCTCATGGATCTCGACGCCGATGTCCGCGAGGGCCTGATCGAGCTGATCGGTCAGGTCTGGCACTCGTCGCTGATGGGTTGGACCAACGGCCGCTTCCCCGTGGCGGAGGTCGGCGTCAAGGTCGAGCGGGCCGTGCGACTCATCCTCGAACCGCGGTTCGCCATCGTCGGAGCGCCGGCATGAGTGGTCCGACAGGCTTTCGCAACATCGTCGATCCGGCCGACGCGGCTCGCTTCCGCGCCAACGGGTGGTGGGGCGACATGACGGTGTCCGACTACGTCCGGGCCCACGTGATCACCCAGGGCGACAAGGTCGCCTATGTGACGCCTGATCACTCGTTGACGTATCGCCAGCTCGACGCCGCCGCCGACCGCGTCGCTGCCGCGCTCGTCTCGACGGGCGCCGAGCCCGGAGACCGCGTCGCCGTGATGCTGCCCGACGGGCCGACGATCCACGCGGTGTTCATCGGTGCAGAGCGGGCCGGGCTCACCGTCGTCGGCATCGGCGCGCGGGCCGGCGACCGCGAGCTTCGTCACCTGCTGGGCAAGACAGCGGCGAGGACGATCGTCACCTTCGCCGAACACCGCGGCGCGGCCCAGTCCACGATGGTCGACGCGCTCCGCGCCGACGGCGTGGAGATCGCGCATCACGTCGTCGTGCCTCGCTTCGAGTCCGACGAGCACACCGTGCTGGTCGACGCCCAACCGGTCGCGGCCACGGTCCTGGACGCGGCCGACGAACACGCGCGCCGGATCGGCCCCGACGATCTGTTCCTGATCAACTCGACCTCGGGCACCACCGGGCTCCCGAAGTGCGTCACCCACCATCAGAACCGGTGGATGTACTTCCACCGCAAGGCCGTCGAGAACGGCGCGCTCACCGGCGACGACGTCTTCTTCGGTGCGGTCGCGACTCCGTTCGGCTTCGGCATCTGGACCAGTCACGTCACTCCGCTCGTCCTCGGCGCGACCGTGCTCACCGTCGAACGCTTCGACGCCGCGCAGGCGCTCGACCTGATCGAGCGCGAGCGGGTCACCGTGCTGTGCTGCGTGAGCACGCAGTTCATCATGCTGCTCGGCGAGACGAGCACGGCCGACCTGTCGTCGTTGCGGGTGATGTTCACCGGCGGCGAGCCGGTGCCGTACCTGCGCGCGCTCGACTTCGAGCATCGCACCGGCGCAACGGTGCTGCAGTTCTACGGCTCGAACGAGACCGGTCTGCTCACGGGCACATCGCTCACCGACGACGCCGATCACCGCCTGCACACCGCCGGCAAGATCGCAGCCGAGATGGAGGTGCGCCTGTTCGACAACGGCGTCGATGTCACCTCCACCGGGCGCGGTCAGCCCGGCTGCCGCGGACCTGCGCTGAGCCCCGGATATCTCGACGACGACGAAGCCAACCGTCAGCTGTACACCGGTGACGGCTGGATGCTGATGGCCGACGTGTGCACCGTCGACGCCGACGGCTACATGTCGGTCGTCGGGCGCACATCCGACATCATCATCCGCGGCGGCAAGAACATCAGCGCGCCACAGGTCGAGTCCGAGGTCGCGACCCACCCGGCGATCGCACATGCGGCAGCGGTTGCAGCTCCAGACCCGGTGTTCGGTGAACGGGTCGCCGTGTACGCCCAGCTGCGCGCGGACGCGGGCGGGCTCGAGCTGAGCGATCTCACCGCCCACCTCGCGGCGAGGGGCGTCTCGAAGGAGATATTTCCCGAGTACCTCTTCGTGCTCGACGAGCTGCCGCTGTCGTCCGGCGGCAAGGTCGCCAAGGGCGACCTGCGCGACGACGTCAAGCGCCGCGTCGCGACGAACTGACGCGCCGGCCGGCCCGTCACTCGATCGGGAAGACCTCGGCGGTCGCCAACAACTCGTCACGGAACTGCGGATGCGAGATCGCGGCGAGCGCGCGAGCACGCTCGCGAACCGTGCGGCCCTGGAGCTCGGCGATGCCGTGCTCGGTGATGACGACGTCGACGTGGTGGCGCGGGGTGCTGACGATCGAACCCTCCGGCAGCTTGGCCATGATCCGGTTCACCAACAGCCCGTCCCGCGTGCTGCTCGACGGCAGGCACAGCAGGGCCCGGCCGTCGTCGGACAGGCTCGGTCCGCCGACGAAGTCCTCGTGGCCACCGATGCCGGAGAACTGCTTGCCGTTGATCGTGTCGGCCACGACCTGGCCGGCGAGGTCGATCGCGATCGCGCCGTTGATGGTCACCATGTCGCGGTTGGCGGCGATCAGCTCGGGCGAGTTGACGACGCTCACCGGAGCGAAGCGCACCTCGTCGTTCTCGTGCAGCCACGTGTACAGCTCGGCCACGCCCGCGGCGAACGTCGTCAGGGAGTAGCCGTCGAAGCGGCTGCCCTTGTTGTTGGTGACCTTGCCCGCTTGATGCAGGCGCATCAGGCCCGTCGTGAACATCTCGCTGTGGATGCCGAAGTCGCCGCACGGGCCGTCGGCGAGGATCTTCGCGACCTGGCTCGGGATGCCGCCGATGCCCGTCTGCAGGGTGCACCCGTTGCGCACGTAGCGCGTGCAGTAGTCGGCGATCGCCAACTCGGCCTCCGTCGGTACGGCGTCGGCCAGCTCAAAGGGGGACCGGTCGGTCTCGACCAAGATGTCGATCTCGTCGACGTGGAAGCGATGGAGGTGATCGGGGCCCACACCGAACGTGCGCGGGAACTTCGGGCTGACCTCGACCAGCAGCACCCGCTCGGGGTCGGCGCCGGCGGCGCGCAACTCGTCGATCGTCGCGCCGGCGTGCACGCTGAGGCTCACCCAACCATCCACCGGCGGCGCAGCTGCAGTGGCCATCACCCGCGGGGCAAGGTCATGGAGCACGGTGTCGAACCGCCGGAAGTCGGCCGGGATGAAATCGATCGACGCGCCGGCGTCGCGGAGGAACCGCTCGGCCGGACCGAAGAAGCCGCTGCGGTAGTGCACGCCACCGCGGGTGAAGAGCTCGTAGAGGTCGGGCAGCAGCGCGCCGAAGACCTGCAGATCGGCGAAGTCGTCGCGGGCGCCGAGGGCGTGCAGGAAGCCGCCGGGCACACCCGGCCCGAGTGGCACAGCCAGCGAATCGCTGGGGCGGATGGCGGCGACCGCGTCGGCAAGGTCCATGAGCATCCGTCTCTTCTAGCAAACACGACCGCGCCGCTGGGCGAGGCACCGGCGCTCTGGAGGCCACCGATAGGTTGGTCGGACATGTCGTCGATGTCGTTCGCCCCGTTTCGCCACCGGGCTTTCCGGTTGGTGTGGCTCGGAGCGATGGTCTCGAACATCGGCACGTGGATGGAGACGACGGCGCTCAGCTACTACGTCGCCGACACGTCGAAAGCATCGTGGTCGGGCGTCGTGGCTGCCGCCGGATTCCTGCCGGGGGCGATCCTGAGCCCCGTCGGTGGCGCGTGGGCGGATCGCTTCCGCCGCCGCAACGTGCTGATCTGGACCAACGCCGCGTCCGGGGTGATCGCCGGCGCGATCGCGTTGATCGTCGCGACCGGTGATGCCACGCCCGGCATCCTCGCGCTCATGGCGCTCGGCGCGGGCTGCGCGAACGCGCTCGGCTTCCCGTCGTTCCAGGCGACGTTGCCAGATCTCGTCCCGCCCGACGAGCTCGTGTCCGCGATCGGACTGAGCAGCACGCAGTGGAACCTCGGCCGGATCCTCGGACCGACTGCGGCCGGCGTCGCGATCTGGATCGGCGGCGTGCCGGCCGCGCTGTGGTGCAATGCGGCGAGCTTCCTCGCAGTGATCGTGGCCGTCGCCGTCGCCCGTATCCCGGCGTCACCGCGCACGAAGCGGCCGATCCTGCAAGCGATCCGCGACTCGATCCACTTCGGTCGCACCAATCCCGCTGTGCGCTCGATGCTGCCGATGATGTTCCTCGTCGCCCTGATCGGCGCACCCTTCATCGGCTTCATCGCCCAGATGGCGACCAAGGTCTTCCACACCAAGCAGTCGGGCACGTCGTTGCTCGTCACCGCGCAAGGCGTCGGCGCGGTGATCGCCGGGGCATCGATCGGCGCGCTCACCCACCGGTTCGGCATCCGTCGCGTCATGGTGGGTGCGGTCTCGGCGTTCGGTCCGGCGATCGCGATCTACGGACTGATGCCGCACATCGTGCTCGCCGCGATCGCCGTCGCGATCGCCGGTGGCTTTTACATGGCGTGCATCTCCAGCTTCTCGTCGATCACGCAGCAGTCCGCACCACCCGAACTGCGCGGGCGGGCACTGACACTGAACAACTTCGTCCTCGGCTTCGCCTATCCGCTCGGTCTCTTCATCGAAGGTCCGATCGCCGATGCCACCTCGCTGCGCGCGGTGACGGTGGGCAGCGGCGTGCTGACCGCGACGATCCTCGTCGTCGGCCGCGTCGTGCGGCCGCGTCACACCGAGCCGATCGCGCTCGCGATCAACTGACTGCGCGGTCCATCACGTGATGAGGTGGCACACCCATTGCGCATACAGGGTGGATGCCGGCGGACCGGCCATCACGCGGTTGCCCCATTGCTCCATCACGTTCATCCAGCGATCGGCGGGAAAGCCGAGCTGGACGGCGACATCGGCGAACTCCTCCGGGGCGAACTCGGGCGAGGTCATCTGCACATCGATCATCCGCACGTAGTTCTCCATCGTCACGCCCTCGATCGGAGCCAACCGCGGATCGTACGGGTCGATCGGCGCGGTCTGCGGCATCTGCATTTGGGGCATCATCCCGCTGTAGTCGGGCGTGCCCGGAGGCATCAAGGCCTTGCTGATCTCCCGACCCTGTTCGATGCCGATCTCGGGATCGAGCATCGCCCGGCAGCCCCAGACGAGCTGGGCCCTCGTCCACGCCGCCGGATCGATGCCGCGAGCCGAGGCCGCGCGCAGGTACGGGTTGTCGCCGGGTTGCGGTGGCCGGCCGGTCTGCATCGACTCGCGGGCGACATCGGCCATCACTGCGCACGAGACCGCGAAGCTGACGTTGCCGACTGGTGGATAGGCGTGTCCGGAGGCCATATCGCATCGTAGGGCCGCCTCCCGGGGCGCTCCGTGTCACCCCGGCTCACGACGCAGTCATAAGGTGCCGCGATGGACTTCGACATCCCGGCAGACATCCAGGAGACGCTCGATCAGCTCGACGAGTTCATCGAGCGCGAGATCAAGCCGCTGGAGCAGCAGGACGACAACATCCGGTTCTTCGATCACCGCCGCGAGTACTCGCGAACGAACTTCGAAGCCGGCGGCGTGCCGACCGAGGATTGGGAGGCACTGCTGCGCGAGATGCGCCGCCGCGCCGATGCCGCCGGCTGGCTGCGCCTGGCGCTGCCGGTCGAGTTCGGCGGGCAGGGGGCGAGCAACCTGAAGATGGCGATCATCCGCGAGCACTTCGCGACCAAGGGCCTGGGGCTGCACAACGACCTGCAGAACGAGTCGAGCATCGTCGGCAACTTCCCCACCGTGCTGATGATGCGCGACTTCGGCACACCGGAGCAGATCGAGGAGTGGATGCCCGGCTTCCTCGACGGGTCACGCCGGCTCGCGTTCGGCCTCACCGAACCGAACCACGGCAGCGACGCCACGTACATGGAGACCACCGCCGTCAAGGACGGCGACGAGTGGGTCATCAACGGGATGAAGCGCTGGAACAGCGGGCTGCACCACGCGACCCACGACATCATCTTCGCCCGCACCAGCGGCGAGCACGGCGCCCCCAAGGGCATCAGCGCGTTCCTCGTGCCGACCGACGCACCGGG
>Ga0075364_10001507_pt1 | contig 12680 bp, 10 predicted proteins | sample EndMetdeltDD1764_FD_71517 | JGI IMG/M metagenome (GOLD analysis project Ga0075364, IMG submission 71517) | Populus endosphere microbial communities from Tennessee, USA - Endosphere MetaG P. deltoides DD176-4 | ecosystem: Host-associated > Plants > Roots > Endosphere | place: USA: Tennessee... | reverse complement strand
CCATCGAGGAAGCCAATATCCATGGCGGCCTTGGCGGTGCGGTGCAGAACACACCTCGGCCGATATCCCGGTTCCGGTCGAACGCATGGGCTTTCCGGGTTTTGTGCCGACAGGGTCCGTTGAGTGGCTGTTCGACCATTTCGGGCTGACGGCTGCGGGCATTGCCAGAACGGCACGCAAGGCGATCGGGCGCAAACGCTGATGACGAACCAAGGGGGAGGAGGGTTCGTCATTGCCATCGATCAGGGCACGACCAATACCAAGGCGATACTGGTCAGTGCAGCCGGTGATATCGTTTCCAAGGCGTCAGCGCCGCTGAAATCGAATTACCCCCGCCCGGGTTGGGCGGAACAGTCTGCGGAGGATATTTGGGCGAGTGTCCAGTCCGTGATTGCCGACATATGCGCCGCATCAGCGGGGCCTATTGCAGGCCTTGCCATTGCCAATCAGCGCGAAACGCTGGTGGTCTGGGATGGCGAAACGGGCAAGCCGATCGCGCCGGCCATTCTCTGGCAGTGCCGACGCACCGCCAAAGCCTGCGAGGCGATGATTGCCGATGGTGCAGATCCGACAGTGGTTGCGGCGACCGGCCTTTCTATCAATGCGCTTTTCCCGGCATCGAAACTCGCCTGGGTGATGCAGAATGTGCCCGAAGCCCACAAACTTGCGGAACAGGGTCGGCTGCGCGCCGGAACGGTGGATAGCTGGCTGCTCTACAAGCTTACCGGTGGGCGGATGTTTGCCACCGATCATTCCAACGCCTCGCGCACGCAGCTTTTCAACACCGGCGGCCTTCAGTGGGATGATGCGCTTTGCGACCTCTTTGGCGTGCCGGTATCCGCGCTGGCTGATGTCCGCCCATCCGACAGTCGCTTCGGCGAGGTGGCGGAAGATGCAACGGCCTTGCCCGCGGGTGTTCCGATCCTTGCCATGATGGGTGATAGTCACGCCGCGCTTTATGGACATGGCGTGCGCGCGCCGGGGCTGGTGAAAGCCACTTATGGCACCGGCTCTTCACTGATGACACTGACCCCGCAGCGGGTCTTGTCGAAAAACGGGCTTTCCAGCACGATTGCCTGGAGTGATGCGCAGGGTGTTGCCTATGCGCTTGAAGGTAATATCACGGTTTCGGCGCAGGCTGCGGCCTTTGCTGCCGAGATGCTGGGGCTGCCGGATGCGCGGGCGCTGTCCGATCTGGCAAAAACCGTATCCGATAGCGGCGGGGTGACCTTTGTTCCGGCCCTTGCCGGTCTCGGTGCTCCGCACTGGAACGACAATGTCACGGGAACAATTTCAGGCATGACGTTGGCAACCACGCGTGCCCATGTGGCGCGCGCGACACTGGAGGCGATTGCGCTGCAGATCGCCGATGTCTTCAACGCCATGGAAAAAGACATCGATGCCGAGCTTCATGGTCTGCTGGCAGATGGCGGGGCGTCTGCAAATGACCTGCTTATGCAGATGCAGGCAGATATTCTCGATCGCTCCGTCACCCGCAGCGGTCAGGCAGAGGTCGGCGCCATTGGTGTTGCCGCCATGGCGCTCAAGGGGCTCTATGGTTCGTCGCCACTTATGGACACATCACGCACGGCATTTGAACCTGAGAAGACAGCTGCTGTGCAGGAATGGCGCTCAGTGGTCACACAGAACTGGCAAACGCTGCTGGCGCGATTGATGGCGCGCCAGTAAAATTGCCTCAGCGCGGCATGCGGGGAATGCTACCCAGCAGTTTCTGCGTGTAGCTATGACCGGGATTCGCCAGAATCTCGTGCGTTTTGCCGGCCTCGACGATATGGCCACGCTCGAGAATGATCATCTCCTCGCACAGGGATGAAACGAGACTCAGGTCGTGCGAGACAAGCACGAAAGTCATCGTTGCGGACAGTTCCTTTAGCAGCTCGACGATGCGGATGCGCGTGGAGAGATCCAGCGCGCTGACCACTTCATCGGCCAGAATAATGTCCGGTCGCGAGATGATGGCGCGGGCAATGGCGATACGCTGTCTTTGCCCGCCGGAAAATTCGTGCGGATAACGCTCAGTTGCATCGCTGCTCAGGCCAACCGCCTTGAGCACCTGCGTGACCGCTTCGTTTTTATCACCGTCTATGCCCAGAGAGCGAAGCGGTTCGGCGATGATATCGAAAACGCGCTGGCGCGGATCGAGCGATGAATAGGGATCCTGAAAAACCGCCTGAACGCCACGGCGAAAACCGCGCATCATCTGGCGATTGCCCAGATCGAGTGGACTTCCTTCAAAACGGACTTCGCCGGATGTCGGTTTGTTGAGGCCAAGCAGCAGGCGCAAGAGCGTTGTCTTGCCTGAACCGGATTCGCCGACGATTCCGAGATTGCAGCCTTTTCTCAGCGTCAGGTTGATGTCGTGAAGTGTCCTGCTTTGGCGGGTATAGGAAAACGAGACATTGCGAACTTCGATCAGGCTCATCGGGCGATCTCCAGCGCATCGTCGAATGCACGCGCGGCGGCGACAAGGCTCTGCGTATAGGCATGTTCAGGTTGGTCGAAAACGGTTGAAACCGCCCCCGTTTCGACGACACGGCCGTGCTGCATCACCACCACGCGCTCGACAGCACCAGCCACGACCGGCAGGTCGTGGCTGATGAAGAGCAAGGCCATGTCACGTTCCCGGACAAGCTTGCCCAGCAAGGCAAGAATCTCCGCCTGTGTGGTAACATCCAGCGCCGTGGTCGGCTCGTCGGCAATCAGCAGTTTGGGCTTGCATGCCAGCGCCATGGCGATGGCCGCACGCTGCCGTTGACCACCGGAAATCTCGTGCGGCCAGGCGGCGGAAATCCGGTAAGGGTCGGGCAATGCCACCTGATCCAGCAATGCCAGAACTTCGCGCTGTATGCTCGCCTTGTCTGTGGGCCCGCCATCACGTTTCGCCCGCCGCTTGACGGCGTTGCCGACTTGCTGGCCTATCTTCATGAGCGGGTCGAGCGCGGTAAGCGGCTCCTGGAAGATCACTGCCGCAGCTGTGCCGCGCAGAGGGACGAGGTCCCGGTCACGCGCACCGATCACCTGCCGGTTATCGAGAATGACCGAGCCGGAAGCCTGCAATCCTTCCGGCAGCAGGCCGATTGCGGCAAGCGCGGTCAATGATTTGCCCGAACCGGATTCACCGATCAGACCCAGGCGTTCCCCCGCCGCGATGGTGAAAGAAAGATCGGATACGAGCTTTTTGCCATTCGCCTCAATGTTAAGCTCACGGATGTCGAGTAGCGTTGTCATCGGCGGCTCCTGCGGGTCGGGTCGGCAATATCGCGCAGGCCATCTGCGAGAAGATTTATTCCGATAACCAGCGAAACAAGCGCAATGCCCGGTGCAATGGCGCCAAGCGGGGCCGAATAGACGGTGCCTTGCGCCTCCTGCAGCAGCCGGCCCCATGAAGCGTTCGGCGGCGGTGTGCCGAGGCCAAGGTACGAAAGCGATGCTTCCGCAATGACGGCCAAGCCGAATTGCAGCGCCAGATTGACGAGCAGTGTCGGCCAGATATTCGGCAGCACGTGGATCGTTACCACGCCCAGCCATGACGTGCCGGAAATGCGCGAGGCGGTGATATAGTCCATCGACAGCACCCGCTTGGCGAGGATGCGTGTCAGGCGGGCGACAATGGCGGAATTGGCGATGCCGATGGCAACGATTGCGGTCCAGAGGCTGGCTCCGTCGCTGGATGCGACGATCAACATGGCAAGCAGAAGTGTCGGGAAGGCGATCAGGATATCGAGGCCGGCCGCCAGAACATCGTCCAGCGTTTTAGAGGCAAAGGCAGCGAGAAGCCCGATTGTCATACCGATCAGTCCGCCAATGATGATTGCGCCAGTGCCGACGATGAGAGCGATGCGCGAGCCGATCATGATCAGCGAGAACAGGTCTCGGCCAAGCCTGTCAGTGCCGGCAAGGTGCGTCAGGGAGGCAGCCTCCAAGCGCCCGCCGGACATGGCGGCGGGATCGAAGGGCGTCCAGATCAGTGTCAGGAGGCCGATGACGATATGCAGGCCAACGATGACCGCGCCGATCATGAATGTCCACGAGCGGCGTTTTCTACCTTCAGGCGATGCAATGACGGTTGCTGTATCGGTCATTTCGCCGCTCCACTCTGGCTGCCACGCAGGCGTGGATCGATCAGCCTTTGGGTCAGATCGGCGAGAAAGCCGACGATCAGAACAAGAAGCGTCGAAATGAACAGGACGCCCTGCACGTTGGGGTAATCGCGTTGCTCGATCCCGAGAAGCAGCATCGAGCCAAGACCGGGCAGGGAAAACACCCGTTCGACCACGACCGCGCCGAGCAAAGTCGAGGCGAGTTCGATGCCGAGAATGGAAATGACCGGTACCGAAGCATTACGGATTCCGTGTCGGATAAGTGCTTCTGGAAAACTCGCGCCCAGCGCGCGGGCCGTGCGCAGATAATCGCTGCCAAGTACGTCCTGCGTGGCGGAACGGACATAACGGATCAGCGATGCCGACATGACGATCGCAATGGTGATGACCGGCAGGACGAGCGCATCGAAAGCGGCGTCCGGCCGTTGCCAGCCGCGCGGAGGAAAGCCACCGGATGGAAACAGCCTGAAATTGACGGCAAACACGGTGACGAGAAGGATGCCGATCCAGAATACCGGCACGGCGATGCCTAGCTGCGAGATCACCGAGATCAGCGAACCGTACCAGCGGTTCGATTTGACGGCGGCGACGATGCCGAGTGGCACCGCGATTGCAATCGCCAATATGAAGGCCATCAGTGTCAAAGGCACGGTCACTGTCAGTCGCTTGCCGATTTCCGGCAGGACCGGCGTGTGGCTGATGAAGGATGCGCCGAGATCGAAGCGGGCAAGGCTGGAAACGAAGGTGACAAATTGCTGTGACAGCGGCAGGTCAGATCCCACCTGGCGGCGTGCGGCCTCGATTTGCTCGGGATCCGCACCAACGGATACCAGCGCATTGGCAGGATCGCCCGGCAGCAGGCGCAGAAGCACGAACAGCACGGCAGCCGCAATTACGATGGAAACCAGCAGAATAGCCAGACGGCGGAAAAGATAGGAAAGAATGGCCGGCACCTTTCATGGGAAAAGCCGCCCGGAAAACCGGGCGGCCAGTCATATGACGCATATTGTCGATTGACCGAGGGCAGGCGGAAGGTCAATCGGCCTTTTTGATGCCGCCTGCGAAAAACTGTGCGTTCAGCCCGTTGAGCGGATAACCGGTGACCGATTTGGCCGCGACCACGATCTGCGGATAGAGATAGAGCCAGTTGCTGGCCGCATCCTCAGCGATAATCGTGTTGGCTTCCTTCAGCTTGGCTGTCTGCTCGTCGGTCGTCGCGCTCGCTTCGGCCTGCTTGATCAGATCGACGACCTTCGGGTTGTTGTAACCCCAGTAGAAGTCGGGATTGCCATAAAAGACGATATCGCGGTGGTTCACGTGTTCCTGCAATGTCGCCTGGAAATCATGTGCCTTGTAGATCTTCGAATACCACTCGTTGGCGGTGATCACGTTGATGTTCACCTTGACGCCAATCTTGGCGAGTTCCGTCTGCAGGAACTGTGCTGCAATCGGATGCGGATCATAGTTCGGTGTATCGATGGTGAAGGAAAAACCATCCGGGTAACCGGCATCCTTCAAAAGCGCTTTGGCGCTTTCCACATCATAGGCGTCAGTCTTGGTCAGATCGACATACCAAGGGTCTGTCGGCGGCACCATTGAACCGATCAGTGTGCCGTAATCACCCCAGACGGCTTTCAGCAGCTTGGCGTCGTCTACCGCGCGGGCAAGCGCCTTGCGAACCTTGACGTTGTCGAACGGAGCGACGCGGTCGTTATAAGCGAGCAGCAGCTTGGTGGTGGATTTGCCTTCGGCAACCGTGAAGTCGGCATTGTCCTTGAACTGCGCAAGCGAATCCGGGCTCTGGACGGAGGTGATGATATCGACAGAACCGGTCAGCAGCGCGTTGTTGAGCGCGGTCGCCTCGGTGAAATACTGGAAAACAACGTCGGCATTACTGGGTTTCTGGCCCCAATAATCGTCAAACCGCGTTAGCGCCAGCGAGGAGCCACGGCGCCAGTCGGCAAGCTCGTAAGGTCCGGTGCCGTCTTCTGTCGCGGTCAGGTTGGTGGCGGTGTCGTTGATGATCCAGACATAGCTGAGATTGTAGGGCAACGAGATGGATCGTGCCGACAGCTTGATGACGATAGTTGCATCGTCGGGCGTTTCGATGCCGGCGATGGCTTTAAGGCTGTTCTTGCGCGAGCTTTTCGATTCCGCCGAAGTAACGCGTTCAATGGAGAATTTGACATCCTTGGAAGTCAGCGGATCGCCGGAATGGAATTTTACGCCCGGCTGCAAGGTGAACGTATAGGTGAGGCCGTCTTCACTGACCTTGAAGTCCTTCGCCAGTACCGGCTCCACATCGCCCGAATCGGCAAGGCGGAAAAGCCCTTCGTAAACGTTGTTGTTGAAGGCTTCGTTGATGCCCTGGCCGGCTCCGGCCGTGTTGTCGAGGTTCTGCGGTTCGTAAAGCGAGCCGATATTGATGGTTGCGTCCGCATCGAAATCGGCAGCCTGTGCGGATACCGCCGTCATCGCACCGAAAAGCATTGCTGCAATCGTGGTGCGGAAAATCATCCGCCTGTTCTTCAGGGTTGAGCCCGTATGGGTCGTCAAACCGCTCATCTTGAAACTCCAATTCACCGGCCACCTCGGCCAACATTCTTGGTGCGGAGAATAGCCGACTCTTGTCGCATCGGAAGGTCTTGGCGCATGAAAAATCAGTGAGGAAGGAAATGCGCTGCTCGCACCATGCCCTCATTGAAGAATTTTGTTCCAGTGCTGGAACTTAGGCGCGTGTATGATTAAGTCCTTCATAAAGATGAGAGATCGGGACAGAGCATGAGCGATATCGACAGGAAACGCGCAAATCGGCTGATGGATGAGGCGGGTATCGATGCTCTCATACTGTTTCAGCCGGAAGCTTTTCGTTATGCGGTCGGTGCGCCGGCCGGGGTCGCGACAATGTGGGGACGGGCAGGGGCAGCGGTCGCGCTCGTGCCGGCTCAGGTGGATGCAGGTCTTGCAGCCATCGTCAGCGATCATGCTGCCGCAACGGTTCGCACCCAGGCGCCGGATGTGGATCTGCGCACCCATCGCATCTGGATCGACATGCTGGACGTGACCGGCAGCGAAACGGTGCCGCAGATCGATGACAAATACCGGAGTTCGGGTATTGCCGGACCTCGCCCCGAAACTTTTGACCGGACGGCGGTGTTTGGTCTGCTTGGCGAATTGCTCACCGAGCGTGGTCTTTTTGACTCGCGTATCGGAGTCGATCTGGAATTCATGCCGGCGGCTGATTTCGAGGCCTTGAAAGTCGCACTTCCGCAAGTTCGATGGTCGGACGGTTCGAAAGTGCTGCGCCGGCTGCGTGCGGTGAAGACACCAAGTGAGATCAGGCGGTTGCGTCGTGCCTCACAGGCCGCCGAAGCGGGCCTCAGGATGATGGCTCAAGCGATCGAACCGGGGGCGTCGCTGGCGGCACTTTCCGCTGCATGGAAGGCCGGTGCTCAAACCGCTGCCGCCGAGGGTGGTTTTGTACTGAGCGGGCATTGGGATTACATTTCTGTCGGCGCTGATCTTTCGGATATGGCGGCGGTGGTGAAACCGGGGTCTCTCATCAAGGCAGATGTCGGGACGCTGGTTGACGGTTATTCTTCGGATGGTGCGCGAACCTATTGTTTCGGGCAGCCTTCAAGTCTGGCCTCGGAGGTTTTCAAGGCGCTGGATACGGCCTTTCATGCCGGATTGGAGCAGGTAAGGCCCGGCAATGAATTTGGGGTCGTGCATGCGGCCATGCTGGCATCGATGCGAAAGGATGGCTTTGCGGAATATTACCGGGGTCATTTCGGGCATTCCGTCGGCGGTAGTGTCGGTATCGAGGAATGGCCGTTTTTCTCTTCGGGTAACGGCGAGATCATCGAACCGAATATGGTTCTGGCGCTCGAGGCGCCGTTTTACGGTCAGGGTCTCGGCGCACTGATGATCGAAGACCAGTTCCTCGTGACGGCGAACGGTGTCGAGTGCATGAACAGCCTGCCGAGAGGTCTGGAGCAGATTGCGGCAGGCTGATCCATGCTGCGAGGTACCGATAGGTCATTGGCCTGAGGGTGGTGAACCGAAATCCTTGCGCACGTTTTCGGAGCGGGAAAGGCTCACGCCTTCGGCCTCAAGGGCATGGCGGTACTGGTCGATCGAGGCAACTTGATCGATGTGCCATACCCCTGCCGGAACAGTGGCTTCGAACAGAAGCGGGACGGTTTTTGCTGCCACGAGAGCCGTAATCGCTGCTTCCTGTCTGCCTTCGAGCAGCATTGACTGGCGGACGAGCGCCTTATTCCGAAGACCTGTAACCTCGACGGAAACTGCTGCCCGATCTGAACCAAGGCGGATATACATCATGCTCTTGCTCACAAGCCTGCGAAGAGCCGGGTGTTTCGTGATGAGCGGCAGCAGGCGGAACAGCATCCGGCTCAATATGCGGCTGTCGAATGTGAGCAGCGTATGGATATCGCTGATGCCAAGCGTCCGACGCAGCACATGCTGGTCGGCGAAGTCGAAAGGCAGTGCAGGATGCGGCTTCTTGTCGTTGCCGAACGGCATCCCATCTATTTTTGCAGGTCTGAAGTTTCGCAATGTCCAGTCGATGGCCGCCGGCCCATGTGTGTCGCCGAGGCCCAGCAAGATGCCGATACGTGCGTTCAGCGGCTGATCCAGTTTGTCGGCGCAGGCTTTTACCATGAGGTTTGTCAGCCCCGGTGCAAGGCCCACGGATAGAACCGCTTTTCCGCCAGATGTTTCGGCAATTGGGGTGAGTTGTTCGACCTTGCGGAAGAAGGCGTCGTCCGCGGTGATATCGAGGTAATGCAGGCCTTTCGCCAGCAAATATTCGACAAACTGCGTATCTGTCTGGTCCACGCAAACGATCGCGGCTTTCATCTCACCGAGTGCGGCGTCCCAGGTGTGTGGGTCTCGCAGATCGAGTGCTACTGAAGTGCATCCCAGTTCTTTCGCCGCAGCATTGGCCTTGGCTTCGTTGCGTCCGGCGATGCGAGCGAAGAAACGCTCATCCTCGATCAGCCTTTCGGCGATCTGCCGACCTACATGGCCGTATCCGCCGACAATGATGATGCCATTCTGGTTCTTGTGGTCTTCGTCCATCTGATGTTCTGCCTTTGCCTCAGGTACCGGAAAATCTATCGTCGCGGCGAAACGAATCGTCCGGCGGCAAACAAACAGATGGTTTCTGAACTATCCAAACGGGAAGAACAGGCGTTGTCGGATGAGCGGGATGGCTCTTTTCCGCCACGTCATGCATCGCAATGCCCGGTCGAAGATTGGCTCACGTTTCTGGGGCACCGCTGGAATGCGCTCATTCTTTGGCGGCTATCGGAGCGGCCGCACGGTTTTTCCGAGCTGATGGAGACCTTGCCGGGTATCACGCCAAAAGTGATGACGGATCGGCTTTTCGGTCTGGTCGAGCGGGGTCTCGTTTCGCGTTCAGTGGCTGCAACATTTCCACGTCGCACGACTTACGCGTTGACGGAATCCGGTCAGGATATTTCGGGCCTGCTCAAATCGCTTTATGAATGGGCACGTTAAATGTTGCCTGCTCAGCCTGCGAAGCCGAGGCTTTTTGACGCGGTCTGGCCGGCTTCCAGCAGGATGCGGACATAGGTGGATTTGCGTGCGGGATCGAAGCGGAACAGCGGAAACGAGATGCTGATCGCCGCAATCGATTTGCCGAGATGATCGCGGATAGGCACTGCCATACAGCGCACGCCAACTTCGCTTTCCTCAAGTTCTTCCGAATAGCCGTCCTCGCGGATGCGGAGCAATTGGTCGCGCAGAGTCTCGACATCCGTGATTGTTTTGGGCGCCAGTTTTTCGAATGTCATCTTCGATAGCCGGTCTTCGATCTCGGTGTCATCGCGAAATGCCAGAAGCGCCTTGCCGAGCGAGGTGCTGTAAAGCGGATTGCGTTTGCCGAGCGGCGAATTCATCGAAAGGCTGTAGGCGCTGTCGTATTTATGGATATAGGCAACCCGTTGTTCGCGCTCATCCATGACGCCGAGATTGATGGCTTCGCCGGTCTCACGCGACAGCATTCCCATGGCACGGTCGGCCACTTGCAGCAGATGGGTCTGCCCACGCAACGTGCGCGCACCGAGCCCAAACAGTTTCAGGGTCAGACGGTATTTGTCTGTTTCCTCTTCCTGCTCGGCATAACCGAGATCGACCATGGTCTGCAGTAATCGGTGGGTTGTCGCCTTTGAGGTCATCGCGTGCTGGGCGATGTCGGCAAGGCTGGAGCGGCCGTTTTCCGCCAATGTCTCCAATACCGAAAAGACCTTGAGAACCGCGGCGACGTTGTCGGGTTTGTTGCGAGAATTGTCGGACATTTTGGGTTCCAGAAAATATGAAACCGCATTTTGAAAATATTGCTCTGCAATGTCAAGTCATGTAAAAAATGCCGAAAGACTTGATAAATGTTGGTTTATTCGTAAAAAAGTGGCGTTTGCAAGCTTTGATGCAATAAATTCCGAAGCCCTATTGCATTTCATTTTTGGGTGTGTTTCCTTCCGAAAAATGAAATCGCATTCCGATTTCACGCTTGGATATTGAGGATATCCGGCAGCATTGGAGGGAAGTGGCTTTGACGATGCATGCACTCTTGCGGCAGAAAGAATTTGTAGCGCCCCGGCAGGAGGTCGTCGGCCTCATCCAGCGATTGGCTGACAATCTTGTCGCCATCGAGGACAAGACGGGTGAGTTTCTTCTGCGCCTGGAAGATGGCCGGGTGATCGACACCAAGGGCTGGGCCGGATGGGAATGGACCCACGGTATCGGTCTTTATGGTCTTTTCAATTATTGGCAGCTCACCGGCGACCAGAAGGCAATCGATATCATCACCTCATGGTTCGATGCTCGCCTTGCTGAAGGCATGCCGACCAAGAATGTCAACACGGTCTGCCCGTTCCTGACACTTGCCTATCTTTATGAGCTTAACCCCAATCCTGCCTGGAAGCCCTATCTGGAAACCTGGGCCGAATGGGTGATGCACGAAATGCCGCGCACCAGCGAAGGCGGCATCCAGCACATCGTCTACAACAACGTCAATCATCAGCAGATGTGGGACGACACGTTGATGATGAGCGTCATGCCGCTCGCCAAGATCGGTCTTCTGCTTGATCGGCCCGAATATGTCGAAGAGGCCAAGTATCAGTTCCTGATCCACACGCAGTATCTGGCCGACCGCAAGACTGGCCTGTGGTTCCATGGCTGGACCTTTGAGGACAAGCACAATTTTGCCGAAGCGCTTTGGGCGCGTGGCAATTCCTGGATCACCATCGCCATCCCGGAATTTCTCGACATGCTCGACCTGCCGGAAGGCGATGCCTTCCGCCGTCATCTGATCTCGACGCTGAAGCGTCAGGCGGAAGCGCTGGCCGAATATCAGTCAGATTCCGGTCTCTGGCATACGCTGATCAATGATCCGCAGAGCTATGTGGAATCCTCGGCGGCTGCTGGCTTCGGTTACGGCCTGATGAAGGCCGTGCGCAAGCGTTACCTCGGGCCGGAATATTTGCCGGTCGCGGAGCGTGCGGTGAAGGGCGTGATCGGTCATATCGATGCGGCCGGTGAGTTGCAGAACACTTCTTTCGGTACAGCCATGGGGTCGGACCTCGATTATTACCGCCAGATCAAGCTGACGGCGATGCCGTACGGGCAGGCAATGGCAGTTCTCTGCCTGTCGGAATATTTGCGTTCCTACATTTGATATCCCTTCCGGTTCTGCCGGGCATTTTATGACTTTGTGATACGTCCGGCGTTCGCGCCGGACCGATGAAAGCTGTCCTTTTTAGGAGGAGGAAAGCATGCATTCGCAATCCGTTTCCGAAATCACGTTAGCCTATATCGGCGGCGGCTCATTGAATTGGGCCCAGGTGCTGATGGCCGATCTCGTGCATGATCGCACGGTAGTCGGCGAAATCCGTTTGTTTGACCTCAATATAGAGGCCGCGCAGCGCAATGCCGCTATCGGCAACCGCCTCTCCGAGGCCCACGGCCTGTCTATCCGCTACACGGCAAGCGATACCATCGCCTCGGCGCTGACCGGTGCCGATTTTGTCGTCGTTTCGATCCTGCCGGGTTCGTTCGATGATATGGCCAATGACCTTGAACTGCCGGAAACCGAAGGCATTCTGCAGGCTGTTGGCGATACGGTCGGGCCGGGTGGCCTGATCCGCGCCATGCGGGCGATCCCTGCCATGGCCGAAATTGCTGAAGCCATCCGCACATATTCGCCAAAAGCCTATGTCTGCAATCTCACCAACCCGATGTCGGTGCTGACGGGTGCGCTTTACGCCGCTTTCCCCGATATCAAAGCCTGGGGTGAGTGCCATGAAGTGACCAAACTGCGTCACATCATCGCCTGGCTTGCCAATCGTGCGGAAGGCGCGATCCGCTATAGCTTCAAGGATGTGCAGGCCAACGTTCTCGGCATCAACCATTTCACATGGGTCGACCGTGCCTTTGTCGGTGGGCGTGACTGGTTGCCGGATTATCTGAGTTTCGCGGCGGAAAATCGAGAAAAGGGCTGGCGGGCAAAACCGC
>Ga0075364_10001506_pt1 | contig 12682 bp, 11 predicted proteins | sample EndMetdeltDD1764_FD_71517 | JGI IMG/M metagenome (GOLD analysis project Ga0075364, IMG submission 71517) | Populus endosphere microbial communities from Tennessee, USA - Endosphere MetaG P. deltoides DD176-4 | ecosystem: Host-associated > Plants > Roots > Endosphere | place: USA: Tennessee... | reverse complement strand
GCCTCGTCGACCTCGTCGCCTTCACCATCCAAGATCTCGTCGTCCGGGTCGATCGCCTCGTCGTCTGCCATGCTCTCTCCTCGTCAAGTTCCCGGCCGCGGGCGGCGAGCATACGTGCGATGTAGCCATGAGGGGTTCGGCCAAGACAGTGACACTCGTCACGTTGCGGGCAACTTACTCAAGTTCGGCGCGACTACTGCAATCTGCGTTGCTCGGCGCGCCGTTCGGACTCGAGTCGCTCCAACTCTGGGGCCTCGTACGTCATGTGCGTCATCGCCTGCGCGACCGCTGTGTGGCCGGCCTTTTCGGCGATGAGGCGGTGCATCTCGATCGCGACTCTCCGGTAGGCAGGGTGTCCTTGGGGCGACGAGCGCAGCTCGAGCATGTGCACGGCCTCGCGGGCGTTGAACTGCATCGAGTACCGAATCCGGTACGCCATCGAGACGGCGTAGCTGGCCTGGTTGGGGAAGTCGTGGCGCAGCGCGTCGTACAGGACGGCCGAGCGCGCCATCGCATCGTCGAACACCTCCGTCATGCCCGCCGAGTCGACCAGATCGGGCCGGACGTAGCCGTGGTTCGGCGTCAGCGGTTGCCAATCGATGGTGAGCATGCGGTGGCGCTGCAGGTCGCGGAACGCGCCGTAGTCGCTCACCACATCGAACCGGTAGTCGATCCGCTCGAAGGCGCGGCCTGGGCGGTGCCGCCGGTTCTCGCGGTCGCCGACATAGGCGCGGATCAGCGCGATCTTCTCGTCGACGCCGAGCGAACGGACGCGCTGCATGATCTGCGCCTCGGGCAGGTTGCTGTGCGGGTAGCAGATCGCGGTGAGCAGCTTGTCCTCTGCATCCGGATCCCAGTCGACGAGATCGACGAACGGCGCCGGCTCGACAGGTGTACCCCCGAAGATGCCATCGACGAGTTCGGCTGTCTGATCGCGGGTCGTGGCCATGTAGTGGCTCCACCGCCCGCCTCGCTCGGGAAGGTCGACTCGCTTCAGGAAGCTCGGAATCACCTTGCGCAGCTCGTGGAGCATCAGCTCGGCATAGTGCTGCGCTTCCGGCAAGGGATGTGAGCGCATCCGCAGCAGCAACATCTCGAAGCCCTGACCGCTGCCGTAGATGCCGACGTTGCTCAGTGAGGCTGCGGGCAGCACGCCGCGCACGGCATCGAGCGCCTTGGCGCGAGTTGCCTGCCGGAAGATGAAGTCACTGTCGTTCGGGTCGCGGACGACCGTGGCCCTGATGTGGTCGGTGACCTTGCCGATCAACAGGCTGTACGTGTCGAACATGCGGTCCATGTCGCCGACGTAGCGGGCGCCGAACGGGCTGTTCAGCACGGCGGGATCGCGGTAGAAGCGGAAGCGGCCACCGAGCCGGGCGTCGTAGGCGATGTAGCGCGTGCTCTGCTCGAGGTAGCTCATCAGCCGTCCCCATTCGAGCACCTTGGTCAGGATGTTCGACGCCTGCTCGCACGCCAGGTGCACGCCACCGAGCTGGGCGACCGAATCGTCGCCGTACTCGAAGAACACCTTCTCGTACAGCTCCTCGGCCCGGGCCAGTCCGATCGTGGCGTCGACGGTCTGGTCACCGGTGATGTCGAGATCGCCGACGAACTCGTCGAGGAACAACCGGCGCAAGCTCTTCGGGCTGCGGCTGTAGCGAGCGAACAACGCACCCTTGACGACTTCGGGCAAGTTGACCAGGGCGAACACCGGACCGTCGAGATTCGAAAAATACCGCCGCAGGATGTCGCTCTCGTCGCTGGTGAACTCCTCGGGGACGTAGACCGTCACAATTGACCACCTTAGGTCTGGGCGACCCTCTGGCATGGTATCTCGCGTCGGCTCTGACCTGGGTCAGCGCGCATCGCCCAACCGGCCTACAGAACCGGCCTAGAGAACGGGCACGTCGCGGGGCCGCTGCTCGAACGAGGCCTGCACCGCGGCGACCAGGCCGTCCTGGCACCACAGGTCGATGATGGTCATCGCCATCGCCTTCGCGCCGTCGAGCACGGCCAGGTCACCCTGCGGGCTGGCCGCCCAGGTGGCGAAGTCGATCGTGTGAATCGGCACGCCGGCAGGAGCGACCTGGATCATCGGATGGATGCTGGGCACGAGGTAGCTGATGTTGCCCATGTCGGTCGAGCCGACCACGGCCTTGCCGACTGCTCGTGGATCATCCACGGTCCTGCCGAGGCGGGCGGCGTTGGCGACGTAGGCCGCGACCATCGGGCCGTTGTCGATCATGTCGGCATACGTCACGCCGTCCCATTCCGCGGTCATGGTGCATCCGCAGGCGATCGCGCTGCCCTCGAAGCAGGCCATCACCCGTTCCTTGAGCGGCTGCAGACTGGCGATCGTCGGCGACCGGACCATCCACTGCATCGACGCTTCGGCCGGGACGATGTTGGCCTTGTCGCCCCCGTGCAGGAAGATGCCGTGGATCCGCTCGGTCGGCAGCATGTGCTGGCGCAGCGCGGCAACGTTCATGTACCCGAGGACCGCCGCGTCGAGCGCGTTCCGGCCCTCCTGCGGGGCGGCCGCGGCGTGCGCACCCTTCCCGTGGAAGTGCACATCGACCTGGTGGATCGCGATCGCGTCCATCCGGATCAGGTCGGCATCGGCGGGATGCACCATCATTGCCGCGGCGAGGTCCTTGAACCCGCCGTTGCGGGCCATCTCGATCTTGCCCCCGCCGCCTTCTTCCGCAGGGGTTCCCATGATGCGCACCCGACCACCGGCGAGCCCGGCCACCGACGCAGCCGCGAGCCCGGCGCCGAGACCCGCCGTCGCGATGATGTTGTGCCCGCACGCGTGGCCGATGCCGGGCAGCGCGTCGTACTCGCAGAGCACGGCCACGTCGGCACCGCGCTCACCAGCACGCGATTCGAACGCGGTCTCGACGCCGTAGGCATGGCGCTCGGTCGGCAGCCCGCTCGACTCGAGGAGGTCGCTGAGCAGATCATGGGCGTAGTGCTCGGCGAAGTTGAGCTCGGGGTTGGCGTGGATCCTGTGGCTGGCGTCGAGCAGCTGGGGACCGAGCCGATCGACCTCCGCACATGCGGCTTGCTTCAACGCTTCGATGTCGGACGCCATGTACCGACGCTACCCACCGCGACAGCTCCTGTCGGCTGTCGCGGCAAGTAGCGACGGAGGCGGCGAAGCCCCGACGAGCGGGCCATCCGCGAGCAGGCCCCAAAGGCCGCTCGCGGCCGGAGGCGCCAAGCGAGGTGTTCAGACGCACACGATGAGTGCGTCTGGTTCGACGCGGAGGTCGAGCGATCGTGCGCTCCCCCAGCGCTGCCCGTCGACCCAGAGCCGGCGCTTGTTGCCGAGGTCGACGGTGGCGTGATCGTGTTGGCGGATGGTGATCAGCGGATGGGGCACGTGCGTGCCGAGCAGCAACCGCGACCGGGCCAGCCACCGTTGCTGCAGCCCGAGATCGGCAGATGCGGTGACGAGGTCGAAGCGGCCGTCGTTCGGATGGGAGCGTGGGGCGACGTCCCAGCGGCTGATGAACTGCGCGTTCATCACGGCAGTGAGCGGTCCGCGCCACCACGACCGCCTCGCCACGAGATGGGCGACGAGGAGCGTCTGACGCCCGTCGTCGGTCGCGACGTGGATGACGTCGATGGGAAGGTGCGGGATCGGTTCGTCGCCGCGTAGGCGCGCCGCGTCACCGGTGCCGCCGAGCGTACGCATCAGGTCGCCACCGAGCAGCCCGACGACGGGCAGCGGTTTGCCGTTGGCCCGGTCGGCGAGCAGGAGCGCGCGCAGCTCGGCGTCGGAGCGCACCGTCAGCATCCCCGGGCCGGGCACCACCATCGAACCCCACTGCTGCCCCTTGCGGATGGTCACCGGGGCGTCACCCCGTTTCGATCTCGACCGCGCTCGACGCGGCGACCACGCCGCGGAACAACGCCTCGGCCGCCTGGTCCGCGCAGCGGCGGGTCTCGGCAACCGGCGCGATGATCGCCAGCTGCCGCAACAGATCGATCAACTGCTTCACGGTGCGCACGAAGTCGCCCCCCGTCAGCTCCTCCTCCTCGACCACCTCGGCAAACCCCTCGCCGGCAGCCCAGGCGTAGGCGATCGCGAGGAACGTCGGATCGGGCGGGCGGTGGACGACGAGCGCGTCCTGCTGCTCGATCTCCTGCAGCTCTGCGCTGAGCGAGGCGATCTGCATCCACCGCTTCTTGACGGCGTTGTTCGGGAACCACGGCAGCGGCGGTGTGTCCGGGCTACGGTGCTCGTAGACGAACACGGAGACGAGCCCGGCCATCGTGGCCGGGTCGAGGTCGTCGAGCAGTCCCTCGCGAAGGGTCTCGACCACGAGCAGGTCCGACTCGTGGAACGTGCGGGCGAGCATCTGCCCGGCCTCGGTCAGCTTCCAACCGTCGACGTAGCCCCAGCTGGAAAGGATTCCGAGGACGCGGTCGAAGTTCCTCGCGATCGATTGGCTGCGGCCCTTGACGCGAGTGCGGATGTCTTCGATCTCACGCGCGACCCGGTCGGCCTGGGCCGCAGCCTTGAGCCGGTGCTTGAGATCGGGATCGTCCTCGACCGGGTGGTACCCGGTCTCGGTGGTCGCGGGCAGCCGCTTCTTCGACCGCTGCGGCAGCAGCTTGACGCGGTCGAGGCGCTCGGCCGTGTCGCGGATGTAGTCGTGGTCCTTCGGTGCGTACGCACCCGGGAGGTCGATGCGCCCCAGCGGCGTCGGTGGCTCGTCGAAATCGCCCGCCGACAACATCAACATGTCGCGTCGGCTCGTGACGGTCGTCAGGCGCATCCCGCCCTTGCGGTTCGCGGTCGAGATCACGGCGGCGCGGCCCGAGTACTTGCCCTTGCGGACGTACACGACATCGCCGGGTCGCAACTTCATGATGGCCAGGTCGATCGGATCGTCGCCGTTCACGATGTGCGGCGCCGGTGCTTCGTCGTGCTGCAGCCGCCGCCGGAACTCGTCGATGTCGCCGTACGGGCTCGTCGCCTCGGCGCGCAGGTCGATCAACTGCGCCTGGCGGCGGCCGAGCCGACTCTCCATCCGCACCAAGTCGCCATCGGCCTGGTACTGCGCGAAGGAGAGGTTGAGGAGGTGATGGGCCTGCTCGCTCGTGTAGGTGCGGACCAGGTTGGCGGCCATGTTGTAGGTCGGGCGGAACGCCGAGTTGAGGTGGAACCACCGGCTCGACGCCAGCCCGGCCACCTGTTCGAACGTGGTGAACGGGTTCCACAGCACGATCGCCTGGCCGAGCGCATCGATGCCGCGCCGCCCCGCGCGTCCGGTCAGCTGCGTGTACTCGCCGGGCGTCAGCATCGCGTGGTGCTCGCCGGTGAACTTGGTCAGCTTGTCGATCACCACGGTGCGCGCCGGCATGTTGATGCCGACCGCGAGCGTCTCGGTGGCGAACACGACCTTGATCAAGCCTTCCGTGAAGCAGGCCTCGACGACCTCCTTGAACGGCGGCACCATCCCGGCATGATGGGCGGCGATGCCGGCCTCGAGCTGGGCGAGGAACTGGCCGTAGCCGAGCACCGCGAGGTCGGCGGTCTCCATGCCCGACAGGCGCAGCTCGGCGATCTCACGGATCCGCTCGCGCTCTTCGCCGGTGGTGAGTCGGAGCCCGGCGGCGAGGCAGGTCTTGGCGGCTTCGTCGCATTGGTTGCGGCTGAAGATGAAGTGGATCGCGGGCAGCATTCGTTCCTGCTCGAGCCGCTCGACGACCTCCAGTCGGCTCGGCGCATACAGCTTGCGCCGCCCCTGGCCACTCTTGCGTCCGCGCGCACCCTTCCAGTGCTGCGCTCCGTCTTCGGTGAGCCTCATCGCTGCCTGGTTCGGGCGGTCGTTCACCAACGTCGGCAGCAGGTGGAGGTGCCCCGACGTCTTGTCGCCCACCATGAACAGGTTCTCCAGCGTGACGGGTCGCTTCTCCTCCAGCACGGCAGTGGTGGTGCCGCGCACGGTGGTGATCCACTCGGTGAGCTCTTTGGCATTGCTCACCGTGGCCGACAAGCACACCAGTTGCACAGCGGCCGGGAGGTGGATGATGACTTCCTCCCACACCGGCCCGCGATAGGTGTCCTGCAGGAAGTGCACCTCGTCGAGCACCACGAGGGCGAGATCCGTCAACGCCCGCGCCCGGCCGTAGATCATGTTGCGCAGGACCTCGGTCGTCATCACCACGACGGGTGCGTCTCCGTTGATGGTGTTGTCACCGGTGAGCAGGCCGACGCGATCGGCGCCGTACAGGCCGACGAGATCGTGGAACTTCTGGTTGGACAGGGCCTTGATCGGGGCGGTGTAGAAGGCCCGCTTGCCGGCGCGCAGGGCTGTCTCGATGCCGTATTCGGCGACGACCGTCTTGCCCGAGCCCGTCGGTGCGGCAACGAGCACCGACTGGCCCGCGTCGAGCGCGTCCATCGCCTCGAGCTGGAAGCGGTCGAGCGGAAAGTCGTAGTGGGCGATCAGCTCGGCCCGGTCGGCACGCATGATCGCCCCGAGTCAGGCGCTGGCGCCCGCCAGGGCGTCATCGTCCGAATCGTCCCCGTCGTCATCCTCGTGCTTGCGCTTCCGTCGGACCAGGAGCATGCCGATCACGATCGACAACAGGTAGAAGATCGACATCGGCACCGCCAGGGCGAGCATCGAGATCGGGTCGCCCGAGGGCGTGATGACAGCCGCGATGACGAAGATGACCAGCACCGCGTAGCGCCACTGCTTGCGCAGCTGACTCGGCTTGAGCACGCCGACGATCTGGAGGAACACGAGGAGCACCGGGAACTCGAAACCGACCCCGTAGGCCGCCACCATCAGGCCGACGAAGCTGATGTACTTGCTGATCTGGAACACCTGGTTGACGTCGTCGCCAGACCACGAGATCAGGAACTCGAGGGCGTAGGTCAGGGTCCAGTAGGCAACGGCACCGCCGAAGATGAACAGCGTGATCACCGAGGTCAGAAATGGGATCGCGTACTTCTTTTCCTTGGCGTGCAGCGCCGGAACGACGAACCGCCAGACCTGCCAGATGATCACCGGGAAGGCGATGACGATGCCGCCGTAGAGCGAGATCGAGATGCGCGTGGTGAATCCATCGAGCGGGCCGAGGCCGTTCAGCTGACCGCTGCAGAAGCCCTCCGGCTTGCTGTCGCACAGGTTCTTGTAGGGACGGGTGATGAACCGCAGGATCGGGTCGTAGAACGTCATCACGATGATCACGCCGAGCGTGATCGCGAGCATGCTGCGCACGATGCGGACGCGCAGCTCGGCCAAATGGTCGCGGAGCGTCATCCGGTCTTCGGGGCCCTTGAGGGCGGGGCGAGCGGTCCCCCTGAACGGGATCTTCACTCGACCGAGGCTCCCTCGGCGGGCGCAGGATCGATCGATGGAGCGCTGGAGCCACCCAAGATCGGCTGCTGCATCCTGGCCAGTCGGCGCGAGGTCGCGTCGCTCTGGGCAGCGGCCGGCTCGACGACCGGCTCCGCGGCTGGAGCCGGCGTGGGCTCGACCGGTGTGGGCTCGACCGGTGCGGTGGCCGCAGGCTGCACCACGGGCTCGGCGACCGGTTCGGCGGCTGGCACGGCGGCTGGCACGGCGGATGGTTCGGCGGCTTTGACGGGCATGTTGCCGCTCGCCACGGTGGCGGATTTGACGTCGGCCATCAACCCGGAAAGTGGTTTGGTGATCGCGCTGGTGTCGAACATCGCCGAGCTCTTGGCCAGATCGGCGGTCTCGCGCAGCTCGCGCATCGGCTCGTCGAGCACCGACTTCATCTCGTTCTGGAAACCCGAGGTCATCCGCTTGAAATCGCCGTAGGCCTTACCCGCCTTGCGCATCGCTTCGGGCAACTTGTCTGGTCCGAGCACCACCAGGGCGATGAGGATCAGGAAGATGATCTCGCTTCCGGACAGGTTGAACACGCAGGTCAGTCTAGGTCGGCAAATGGCGCACGCGAAGGCACGACTGCCACCTGGCACAATGCCGGGATGCAGCAGCGGCTCCCCTCTTTGCTCGAGCATCCCGTTGCATTTGCCCACCGTGGCGGCAAGGCTCACGCCCCGGAGAACACCGTCGAGGCGTTCAAGCTCGGGCTCAAACTGGGCGCCACCGGGCTCGAGAGCGACGTCTGGTTGACGGCCGACGGCGTGCCCGTGCTCGACCACGACGGCCTCGTCAAGACCCGCTTCAGCAAGCGCGCGATCGGTGAGATGCGTCGCAGCCAGCTGCCCTCGTTCATCCCCTCCCTCGTCGATCTGATCGACGCCTGCGGGACGGGCTACCACCTGTCACTCGACCTGAAGGGCGCGGGCTGCGGGCTCCGTGTGCTGGAGGTCGTCAAGGAGACCGCGCCCGATCTGCTTCCCCGCTTGTGGCTGTGCGATCCGAACTGGCAGGCGCTGCTCCCCCTGCGTGAGCACGTCGAGGGCGCGCGGCTGGTCGATTCGACCCGGTTGGCCCGGATCAAGGAGGGTCCGGAGCGACGGGCAGCGACCCTGTCGGGCGAAGGGATCGACGCGATCAACATGCATCACACCGATTGGAGCGGTGGCCTGGTGACGCTGTTCCATCGCTTCGAGGTGTGCGCCATCGCGTGGGACCTGCAGTTCGAGCACGTCCTCCGCCCGATCCTGAGGATGGGCATCGACGGCGTGCACAGCGACTGGGTCGACCGGATGATGGACGCGTATCGAGCCGAGCTCGGTGCGCCCCAGCTCTAGCGCGGTCTTCGAGCTACAGCCACTGCCAATCGCTCTTGGGCCAGATCACGACGAACGCGCGGCCGACGATCTGGTCGTAGTCGACCGGACCCAGCCCACCTCGGCTGTCTCCCGAGCCGGGGCGATTGTCGCCCATCACGAAAACATGATGCTTGGCCACGGTGACGGGTGGGTCGATGTCGGGCCCACAGTTGTTGGGCGTCACGACGTTCGGGTCGAGGTAGGGCTCGACGAGGACCCGGCCGTCGATCTTGACGACGCAGTCCTTCATCTCGATGGTCTCCCCCGGCAGCGCGATGACTCGCTTGATCAGGTCGCGGTTCACAGCCGCCCCTTGCGATTCCTCGAGCACGACCACGTCGCCGCGGTTGGGGTCGTGCAGCTCGTAGGAGAGCTTGTTGACCAGGACGCGGTCGTAGTTGTGCAGGGTCGTGATCATCGACGTTCCGGACACGTAGAACTGCTGCACGACGAACAGCTTCATCAGCACGGCCGCGCCGATGGCGATGATGACGACGAGCCCCCACTCGCGGAACGAGCGAGCGAAGTGAGTTTTCTTGCCCTTGTCGGTTGCCACGCCCTCTACCGCCGGTTGATCGATCTGTGCTGACGCCTCGGCGTCGACGGGCAGATCGGCCGACGCCAACATGGGCGCCGGCGTGGTGGGGTCATCCGCGGCATCTTCACGCAGTTCCGGCAGGGGTTGATGGCTCGCGCTGGTCGGCACTTCATGGGTTTCGTCGTCCAGCATCGCCAGAAAGCTATCTGAACCGTGCCGCAGAGTTGCGGCACCGATCCGTGCGCGGACTACAGGGAAGCGATGAGCTTCTCGACCCGCTCGTCCCGGCTCTTGAACGGGTCCTTGCACAACACGGTGCGCTGGGCCTGGTCGTTGAGCTTGAGGTGCACCCAGTCGACGGTGTAGTCGCGCTTGCGCTCCTTGGCCCGCTTGATGAACTCACCGCGCAGGCGAGCCCGGGTGGTTTGCGGGGGGATGTCGACGGCACTGTCGATGTCGTCGTCGTTGCACATCCGCTCGATCATGCCGCGGTCTTGCATCTTGTAGAACGGGCTGCGCACCCGGCTGACATCGTGGTACTGCAGATCGAGCAGCTGCACCTGCGGATGGCCGAGGGTGAGGTCGTGCTTGGCCCGGTAGGCCTCGATCAGCTTGTGCTTGATCACCCAGTCGACCTCGCGATCGAGCTTGAGCGGATCGTTCTCGATCGTCGAGATGCAGTGCTCCCACATCTCCAGCGCCTTCTGCTCCATCGGGGGGAAGCCCTTGGTGTCGGCATAGCGCAGGGCCCGGTCGAGGTACTCGCGCTGGATGTCGAGGGCACTCACCTCGCGGCCGTTGGCCAACTTCACCGTGCGCCGACACGTCATGTCGTGGCTGATCTCGCGGATCGCTCGGATCGGGTTCTCCAGCGTCATGTCGCGCAGGACGACCTGCGGGTCCTCGACCATGCGCAGCATGCACGCCGCGGCGCCAACCTTGACGAACGTCGTGTACTCGCTCATGTTGCTGTCGCCGACGATGACATGGAGCCGCCGGTACTTCTCGGCGTCGGCATGGGGCTCGTCGCGGGTGTTGATGATCGGACGGCTACGAGTGGTGGCCGACGACACACCCTCCCAGATGTGCTCGGCCCGCTGGGCGATCGAGTACACCGGACCCCTCGCCGTCTGCAGCACCTTGCCGGCGCCGGTGTAGATCTGGCGGCTGACAAGGAACGGGATCAGCACCTCGGCGTAGTGGCCGAGGTCGTCGCGCCTGCTGGTGAGGTAGTTCTCGTGGCAGCCGTAGCTGTTGCCGGCCGAGTCGGTGTTGTTCTTGAACAGGTAGATCGTGCCCCGGATGCCTTCCTCGCGGAGGCGCTGTTCGGCGGAATCGACGAGGCTCTCGAGGATCCGCTCGCCGGCCTTGTCGTGGACGACGAGGTCGTACAGCGAATCGCACTCCGGCGTTGCGTACTCGGGATGCGAGCCGACGTCGAGGTACAGCCGGGCCCCGTTCTGGAGGAACACGTTGCTGCTCCGCCCCCAGCTGACGACGCGGCGGAACAGGTATCGGGCGACCTCGTCCGGGCTCAGCCGGCGCTGCCCGCGGAGGGTGCACGTCACGCCGTACTCGTTCTCGAGTCCGTAGATGCGCCGCTCCATAGCTGCAACTTACCCCTCTTCTCCAAAACCACAAGCCCATCCGCCAACCGTGGTCGATTGTCTACATCAGCCTCACCCACTCCAGCGGAAGCGGAGGGTGTCGCCGGGGCGGGCTTGGGCGATGCGGCCGATCTGGGCCGGGTCGACGACGGCGATCACGGGATAGCCGCCCGTCGTCGGGTGATCAGCGAGGAAGACCAGCGGCTGCCCGTCGTTTGGAACCTGCACGGCTCCCTCGACGATGCCCTCCGATGGCAGTTCGTGAGTGACGGAGCGCTCGAGGGCGACGCCCGACAGGCGCACTCCGATCCGGTTGCTCGCCGGCAACACCACGTACGGCGACTGCGCCAGAGCGACCCATGCGGCCGGCGCGAACCAGTCCGCCCGTGGGCCGGGCCAGATCGCGATCGGCCACTCGTCTCCGGCGGGTGGCGGCGCGAACTCGGTCGGGATCTGAGTCATCGGATCGCCGCCGATCGCCAGCATGTCCCCCGCGACGATCGGCGGCGGACCGAGGCCGTTGAGCAGATCGGTGCTGCGCGATCCCATGACCGCGGGGACGTCGATGCCGCCTCGGACGGCGACATAGGTCCGCAGACCTCTCGACGGCCGACCGAGCACGACCCGTGCTCCCGCGGGCAAGGCGGTCGGTTGGCGGAAGCCGAGCGGAGGACCGCCGTCGACAACGACATCGCACTCTGCGCCGGTGAGAGCGACCAGCGCCGCTGCACCGAACCGCAGCTGCACACCACCGAACGTGCACTCGAGCGCCGCGGCATCGGTGGCGTTGCCGACCAGTCGGTTGGCAAGCGCCAGCGCGGCGCGATCCGCGGCACCGCTCCGACCGACCCCGAGATGCGCCCATCCGACCCGCCCGGCGTCCTGCACCGTGCACAGCGGCCCGGGAGCGACGACTTCGATCATCGATCCACCGGCACGAACCGCACCTGATCGCCGGGCGCGATGTGAGCCGGACGAGCCCGCTCGGGATCCCACATCGCCGTGTCGGTCCGGCCCAGCAGGTGCCAGCCACCCGGGGACGCTGTGGGATAGACGCCGGTGAACTCAGCCGCGATCGCGACCGAACCCGGCGGCACCTTCGCACGCGGGTCCGAGCGGCGCGGTAGCTGCAGCACCGCCGGCAGCCCGGTGAGGTACGCGAACCCGGGCGCGAACCCGCAGAAGGCCGCGCGGTACTCGCCGCCGGAATGGAGCTGCGTCACCTCGGCGACAGACAGGCCGGTGCGCGCGGCGACGGATGCCAGATCGGGACCGTCGTACACGGTCGGGACCTCGACCAGCACGCCATCGTCACCCGGGTCGTTGCGCAGATCCAGGCCGGGAACGAGGCGCGAGACTGCCGCCACGACAGCCTCGTCCGCGCACTCGACGAGCACGGTTCGCGCGGCCGGCACGATCTCGATCAACCCGGAGACGGTGGCGCGGCGGAGATGACCGGCCAACACCGATGCCTCCTCGGTGGACCCGACCTCGAGCAGCGTCGCTGTCGGACCGCACGACAGCACCCGGAGAGTCACGGCATGAACGGGCGTACGTCGACTCCGGCGTCCTGGAGCGCGGCCCGAACCGCGCCGGCGATGGCCACCGCCCCTGGCGTGTCGCCGTGCACACAGATCGACTCGGCAGCGATCGGCACGTCCTGCCCATCGATCGCAGTGACCACGCCATTGGCCACCATCCGCACCGTCCGCTTCGTGATCTCGTCGACGTCGTGCAACACGGCGCCGGGCTGGGCGCGTGGTACGAGTGTCCCATCCGCGTTGTACGCACGGTCGACGAACG
>Ga0075364_10001503_pt1 | contig 12693 bp, 11 predicted proteins | sample EndMetdeltDD1764_FD_71517 | JGI IMG/M metagenome (GOLD analysis project Ga0075364, IMG submission 71517) | Populus endosphere microbial communities from Tennessee, USA - Endosphere MetaG P. deltoides DD176-4 | ecosystem: Host-associated > Plants > Roots > Endosphere | place: USA: Tennessee... | reverse complement strand
GACCGTGCTCGTCGCGGCCGAAGTCGCGATCGCGCTCGTCCTGCTCGTCGGCGCCGCCCTCCTCGTGCGCAGCTTCGCTCGCGTGATCGGCGTCGATCCCGGCTTCGATCCGTCGCACGTCGTGACCGCCGACATGTCGGTGCCCCGCGCCAAGTACACCGACGGGCCGCAGGCGGCGCGCTTTTACGCGGGGCTCCTCGAGCGCCTGCGCGCGCTGCCCGGGGTGACGGCGGCGGGAGCGGCAAGCCAGCTGCCGCTCGGCGACTTCGATCCCGACGGCGCGTTCGAGTTCGAAGGGCATCCCGACGAGGGCGCCATTCCGGACCGCAGCTACGACGGGTTCAAGTATTCGGCCGGGTACAAGGTCGTCACGCCGGGCTACTTCGAGGCGCTCGGCATGCGGCTGCGCGCGGGACGTCTGCTCGATGGCACCGACGTTCCGGGACAGCCGGCCGCCGCCGTCGTCAGCGAATCGTTCGTGCGGCAGTTCCTCCCGCGTGTGAACCCGATCGGCGTCCGCTTCAAGTACTCCGGGATGGACAACGTCAACCCGGTGTTCACGATCGTCGGCGTCGTCGGCGACGTCCGCTACCGGGCGCTGACGCGCGCCGCCACCCCGCAGGTGTACGCGGCGCTCCCGCAGGCGCCGTTCCGCGCGCAGTTCACGGTGTCGATCGCCGTGCGCGCCGCCGACACGGCACGCCAGGCGCCGCTCGCCGACGCGCTCCGCGCCACCTTGCGCGAGTACGACCGCGACGTGCCGGTCGAGATCTCGTCGCTCGACGCGATGGTCGCGGCCTCGATCGCCAGCCGCCGGTTCCTGCTGACGCTCGTCGCCGCGTTCGCGGGCCTCGCGCTGCTGCTCGCCGCGACCGGGATCTACAGCGTCCTGTCCCAGGCGGTTGCGCAGCGCACCGCCGAGATCGGCATCCGCATGGCGCTCGGCGCCGATGCCGGGAGCGTCGTCGGCCTGATGCTGCGGAGCGCGATGTCGTCAGTGCTGGCGGGCGCGGCCATCGGCGTCGCGGGTGCCGTCGTGTCGGTGCGGCTGCTCGCGTCGTTCCTTTTCGAGGTGCGGCCGCTGGATCCGGCGGCGTTCGCGCTGGCGGCGGCATCGCTCCTGGCCGTCGCGCTCGCCGCGGCCTATGTCCCGGCGATCCGCGCCACCCGCGTCGATCCGCTGCGGGCGCTTCGCGGGCAATAGGAGCGGAATGCGGTGCTGAACGATCTTCGCTACGCCGTCCGCGCGCTCGGCGCGAATCCGGGATTCACGGCGGCGGCCGTGCTCACGCTGGCGCTCGGCATCGGCGCCAACACCGCGATCTTCACAGCCGTGTACGGCGTGCTCCTCAAGCCGCTCCCCTACGGCGATCCCGATCGCCTCGTGCGAATCAGCGAGACACGGCGCGGCGGATCGTGGAACGTCGCCTATCCGAATTACCTCGACTGGCGCGCGCGCAATCACGTGTTCGACGAGATGGCGATCTTCAACACCTACCGCCGTGTCGTCCTGCCGGCCGACACGGGACCCGCGCAGATCTTCGGCGGCGGCACGTGCGAGATCCAGATGCTGGGCCTGATGGGCGTGGCGCCCGCGCACGGACGGCTGTTCACCACCGAGGACGCCGCCAGGAACGCTCCGCTGGTCGCCATCGTCAGCGACCGCGTGTGGCACGCGCGCTTCGGCGGGGACCCGTCGATCGTCGGACGGCCAGCGCGCATCGGTGAAGACGAGGTGACGATCGTGGGGGTGATGCCGGCGGGCGTCCGCCCGTTCGACGTGGACGTCTGGTTCCCGCACCGCCCGGCGCAGCTGTCGCCGATGCAGCTCGATCGCGCGAACCACCCCGGCTTCGGCGTCGTCGCGCGCCTCCGGTCCGGCGTGCAGGCCGTCCAGGCGCAGCGCGAGATGACGGCGATCGCCGAGGCGCTCTCGCGCGAGTACCCCGCGTCCAACACCGACTTCGGCGTTCGCGTCCAGCCGCTGATCGAATCGGTGACGGGGACGGCGCGTCCGACGCTGCGGCTGCTCATGACCGCGGTCGCGGTGCTGCTCCTCATCGCGTGCGCGAACGTGGCGAACCTGCTGCTCGCCAAGGGACTGCAGCGCGAGCGTGAAACGTCCGTGCGAGGCGCGCTCGGCGCGTCGCGCGCCCGGATCGTCCGGCTGTTCCTCGTCGAGGGGCTCGTGCTCGGCATGTCGGGCGCCGCCGCCGGACTGCTGCTCGCCGGCTGGGGCGTGCGGCTGCTGCGCAGCGTGCCCGGCCTCTCGCTTCCGCGCGCCGCCGACGTCGCGATCGACCCCAACGTACTCGGGTTCGCCGCCATCCTCGGCATCGGCACCGCGGCGCTGTTCGCGCTGGCGCCGTCGCTGCAGCTGTCACGCGTCGACTTGATCCGCGTCCTGCGCCAGTCCGGCTCGGGCGACCTCGCCTCGCCGCGGCATGCGCGCGTCCGCGCGCTGCTGATCGGCGCCGAGGTCGCGCTGCTCGTCGTCCTGCTCGCCGGTGCCGCGTTGATGCAGCGCAGCCTCGCGAGGCTCGCCTCCACCGATGTCGGCTATGACGCCGCGCGGCTCGTCGCCGCGCCGCTGCAGCAGCTGCAGAGCCGCTACGCGAGCGACGCGGCGATTCTCGGTTTCAGCGAGGGTCTCATCGGCGGCATGAAGGCCCGCCCCGGCGTCGCGGGCGCGGCGATGGCGTGGCCGTTCGACGTGACCGGTCCGACCTGGGCGCCGAGTGTCAACCTGCCCGATCGTCCGCTGCCGGCGGGGAAGGAGGCCGTGGCGCAGGCCGCCGCCGTCACGCCGGGGTACTTCGACGTGATGGGCATTCCGATCCGCCGCGGCCGCGATTTCGGATCGGCCGAACGGGCCGGCGCGCCGGTCTCGGTCGTCGTGAACGAGACCTTCGTCGCGCGTCTCCTTCCTGGCGGCGGGGACCCGCTCGGACGCCGAGTCACCGCCATGCGGATCCCGGAGCTCGGCGACATGACGATCGTCGGCGTCGTCGGCGACACCAGGCGCGGCGGCGCGCTGTCGGGCTACACGCCCGAGATCTACGTCTCGTTCGCGCAGTTTCCGCAGGCGGGCGCGACACTCGTCGTCCGCGCCGCGGACGATCGCCCCGAGCGGTTCGCCGACGCCATCCGCGCGCAGGTGGCGGAGCTCGATTCCTCGACCGCCGTGGGGACGATCCTGAAGGTGTCGGACGCGCTGGCGCGAAGCTACGGCGACCGGCGCGCGCTGTCCTGGCTGCTCGGCGTGTTCGCCGCGCTCGCGCTCGGCCTGACGATGCTCGGCATCGCGAGCGTGGTGGCGTTCACCGTCGCGCAGCGGGTGGGAGAGATCGGCGTGCGGATCGCGCTCGGCGCGAGTCCGCCGGAGCTGGTCACGATGATCGTGCGGCGTGCGCTGCTGCCGGTGCTGGCCGGCGCGGCGGCCGGACTGGCCGCGCTGGTGCCGCTGTCGAGACTGCTGCGCGCCTACTTGTACGACGTCTCGCCGGCGGATCCCGCCGCGCTCGGCGCCGCGGTGGCGGTGCTCATCCTCTCGGCCGCGCTGGCCGCCTACGTACCGGCGCGCCGCGCCGCGCGCATCGATCCGCTGACGGCGCTGCGCGCGTAGCTACCAGATCGTCCGCGCGGGATACTCGGCGATTCTCGGATCCGGGGTGACGATGGTCAGGCCGTGCACGATCGCCTGGCTGACGAGCATGCGATCGAATGGATCACCGTGAAGGCGCGGCAGCTTGGCGACGTGCAGCGCCGAATCCTCGTCGATGGGCAGGGCGCCAAACCCGAAATGCGTCCTCGCAGAAGGCACCAGCCGATCCGGCGGTTCCGCCAGGCGAAGCTGCCCTTTCGCGAACTTGATCGCGATCTCCCACGCACTGGCCGCGCTCACGTAGGCTTCGCCGGTGGACAGGGCGGCACGTGCCCGGGCCGTGATCGGCTGCTCGCCGGTCATCAGCCAGATCAAGGTACAGGTATCGAGGAGAAGCTTCACTTGCCGCGCTTGTTCCGCGCGGCCTTGCGGGCGGGCTTTCCGTAGGAGGCGGGCGCTTCCGCCACTCGGGCGGGGCGGTCCGTCACCGGGAACACGGGATTGTCGTGCCACTCGCGGAGCTCGTCGTCCGGCAGCGGTTCGAAGAACGCGTCGGTCATGAACGTGCGTCCGGGGTACATCGGCGTGAGATCCCGAGGCTTCTCGGGCGCCTGCTCGACGGCCCGCAATTCCGCGACCGGCACGTTGCGGTTGCAGATGATCACCCGCTCGCCGCGGGCGGCGGCATCGACGTACTCCGACAGCTTCGCCTTGGCGTCCGCGATGTTGACCATCAACATGGTCATGATTGTATCACGAAAATGCGCGCGCGGCTTCCCTCGCGTAGTAGGTGATCACCATGTCGGCGCCGGCGCGGCGGATCGCGGTGAGCGTCTCCATCATGGCGCGCGGCTCGTCGATCCAGCCGTTGCGCGCGGCGGCCTTCAGCATCGAGTACTCGCCGCTGACGTGATAGGCGGCGGTCGGCATGCCGAAGGCCTCCTTCACGCGCCAGATCACGTCGAGATACGTGAGCGCCGGCTTCACCATCACGATGTCGGCCCCTTCCTCGAGGTCCAGCTCGACTTCGCGCAGCGCTTCTTCGACGTTGGCGGGATCCATCTGGTGCGAGCGGCGATCGCCGAACGCGGGCGCCGAGTCGGCCGCGTCGCGGAACGGCCCGTAGAACGCGGAGCAGTACTTCGCCGCGTAGGCCATGATGGCGGTCTGGCCGAAGCCGGCGCCGTCGAGCACGTCGCGGATGCGTCCGACGCGGCCGTCCATCATGTCTGACGGGGCGATGACGTCGGCGCCGGCCGCCGCGTGCGAGAGCGCCGCGCGCGCCAGTTCCTCGACCGTCGCGTCGTTGACGATTTCCTCGCCGTCGAGGATGCCGCAGTGGCCGTGCGACGTGTACTCGCAGAGGCAGACGTCGGTGATGACGACGAGATCCGTCGACTCGCGTTTCAGGGCGCGCACCGCGGTCTGGACGGGCCCTTCCGGGTCCGAGGCGCCGCTGCCGCCGGCGTCCTTCGACTCGGGCAGGCCGAAGAGGAGGACGGCGGGGACGCCGTCGCGTTTGGCGGCCGACGCCTCCTTGACGATTTCGTCCACCGAGAGCTGGAACACGCCGGGCATCGACGGCACTTCGTGCCGTCTGCCCTCGCCGGTCACCACGAACAGCGGATAGATCAGATTGTCGGGGCTCAGGCGGGTCTCGCGCACCATCGCGCGGATCCCGGGCGTGCGGCGCAGCCGGCGCGGCCGCCGCCGCAGGTCGAGCGCGCCGCGCGCGGTCTTCGATTCGAGTTTCGTAGGCATGCGTGGCTCTCTGGGTGCCGGGTCCGAGGACCCGTCCTTCAACGGACGTCGGCCGGACCGTCCGGTCCGGCGCATCTCATGTCGCGGCCGGCGCGGCGCCGAAGTGCTCGACCAGCGCGTCGACCAGATCGGGGATCGTGTACTTCTTCGGCATCACCGTCGTACGGATGCCGAGCTGCTGCGCCGCCTCCGCGGTGACCGGGCCGATCGCCGCGACGACGGTCGTGTTCAGCAGGTCGGCCGCCTCTTCCTCGCCGAGCATGCGCGCGAAGTTGCGCACCGTGCTGGCGCTGGTGAACGTGACCGCGTCGATCTGGTGATCGAGCAGCATGCGGTAGATGTCGTGGTCGGCGTCCCGTTCGCCTCCCGCCAGGAGCGTGCGGTACGCGACGACGTCGGTGACGAGGGCGCCGGCGTCGCGGAGCTGCTCGGGCAGCACTTCACGCGCGAGATCGGCGCGCGGCAGCAGGATGCGGGTCCCGGCCAGCGGCCCTGCCGCCTTCAGCGCATCGAACACGCCCTCGGCGCGCGCCTCGTCGGGGACCAGATCCGCGCGCACGCCGTAGCGGCCGATGCGCTGGGCGGTGCCGGCGCCGATGGCGCACAGGCGGACGCCCTTCAGGTCGCGCGCGTCTCCGCGCTGCAGCAGCCTGTCGAAAAACGCGTCGGCGGCGTTCGCGCTCGTGAGCACGATCCAGTCGTAGCCGCCGGCCTCGGCGCAGGCGCGATCGAGGGCCTCGAAGTCCTCCGGCGGGGCGATACGGATCGTCGGCGTCTGGATCGCCTCGGCGCCGCGCTCTTCGAGCATGTCGACGAGCTCCGCCGCCTGCTCGCGCGATCGCGTGACGACGATCCGCCGTCCGAACAGCGGGCGGTCGTCGAACCAGCGCAGGTGCTCGCGCAGCCCAGCCACCCGGCCGACGACGAACATCGCGGGCTCATTCGGCCGCGCCGCCGCCTGGATCTCCCCGAGCGGCGCCACCACCGTCTGCTGGGCCGGCGTCGTCCCGTCGTAGACGAGCGCGGCGGATTCCTCGGGCGAGCGGCCGCTGGCGAGCAGCGCGCTGGCGATCGCCCCGACCTGCTGCGCGCCGGCGTAGCAGACCAGCGTGCCGTCGATGCCGGCGAGCCGGTCCCAGTCGACGCGCGGCGGCTCGTTCGTCTCCGCCTCGTGCCCGCGCACCAGCGTGACGACGTCGCCGGCGTCGGGATAGGTGATGGGAATCCCGGCGTACGCCGGGATCGCGATCGTCGCGGGGACCCCCGGGACGACCTCGAAGGGGACCTGCTGTTCGTGCAGGAACAGCGCTTCCTTGCCGCCGCTGTCGAACACGAACGGATCGCCGAGCTTGAGCCGGACGACCGTCTTGCCCTCGCGGGCCTTCTCGACGAGCAGGAGCGAGATGGCGTCCTGGTCGAGCGGCCTCGGCGCCGCCGGGCCGACGTCGATTTTCTCCGCGTCGGCGCGCGCCGAGCGCAGCAGGCGCGCGTCGACGCGATGGTCGTAGACCACGACGTCGGCGCTCTCCAGCCGCCGCAGGCCGCGTACCGTGATGAGTCCGGGGTCGCCCGGGCCCGCGCCGACAATGAACACGCAGGGACTCTTCGCCATGCGCCTCTATGACTACCGTACTTCGTCGAGAATGGCGATGGCACCCTGGCGGGCCAGCGAATCGGCCGTCCCGCGCCCAAACTCATCCGGCTGGCCGCGGTCGGTCACGCCCGACACGCTCACGCGGCGCGCGCCGTCAGGGGAGATGACGATGGCCGTGATTCGGATCCGATCGCCGTCCAATTGGGTGATCGCGCCGAGCGGCAGCTGGCAGCCGCCGCCCAGCGCCGCGACGAGCGCGCGCTCGGCGCGGAAGCTCTCGTCCGCATCCGCGTCGTTCAGCTCGCGGATCCCGGCGGGGACGTCCAGCCGCGTTTCGATCGCGATGATGCCCTGGCAGGGCGCCGGAATGCACTGATCGACGTCCAGGGCCCAGGTGATGCGGTCGCCGTAGCCGAGACGCTTCAGGCCGGCGGCGGCCAGCACGATGGCGTCGAAGTCGCCGGCGTCGAGCTTGCGCAGCCGCGTGTCGACGTTGCCGCGCATCGGCACGAATCGCGCCGCGGGGAAGAGCGCGCGCAGCTGCGCCGAACGCCGGAGGCTGCTCGTGCCGATGACGGGTGCGCCCTCGAGCGCGGCCGTCACGCCGGCGACGCCGCGCGCGGCCGGCGCGGGTGCCGGCAGCACGATCGCGTCGCGCGGATCCTCGCGCGGCAGGACGGCGGCGACCGTCAGTCCCGGCGGCAGCGTGACGGACATGTCCTTGGCGCTGTGCACGGCCAGGTCGATCGCGCCCGCGATCAGCGCGTCCTCGAGCTCCTTGACGAACAGCCCCTTGGTTCCGGTTTCGGTCAGCGGCGCGTCCTGCAGCCGATCGCCCGACGTCTTGTAGGTGACGATCTCCGTGGCGACGCCGCGCGCCTCCAGCAGCGAGGCGACGGTGCGCGCCTGCCAGAGCGCCAGCGCGCTGCCGCGCGTGCCGATGCGGAGCGCGCTCATTCGTCCTCTTTCGTGCGCAGCTTGAACAGGCGGTTCAGCGCGTCGGCATACGCCAGCGCCATCGCCTCGTCATCGGCCGCCTTGAGCTGCTCGGTCGGCGTCAGCAGCAGCTTCTCCACGAGGAGGTGCGTGATCTCGTCCACGCGCGCCCGCGCCTCTGGCGGGAGGGACGCGAGCTTCGGCTCGAGGCGCTGGAGCTCCGACTTGCGGATCGCCTCGAACTGCTGCCGCAGCGCGACGACGGTCGGCACCACGTCGCGCGACTGCATCCAGGCGCGGAACCGGTCCACCTCTTCGCGCACGATCGATTCCGCGCGCTGGACCTCGGTGGTGCGGCGCGCGAGGTTCTCCTTCACGATCGTCTGCAGGTCGTCGATGTTGTACAGGAACACCTGGTCGAGGCTGCCGGCCTCGGGATCGACGTCGCGGGGGACGGCGATGTCGATGATGAAGAGGGCGCGGCCGCGGCGCGGCCGCATCGCGTCCTCGACGCGCGCGCGCGTCAGCACCGGCTCGGGCGATCCCGTGGCGGTGACGACGATGTCGGCGGCCGGGAGCGCCTGCGCCAGCGACGACCACGGGATGGCCTGTCCCTTCAGGTCGGCCGCGAGCGCTTCGGCCGACGCGAGGGTCCGGCTCGCGATCGTCAGGTGCCCGACCTCCTGCGCGCGCAGGTGCGTGCCGGTCAGCGCCGCCATCTCCCCCGCGCCGAGAATCAGGACGTTCAGTCCCTTGAGCCGTCCGAAGATCTTCCGCGCCAGCGCGATCGCCGCGTAGCTCACCGACACCGCCCCCTCGCCGAGGCCGGTCTCTGTGCGCACGCGCTTGCCGACGCTGAACGCGGTCGTGAAGAGGCGATGCGTCAGCGCGCCGGTGGACTTCAGCTCCGTCGCCGCCGTGAACGCGTCCTTCACCTGTCCGAGGATCTGCGGTTCACCGACCACGAGCGAGTCGAGCCCGGCGGCGACGCGGAACAGGTGGTCGGCGGCCTCCGGGCCGCGGTAGACGACGAGGTGCGGCTCGAGCGTCTTCCAGTCGACGCCGTTGAACTCGCCGATGAAGCGGCCGCAGGATTCGGCGGCGGCCTCCGAGTCGGCCCCGACGTAGATCTCGGCGCGGTTGCACGTGGACAGCACGACCGCCTCGCGCGCGAGCCGCCGCTCGCGCAGCGCCTCGATCGCGACCGGCAGCCCCCGCCGCGCGAAGTCGACGGTCTCCCGCAGCTCCACCGATGCCGTCCGGTGGCTCACGCCTACCGCAAATAGACGCATAGCATGTGGAAATCTGGGGATGTGGAAATTTGGAAATCTACGATTTCAGATCTCCACATTCCCAGATTTCCAGATTTCCAAATCAAAAGTTGTGGCTGCGCGTCAGGAAGTACCCGACGGGCAGGAAGTTCAGCAGCACGATCACGAAGCCGGCGGCCGACAGCCAGGCGGCGCGGCGGCCGCTCCAGCCGATCGCCCGCCGGGCGAAGAGCGCGAACGAATACACGATCCAGGAGAACAGCGCGAAGAGAATCTTGGGATCCGCGACGTGCATCGCCTGCGCCCGCGGATCGGGCGAGCCGGTGATCTGCGTCGCCCAGACGATGCCGACCGCGAGGCCGCACGTCAGGAACAGCCAGCCGACGACGACGGCGCGCGCGTTCATGACGTCGAGCACCTGCAGCGAGGGCAGCCGCTGGTAGAAGAAGCCGAGGTGCTTCGCCTTGATCTCCTTGAAGAGCAGCACGTAGGTGATGCCGAGCACGAACGCCAGGGCGAAGCTGGCGTAGGCGAAGAGCATCGACATCACGTGGATGCTGAACAGCGGACTGCGCAGCAGCGCCGGCCGCGGATCGGTCTCGGGATTGAGCGCCGGCAGGATCGCGAGCAGCGCGAGCAGCGGGGTCACGAAGGTGCCCATCGCGCGCTCGTCGGTCGTCAGCTCGACGTAGAGATACGCCAGCCCGAGCAGCCAGACGAACGCGGAGATCGCGGCGGTCGTGCCCACCAGCGGCGCATAGCCGGCCTGCATCGTCTGCATGCCGATCAGGAAGGTGTGCGCCAGCATCGCGCTGCCGAGCAGCGCCGTCGCGGTCCGGCCGGCGCGCGGATCCCGGTTCGAGAAGTGAGCGACGTAGGCGGCCGCGGACGCGGCGTAGAGAAAGAGCGGGAACCAGGCGGTGACGGTCACGAACCGGTCGGGCCGTAGTAGCCCAGCTTCGTGCGCGCCGTCAGGCCGGGCCTGGCGATGCGCACCTGCACGCGGCGCCAGGCGCCGTCGCGCTTGGGGTTGCCCGACGAGTACGCCAGCGCGTACTGACTCGACAGCTCGTCCCAGATCGACTGGTAGATCTTCTGGAGCTCGCGCGCGTCGGTGGGGAAGTAGGCCCGGCCGCCCGTTTCGCTGGAGAGCTGCTTGAGGACGAATTCCGCTTCCTTGAACTCGCGCCGCGCGATCTCGCCCTGCCGCAGCCCGATCGAGTAGATGACCGTCTCGGAGCGCTTCGCGAGATCGAGGACCTGCTCGAACTCGATCAGGCTCGACGTGTCGTCGCCGTCGGAGAGCAGGACGATGGCCTGGCGGCGGATGTCGGAGGTCGTCTCGGCCTTGACCTTCTTCAGGTCCTTGAGCGCGATGTAGAGCGCGTTGTAGAGCGACGTCGACCCGTTGGGGGTCGTCTGGCGGATCGCCTTCTCGAGCGCCGCCGCGTCGTTGGTGAAGGCCTGGAGGATGCGGACCTGGCTGTCGAAGTCGATGACCTCCGCCTGGTCCTCCTTGTGCAGCTGCTTGGCGAATCCGATCGCGGCTTCCTGCGCGATGCCCATGCGCTCGTCCATGCTGGCGCTGGTGTCGAGCAGGAGCGCCAGGGCGATCGGCTGCTGCGTGCGCGAGAAGAACGTCAGGTTCTGCTTGGCGCCGTCTTCGTAGACGTCGAAATCCTGCTCGGTCAGGTCCGTCACGTACTTGTTCGATCCGTCGGTCACGGTGACGTTGAGCGAGACCAGCTCGACGCCGCTGCGGATCCGCTGCCCCTGCGCGTGGGCGACGGCCGCGCCGCACGCCGCCACCCCGAACATCATCACCAGCAGGAGCCGGCCGCCCGCGGCTCGCGAACCCTGGCGGGCGAGCCGGCGGTGGGTCATCGGGCACCCGCTTCGGGATTGCGGGTCCGCGCGCGCGCGGTGAGTCCGGGCTTCGACACGGTCACCTCGATCTTCTGCGGAGGGATGAGGGTTTCGGGCCGGTTGTAGGTCACCTTGTACTGATAGACGAGCTCGTTGGCGAGCTGCTTCATCCGCGGCGCCGCGCCGGTCAGCGCCAGCACGTTGTCGCGGCGGCCGCCGGTGCGCTCCGTGCCGATCGCGATCACCTGGTTGCGGTTCCGCAGCTCGTCGGTCTGGCTCGTGCTGGGCGTGCCGAGCGTGACCACGTGCAGCGCCGCGCCGCTCTTGGCCACCTCGTCGAGCACCTGGTTGTACTGCCGGTTGCTGAATTCGATCTCGTCGTCGATCGCCAGGACGGCGATCACGGGACGCTTCGGCTCGCGCTTCTGCAGGCCGTGACTGACGTCGACGATGGCGTCCAGCAGATAGGCGCCGGCGCCCGGCCGCGGAAAGATGCGGTTGGCGGCGTCGAGCAGCTTCTTGCGATCGGTCGTGTAGTCGACGGCGATCGTCGGACGATCGCCGAACGTGACGAGGGCGATCTCGGCCTTGCCGTCGAGCGCGGTGATGAAGCCGTCGAGCGCCTCGCGGACCATCTGCAGCCCCGGCGACAGCGCCTGGCTGTCGTCCACGAGCAGCGCGATCGAGAGCAGGTCGGTCGCGACCCCGGCCTTCTGCACTTCGCGGATGACGCCGTCCTCGCGGACGCGGAAGTCGTGGTCGGTGAGGCCCTTCGCGGGCTCTCCCTTGCCGTCGACGACGCTGACGTAGACGTCGATCGAGGTGCCTTGGACGGAGGGGCCCGCCGGAAGCAGGCCGGCTGCCGCGAGCAGGAGCGCGGACGTGAGGTGCTTCATGGCCGTTTCGGGATCGAGTATAGCCGGTTTATTCTGGAGGACGTGGCACTCGGCCGGAGGGGATACCTCGTCATTTTCGCGCTGCTGCTCGCGCTGGCCGCGGGGGCTGGCGCGTATTATCGCTACCGCGTGCTGAAGGCCGTCGCCGAGTGCGACAGCCCGGCGCCGCCGGAGAAGCCGAAGACGCCGCCGCCGAACCTTCCGGGCTTCCAGACCGGCGAAGCCTGCGGTCCAGGGGGACAGCCCGCCACGCCCGCCAAGCCCGCCAAGCAGTGACCGCCGCCCGCGCGTGCGAGCCGGACGTTTACTCGCTTTTCACCCGTACGTTATGATTGTGTGTTTGCGTCAGGGAAATGTCCAAGTCCACCAAGGGTCGGCCGTTTTCGATGGACGACGCGGCGAAATCGCTGCAGGAAAACGCCACGCGTTCGGGCAACGCCGCCGCCGCCAGCTACACGCTGATCGGCGCGATCGTGCTGCTCGGCGGACTCGGATACGGCTTCGACGCGTGGCGGGGCACGTCTCCGTGGGGCGTCTTCGTCGGCCTGCTGCTGGGGGTCCTCGTCGGCTTCTACGAGTTGATCAAAGCCACCTGGCGCCGGTGACGGCGCCCGCACTGATAGAGATCTAAGGGCCAATGTCTCGACCGCTGGCGGTAATGATCGGGAGTAGTGTGGCGTCGTGGGCGGCCATCACGGCCGCGGGCGGTGCCGGCTTCAATCCGGAGCTCGCGTTCGGCATGGCCGCGCCGCTCGCCGGCGCGGC
>Ga0075364_10001502_pt1 | contig 12698 bp, 9 predicted proteins | sample EndMetdeltDD1764_FD_71517 | JGI IMG/M metagenome (GOLD analysis project Ga0075364, IMG submission 71517) | Populus endosphere microbial communities from Tennessee, USA - Endosphere MetaG P. deltoides DD176-4 | ecosystem: Host-associated > Plants > Roots > Endosphere | place: USA: Tennessee... | reverse complement strand
GATGTGGCCTTCGAACGGGAACGGCGCGCGCTCACGGTAATCCAGTGACACCGGAGAGCCGAGGCACGTGCCGATGTCCAGACAGTCGTTTGCGGTGAACAACAACGGAGCGCTGACAGGCACCTGACCCGACGCAACGGTGTCATCTCCGACGCGCAGCGTGATGTCGAGCGGTCCCGCCGGACGCTGCTCCGCGTAGCGGGTGTCAACCGTGATCGTCGCCGGCCCCGCGGACACCTTCGTCTCCGACCGAATCTTGGTGCGCATCAAGATGAAAAGGTTGTACTCATAGCAGAGGTAGCCGTCGTCGAGATAACACGTCAATCCGCCCGCGGCCGCGCCGAGGGCGTACAGCACGCCGTTGGCATTGTCAGGTAGGTCCAGCTCGATCGTGACGGTGTTGTTCTTGTTCCCTAGCGCCGGTGCGCAGAACTCGGGCATGCGCACGGTGTCGCCGGAGAACTCCCACTCCTTGTAGGGCGGCGCGATCCGCAACTCCGGGTGATAGACGGGCACCCACAGGCCGCCGCCGACGGGCAGTACCGAATTACGCGCAGCCTCGATGGCGAACATCTCCCGCATCTGGATCAGCTTGTCGGGTTGCTGCTCGGCGAGGTCGTTGGCCTGAGACCAATCTTCGTCCAGGTGGTACAGCTCCCAGCGGTCGCCGTCCGGTGTCCAGGTGGCGATGCCCTCGGGCTGGCCGGGCACCCAGGGCAGCCGCGGTCCGCGCGCGCTGGCCAGCCAGCCGTCGTGGTAAATCGCCCGGCTGCCCATGATCTCGAAATATTGCGTCTTCTTGCCGCCTTCGGCCGATCGGTCGGTGAGCGTGCGTGCGAAACTCGCCCCCGCGAGCGGGATTTGCGGGGCTCCGTTCACGACGAGCGGCGGCTCGATCCCGATGACGTCATAGATGGTCGGGACGATGTCGTTGCAATGTAGGAAGGCGTCGCGGGGCGCGACATCAGGCCGAATCTGGTTGGGCCACTTGACCGCCATTGGGTTGCGGGTACCACCGAGGTGCGAAGCGAGTAGCTTCATGCCTTTGTACGGTGTGCTGCCTGCCCAGGCCCACGCCGCGTGGTACTGGTTGTCGACCAGCGGTGAGCCCAGCACGTCCAGCCCGCCGAGCTCCTCGAGGGTGTCGATGTGCTGCCGGACCGTCGTGGGAATTCCGTTCTGCGCCAATAGTTCCGCGATGGTTCCGTTCTGGCCCTCGCCGGACGATCCGTTGTCACCCCAGATGTAGAAGAACAAGGTGTTGTCGCCGTAGCCGAGATCGTCGAGTTCGTCGGCGATACGGCCCACCTGGACGTCGACGTGCTCGGCGTAGCCGGCGGCCACCTCCATCAGACGCCGCTGGAACGGCTTCTCGTCCTCGGGGATGCTGTCCCATGACGCCAGGGACTCGTCGCGTTCAGTGAGCTCGCAATCCTGCGGAATCCAGCCAGACTCTTTGGCCCGCGCAAACACTCGCTCGCGGTAGGCGTCCCAACCGTCATCGAACTTGCCCGCGTACTTATCGGACCATTCCTTCATGATGTGGTGAGGGCCGTGCAGGCAGCCGCTGGCCCAGTACATGAAGAAGGGTTTGTCGGCGTTGAACGCCCTGTGCCGCCGTAGCCAGCCGATGGCGTCGTCGGCCAGGTCCTCTGAGAGGTGATAACCCTCCTCGGGCGTCTTGGAGGGGGCGACGACCGTCGTATTGCGCACGAGGTGCGGCTCGTATTGAGAAGCCTCACCGGCCAGGAATCCATAGAAGTACTCGAAACCCAGTCCGGTGGGCCAGTTCTCGAAGGGACCGGCTGCGGTGGTCTCCTCGGCTGGCGTGTTGTGCCACTTTCCGAACGCCGAGGTGGCGTACCCGTATTGCTTGAGCACTTCGGCGACCGTCGCACTGCTGCGCGGAATCTTGCCCGCGTACCCGTCCCAGTCGTTGGCCAGTTCGGCGATCTGACCGTTGCCGATCTCGTGGTGATTGCGTCCCGTCAACAGCGACGCACGCGTCGGCGAGCACATCGCGGTGGTGTGAAACCTGTTGTAGGAGACTCCGTCAGCGCACACCCGGTCCATGGTGTCGGTGCGGATTTCACCACCGAAGGTGGTCGGCAGCCCAGGCCCGGCGTCGTCGATGAGCACGATGACGATGTTCGGGGCGTTTTCCGGGAGGCGTCGCGGGACGACTCGCTTGGAGTAGGTGGATTCCTGCAACGTGCGCCCCGCGATACTTGCTGAGGGAGTCGGCGCGAACGGCAATGTCTCGCCGCCGGTGATTTTCGGGGCCACCACGTTGTCAGCCATCGCTGTCCTTTCGCTTACCGGCTAGTTCGAGTCACTCTAGGGGGACGGACGTACAGCTATGCGTCGGTCAGAAGAAGTCGGGCTGTCTCCACAGGTTTAGTGACGCCAGGGCATTTGCGAGCTACGATGTGAGCACTGTTGAAGTCAGGGCCAGTCGGGGGCCACTGCATAAGTTGGAAGGTCCCCGGATCATGCTCGTATCTTCATTGAAAAGCCTGGTGATCACCGCTATCGGTGGTACTGCGCTGTCATTAACCGCTGGACTCGGGGTGGCGTCCGCCGACCCCATCATCGATACGACCTGCAGCTATCCGCAGGTCATGGCGGCGCTGAACAGTGAGAATCCCGCGCTGGCGCAGAAGTTCAGTGCGAATCCTCTCGCAGGTGTCATGCTGAGCAATTTCTTGTCCGCGCCCCCTGGCGAACGCGTTCAGCTCGTGCAGGAATACCAAGCCACGTCTTGGGGGCAGAAGTACTTCGGCGCGATGGCGTCGATCGCCAACACCTGTAACAACTACTGACCCGAACTTGCTGGAGGCAGGTGCGGGGACCTCGTCGGGTGGGGCCCCCGCACCTGCTGAAAGCACAGTGGTGCACAGGCCTTGGAGGCTTCTAAAAGCGGTCACGAGAACGTCTACCGCGGCAGCGACCACTGCCCGAAGTCCGGCGCGAGGACCAGGTCCACGTCGACGCTGGTACCGCCCAGAATGACGCCCGGGTCGGTGGGTGTGACGATCACGTCCTGATACAGCACGGCTGCCGGCTCGCGGGCACCGTCGGACCATGCTCTCGTCTGCCACGCCCAGGCGTGGCCGGCGGTGGTCGAAGGTCCGATGACACCGTCTTCGATCGCCCAGGCGCACGCGTTCGCGTGCCCGTACATGCCGGTGCGGTTCACGCCCAGCACCGAGTTGATTCCGCGATACCACTGCACCGCAACGCTATTCCAAATGTCGAGGTCGATGTCCTCGTCGACGCTGAAGAAGATCGGCGCGGAATCCGGTCCACCGGCCGCGGTGTGCAGCCGCATTGCCGTCTGTCCGTCGGCCACCCCACCGTCGAAGCCGCGCGTGTAGTCCGACGGCGCATTCGGCCAGTTGGGTTTTCCGTATTGATAGCAGCTGACGACCTCGAGACCCGCCGCGCGCAGGCCGTCCGCATATTCACGGGTGACGGGCTTGAAATCGAAATCTGCGCCCGGCCGTAACTCGGACACATAGACGAGCGCCCCGTCGAAGCCCGCCTCTTTGATCAGGTCCGGAGCGACCTGCCGGTGCGTGAAATCGATCAGCTTCGCGGGGGCGGCTGACGCTTCCGGCCCGCTCATTGTCGCCGCAGCGGACCCGGCAATCAGAAAAGCCGGCGCCGAGAGGGCGTATTTCAGGACGTCGCGACGTGTTGGCGCGACATCGCGACCAGGTGGCGCACTCGAGTCGACCATGCGCGATGGTAACAAGGTGCTGACTACATATGCTGAGGGTTGATCCGACGAGGTGGTCATGGCAGCTTTGGGTAGAGCGTGTGCTGTCGCTGCTGTCCTGCTTGCGCTCGCAACATCTTCGTGCGGTGAACCATCCGAGCCCGAAGTGACAAGCAGCACGCAGGCTCGGCGGTCCAGTACGCCCCCTACGACGTCGATGCCGCCAAAACCGGCCCCAGACAAAGCATTCGACACGGTATCCAAGCTCATCAACGACGCGCTTGCGGCACACAAGCTACCCGGGGCCGTGGTCGTGGTGGGGCACGCCGGCACGACGGTGTTCGACCAGGCCTTCGGATCGCGCAAGCTCGCCGGCGAACCGGGACCGGATGGGGCACCGGCACCCGAAGAGCCGATGACCGACGACACGATCTTCGACCTGGCGTCGTTGACCAAATCGCTTGCGACGGCGACTGCCGTCATGCAGCTATATGAACAAGGCAAGCTCCAGTTCGACGACGCCGTCGAGAAGTATCTGCCTGACTTCAACCCCGCGCATGATCCCGAGCGTGCGGACGTGACGGTTCGCATGTTACTTACGCACACTTCAGGTCTGGTGGGGGAACTGGATCTGCGCGATTCGTGGGGACTGAATGGACCCGACAAGGCCGAGGGCATCCACCGGGCGCTCACGAAGCCGCTGGAAGGGACTCCCGGCGCAAGCTTCCGCTATTCCGATGTGAACTTCATACTGCTCGGGCTGATGGTGGAGAGGATCACCGGTCAACCGGAGGACGTCTATGTTGAGCAGAACATCTTCGAGCCGCTCGGTATGGGGGACACCCGCTACCTACCGCCCGCCAAAGCGTGTGGGCCACAACAGGTCAGAGGATCCGCGATCGCACTGACAGCGGGACCGTCGAGCACGTGCGCCGCGGGTGCATGGGACGCCACAGTGCTGTCGCGGGTCGCGCCGACCGCCCGTGACGAGGAAGGCCGCGCTGACCCGGCCGCCAACCCCGATCTCGACTTCCTGCTGCGCGGAACCGTGCACGATCCGACCGCGCGCCGCATGGGTGGGGTGGCCGGCAGTGCCGGTGTGTTCTCGACGGCCCACGATATGAGCATCTACGCGCAGGCACTGCTGGACCGGCTGGCCGGCCGGCCGAGCATGTTCCCACTCACCCAGGCGACCTTGCAGCTGATGACGAGTCCCGAGCAGCCAGGACATACGCCCGAACAGGTCCCTGCGGCGAACGCCGCGACCAGGGAAGCCATCGCGACGACGCCGAACACCGAGCATCCGCTGCTGGCTCCGCACTATCCGGCGATCGCGGGCCAGAATCTGCGCGGTTTCGGCTGGGATATCGACACCGGCCATTCGAAGCCACGGGGAATGGTGTTCCCGATCGGCAGCTTCGGCCATGTGGGGTTCACCGGCACGTCGCTGTGGATCGATCCGGGCTCAGATACCTACGTCGTCCTGCTGACCAACGTGATCCATCTGCGTGGCAGTGCGCCGATCACGAATCTGCAGGGCGAACTCGCGACGCTGGCCGCCCAGGCGCTGCACGTGTACGGAAGCTAGGACGCCGAACGACGCCGCGATCGTGGCTGTGGCGCAGTCACTTTCGTGAGGGATCCCATCGCTTCGGCGAAGCGTGGATAGATGACCGCCGGTCCAACCCAACGCGCCAGGAACGTGCGCAGATCCTCCCCATGTCGCGGGGTCTTGGCGGTGTCGATCAGGAACGAGTACAGCACCCGAAGGAGGAACTCGGAGAGCTCGCCGAGGGCTTCCTCATCGAAACCGATTGCCTCCCAGTCTACTTCGTATCGGTGCAGCATGGAGCGACTGAACGACAGCGCTGTGTCGGACGTCAGCGATGGCGCGACGTCACCGCGTGACCGTTTGGTCATCATGAAGCCGATGCGCTCATCTTTGGACAAGTTTTCGATCGCGAAGGCCAGGCCCTCGATCACCGCGGTGACCGCATCCGTCTCCCCGCGGACGTGGTTGGCCAGCTGCTCCAGAAAGCCGTCGCCGGAGCGCATCGCCGTGGCGAGCAGTAGCGCCTCGGTGCCGGGGAAGTAGCGGTACACCGTCTGGCGGGTGACGCCGAGCGAGCGGGCGACGTCGGCGATGCGCATCGCCGATCCACGCTCGGCGATGATCTCGTCGGCGGCGTCGAGGATGCGGGTGATCGCCTCCTCATCGGAGGTCGGTGTGTTGCCCGACCAGCCGTGGCTTCGGACCATTACGCGCCCACCCGTGCGACCTGCATCGAGCGATCATATCGGCGGCATCGCCGCACATGGCCGCGCTATCGGCTGGCCGCGCCGATCGAATACCAGCGGGCGGCGCTCTTCGGCTCCTCCCCGTAGCGCCGGAACCACCGTCCGGCGAAGGTTGGAAGGTTCTCATACGCCGGGTCGTGACTCGGGCCTTGCGATCGAACAAGACCGGCCAGCATCGCGTACAACTCGCGCTTCGGCACGCCGGCGTACGTGGCTTGGCCGGGTTCGGTCAGGTGCCGGGCCGCGCGCACGGAGGAGACGAGGGACCTGGGTGTCAAGCCGTTGGGGAGGAGCCGACCGTAGTCGCCGCCATCGACCGCAGGGACGTGCTGCTGGAATCCCTGGGAAACGATCGAGAGGATCTCGCCGAGATGCCTGACGACGGCTCCGATTGTCTTCAGGCGGTAGGGGAAGTCGCCGTGCACGGCGTCGTACACCATCAACGCGGAGCTGCGATGCTCGATCTCCTCGACGAAGTGCCACAGAAACAGCGAGGCGACGCGTTCGTCACCGGGCTCGAACAGCTTGTCCTCATGGTCGAGGAACACCTTGAAATAGGGCGTGAAGGTGTTTTCGATGACGGCGGTGTAGGCCAATCGCCACGCCAAAGGCTTTGTGGCGGTGAGCCGATCGTAGGACGCGATGACCTCGTCCATTGTTTCCTGCAAGCCCGGCCAGCGCCGCACGAGCGCTCGGTAGTGGCTCATGTGCGCTGCCGAGTGTTGGGCTTCCTGACGGAGGTAGGCATTGGCCTCGTCGGCCTGCGACGGATCGCGCATTAACGGGATCGCTTCGCGGGTCGCATCGACGATGAACTTCTCGAAACCCGGTGCGAAAAACGTGATCAGGTTGCACTGCATGGCAAATGCCGGGCGTTGCGGATGCCAATTGAAGGGAACGTCGTCACCGGCGAGGTCGAACCGCACGCGACGCACTTGCAGATTCGTCATCGCTCGACGGTAGCCCGATCCCTCGATGATGACAATACAAAATCAGAGATATGTATGGTCATCGTCCAGCGATCCCTAGACCATACGTCGAATCGATTGTGTATGGTGACTGAATGGGTCACTCGTCGGTAGGCGACGCCACCACTCGGGCCAGGGCAGACATCGACGCGTTGATAGGGCGGCCGTTCGACGACCCCGATGACGTGATCCGGGCAGCCGTTGCCGAGGCCAGCGTTCCCGCGTTGTTGATGTCGATGGTGCACATGACCGGCGACCTGGGCCTGCTCCGCGAGCTTCCCGGCCCGTACGCGCTCATCGCGATGGACCTGCAGGGCGCCATGAGTGAACCCGACAAAGAGTTGGTGCGCGAACGGGCCTTCGAGGTCATCCGCGACTATCGAGATCGTGGGTGCCCGCCACCGTTCGTTCCCGATCCCGAGCAGATGCGGGACATGTTCGACGTGATGTCGGCGGGGACGGTGACCGAGGATCACGTCGACTATGTCGCCGCCGACCTGCGGTTCACCGACGCCGATCAGTACGGACCGGTCCTCGCGTCGACACCGGAGCAGCGCAGCGACTTTCCGGTCGTGGTCATCGGATGTGGTGAGGCTGGACTGTTGGCCGGCATCAAGCTCAAGGCCGCGGGAGTGCCGTTCACGATCGTCGAGAAGCAACCCGCTGTCGGCGGGACATGGCTGGCGAACCGCTATCCCGGGTGTCGAGTCGACATCGCGAATCAGTACTACGCATTTTCATTCGAGCCGACCGACCATTGGACGCACTACTACTCCGAGCAGCTCGAGATCCTGCAGTACCTGCAGGACGTCGCGGCGCGGCACGACATTGCTCCGCACGCGCGATTCAACACCGAGGTGATCGGTGCCGGCTGGTCTGATGAGTCGGCGACCTGGCAGGTGACGATCCGAGGTGACGACGGCCGGGTCGAGGTCCTGACGGCGCGGGCGCTGATCTGCGCCGTCGGACAGTTCAGCAACTCGGTGATCCCAGACATCAAGGGCGCCAAGGATTTCCGGGGACCATCGTTCCACACCGCAGACTGGCGCGACGACGTCAACCTGGTGGGCAAGCGGGTGGCGGTCATCGGTGCCGGTGCCAGCGGATTCCAGCTCGTGCCGGCCATCGCGGACTCCACCGAGCAGGTGGACGTCTATCAGCGCACACCGCAGTGGATGGCGCCCAACCCGATCTACCACGACGCCATCCCCGACGGCGCCAGGTGGGCGATCCGCCATCTGCCGTACTACGCGCGATGGCTGCGATTCGTGTCGTGGTGGCCGATCGCCGACGCGCTCGACGAGCAGGTCAAGATCGACCCCGAATGGGACAACGGCGGTCTGTCCTGCAACGAGTCGAATCACGCGATCCGCGAGATGTTCATCGCGTGGATGCGGGTCTTCTGCAGCGACGAGGAGCTACTGGAAAAGGTCACTCCGAAGTACCCCCCGATGGGCAAGAGGACGTTGCAGGACAACGGAACCTGGCTCACGACGCTGCAGCGCGACGACGTCGAGCTCATCACCGACGGTGTCGCCGAGATCACCGCCGACGGAATCATGACGCGCGACGGGGTGCACCGGCCCGCCGACGTTCTCATCTGGGCGACCGGGTTCGATGTCAACCACCAACTCGGACCGATCAATGTCCGCGGGATCGACGGGGTGGAACTCAACGAGGCGTGGGGCGACAGCGCCTACGCGTACCTGGGTGTCACCGTGCCGGGCTTCCCGAACTTTTACTGCATGTACGGCCCGGGTACCAATGCAGTGAACGGCGCGAGCATCATCTACAACTCGGAGTGCCAGATGCGATACATCATGGGGTGTATCGACATGGTGATGGCCGGTGGTTTCGCATCGGCCATGCCGCGAGCGGAGGTGTGCGACGACTACAACCGGCGTAACCAGGAGCGGCGCGTGAGATGGTGTACAGCCACCCGGCCGTCACCAGCAGCTATTACAAGAACGCCTCTGGAGAGTTGCCCACGCTCTACGGATTCCGCATCTTCGACCTATGGACCTGGACGAACAAGGCGAATCCAGACGACTATGAACTGCGGCCCTAGCCGGGGCCGGCCGAGCAGGAGGAATTGATGGCGAGCCCGCGTGGGTGACGTAGCACTGATCGTAGGCGCGGGTCCCAACGGACTCGCGGCGGCGATCACCCTGGCCCGCGCGGGTCTCTCGGTCACGGTGCTCGAGGCCACCGACACGATCGGCGGCGGGACCCGCACTGTGGAGTCCATAGTCCCCGGACTGCTCATCGACTCCTGCGCCGCCACTCACCCCATGGCCGTCGGCTCGCCGTTCCTGAAATCACTCGGCCTCGAGCGGTACGGGCTGGAGTGGCGGTTTCCAGAGGTCGACTGTGTGCATCCGCTGGACGATGGCACCGCGGGTGTGCTGTACCGCTCGGTCGAGCAGACCGCGGCCGGGCTCGGTCCTGACGGCGGACGATGGCGGGCGCTGTTCGCGCACAACGAAAGTCGCTACGACAAGTTGTCCGATGACATCCTGGGACCCCTGCTACGGATACCGCACCATCCGTTCACGCTCGCACGGTTCGGGCTGCCGACCCTGCTGCCGGCCGCCGTGTTGGTCAAGGGCTTCGCAACCGAGCAGGCACGGGCCCTGTTCGGAGGTGTTGCGGCGCACACCTTTCAGCCCTTGCATCGGCCGCTGACGTCGGCCATCGGGCTGGGCATCCTCACCGCCGGCCACCGAGACGGATGGGGTGTCGCCGCCGGCGGCTCACAAGCCATCACCGACGCGTTGGCGGCTTTGCTCATCGAACTTGGCGGTCGCGTGGAAACCGGTGCGCGCGTCACGTCGGCGGCCCAGCTGCCGCCGGCCGACGTCACAATCTTCGACCTCGATCCGCCTGCGGTCGCCACCATCCTCGGTGAGCGGCTGCCGTCCCGCGTTGCGCGGGCGTTCGAGCGCTTCCGGTTCGGGCCCGCGGCGTTCAAGGTCGACTTCGCCGTCGAAGGTGGCGTGCCATGGACGAATCCAGACGCGCGTCGTGCGGGCACGCTGCATCTCGTCGGTGACTTCGCCGAAATCGCGGACGGCGAACGTGCGTTGCACGCAGGCCGCATGCCGGAGCGCCCCTTCGTCCTGATCGGCCAGCAGTATCTGGCCGATCCCCAGCGCTCGGCCGGCGACGTGCATCCGCTCTACACCTACGCCCACGTGCCCAACGGGTACACCGGTGACGCGACCGAACAGATCTTCGCGCAGATCGAGCGATTCGCCCCGGGCTTCCGCGAGCGGGTGGTCGGCTACGAGGCTTGCTCGGCGACCGAGATGAGCAGATACAACACGAACTATGTCGGCGGCGACATCAACACCGGCGCCAAGGACATTCGCCAACTCGTCTTCGGCCCCCGAACGACGCTGTCTCCGTACAGTCTTGGCGTGCCCGGCATGTACATCTGCTCGGCGGCGACCCCGCCAGGACCGGGCGCGCACGGCATGTGCGGCTTCAACGCAGCGCAACTGGCGCTGTCGAAGCTGACCAGAAAGGGTGGACACCGATGAAGAGCGTCGTGATCGACACGCCGGGACAGGTGCGCGTGGAGACGCTGCCCGACCCGGCTCTTTCCGGCCCCGACGGCGCTGTCATCGAGGTGAGTGCTGCTGCCATCTGCGGCTCGGATCTGCACTTCTACGAAGGCGACTACCCCCTTGGGGATCCGGTGCCGCTCGGGCACGAAGCGATCGGCAATATCGTCGAGATCGGTTCCGACGTACGCACGTTCGCGGTCGGTGATGAGGTGCTGGTCTCGTCCGTCGCGGGCTGCGGATCATGCGCCGGCTGCGCGACCCTCGATCCGGTGACCTGCGTCGGTGGCCCGCGGATCTTTGGCGCCGGAGCACTCGGCGGGGCGCAGTCGGAGCTGTTGGCTGTGCCCGCGGCGGACTTCCAGCTGTTGCGCCTTCCTCACGACATCGACACCGAGGAGGCGCTGCTGCTCACGGACAACCTCGCCACTGGGTGGGCGGCTGCGCAGCGCGCCGATTTCCCACCTGGCGCAACGGTCGTCGTTCTCGGTCTCGGCGCGGTCGGATTGTGCGCGGTGCTGAGTGCGCTGACACTCGGCGCAGGCACCGTCTTCGCTGTCGACCCGGTGGAAGGGCGTCGCCTCCGAGCCGAACGGCTCGGTTCGACGCCGCTGGAACCGCCTGCGCTGCAGACAGTTCTGGATGCGACCGGGGGGCGCGGTGCCGTATCGGTCATCGACGCCGTCGGCAGCGATACCACGATGTCGGACGCACTCAACTTGGTCCGGGCCGGCGGCACCGTCTCGGTGGTCGGTGTCCACAACCTCGATCCGTTTCCGTTTCCCGCCACCATCAGCCTCATTCGCAGCATCACGCTGAGGATGACTACGGCACCTGTCCAGCGCACGTGGCCCGAATTGGTGCCGCTGCTTCAGTCGGGACGTCTCGACGTCAGTGGCATCTTCACCGACACCATGCCGTTGGCCGAAGCGCCCGCGGCCTACGCCGCGGTGGCTGCGCGCACCGCCGACTGCGTCAAGGTGTCCCTGACCATCTGAGTCCCTCGACCTTGAGGTAATCGAGAATGGCGGCGCACACCGCCGTGGGCTGATCGAGCTGCAGGAAGTGCCCGGCCCCGGGAATCGTCCGCACTCGGCTGCCAGGCGGCAGGGCGTCGATCACCCCGTCGAGGTATTCGACCTGCACCGCGCCGTCCTGCTCGCCGTGCAACGCCAGCACCGGAACGAGCGGAAGTCGGAACCGGAAACGATGCAATCCCGCATAGGGCGGTGAGGCGCGGGTGAAGCGGATCATCGCGCGGTAGTACGCGACAGCGGCTCGGCGATGCGCAAGGGTCGGTAACGCCGCGAGGGCGCGCGCCACATCGTCGTCGACGTCGGTGCCCGGGGGCGACCAGTCGTTCCACAGTCGCGGGATGACCCGATGCAGCATGCGCTCCGGAAGGAACGGGAGCTGGAAGAAGAGCACATACCAACTCCTGCGGAGCTGGATGCCCGACATACGCAGGTTCTCCGCGAGGCTGTGCCTCGAGTTGTCGAACGCTCGCAGGGGCGGAAGTGCCATCGAGACGTACGCACCGAACGGCGATCCGGCGTACGCCGCGAGGCCGTTGGCCGTGAAGCAGCCCCAGTCGTGGCCGATCAACACGGTGTCGGATCCGCCGCCGAGATGCTTGTCCAGGTCGATGAGGTCGCTCATCAACGCACCCAGGTGGTAATCGTCATCGGGCGCGGGGCCGGTGGGCGCATAACCTCGGGTGAACGGGGCGACAACGCGAAATCCCTTGGCCGCCAGCATGGGTGCGAGTAGTCGCCAGCTGTGTGCGCTGTCGGGAAAGCCGTGAACGCACAGGGCCAGCCTGCCGTCGCGTGGGCCCCAGGTGAGGGCGGTCATTCGCAGGCGGGGGAGGTTGAATTCGACCATTTCAGGCTCGGTCACATCTTGACCATACAATATTTCACAAGTGTATTGTGATGGCACGACCCGGCAATGGAGGGAAGTGCAATGAGCTTCGACGTGGTCATCAACAACGGCCGGTACTTCGACGGGACAGGTGGTCCGTCCGCGGTGCGCAACATCGGCATCCAGGACGGCCGTGTCGCGGTCGTCACCGAGAACCCGATCGACGGCATCGAGGAGATCGACGCATCCGGGCAATGGGTGATTCCGGGCCTGATCGACATC
>Ga0075364_10001501_pt1 | contig 12700 bp, 7 predicted proteins | sample EndMetdeltDD1764_FD_71517 | JGI IMG/M metagenome (GOLD analysis project Ga0075364, IMG submission 71517) | Populus endosphere microbial communities from Tennessee, USA - Endosphere MetaG P. deltoides DD176-4 | ecosystem: Host-associated > Plants > Roots > Endosphere | place: USA: Tennessee... | reverse complement strand
CAGGAGAAGCTGCTGCAGATCGTGCTGGCCGGCCAGCCGGAGCTGCGCGAGACCCTGGATCAGCCGCGTATCCGCCAGCTCACCAGCCGGATCTGCAAGCACGTGCGCCTGTCGCCGATGGATGCCGGCCAGGCGCAGCGCTACGTCGACTTCAGGCTGGCGGTCGCCGGAGCCGCCGGCCGCATCCGCCTGGACGACACCGGCGCCGCCGCCCTGCATGCGGCCAGTGACGGCAACGCCCGCCGCATCCACCTGATCATGGACCGCTGCCTGTACGGTCTCTACCACGCACCGGAAGGCCGCCGGGTGATCGGCGCGTCACTGGTCCGGCGGGCGGCGGCCGAGTCCGGCGCACACCCGGTGCGGCGGGCGGCGCCACGCCGCGGCTGGGCCGTCGCCGCCTCGCTGGGGCTGGCGCTCGGCGCGGGCATGATCGGGCTTGCGCTGCACAGTCCGGTCCCGCAGGCCGAGGCGGCCGAGCCCCGCATCTCCACCCCGCCAGCTACCATGCCGGCCGCCGCTGACACAGCCGCCGTCGCCGCCGCGTCCGCATCCGGCTGGGAACGCTGCCTGCAGGGCCTTGCCGGGCGGCCGACCCATCTGCAGCAGGTCGATGCCGGCCTGGCGGCGCGGATCGCCGCGCGCGGTGATGTGTGCCTGCGCGAGGAGGCAGGTCACTGGACCGCGGCCTGGTCGGCACCGATCGCCGCACAGGACTTCCTGCCGCTGGCCGGACGGGACGACCTGGTCCGCGGCCTGCAGTCCACGCTGCTGCGGCACGGCGACTACGACGGCCAGCTCGACGGCCTGTACGGGCCCCGCATGCATGCGGCGATCGCCCGCTTCCAGCAGCGCAACGGCCTGTCCGCGACCGGCTCGCCGGACCCGGCCACGCTCTTGCTGCTCGACATCCTGGCGGCATCGCCCGATGCCGCCGCCCCCCACACCGCAACACGGCACGACGCCCATGGCAACGGTTGATCCACGCGTATCCCCCGCCGGTACCAACGGCAACGCTCCCACGCTCCGGCTGGGCGAGCGCCTGCTCGAGCGCAGGCTCATCGACCAGACCCAGCTGCAGTACGCGCTGCAGAAGAACGAGGTCGAGCATCAGCGCCTGGGCCGCATCCTGATCAACCACGGCCTGGCCAACGAGTCCGACATCGTCCAGGTGCTGTCGGAAATGAACGACATCGCCTACGTGGCGGTCGACACCTTGCCGGTGGCCGAGCCGCAGGTGCTGGCGATGTTCAACCGGGAGCTGTGCCAGCTGCGCCAGTTCCTGCCGCTGCGGCGCGCCGACGACGCGCTGGAAGTACTGCTCGGCGATGCCGACCCTCCCACCGTGGCCCAGCTGGTGCTGCAGCGCTGCGGACTGCGCTGCCGCTTCCTGCAGGGCGAGTACGGCAAGGTCGCGCGGCTGATCCGCCATACCTACTACTTCGCGCAGAATCCGGTCGAAAGCCTGCTGGAACGCGAGATCAAGCGGCTGTCGTCCGACAGCGACCACGCCTACAGCCCGGAGAAGCTGCTCGACTACCTGCTGCACTACGCGGTGCGCGAACGCACCACCGACATCCACATCTCGCCGTCCGAGAAGAGCCTGCACGTGCTGTTCCGCGTCGACGGCGTTCTGCGGCCGATGTTCGCGATGCCGACCCAGCTGACCCGCCTGCTCGGCTATATCAAGCTGGCCGCGGAAATGGACATCTCCGAGCAGCGCCGGCCGCAGGACGGCAGCTTCCGCGCGGTGGTGCTGGACTCGGCGCTGACGGTACGCGTGTCCACGATCATCACCGACGCCGGCGAGCGCACGGTGATGCGACTGCTCCCCGAACACAGCGACCTGGCCGGGCTGGCCGAACTCGGTTTCTTCCCGGAAGACGTCGCCGTGCTGGAGCGGCTGTTCGCCAAGCCGGCCGGCCTGGTCCTGATCACCGGTCCGACCGGTTCGGGCAAGAGTTCGTCGCTGCATGCGGCGCTGCGCATGCAGTCCCTGATCGAACGCAACGTGCTGACCGTCGAGGATCCGATCGAGTACCGCGTCCCCGGCGCCGGCCAGACCGAGGTCAACCGCCGCGCCGGCTACGAGTTCGGCTCGGCCCTGCGCCATTTCCTGCGTCATGACCCGGACGTGATCCTGCTGGGCGAAATGCGCGATGCCGAAACCGCGCAGGCCGCGCTGGAGGCGGCGGCGACCGGCCATCTCGTGCTGTCGACCCTGCACGTGACCAGCGTGTTCGGCGTGGTCCCCCGCCTGCGTCCGCTCGGTCTGGAAGCGCAAGTGATCGCCGACAACCTGCTGGCGGTTGTCAACCAGCGTCTGGTCCGGCAGAACTGTCCCTTCTGCAGCATCGAGGTGCCGTTCACCGAGAACGAGCGGATCTGGCTGGAACTCGCACCCGGAGCCACCGGCTGTCGTGGCCAGGGTTGCGAGCGCTGCCGTGGCAGCGGCTACTACGGCCGCCTTCCGGTCTACGACATCATGCTGGTCGACGAGGCGCTGGCCAACAGCATCGCCGACGACGCCGGCCGTGAGGCGCAGCGCAACATGGCGATGAACGCCGGCTTCCGCAGCATCGAGCAGATCGCCAGGACCCGCATCGTCAATGGCCAGACCACGACCGAGGAAGTGCTGCGCGTGGTCGGCGTGGGGCCGACGCCATGAACGTCTACTACTACCGGCTGCTGCTCTCCAGCGGGCGCGTGACCAGCGGCGTCGCCCAGCTCGCCGTCGAGCAGGACGCCTCCGCCAGGATGTGGCTGGAAAAGAACTTCGATGCCGTGGTGCTGACGCTGTACCGGCTGCCGGGCTGGCTGGCCGAGACCCAGCGCTCGCTCAGCCACTTGGTCAAGCCCAGCATCCGACCGATCGAACTGGCCGGCATGCTGCGCGACCTCGGGGTGATGACCAGCAGCGGCATCCCGGTGATGGAGGCGCTGCGTGCGGTCGCCAACGAGGTCGGGCAGGGGCGCACCTCCAACCCGGCCAAGCTCGCCCGGCGCCTGCTCGACGAACTCGACGCCGGCGCCTCGCTCAGCGACGCGTTCTCGCGCTACCCGGATGCGTTCCCGGAGACCGTGCGCAACCTCGTGCTGATCGGCGACGAGACCGGCACGATGGACCGGATGCTGATGGAGGCGGCCGACCACATCGAGCGCATCTCGAAAATGACCGCCGACACGCGACAGGCACTGATCTACCCGGCCTTCGTGTTTTCGGCCATCTTCGCCGCCGGCGGCTTCTGGATCTACTACGTGATCCCGAACCTGTCGGACCTGTTCAAGCAGATGAACGCCAAGCTGCCGCCGCTGACGATCGCAGTGATGGCCGGTTCGGAATGGCTGATCGGTCATATCGGCATGATCCTGATCGGCCTGGTCGTGGCCGCGTTCGCGCTGTGGGTGACCTGGCGCTACAGCCGTACGTTCCGGCGGACCGTGCACTACACCATGCACAAGCTGCCGATCGCCAGAACGATCATGGTCTCGTCCGGTCTGGCGTTCTTCACCGAATACATGTCGCTGCTGATCAAGGCCGGCGTGGACATGGTCAGCAGCCTGCAGGTGATGGAGCGGGCGATGCGCGACGAGTACTACCGCGACCGCATCATCGCGATCCGCCAGGTGCTGGAGCGCGGCGACCGCTTCTCCGCCGCCATGCGCCAGGTCGGCGGCTTTCCCTCGATGATGGTGCGCATGGTCGGGGTCGGTGAAGAGACCGGCACCCTGGATGCCCAGTTCTCACGCCTGTCCGGCGAGTACAGCACCCGCCTGCAACGCCTGATCACCAACCTGTCGGAGGTCATCAAGCCGGTGGTCGTGCTGCTGGCCGGCGGCATGTTCGTGTTCCTGATCGTGGCCCTGCTGCTGCCGGTATACGACCTGGTGCAGCAGGCGATCACTTCGCCGACCTTCTAGGAATGAGTGCGATGTACAGCAATCCCCTTGTCTCCCGCCGGCAGACCGGCTTCACCATCCTCGAGATGTCCGTGGTGCTGGTGGTGATCGCCCTGATCATCGGCGCGGTCAGCGTGGGCCGCGACCTCTACCGCAGCGCGGTGGCAGAACGCATCGGCAGCGAGTTCGTCCAGGGCTGGATGGTCGCCTACGACCGTTATGTCGCCCAGGTCGGCGTAGTGCCCGGCGACAGCCTCGTGGACCCGAGCGGCCGCGTGCGCAACGCGGCCAATACCGAGCTGTGCAACAACGACCTGCGCGAGATGATGCTGACCCGCGGCATCAGCCTGCCGCAAGGCCGTGCCGAAGGCCTGGAGACCCGCTACGTCTACCAGGACAGCAACGGCCAGCCGCAGGAGCTGGAGGTCTGCTTCGTCAATGTCGATAACTGGGCGGAGCCGTCCAGTGGCACGACCTACGCGCTGCGCAGCCGCAACGTCATGCTGTTGAGAGGATTGAGCCCGGAGCTGGCGCATCAGCTCGACACGCGCATCGACGGTCGGGTGGACGCGCGTTTCGGTCGTCTCCGCGAAGTCGACAGCCAGAACTTCACCGGTGGTCCCGGCAGCCCGCCGACCGAGGGTCCCTGGAGCCGCAACGAACGCCAGATCAGCGAAGCGCCGGATGCCGTGATCCCCACGGTGTCCGCCTACATCAGGATGAACCAGTGATTCCACCGGTCGGAATCCACGCCTGCACAGGACATCGGTCATGAGCATGACGCATCGCGTTGCTTCCATTCACCCGGTTCCGTCGCCCCATCGAGGCCAGGCCGGGATCGGACTGGTCCAGGCCCTGCTGATCCTGCTGCTCGTCGCCAGTGCGCTGGCCGCCGGCGCGTTACTGCTCCAGGCCAAGCGCGCACCCGCGCAGGCAGTCAGCCAGGAGCAGGGGCTGCGCTGGGCCGACGAAGCGATTGCCGCATTCGCTTCGTCCAACGCACGCCTGCCCTGTCCGGCATCCAGCGTGCACGGCGAGGAGGACTGCAGCGTCGGCGCCCAGGGCTGGTTGCCGCTGCGCAGTCTGGCTGGCGCCTCGGGCAATGCGCCACAGGTGGGGCCGATGGCCTACATGGTCTACCGCGGCAGCGAATCAGCCCACCTGGACCTGACCCGCCCGGGCAATGCCTATCAGCCGCCGATGCTGGATGGCAGCATCCGCGAGATCATCAGCAGGGACAGCGATGGCGAGGAGACCGGCCGGCGCCGGTTCGAGGCGATCAATGGCCTGGACCTGTGCCATGCGCTCGAGCTGGCCGAAACAGCGGGCGGCGCGGCCGCCCTGGCCAACGTCACCACGCAGAACGGCGTGAGGCAGAATGTCGCCTATGGCATCGCCGCAGCAGGCCCGGACGCGGGCAGCAGGCGCCTGGACGATGCCAATGCCGGCACCGCCGGCACCCTCGAGGCACCTTGGCGCGAGTGGACCTCGGGCTACGACGACCGGGTGCGGGTCCGCAGTTTCGATGCGATGGCGCAGAGCCTGGGCTGCAGGCTGCAGGCTGCCAGCGGCGATACCGCCAGCGCTTCGCTGGCGGTTGCTCCCTTCTCGGGCGCGTCCACGCTCGCCGTCGACACCACGCCCTACAACGTGTCACTGGCCGCGATGGACGTGCTGGCCGCGTCCATCACCCTGCACGATGCCCTGGAGGAACTGCAGGCCAGCAACCTCAAAGCGGCGGAATCAGCCGTGGACAGCGCGCGCAACGCGCAGATCTCGATCGTGTTCAAGCTGGTGACCACGGCCGCCAGCCTGTCCGACCAGATCACGACCGTGGTCACCACCGCGGTCAGCCTGACCCGGGCGATCATCACCTGCATCGCCTCGCTCGGTGCCTCGTGCGCCGAGGTGGCCGTCAAGGCAGCTGCCCTGGGGACCTCGATCGCCGGCCTCGGCACAAAGGGCGTGACCCTGGCGCAGAAGGCCGCCGCACTGGTGCCCGCAGCCCTGGCACTGGATGCCTCGATAAAGGCGCGCGACATGGCCAGGAAGGCGAGCTTGCCTCCGGCGGCGAGCCTGGATGATGCCATCGCACAGATGGAATGCACGTTGTTCGCCCGCAACTGCACCGACGAAAGCACGGTGCTGACCGAAGAGAACCCCGACTACCGCGAGGGTATCGACGACCCGTCCAAGAAGTACCGGGTCGTCTACGAACTGGATGAGTCCGGTAACCGGATCCCGGTGCTCGGCAGCGATGGTCGGCAACTGGTCGACAGCAATGGAGATGAAATCTGGCAGGTCGCTTACAAGGCCGGCGCGACCCCGACCAGCCTGGAGCAGCGTCGGCGCGACGCCAAGACCCAGTGGGACATCCTGCAGGAGCAGGTGGACCTGCTCGAGCAGCATCGGCTGGCACCCTGGGGCATCAGCGTCAACAGCAATGCCGACGCGAACGGCAACACGGTCGACAGTCTGGTCGAGAACGGTCGGATCAACGAGCGTGTCCTCGACACCGGTTACCAGACCATCGAGGGCGGGCGCTATGCGAAGGAGGTGCTCTACATCGACTGCAACCATGTCGGCCAGGGCAACGGCGAGTATGACCACCGTGGAAGTGACTGCGTGTACGTCGGCAGCCGCACCGACATCGTCGATGAGCAGCCGGTTACCACAAAGCTCGGCGCCTACCACCGCGTGGAGCGCAGGAGAATCGAGTTCAACCGCGAGCTGGCAGTCGCCGATGCGATCGCACGCCGCAACAAGGCCCAGGAATGGGCTGGCTACAACCTGCGCGAAGAGGAGCTTGAGCGTGAGATCAATCTGGCCGAGGAGAACTTCGACTCCTGGTTCGTGGGCAGCAGTTCGATCCTCAGCAAGATGCAGGGCCAGCGGGACGACGCGCAGCACTGTGGTGCCTCGCCGAGAACCGCCACGACCGAACAGAAGTGCGAGAACGCCAGGCAGGCGGTGATCTACGTCGAGGAATGCAGGAAGCCCATGACCGATGCCAGTGGTGCACCGGTGTACGCGGGCGGCGTGCTCCAGTACGAAATGGAGAGCAACCTGAAAGCGGCCTGCAAGCCCTACATGCAGAGCCAGCTGGATGAGCTGCGGAATGAGCAGAGCGCACTGGCGGGAAACCGCAGCGCCGCAGCAGATGCCTATGGCGGGATGCCTTCACCGTTTATCCAGTATCCGGACGGCTGGTTCACCCATGCGATCGAAGTGACCGAGGATGCCGACGGCAACCCACTCAGCTACGACTGGAAAGCGGCTACCTCCAGCGCGTATTTCTGGGAGAGCTACCAGGTCCAGGTAGAAATCACCGACGACAGCACGGACCCGCCGACCACCCGCATCGAATGGCAGACCCGGACACGCCAACTGCCCTACTACGCACCCGAGCCTTATGGGGGCAGTGGCTCGCAGCCGATACTGGTCACCGACAAACTAGAACTTGCAAGCAAGGACTTCTGCTCGTTCTGGACAGGTCGCGTCTGGAATGGCGCGAACTGGACCTGGCCCAATCCCTGGGGCTGGGGCTCGGCCTACAGCATGGGCCTGTACTGCCAGCGCTATCCGTTCAACCGTGCGTTCGAGGACTGGCGCCGGGCCAAGATCGGCGCCGACGAGGCGCGCAGGAATTATGACGACCTCGACACGCAGTACGAGAATCTGCTTGCCGAGTACGAAAATCTGAAGCGGGCGAACAACGATCCCAGCGGCGGTGCCCAGATCGACATCGGCTTCGGCGCCGAACCCGCACTCGAGCGGGCCGACGCACGCGGCTCGGTCGGTCCGCAGGAACTGGGAACGACGCCATGAGCCATGCATACCGTCGTCAGCTGGGCTGGTCGCTGGTCGAACTGTCGGTCGCGCTGGTGATCGCTGCATTGCTGGGGGTGCTGGTGTTCACCCTGTTGCCGCTTGGCAACCGGGTCGTCGAAGGCGAGCGCCAACTGCATGAGCTGGCGCAGGCCGAACAGGCCCTGCTGGGTTACGCACGCGCACATGGCCGGCTGCCCGCCGCCGACAGCGATGGCGACGGCGAGGCCAACGACGGCGCGCTGGGGCCATGGCTACCGGTCAGCGATCTGGGCCTGCCATCGCGGATGCGGATCCGCTACCAGGTACAGACCGGTCTGGCGTCCGCCCCCGGCAGCCTGTTCCACCCGCTGCTGCCCGGCGATACGCAGCACACGCCGGTGCAGAACACGCTGGACTTCTGCATGCGCCTGCTGCTGAACCAGCGCGACAACATCACCTTGGGAGGGCTGGGCACGCCGGTGGCCTATTACCTGGGCCATGCGGGGGTCGCAGGGCACGATCTGGTCGCGATCAAGGATGGCTGGGTCGAATCGGGTCAGCATATGCCGGGCCGCGGAGACAGTGAACGCTCGGCACATGCGGCGGTCGCCGCCGGCAGCGGTGAACTGTCGGTGCGCCTGTCCTGCCCCGAGCGCCTGGCGCGGGCCCAGGGCAGCGCACAGGCAGCGTTTGCCGCGCACAGCGCGTTGCGCCTGACCGAATTCAACGTCGAGTTCCGCGACTTCGACATCAAGATCGCGCAGACCGCCGAAGCCCTGGCCAGGACCACCCGCGACCTGGCCGCGTATGCGCTGGCCGAATCGATCACCAATGAAGCCATCGCCATTACCCTGATGGCCTCCGGCTGGCCGCCCGATGGCGTGACGATCTCCGCCGGCATCAAGCAGCTGGTCACCTCCGTCAAAGCAATGGCCGAGGCGATCAAATCGCTGGTGGAGGCCGAAAAGAGCCTGCAGGAAGCCATCCAGGGCGTCGCCGACGCCAGGGAGCGACTGGTCCTGGTGACGGCGCAGCGGAACCGGATTCAAGTGCTGTACGACCAGTCCAGCAGCCACGCCATCCGTATGGACAATGCAGGATTGAACCCATGAGCAGGTCCCACACCGACCGCCAGCGCGGCTTTTCGCTGGTCGAACTGGCCGTGGCTCTGGTGATCCTCGGCATCATCGGCATCCTGCTGGTGCGCTGGATAGGCTTGCAGCAGGAAGAGCAGCAACAGGTGGCGCAGCGCGACCTGCTGCAGCGCGCCGACGATGCCGTGATGGGCTTCGCGGCGATCCGGTCGCGCCTGCCCTGCCCGGATACAGATGCCGACGGCCATGAGAACTGCGCTTCCGGTGCGATCGGCACCTTGCCTTACCTGACCGTGGGCCTGCCGGACGCGCGCGCGCAACGCATCCGCTACGGCGTGCTGCGTCGTAGCGGCAGTGTGCCGCTGGCGGGTTGGCGCGGCGCGACCGCGAGTGGCGAGACAGGACGGGTGATCAACGTCGATACGCCACTGGATGCGGACCTGGCGGTGCTGACGGCGGGCAATCTGGATCGTGCGCAGCCGCTCCAGGTGACCGGAAATTCGCAGAACATCGCACCGATGCACGAGGTCAGGCCCTGGAACAATTGCCAGCACCTGCCAGACGGTGCCAGTTGTGCCGACAATCCCGCACTGTGGCTGAACACGCTGGACTTCTGCCATGCGATCCGCAGTGCTGCGCTGCTGCCGGCGAGCATGGACCATCTGCATACCCGGCGCGAACTGGAGCCTGAACGGATCGCTGGCAATGTCGCCTACGCGTTGGCCATCACCGATCCGTTGACCGCGACTGCCGAGCATACCGACACTTCGCTGGCCTTCCATTCGCCGCGCCGCCCACGCCAGGGCGGCGTCACGCCCTACAACGACCGGGTGCTGGCGGTGGGCATCGACCAGTTGTGGACGCGACTGCGCTGCGGCGACAGCTATGGCCCCGCGGTGTATGCGCATCCCAATGTGGCGATGGCGGCACGCCTGACGACGCCGGTGATGGAGAACACCAAGATCCAGCTGGACATCATGGTGGCGCTGGGCGATGCCAACAACCACAACGCCACCGTCGCGTTGATCGACGCGACCGCAGAGATGGTCAATACCACCGCGCAGACGCTGGATACCATCGCCGAAATGCTCGATACCTATGGCGGCTGGAACTGGCGCGTGGGCATCGCCAGCGGCAGCATCGGCACCGCGGTCGGCAGCGTCATCGCGGCGGGTGTCGCCAAGGCGTCGGCCGCCACCTACTGGAGCACTGCCCAAGGCCATCGCGACACCTTCGCCGCCTACTTCCCCGGCAAGGCGAAAGACGTGGAAAGAGGGATCGTGGCCGATGCACGCCGTGCAGATATTCTCGGCGGCTTCCCCGACGCAGCCACACGCGACACTGCCCGCGCCTTCGAATACGGCGGCAGTACGCCCTGAGACGGACGTGACCGCGAACTCCACCACTTCGGGTGATCACGTTGCTCGCCAGGCGCCGACTGCAGCGACGTATGCATGCGACGGGAACGGAAGTGGTCATGGCGGCTGCAGTGCGCTGCAGGACATCGTCCAGGCGCCGGAACGCAGACGCTTCCCCCGGAAGCGCAGCCTATGGCATCGATGACACATCCGGTCCCGGCGAGCCGCCTTGTATGGTCAGCCCGCCAAGACATCCGCCGCCAGCACCAGCTTCTGCCGCGCCGGCGCCAGCCGTACGCGCGCGCTGGCAGCCTGGCCCGTCGGCACCCGATGCTGCGCCGTCACCCGGATGCTCTCGGCCAGGTCGCGCGTTTCCCGCGATGGCAGTTCGCCCAGTTCGCTCTGCAGCCGGTGTGCCAGGGTACGGTAGCAGCCCAGGGCCATGCCGGCCTCGCCGAGCTGCGCGTGCAGCCGCATCAGTGCGCGGTGGTGGAGTTCGTTCAATGGGTCCTGGGTGATCAGCCGGCGCGCCACCAGCAGCGCCTCGCGCCGGGCGCCACGTGCGGCGGCGACATCGCGCAGCACCGCAAGCGCGTCGGCCAGGCGCCGGCCGATCCATTCGCGCGTGCACGACAGCCACTCCGCGTACGAGGCACAGCTGTCCAGCGCCATGCCCTCCAGCAGTTCTCCGGCATCGTGCAACCAGGACTGCGCCTCCCCCGGCCTGCTTCCATCCATGCCGCATTCGAGCAGGTCGATGTCGAACAGCCCGTGTGCCCGGACCGGGCACAGCCGGACCGACTCGCGATCGACCTGCAGAACACCGTCGCCCACTGCCGCGCCCATGGCCCGGTTCAGATCGGACAGGACCTGCCTCAGGTTGGTCAGCGCCGCGGTTTCGCCGAGCTCGGGCCAGAGCAGGCTGGCCAACTGGACACGCTGGTGGCGCTGCCGTTCGATCGCCAGGTAGGTCAGCAACGCCCAGCCCTTGCGATACTGGAGCGCGACCTCGCGCGTGCCGCACCCCATGCGGCGCGCGCCAAGCAGGCGGATCGCGGGCGCGGAAGCGCCCGTCGGGACGGCGATGGTGCGGTCCTGCGTCTGGCAGGCCGCTTCGGTGACGAAGAGCGAATGCGACTGCGGCATGATGAAATTCCCCTTTGGACAGGCCGGGGGAAGCGCATCGTCCGTTTCCCCATAGGGGTTACCGCACAAAGCGGCAAAAACTCATCACGCCGCTTTCACGAATTCTGAAGCACTCAGCCGGCCCGTCCTACGGGCGCACCTCACCCGTCCAGCAACGCCCTGTCGCGCACCGCGCCCTTGTCGGCACTGGTCGCCAGCAGGGCATAGGCCTTCAGCGCGGTACTGACCTTGCGCGGACGCGCCTGCGCCGGCTTCCAGCCGATGGCGTTCTGCTGCTCGCGGCGCACTGCCAGTTCCTCATCGGAGACCAGCAGATTGATGCCGCGGTTGGGGATGTCGATCAGGATCCTGTCGCCGTCACGGACCAGGCCGATCGTGCCGCCACCGGCCGCTTCCGGCGAAGCGTGGCCGATCGACAGGCCCGAGGTGCCTCCGGAGAAGCGGCCGTCGGTGAGCAGCGCGCACTGCTTGCCCAGGCCTTTCGACTTCAGGTACGAGGTCGGGTACAGCATCTCCTGCATGCCGGGGCCGCCCTTCGGGCCTTCGTAGCGGATCACCACCACATCGCCGGCGACGACCTCGTTGGCGAGGATGCCCTTCACCGCTGCATCCTGGCTCTCGAAGACCCTGGCGTTGCCTTCGAACACGTGGATCGACTCGTCCACGCCCGCGGTCTTGACCACGCAGCCGTCCAGCGCGAGGTTGCCGTACAGCACGGCCAGGCCGCCTTCCTGCGAGTACGCATGTTCGACGCTGCGGATGCAGCCACCTGCGCGATCGATATCCAGCGTCGGCCAGCGCGTGGCCTGGCTGAAGGCGACCTGGGTCGGCACCCCGCCCGGGCCTGCCTTGAAGAAGGTATGCACCGCGTCATCGTCGGTCTGGGTGATGTCCCACTTCGCGATGCCCTCGCCCAGCGTGCGGCTGTGCACGGTCGGCACCTCGGTGTGCAGCAGGCCGCCGCGCGCCAGTTCGCCCAGGATCGAGAAGATGCCACCGGCGCGGTGCACGTCCTCCATGTGGTACTTCTGGATGTTCGGCGCGACCTTGCACAGCTGCGGCACTCTGCGCGACAGGCGGTCGATGTCGCGCAGGTCGAACGGCACCTCGCCTTCCTGCGCCGCGGCCAGCAGATGCAGGATGGTGTTGGTCGAACCGCCCATCGCGATGTCCAGCGTCATCGCATTCTCGAATGCTTCGAACGTGGCGATGCCGCGCGGCAGTGCGGTGGGATCCTCGGCGCCGTACCAGCGGTGGCACAGCTCGACGATCAGACGTCCCGCACGCAGGAACAGCTGCTCGCGGTCGGCGTGCGTGGCCAGGGTCGAGCCGTTGCCCGGCAGCGCCAGGCCCAGCGCCTCGGTCAGGCAGTTCATCGAGTTGGCGGTGAAC
>Ga0075364_10001500_pt1 | contig 12705 bp, 9 predicted proteins | sample EndMetdeltDD1764_FD_71517 | JGI IMG/M metagenome (GOLD analysis project Ga0075364, IMG submission 71517) | Populus endosphere microbial communities from Tennessee, USA - Endosphere MetaG P. deltoides DD176-4 | ecosystem: Host-associated > Plants > Roots > Endosphere | place: USA: Tennessee... | reverse complement strand
GTCGTTGGATCCGATGGAGAAGCCGTCGAAACGCTTGGCGAATTCATCGATCAGGATCACGTTGTTCGGGATCTCGCACATCGCGTACACCTTCAGCCCGTTCTCGCCCCGCCGAAGACCATATTTGGCCATCTCCTCCAGGACCAGGTCCGCCTCGGCCACTCGGCGGACGAACGGGATCATGAGAACGACGTTCGTCAGCCCCATCTGCTCGCGAACGCGCTTCATCGCCTGGCACTCGAGCGCGAAGCCCTCGGCGTAGGCGGGATGGGCGTAGCGCGATGCGCCGCGGAAGCCGATCATCGGGTTGCTCTCTTCTGGCTCGAACGCTCTTCCGCCGACCAGGCTGGCGTATTCGTTCGTCTTGAAGTCCGACATCCGCACCACCACGGGCTTCGGCCAGAAGGCGGCCGCGATGGTACCGATTCCCTCCGATAGGCGCTCCACGAAGAAACTGGCTCCGTCCGAATAGGCGTACGTCAGCCGATCGATGGTCCGCCGGGCTTCGGGGTCGTCGACCTTCTCCGGGTGGAGCAGGGCAAGAGGGTGCACCCGGATGTACTCGTTGATGATGAACTCCATCCGAGCCAGTCCCACGCCGTCGTTCGGGAGGAACGACGTCTTGAAGGCGAGGTCGGGGTTTCCGAGGTTGATCATGATCTGCGTCCGCGGCCGCGCCAGGTCACCCACCTCGGTGCGATCCACATGGAAACCCACCTCACCCCGATACACGCGTCCCGAATCGCCTTCGGCGCACGACACCGTGACGACCTCGCCGTCGGGCACGCTCGTGGTCGCGTCGCCTGCGCCAACCACGGCGGGGATGCCGAGTTCGCGGGCGATGATCGCGGCGTGGCAGGTGCGGCCGCCGCGGTTCGTAACGATCGCCGCAGCTGTCTTCATCACCGGCTCCCAGTCGGGCGTGGTGGTATCGGACACCAGCACCTCGCCGGGCCGGAAGTCGGACAGGTGGGCGAGATGCTCGATCCGTCGCACGACGCCCGACGCGATCCTCTCGCCGACCGAGCGCCCCTCGGTGAGTACCTCGGCGCGTCCGTCGAGCACGTAGCTCTCCAACGCCGTACCGGTGCGCTGGGAGGCGACCGTCTCCGGGCGGGCCTGGACGATGTAGAGCTTTCCGTCGATACCGTCTTTGGCCCATTCCACGTCCATGGGCCGGCCATAGTGTTGCTCGATCGTGCACGCGTAGCCGGCCAGCTCCAAAGCGTCCTCATCGGTGATGCAGAACCGCGCGCGGTCGGCCTTCGGGGTGGGGATGTTGCGCGTCGTGTCCTTCGTCCCGCCTTCGACGAAGATCATCTTCACCGCCTTGTCGCCGATGAGGCGGCGCAGCACGGCACGGTGCCCGGCAAGGAATGTCGGCTTGTGGACGTAGAACTCGTCCGGGTCGACGGCGCCCTGTACCACGTTCTCACCGAGGCCGTAGGCGCCCGTGATGAACACCGCGTCGCGAAAGCCCGACTCGGTGTCGAGGGAAAACATCACACCCGACGATGAGATGTCGGAGCGCACCATCTTCATCACGCCGATCGACAGCGATACCTTGAAGTGGTCGAAGCCCTGGTCGATTCGGTAGTGGATCGCGCGATCGGTGAAAAGGCTTGCGAAACAACGGCGGCACGTTTCGAGCAGACTCTCGTCGCCCTTGATGTTGAGGTACGAATCCTGCTGGCCGGCGAAGCTCGCCGTCGGCAGATCCTCGGCGGTCGCCGAGCTCCGGACGGCAAGACTGACCTCCTCGCCGTACTCCTGCTGAAGCGCGCGATAGGCGGCCAGAATCTGGCAGGCCAAGTCGTCGGGGAGCCCAGCGCCGTAGACGATATCCCTGGCACGTTTGGCTTTCCGCGCGAGCGCGCCGACGTCGGCGGGATCGATGTCGTCGAGCTCGGCGTGCAGCCGATCCCAGGCGCCGGCCTTGTCCAACATGTGCCGATAGGCCGCAGCGGTGATGGCGAACCCGTGCGGGATGCGGACGTTCTGGCTGGACAGCTTCTGGAACATCTCGCCTAGCGAGGCGTTCTTGCCGCCGACGAGCGGCACGTCCTCGATGCCGATGTCCTCGAAAAAGCGGACGTACCCGGACGTACTCATGATCTGTCCTCTCCTAGCGTGTCAAGCAGTGGCGGCCCAGCCGGAGTCGTTGCCCCACAACGCCGTATTCGTCGTGAATGCCAACGTCCCACAGCGGGCATGCAGGGAGACAGGGCCGAAGGTCATTCGATGGGGGCCAGCGGCGGGCAGCGCGACGCTCAAAGCGAGGACCTTGTGCTCTGTTGCTCAGCCTCCAGCGACCCGGCGAGCCGGGCGAGTCCAAGCGACGTTGGGCCTACGGACCGAGGACTTGAGGCCCTGCCGCCACCACCAGCGCAGAGCGCATAGTCACCGCATGGAACACCTCACGATGCTCGACGCCAGTTTTCTGCAAGCCGAGGATTCCGACCCGCATGTGAGTCTGGCGGTCGGAGGCGTGTCGATCATTGAGGGGCCGCCTCCTGACTACGGTGATCTCGTGTCGGGGTTCGCCGAACGGGCGCAAGCCATCCCGCGCTGCACACAGGTGCTGCATACTCGCCCGTTCGACCTCAGTGCTCCGGAATGGGTGGATGACCCCCACTTCGACATCGCGCATCACCTTCATCGCGTCGCGCTGCCGTATCCAGGCAATGACGCCGAGCTGTTCGGGTTGATCGCCAGCATCATGGAGCAACGGCTGGACCGCGACCGCCCGCTGTGGGAGTGCTGGATCATCGAAGGGCTCACCGACAACCGGTGGGCGCTGCTGATGAAGATCCACCATTGCATCGCCGATGGCATAGCCACGGCGCAGATGCTGGCGAAGCTCAGCGACGGCGGCGCCGGTGAGACCTTCGCGAGCAGCATCCGCGCCGCGAAGGGGTCCGATACCTCCATCCTCGGTCTACTGCGGCCGAGGCTGAACCCGCTGAACTGGATGAATGACATATGGCGGGCGACTCTCGCCGCCACCAGCGCCGCCGAACACGCCATGGTGGGGGCAGCCGAGCTGACGGCCCATGTGCTCACCGCCGCTCCCGAGTCATCGCTGAACGGGCCCGTCACCAAGATGCGTCGCTTCAGCGCCGCGCGGGTGGACCTCGCCGTCATGAAGGAGGTGGCCCGGAGTTTCGACGTCACGCTCAACGACGTGGCGCTGGCAGCGATCACCGGCAGTTACCGAACCATGTTGCTCGATCGCGGCGAAACGCCGGGACCCCACGCATTGCGCACGCTGGTTCCCGTGTCGATGCGCTCGGCGGACGACTTCGACGTGACCGACAACCGGGTGTCGGCGATGCTGCCGTTGTTGCCGGTCGACGAACCCGACCCGGTCAAGCAGCTGGAGATCGTGCACCGGCGGCTGACCGAGGCCAAGGGGAGTGGTCAACGGGAAGGCGGCAGTGCTGTCTTCGCGGCCGCCGGCAGCATTCCGTTTGCGTTCTCGGCGTGGGCGATTCGACTCCTGACCCGACTGCCGCAGAAGTCGGTGACGGCGCTGGCGACGAACGTGCCGGGACCCCGCGGACGGCAGCGGGTGCTGGGTCGGGAGGTGTTGGAGATCCTGCCGGTACCGCCGATCGCCCTTCATCTGCGCACCGGTATCGCGATGCTGAGCTACGCCGACCGATTCTCCTTCGGCATCACCGCCGACTACGACAGCGCACCCGACGTCGACGCGCTCGCCCGCGGGATCGAGGACGGGGTGCGGCGTCTGGCGGCCCTCGGCAGCTCGCAAGAACACCCACCCTCGGTGAGCTCGGCCGGGTGAACGTAGGGCCGGGTCGGTCAGATGCCGCTGTGACGTTGCGCGCTGGATCAATGTGTTTGGGAGGCGGCGAGGTTCTCGGGTCGTAAGTTCGTCGTTTGTGGGACTTTGGACCACTACGCCTGCTGCCTCGAAGTCGGTAGCGTTGCAGCCATGTCTGAAGCCTTTGAACCCGTCTCGATCTTGCCGGAGACCGAGTGCTGGAATCTCCTGTCAAGCGCCTCGTTGGGACGACTCGTGACGAGCGTCGATGGCCAGCCGGAAATCTTTCCAGTCAACTTCGTCGTCCAGCACCGCACGGTGCTTCTCCGCACGGCCGAGGGCACCAAGCTGGTCAGTGCGGCGATCAACAACAATGTGCTGTTTGAAGCCGACGATCACAATGTGGCAGAAGGCTGGAGTGTGATCGTCAAGGGCATGGCACGCCTGCTTCGTACCGACGACGAGATCGCCGAGGCGGAGCATGCCCAGCTACTCCCGTGGATCGCGACGGTGAAGCAACACTTCGTTCGAATTCGCCCGCTGAGCGTCACAGGCCGGCGATTCTCGTTTGGCCCCGAACCCGACCGCGAATACACGGGCGTTTGACGCGCTGTCGCCAATCGTTAATTGACTACCTCATGCCGTGAAGGTCAGCACTCGCGGCGTCGACGGGTGTCGTCTGCGATTGGCGTTGCGCTCTGCGCTTGATGCCCAGCAACATTCCTTGGTCGTGCCCCAATTGAGAGAGAACCGCCGGGCCGCGTACAGCAATGCCGCCGCCGCCACGGGCGCGCGTCGTCCTTCTCGTCATGTCACCACACTGGCCGCCGCATCGTTGGTCCTGCTAGGGCGTGCGTTCGAAAAGTGAGTGGTGCCAGCCACGTTGCCCGCTCCGGCCGTGGGGGATACGCCGACAAACGACCCCATTGGCCGGGACTTCGGTCCCTAGCGGGCGAGGAGCAACAGTGGTCGGATTCTGGGTGGAGCTCATGACCACGAAGGAGCCACCATGAGCAATGACAATTCGGACCACGTCAGCAAGGACTGGACCGTCGAAATCACGATCGACGAACGCGAAGGCCGTACCCGGGCCAAGGCGCGATTGCGCTGGCGCGACCAGGAGTCAGTAGGTGTCGGCCTATCGCGGCTCGATCCAACGGACCGCGATGTCGCGGAGATCGGCGACGAATTGGCAGTGGCGCGCGCATTGTCCGATCTGGCCAGACGATTGATGGCCGTCACGGCGCACGACATCGAAGCCGTCACCAATCAGCCGATGACATCTGTGCACTGACAATGAATCCGGCGTCGGATAGGTTCCCGCGGGCAGAGCTGTCTACTGCTGACGTGAAGCCGTTCGGTCCGGCATTCGATACAGCGCGGCGCCGGCGGTGACACCCGCTCCGGCGGCGACGAGAAGAATGCGGCCGCCCGGCCGAACCTGATCAGCCGCACGGTCGAATGCCGCAGCCAACGAGGCGGTATGCGTTCCCTGGTCTCCTGCGACGATGATCTTGTTCTCGGACAACCCGATACGTGCCGAGAGGGCGGTGAGGAACCCACTGTGTGCGGGCGCCGCGATGATCGCATCGATGTCGTCGAGCGTCAGCGACGATGCGCGAAGGCAGGTCTCAGCCGCTTGTGCGGCAGCATCTGCGAACAGTTCATCGGCTCCGTCTGCCACCTCGAACCGAAGCACGTTACGTCCGTCGAGGAGCCCGACTGTCGCGCTGAAGCTTTCGCCGTCGTCAGGGATCCTGATCCAATGAATGGTCTCGAGGCCGCGGTCATCGTCGGACCAATCACACAACAAGGCTGCACCGGTCGGCGAGAACGGAAAGTTCTCACTCATTCCGTGGCCGGGATCGGCATCGCTGGCCACGACTAGGGCCAGATCGATCGAGCGCGACTTCAGAAACCCGTCAACGATCTGCAATGCGGTGAGCACTCCGCAGGATCCGTTTGAGATATCGAACGAGAATGTGCCGTGCGCTTGTTCGTGCGGGTCTTCGGGATTGGCGCCGATGTCCTGTTGGATCATCGCGGCAAGCGCTGGCTCTGCGAGGTTGCGGTCACGGTAGATGCCCGCGTTGATCAGGAGATCGACATCGTCAGCGTTTCGCCCCGCCTCGTTCAGGCATTGCTTGGCCGCCTTTACGGCCAGGCGGAGGGCGCTGTGACGCGTCCGCCACCCGCCGTCGGTCAGTGCAACCTGCTCAATCAGTGTGCCCATAGCGTTTCACCAAATCTTCGTCGAGGGTCAGGAGCACGATGCCGATTTCCAATCCGGATGCCAAGGCGATCAACGCAACCGTCTCACCGGGCCGGATATGGCGCGATTGAAGTTCTTCTATGAGTGCGACCGTATGGGTCGTCGACGCGGTGTTGCCGTACCGGTCGACGGTGATCACGGCGTCGTGCTGCGGGCTCTCGCCGAAGTAGTCCGCCATCTTGGCCATGCCCTTGCGTATCGCGCGTGCGGACGTTTGATGCGTGATCACATGATCGATGTCGTGCAGCGAGATTCCCACGGTGTCAAGCACTTCGTGGAGCAGCAGTGGGGTGTTGGCCATTGCGGCCCGGTGGATACCTCTGGCGTCGGTGAACATTCGCGCGGCCGGCTCATCACCCTTGGGGTAGGCAAGACATAGTCGGCTGTAGTCGGCCACCGTTGTGAATCCGGCGAACTTTATTCCTTCGGATCCGGCGGGTGCTCGCTCGAGGAGAAGTGCCGCTCCTGCGTCGCCGAGGGTCAGCGACGCCAGTTCCTTGCTCATGATGTTCCGGATGTGCCTGGCGGCATTCTGGCCGAGTTGGGAGATGTACTCCCCGCTGACCACCAGCGCACGCTCGATGCTTCCCTGGCGGATCCAGTTGTTCGCGACCGTCACCCCTGTGAGCATTCCTGCGCAGGCGTTCGAGACGTCGAACGTCATCGCCTGATCGGCTCCGATCGCATGCGCCACAGCGCTACTCATCGTCGGTTCCATCTGCTGAGTCAGGCCGTCGCGCAGTTTCGTAATGCTGCAGCTGATCACCACATCGATCGAACGGGCGTCGCAGTCTGCCCGGTCAAGAGCGTCGATAGCGGCCGCCGTGGCCAGACTGTAGGAATCGTGCTCGCCCACCGAGACGTGACGTTCGTGTATTCCGGTCAGCCGCTCGAGGTCGATGTGAGTGTGGTGGCGCGTCGTCGCCATCAATTCGTCAGTCGTGAGAAGAGTGGTCGGAAGACGTCGTCCGGCCCCGGCGACCCGTGTGCGAAACGGGGCGGCGGGTCCTCCGCTCGAGGGATCTTCGACCAGCCAGTCGGTACGCATTCTCGAATCGTGCCTCGCGGCCCAGCCGAAAGTTAGGGCGCTTCGGGCACCGTCGCAGGGACCTTCGACCCTTCGTACATGCGTGCGCCGCTCCTAACCTCGGCGTATGGGCAAGCAACGACCATGGCTGGCCGGCTTGACGGCAGTGTTCGGTGCCGTTGCGCTGTACCGAATGCGGTTGCGTCCGTGGATGTACACGTGGGGAGCCGGCGACGATGAGATCACGGCGGTGCTTCCGGGTGACGAGCTCGTGGCGTCATACACCGCGCGCACCACGCGGGCGCTGACCATCGACGCACCCATTTCGGCGGTATGGCCATGGCTGGCGCAGATCGGCGAGGACCGCGGCGGGTTCTACAGCTATTCGGTGCTGGAACGGGCTGTTGGCGCGCATATCAAGAACGCAAACACCGTCCACCCCGAGTGGCAGGACGTGCATGTCGGAGACACCGTCTGGCTCGCCCGTCGCTACGGTGATGCCGCACGGCAGGTGGTGGCTGCGGCGGCGCCGGGATCGCATTTGGTGTTGATGTCGCCCGGCGACTTCGAGCGGGTGCAGCAAGGCAAGAAAGCCGCGGGTGCCTGGGGCTTCTATCTTCGGCGCAAAGACGGATGGACCCGGTTGATCGTGCGGGGGAGCGGTGGCGCAGTCGGGCACGCCACCTTCGACGTGCCCCATTTCGTCATGGAGCAAAAGATGATGCGCGGTATCCGCGATCGCGCCGAACAGTCGCGTCGAGACCAGGCCCACGCATTCGTGAGGCACAAGTATCAAGGCGAGCAAACAAATACCAGCAGTCTCGTCAAATAGTCGCTGAGAACGGGCCACCGTCGGGCCTGGCAAGTGCGACGATAACGGTGTGATCGACCCGGTCGAGTCGGGCGTTGAAACCAGCAAGCGCCCGCTCCGCGACACGTTGTCCCAGCTACGCCTACGTGAACTCCTCATGGAGGTCCAGGACCGGGTCGAGCAGATTGTCGAGGGCCGAGACCGGCTGGACGGACTGCTCGACGCGATGCTGGTGGTCACCTCCGGACTCGAACTCGACGAGACCCTCCGCACGATCGTGCACACCGCCATCGAGTTGGTCGACGCCCGTTACGGAGCGCTGGGCGTGCGCGGCCACGACCAGGAACTGGTCGAATTCATCTACGAGGGCATCGACGAAGAGATGCGCGAGAAGATCGGGCATCTCCCCGAGGGCCTCGGCGTGCTCGGTGTCCTGCTCGATGACCCCAAACCCATTCGGCTCGACAACATCTCTCACCACGCAGCTTCGGTCGGCTTTCCGCCGAACCACCCACCGATGCGGACCTTCCTCGGAGTGCCAGTACGCATTCGCGACGAGGTCTTCGGCAACCTGTACCTGACGGAGAAGGCGGGTGGGCTGCCGTTCAGCGAGGACGACGAGGTCTTGGTCCAGGCCCTCGCCGCGGCGGCGGGCATCGCGATCGACAATGCCCGGCTCTATGAGGCGTCCAAGACGCGACAGTCCTGGATCGAGGCCACCCGGGACATCGGCACCGAGTTGCTGTCCGGTACCGATCCGGCCCGCGTGTTCCGGTTGGTCGCCGACGAGTCTCGACATCTCAGCGGTGCTGTTAGCACGTTGGTGGCCGTCCCCGCTGACCCTGAGCTGCCGGCAATCGACACCACCGAACTCGTGATAGCCGCGACCGCGGGCATTGACGAGCCGATGGACGTGCCCGCGATCCCCGTCGAAGGGTCCGTCATCGGTGAGGCTTTTGTTAAGCGCCTGCCCGGGCGTTTCGACAGCCTCACGCTCATCCCCGGCGACGCGACGGTCACCGGCCCGGCGCTGGTGCTGCCCTTGCGGGCGACGGACGCCGTCGCCGGCGTTCTGGTGGCCCTGCGGCCTGTCGGCGCCCCTCCGTTCAGCTCAGACCAACTCGACATGATGTCTGCCTTCGCCGACCAGGCCGCCCTTGCGTGGCAACTGGCCAGTGCACAGCGCCAGATGCGCGAGCTGAGCATCCTGACAGACCGTGACCGCATCGCCCGTGATCTGCACGATCACGTCATACAACGCCTCTTCGCCGTCGGGCTCGCGCTGCAGGGGACGATTCCACGTGCGCGCTCACCCGAAGTGCAACAACGACTTATGGGCTGCGTCGACGATCTCCAAGCCGTCATTCAGGAGATCCGCACCGCGATCTTCGACCTGCACGGCTCTTCGTCGGGAGTCACTCGGTTACGTCAGCGCCTTGACGAGGCCGTCGCAGCGTTTGCCACATCGGAAGTCCGCACGACGGTTCAGTACGTGGGTCCGCTGTCCGTCGTCGATGCCACGCTCGCCGACCATGCCGAGGCGGTGGTCCGTGAAGCGGTGAGCAATGCCGTCCGCCATGCTGACGCCACGTCACTCGCAGTCACCGTTTCGGTCGCCGACGACTTGTGCATCGAAGTAGTCGACGACGGCCGTGGCATACCTGGCGACATCACCGGAAGCGGCCTGACGAACCTTCACCAACGTGCTGCCGATGTGAGTGGAACATTCACTGTCGGGGCGTTGCCGGTACGCGGCACCAAGCTGCGATGGTGTGCGCCGTTGCCATGACGCGGCAACGCGTGGGGGCTGCCGGGGTTTCGGGGACCATCGGCCCTACGGGAAACGTCGTAGTCGGGCGCATGCTGACGGAAATCAATTGTTGAGGAGCCCGATATGGCAGATAACACGGAGACGCAGACGGTCGTCGAACCAGTCACGGAGTACTGCCGCACTTGCGGTCACGTCAAAGAGACTCACAACCTGGATTTTCGGGGGGACCCGAAAGAGGCTCATCATCTCTATGGGCAAGGCGAGTACGTGTGCCAACACATGACCGGCTCCAAATCAGCCGAACACTGCATCTGTGTGGGGTGGAGCAGTTGGGGCTGAGGAACTTTCGGAGTTCACGGTAGGAAGTGCGAGGGATTCGATTCCCTGGGGAATCCACCGCGGTGGCCGCAGCCCGAAGGCCGTGGCAGCGCGCGTGGATTTGAGATCGGCCGACCCTACGCCCGCCGTTCCGATGACCTTGGTCTCTATCGCGCGGTCGTGGACCACAGTGACCATAGGAGGCGTCATCCGTGGGATGAAAGGAGCCGCCATGGGACCGGTCGCCGACATGAGCAGTGTGGAGCTCGACGATTTGGCCTGGAAGTTCCTTGGCTCGGAGTTCACCGAAGACGTCTACGCCGACTGGCCGATTGACCGGCGACTCGACGCATATCTTCGGCACCACCAGCTGGGCGAGATCGTCAATGACGGCACCGTCTACAGCGGCCTTTTGGATCGCGTAATGACCAACATCGGAGCTGCACTCCGCGGCGGCATCCTCGGCCACGGGGATGACGTACAACGAAGACGATTGGGGCCTGAGATGACGACGCGGACTGAGCCGGGGAAAGACGTTATCCGGAACGCGGTCACGCTGGCGTGTCGCGCACCGTCACTGCACAACACCCAGCCATGGCGGTGGACTTTCGACGGTGCCGAGCTTCACCTGTTCGCCGACCGTTTGCGGGTGGTCCTGTCTACCGACAGCACGGGGCGTGAAGTCCTCTTGAGCTGCGGCGCCGTCCTCGACCATCTTCGGGTCGCGATGGCCGCCGCCGGGTGGGACGCGACCATCGAGCGATTTCCGGATCCCCACGACCCGGATCATGTTGCAGCTCTGACATTTACACCGATGTCCGCCGTCACCGACGCGCAATGCAGGCGAGTGGACGCCATTCTCGTGCGGCGCACCGACCGATTGCCCTTCGACGCGCCCCCTGAGTGGCCCTCGATGGAAGCGCGACTGCGCCTTGCGGCCATTCCTTACAATGTGATGACGGACATTGTCCTCGACCGTGACCGTCCTATCCTTGCGGAGGCCTCTCGCCTTACCGAGCAGCTACGGAGCTGTGACCCGTCCTATCAGTCCGAATTAGATTGGTGGACATCACCGTTCGCACGGGCCGACGGTGTTCCGCAGACCTCGCTCGTTTCGGACTCGGAGGCAGGCCGGGTCGATGTCGCTCGAACCTTTCCGTCGGCCAGATCGACGGAACGTCGTCCGGATATCAACGCAGACCACTCCAAGATCATCGTGCTATCCACGTCTCACGAAGATGCACGCTGCGACGTATTGCGTTGTGGCGAAGCGTTGTCCGCTGTGCTGCTGGAATGCACCCTCGCGGGTCTGGCGACGTGCACATTGACACACATGACGGAGGTCGCACCGAGCCGCGACATCATCCGGCAGCTCTTGGGGCAGACGGGCTCGCCGCAGCTGCTGATCAGAATCGGCATCGCGCCGTCAGAACAGCAAGAGACGCCCGCCACGCCGCGCCGTTCGCTCGGCGAGGTCCTGGAGTTGCGCCCGTAGCTTGCTGTGTCGCCGGACGTACCCGTGTGCGCCGCACCGCGGGACGAGCAGCGACGCCCGCCATGCGACCGCTCGCTCCTTGTGTTCGCAACGAGGTTCAAATACCTGCGCCAGATGTGCATACGGCGCTAATGCCAATCCTGCGGCTCGCAGCACGGTTGCGTCGGCAGCGAGAGCTGGCGCAATAATGTTAAGGAACATCCACCGCAGTTCAGAGCCTGTTTACGCATCTTCGGGATGGGAGTCGATTCCCCTCAGCTTCACTCATCTGGCTGACGTTTCCTTGCTCGTCGTGACGACGAGCCCGTAGCCTCGTTACGTGTCCGGCCTGACTGATGTCCGCGCCGACGAACTGGCCGCACTCGATGTCTTCGCCGGCTGCCCCGCCGAAACTCTCGTGCCGCTGGCCGCGCAGCTGCGACCGCTGACCGCGGCGCCCGGGCAGGTGCTCATGCAGCAGGGCGAACTCGCAGTTTCCTTCCTGCTCATCGGCTCCGGTCAGGCCGAGGTCAGTCATACCGGTATCGACGGCCATGACACCGTCGCCAAGTCCCTCCCCGGAATGATCGTCGGCGAGATCGCCTTGCTGCGCGACGGGCCGCGCACAGCCACGGTGATTGCGAAGGAACCGTTGACGGGCTGGGTAGGTGGCCGAGAAGCGTTCGCCACCATGCTCGAGCTCCCCGGCATGGTGGAGAAACTCCTCCGCACGGGCCGTCAGCGCCTGGCCGCGTTCATCACGCCGATTCCGGTCCGAATGCGCGACGGCACCCAGTTGCACCTGCGGCCGGTGCTACCAGGCGACAACGAACGCACCACGAACGGCCCCGTCGAGTTCTCGGGCGAGACGTTGTATCGCCGGTTCCAGACCCCGCGGAACCCCACCAAGGCGTTGATGAGATACCTGTTCGAGGTCGACTACGCACACCACTTCGTCTGGGTGATGACCGACGGATTCGACGGCCCGGTCGTGGCCGACGCGCGCTTCGTACGCGACGAGAACGATCCTGCGGTCGCCGAAGTGGCCTTCATCGTCGGCGACAACTATCAGGGCAGAGGCATCGGGACGTTTCTGATGGGGGCTTTGGCCATTGCAGCGGATTACCATGGAATTCAACGCTTTTCGGCCAGGGTACTCTCGGAGAATTACCCCATGCGGGCGATCCTCGATCATTTCGGCGCCGACTGGCACCGTGAGGACCTCGGCGTCGTCACCACCGTCATCGA
>Ga0075364_10001499_pt1 | contig 12708 bp, 4 predicted proteins | sample EndMetdeltDD1764_FD_71517 | JGI IMG/M metagenome (GOLD analysis project Ga0075364, IMG submission 71517) | Populus endosphere microbial communities from Tennessee, USA - Endosphere MetaG P. deltoides DD176-4 | ecosystem: Host-associated > Plants > Roots > Endosphere | place: USA: Tennessee... | reverse complement strand
TCCTCAGGCAGCTCGTCGACGTGGGTGTCCGGGAGGGTGGGCGTGCGCGCATCGGGTCCCGGTGCGATGAGGGTCGGTCCGTCGAGGCCGGCCAGCGCGTCACGCCATGCGGCACGGTCGGCGTCGTCGTCCTGGTCGGCCAGCCAGGCGAGGTAGTCGGCGTAGGTCCCGCCGGGGAGGGCCAGCGCGGTGCCGTCCCCGTCCCCGTCCTCGTCGGCGTCGTACAGGCGGAACAGCTCACCGAACACGAGCTGACCCGACCAGCCGTCCCAGAGCAGCAGGTGGCGCGACACGAGGATCCGGTGACGCTCGGTGCCGTGGCGCACGACGGTCACGTGCAGCAGCGGCGCGTCGGTGATGGCGAACCGGCGGGCGCGCTCGGCGGCGGTGATCTCGTCGAGGCGGGCGGCGCGCTGGTCGTCGTCGAGATCGGGATCGCTCAGGTCGATCACCTCGAGCGGGACGCGATCGACGCCGACCACCGCCTGCACCGGACGGGGCAGTCCGTCACCGAAGAAGGCCGTGCGCAACGTCGGGTGACGCCGCACCAGCGCGACCAGCGCCCGTTCGAGCCGATCGACGTCGACGGTGCGGGCGACGTCGAAGTGGTCCGTGACCGTGTAGACGTCGAGCGCGCCCGCGTCGAACGTGGCGTGGAAGAACAGGCCCTCCTGCAGCGGCGACAGCGGCCACAGGTCCTCGACCGGTCCACCTGCGGCGGCCTCGACCGCGTCGATGGCCGACTGGTCGAGCTCGAGGAGCGCGAGGTCGCTCGGCGTGAGACCCGGCGTCGCGGCCGCGGTCTCGTCGACGAGCTGGCCGAGCGCGTCGATCCACGCGTCGCCGAACCCTGCGTCATCGAGACCCACCGACGTCAGGTCGCCGGTGAGGCGCACGCGGAGGACGGGCCCGTCGTCGGTGACCACCTCGGCGGCCGCGAACGTGGGCGCACCGTCGGCGCCGGCCAGGAGCGCTGCGGTCTGCGGGTTGCTCTCGCGCAGCAGCGCCCAGCCCAGGCCGTCGTCGGCCGCCGCCCGGCACCGCTCCTTGATCGCCTTGAGCGCGTCGATGCCCTGGGCGTCGCCGGCGTCGAGGATGACGGGGAAGGTGCGGGCGAGGTGCCCGACCGTCCGGCGGAGGTCGAGACCGGCGAGCGCACCATCGGCATCGGCGCCCGTGAGGGACCGACCGGTGGTCGCCAGCCGGACTGCGAGGCTCGATGCCCCCGTCGACGCGACGGCGGCGGCCAGCGCGGCGAGCACCACCTCGTCGACCGTGGCCCGCACGACCGACGCCGCACCGGCGAGCCGGTCGCGCCAGCGATCGAGGGGGAGGTCGACGACGACCTCGTGCCGCGCGGGTCCCGGCTCGGACAGCCCGGCGACGACCGTCTGCCAGTGGCCCAGCTCGCGCAGGCGCCCGGGCGAGAGGGCGTCGGTGGCGACCGCCTGCGCCCAGGCCCGCAGGCCCGTGGGCACGGGTGCCGGCGGCTCGTCGCGCCAGCAGGCGTCGAGATCCCTCGCGACGATGCGCCACGACTCGCCGTCGATCGCGAGCGGGTGGACGACGAGGCCGAGCTCGCCGTCACGATCGGCCCCGGCGTCGAACCACACAGCTTCGACCACCACGCCGGCAGCCGGATCGAGCCGGGCACCGGCGGCCTCGAGCTCGGCGGCGAGCACCGCAGCGCGGGCCCCGGCACCGAGGTCCTCGACGGCGACGCGGCGGACGCGGGCGGCGACGTCGACCGACCCCGGGGCCTGGACGGCCAGCGCCCACGGCAGCGGGTCGGCGGTGGTGCGGCGCAACCGGAAGGCGTCGTGGTGATCGACGAGGGCTTGCACGGCCGCACCGACCCGCCGCTCGCCGGTCCCCGCGGGGACGGCGAAGCGGGCGTGCTCGGCGGCAGGTCGATCAGCGACGGCTCCGCCCAGGGCCCGCAGGAGCGGCGCGAAGGAAGGCACGACGCCGAGCGGGCCGACCGGGTCGACGAACGCCGCCGCGGTCCGGGCACCGTGCTCGTGGCCGTCGAGGCGGGCCGCGAGGCCGGCCGGGGTCGGCGCCGCGAACACGTCCTTGGGGGTCAGCGCCAGGCCTCGGCGGCGGGCCCGGCCCGTCAACGTGATCGAGCTGATGCTGTCGCCCCCGAGGGCGAAGAAGTCGTCCGCGGCGGCCACGGCGGCGAGCTCCAGGTCGAGCACCTCACCGAACAGCGCCCGCAGCGCGTCGACGGTCGAGCCGGTGGCGTTCCCCGGCCCGGTCGCGTTCCCCGAGCCGGTGGTGGTCCCCGAGCCGGTGCTCGTCCCGCTGCCACCCGGTCGGGCCGGAGCCGGCAGCGCCCGCCGGTCGACCTTGCCGTTGCGCGTGAGCGGCAGCGCGTCGAGGACGATCACCGCCGACGGCACCATCGCCGAGCTGAGCGTCGACGCCACCTGCGCGCGCACGACGTCGGCGTCGACGGTCGCGCCGGGCTCGGGCACCACGTACGCGACCAGCGACGGCGGCCGCCCGTCGTCACGGCGGACGACGACCACGGCCTGGCGGATCTCGGGCTGGTCGAGCAGCGCCGCCTCGATCTCACCGAGCTCGATGCGGTTGCCCCGGATCTTGACCTGGTGGTCGGTGCGCCCGAGGTACTCGATGACGCCGCCCCGCCGGCGCACCAGGTCGCCCGTGCGGTACATGCGGGCGCCGGGCTCGGCGGCGAACGGGTCGGCCACGAACCGGTCTGCGGTCAGGTCGGGACGCCCCAGGTAGCCGCGGGCCAGCTGCACCCCGGTCAGGTGGAGCTCCCCGGCGACGCCGTCGGGCACCGGGCGCAGCGCATGGTCGAGGATCGTCGTGCCGGTGTTCCAGATCGGACGGCCGATGGGCACGCTCGCACCCGAGCTGCCCGGGGTGTCCGAGGCGGACGACGTGGACCACGTGGACGAGTCGGCGGCACCACCGACGGTTGCAGGATCGAACGACGTCGCCACGATCGCTGCACCGTCGAACGATCCGGATGCGCCGGCCACGGGCCACCACGTGACGTCGACGGCGGCCTCGGTCGGCCCGTACAGGTTGTGCAGCGGCACCGCGCACACCGACCGCCACCGCGCCACCGAGGCCGGGGTGAGCGCCTCGCCGCTGCAGAAGGTGCGCCGCAGCGAGGCCGCCCACGTCGGGTCCTCGACGACGTCCTCGTCCCGGAGGAAGGCATCGAGCATCGACGGCACGAAGTGGATCGTCGTGACCGCGTGGTCGCGGATGGTGCGGGCCAGGTACGACGGATCGCGGTGGCCGTCGGGGGCGGCGTAGACCACGGCGGCGCCTTCGCACAGCCCCCAGAAGAGCTCCCACACCGAGACGTCGAACCCGATCGGCGTCTTCTGGAGGACGCGGTCGTCGGACATCAGCGGGAACGCCGCCTGCATCCACGCCAGCCGGTTGACGATGGCCCGGTGCGACACGACCGTGCCCTTGGGCCGACCCGTCGAGCCCGACGTGAAGATCACGTAGGCCGCGCCGTCAGGATCGACCGGCACCGGGCGGCGACCCCGATCCCCGGTCGAGCCCGTCGCGCCCGTCGCCTCCGTCGAGCCTGGCGAGCCCGTCACCCAGGCGCGCACCGTCGCGGCGTCGAGGACGAGCGCGGCGCCCGCGTCCTCGACCATCGCGGCGCGCCGGGCGGCGGGCAGATCGGGGTCGAGCGGGAGGTAGGCGGCCCCGGTGTCGAGGATGGCGACCAGCGCGACCGGCAGCTCGAGGCTGCGGGGCACGTCCACGGCCACGACCGACTCGGGACCGATCCCCTTCGCCTGCAGCTGCGCGGCGACGCGGTCGGCCCGCGCCCCGAGCTCGGCGTAGCTCAGCGTGCCCCCGCCGTCACCGGCGAACACCACCGCGGTGGCGCCGGGGTGCGCGTCGATCGATGCCCGGAGGCGGTCGCCGAGCGCACCGCCCGGGACCGCGTGCGCAGTGCCCCGACCGGCCCGCACCGCCGCGTCCGCGGCGTCCACCTCGAGCAGCCCGACGTGGGCGACGCGGGCACCGGCGTCGTCGGCGAACGCCCGCAGCACGCGCACGAGCCAGGCCCCGAGGTCGTCGGCCGTGATGTCGCCCGGGAGCGCGACCGTGCGGTCGACACGCAGCCGCAGCCCGTCCCCGACCCCATCCGCAGCCGCGCCCGGCGACGCCGACGGGACGACGACGAGCGAGACCGGGTAGTGCGTCCCGTCGTGCACGTCGACGCCGGTGAGGTCGAGGTCGCCCGCCGCGAGCCGGAGGGCCGCCGCGTCGACGGGCGCGTTCTCGAACACGACGAGCGTGTCGAACAGCTCGCCGAGTCCGGCGACCCGCTGGATGGTCGACAGGCTCTCGTGGTGGTGGTCGATGACCTCGAGCAGCCGGCCCTGCAGACGCCGGGCCACGTCGGCCAAGGTGTCGCTGGGCCGACTCTCGACGCGTGACGGGACCGTGTTGATGAACAGCCCGACCATCGACTCGACGCCGGGCACCTCGGGCGAGCGACCCGACACGGTCGAGCCGAAGACGACGTCGTCCCGCCCGAGCAGCGCACCCAGCACGAGGCCCCACGCCGCCTGCACGACGGTGCTCGTGGTGACCCCGAGCCGCCGGGCCACGGCGCCGATCGCGTCGTCGAGGGCGGCGGACAGGACGCGCTCGGACCGGTCGGTCGGCACGGGCGCCCGACCGGCGCCGAGGAGGGTGGGCTCGTCGAGGCCGCCGAGGACGCCGGCCCACGCGGCCGCGGCCCCCTCGCGGTCGCGGCCGGCAACCCGACGGAGGTGGGCTCGGTAGGCCGGGGCCGGGTCCAGCTGGGCGCCCGTGGCGAGCGCCAGCAGGTCGTGGAGGATGATCGGCCCGGACCAGCCGTCGGCCAGGACGTGGTGGCAGGTGAGCACGAGTCGGTGCCGGCGGCGCCCGAGGCGGGCCAGCAGGACGCGCAGCAGCGGCGGCGAACCGAGGTCGAACGGCCGGGCCCGCTCATCGGCGGCCAGCGCGTCGAGGCGGTGGCGCTGCTCGGCGTCGTCGAGCCCGTCGAGGTCGACCTCCCGCCAGCCCGGTGCCACCAGCGGACCGACGACCTGGAGCAGTCGACCGGTCGCCGCCTGGTGGAACGACGCGCGGAGGTTCGGGTGGCGGTCGAGCAGCGCGATGGTCGCCGTGCGCAACGAGTCGGTGTCGAGGGGGCCGTCGAGCTCGATCGCGTGCTGCACGAGGTACGCGTCGTCGGCCGACGGGTCGAACGCGGCCAGGAAGACCAGGCCCTCCTGCAGCGGCGAGAGCGGGAGCACCTCGACCCGGTCCGGGACGGAGGCATCGAGCTCGGCCACCTCCGCCGGATCGAGCACGAGCAGGGGTCCGTCGTCGTCGTCGACGTCGGCGCCCTCGTCGGCGACCCGGGCCCAGCCCGCGACGGTCCGCTCGGCGAACACCTGCCGCGTGGTGAGCACCAGACCGGCGGAACGGGCACGGCTGACGAGCCGGATGGCGGTGATCGAGTCGCCGCCGAGGGCGAAGAGGTCGTCCTCGACGCCGATCCACGGCAGGCCGAGCAGCTCGGCGGCGATCCCGGCGAGGAGCGCCTCGCGCCCGGTGCGGGGCAGCACGCCGCTCGACAGCACGGTGAGGTCCGGAGCCGGAAGGGCACGGCGGTCGAGCTTGCCGCTGGTGCTGCACGGCAGGTCGTCGAGCACGACGATCGCCGCCGGCACCATGTGCTCGGGCAGCAGGAGCTGCGCGTGGGCGCGCACCTCGATCGGGTCGACCTCGCCGACGCCGGCGCGGGGCACGACGTAGCCGACGAGCAGCCTGGTGCCGGGGTGGTCCTCGCGGAGCACGACGGCGGCGCGGGCCACGTCGTCGTGCTGGACGAGCACGGCCTCGACCTCGCCGGGCTCGATGCGGAAGCCCCGCACCTTGAGCTGCTCGTCGGCGCGGCCCACGAAGTCGAGCTGGCCGTCGGGTCGCCACGCCACCAGGTCGCCGGTCCGGTACATGCGGGCACCGGGCTCGTCCGTGAAGGGGTCGGCGACGAACCGCTCGGCGGTCAGGTCGGGGCGGCCCAGGTAGCCGCGGGCGAGCCCCGATCCACCGAGGTGGAGCTCGCCGACGACCCCCGGTGGGCACGGCGCCAGCGCGGCATCGAGCACGTAGGCGCGGGTGCCCGGATCGGGACGACCGAGCGGCACCGACCCGCCATCCCACTGGGGAGCGGGGTGGAACAGGATCGAGTCGACCGTGACCTCGGTGAGGCCGTAGCAGGCGACGACCTCGAGCTCCTTGGCCCAACGGGCGATGACGGCGGGCGGGACCTGCTCCGACCCGGTGAGCAGCGTGGCGCCGCGCGGCAGCTCGACGTCGTCGTCGAACGCGGCCACGAGCGAGGGCGGGAAGGCGAAGTGGGTGACCTCGTGCCGGTGGAGGTGCTCGACGAGCTCCGGCCCTGCGGTGCGCAGCTCGCCGGGCGTGCAGACGAGCGCGGCCCCGGTGTGCAGGGCCATGCACAGCTCGAACACGGCCACGTCGAAGCTCGGCGAGGCGAACTGCAGCACGCGCGACGAGGCAGTGATGCCGAAGCCCTCGATCGCGGTCTGCACGAGGTCGGTGATGCCGTCGTGGGTGGCGACCACGCCCTTGGGCCGACCCGTCGAGCCGGACGTGAAGATCACGTAGGCGGCGTCATCGGTGCCCGTGACCAGCGGACGTCTGGTGCTCGGCGCGGCGGCGACCGCCGCGACGAGCGCGTCGTCGTCGAGTGCCACGAGCTCCACGAGCTGCGGCTGCTCGGTGGCGGGATCCGTCGGCGCCGGCCCGGCGGCGAGGGCGCGCGCGTCCGCGAGCGCAGCACGGGTCGACGACGCGACGAGGACGGCGCGTGGTGCGGCATCGGTGAGGATGGCGGCGACGCGCTCGGTCGGGTGGTCGGGGTCGACGGGCACGACCGCCGCACCCGCCTTGTGGACCGCCAGCACCGCGGCGATGGCCTCGGCGTCGCGGGGCAGGGCCACCGCCACGAGGTCGCCCCGGCCGATCCCCCGTGCGCCCAGCACGTGCGCCAGCCGATTGGCCCGCTCGTCGAGCGCGGCGTACGTCAGCTCCCCCTCGCTGTGGACCACGGCCGTCGCCGCCGGCGTGCGATCGACCTGGCGCTCGAACCCCTCGGCGATCGTGCAGGGAGACCGGCCCGACGCCATGCCGGCCTGCGCGCCCAGGACGACCGCCCGCTCGGCCTCGCCGATCACCGGCAGCGCAGCCACGGGAACGGCTCCCACCACCCCGGTCCGGGGATCGACCGACACGAGCGCGTCGATGATCCGCACGATGCGCTCGGCGTGGGCGGCGACCTCGTCGGCCCGGTAGCGACTGGCGTTGGCCTCGACGTCGAGCACGAGCGCCTGACCCGAGCCCTTGTCGTAGGCGGCCACCGCCAGGTCGTCGACCGGACCGGCCCGCAACGTGCGCCCGATGCCCGTGCGCGACCCGAACGCGTAGCGCTGGTCGAAGGCCATGTAGTTGACGGCGGCCCCGATGAGGCCGTGGATGCCCCCGCTGATCCCGAGGTCCCGGGCGACGTCCTCACCGCGCCGACGCTGCCGGAGGGTCGCCTTCTGCAGCGCCCGCCCGGCCGCGTCGACGAGCTCGAGCCCGGTCGTCACCGGACGCACCGCCAGGCGCAGGGGCACGACGTTGGCCAGCATGCCGGGCAGCGTCCGCATCGCCGGGCCCGATCGGCCGGTGACGGGCAGGCCGAGCACGAGGTCGGTGACCCCGGTGACGCGGTGGACGTAGGCCGCCACCGCCGCGGTGACGACCGCCGACGGCTGCCGGCCTGCGGTCGTGCCGAGCGCCCGCAGGCGGTCGTCGACGTCGCGAGGTAGTTCGACGATGCAACGGATCGTCGACGGACCGGGCGGCGCGTCCACCCGGGCCAGCCGGGCGGGCTCGGGCGGATCCGCGAGCCGCGCGTGCCACCACGCCGCGTCGCGCGCCGCGGCGGGCGACGACCGGTACTCGGCGTCGCCCTCCACGAGGCGTCGCAGGGTGCCGGGCCCGATGGCGTCGATGTCGGCGAGGGCCACCCCGTCGGCGAGCAGCCCGTACACCTGACCCACGCGCGCGGCGGCCATCGCCCCGGACGCGGCGTCGGCCACGATGTGGTGGCCCGCCCAGAGCCAGTGGGCCCGGTCGTCCTCGACGAGCAGCACGTGGCGGAACAGCGGCTCGTCCCCGAGCACGTCGAAGCCCAGGCGCATGATCCCGTCGGCCACCTCGTCGATCGCCGCCCGCGCGTCGGCGACCGCCCGCAGATCGATCACGTCCAGCGACCACGGCCGGTCGGGATCGAGCACCTGCCGGAGCCCGTCCGCCGACTCGACGAACCGCACCAGCCCGACCTCGGTCTCGCGCAGCACGAACCGCAGCGCGGCCTCGAAGCGAGCCGTGTCGATCGGCCCGTCGAGCTCGATGACCTCGCCGATGGTGAAGCGACCGGGTTCGCCGGACAGCTGCTCGGCCCACCACACGTGCTCCTGGGCGCGCGTGAGCCCGAGCACCGTGTCGCGCACGTCGGACGGGATGCCATCGGTGGCCGCGGCCATGGGTTCAGGCGCCGCCCTGGACGGCGGTGGCCAGCTGCGGGACGAGCTGGTCGAGCACGAGCGGGATGCTCAGCACCGTGGCGAACGAGAGGCCACCGCCCAGCTCGGAGAGGTTCTCGACGAAGACGTCGTGGCGCTCCTTGTGCACCGGCATCTGGGAGTAGATCGGATCGGCCTCGTACTTCGGGACGTCGGTCGCCGTGTCGTTGACGATCCACACGAGCGCGTCGGCGTCGAGGAGGTCGAGGCGCTCACCGCTGATCGTGGCGCTGAACTCCGTGCCGGCCAGCTGCGCGATCTCGGGCGGCTGCACGAAGCCCAACGCCGACATCAGGCGACCACGCGCGTCCTCGGGCGCGTACACGGCGACCGAGTCCGAGTACCGGCTGGTGACGAGGCCGGTCGCGCCGGCGAACCGCGGGTTGGCGGCGGTCGCGGCGGCGAACTTCGCCTTCACGTCCTTCACGAGCGACTCGGCCTTGGTCGTCTGCCCCAGTGCCTTGCCGATGGTCAGCGTCTGCTGGTCCCACGGGACGCCGTAGTCGACGTAGCCGCTGGGCGGCGCGACCGTGGGCGCGAGCTGCCGGAGCTTGTCGAAGTCGCCCTGCGTGAGCCCGCTGTAGACGGCGAGGATCAGATCGGGCTGGAGCGCGGCGACCTTCTCGAACCCGATGGCGGAGGCGTCGCCGACGACCTGGGGCACCGGTCCCGTGCTGGCCCGCGCCGCCCACGGCCACAGCGCGCCGGGGTGGTTGCCGAACCACTCGGTCGTGCCCACCGGCGTCGTCCCGAGGGCGACGACCGAGTCCTGGTCGGTGAGGCCCACCGTCACGACGCGCGTGGGCGCGCGCTCGATCGTGGTGTCGCCGTACTTGTGGGCGATCGTCACCGGGAAGGCGCCGGCCTCGGCGGCGACCGTCGAGGCGCCCGGCGATCCGGCGACGGGCGTGGTGGTGCCGCACGCCGCCGAGAGGCCCACGACCGTGGCGACCACGAGCAGCAGGACGGGCAGGGTGCGGGCCCGGCGGGGCCGGCCGGAGGTGTCGGGCACGGGTGCGGCGCTCCTGGTCGGGGATGTTGCCGCGTGATGTTAGGCAGACCTAATAGCTCGGGACAAGGTGGCGCACCGCCGGTCCGATGCCGGCCCACGACGCCGCCCGGGGCCCGCCCCACGCGTAGGACCGCCGGCTCATTCGCCTGAGCCATCCGGCGCTTCGCGCTCCGGAAGCGGAAGGCACCGTCCGATTGCACTCCGAGCAGGTGGGCGGAACCCCTGCGGCGGACCTGGGCGACGAGACGGGCGGAGCAGTGGCACAGCGGCGGGATCGGTTCGGACGACGGCGATCGCGCGCGCTTGCCGTCGCCCTCGTGACGGTGGTCGGGTTCGTGGCGTCGGCGTGCGCGGGCGCGGCGGTCGTGGCCCCGCTCGATCCCTCGTTCCAGGCCTACGCCGTCACCGACAACCGGCCCGACGCCTACGCCGTGACCGGCGAGGGCGAGCAGGTGCACGTGCGCGCCGCGGCCGACAACACCGGGGGCAACACCCGCGTCGTGTTCTGGCCGAAGGACGAGGTGCCGACCACCGATCAGCAGGTGTGCGCCACGTGGCGCTCGTCCTCCTTCGACTTCCGCCAAGAGGGCCTCGCCCTGCGGCTGCACTTCGAGGAGGGCGACGGCCAGGCGATCCTCATCACGAAGAACGTGTGGCTCAACCGGTTCTCGACGTTCAACGTGTCGCGCTGGCGGGCCAGCGACGCCCCGCAGGCGATCACGCTGCTGCAGGCGTTCGACCTGTCGAACGCGCTCGGCCAGGGCGACGGGCTCGCCCCCCTGCCGTGGCGCATCTGCGCGCGCGTGGTCGACGCCACCGTGAGCTTCGTGGTGTGGCCCCTGGCCGAGGCCCGTCCGGCGTGGGGCGATCCCGCTCACGGTGGGTCCGTCGCCGTGCCCGAGGACCTCATGGCACCCGGCGTCGGGGCCTTCTACATCGGCCACGTGCAACCCGGTCAGGAGGTCGTCTACGACGGCCTCGCGGTGGGCGCCCCGGGGGCCGGCGACACCGACCCGACCTGAGACGCCCACCGAGCTCGCACCCGCTCGGGCCGCAGCCCGAGCGGATCAGACGTGGGTGAGGTGGGCGCCGTCGTCGATGGGCGTGAAGGGCTGGAGCCAGTCGGTGGCGGGCCAGCCATCGACGCCGGCGACCAGCGGGAAGAAGGTGGCGCCGTCCACGGCCTCGCGCACGATGTCGGCGTGGCCGCCGTGGCGGGACGTCTCCTCGATCAGGTGGAGCAGGACCCAGCGGACCGACCAGGCCTCGATGTCGGAGGGGTTCCACGGCGCCGGCGGCACCGGCACGGCCTGGCCGAGGTCGGCGATCGACGCGACGACGGCCTCGGTCTCGGCCGCGACCTCGTCGTAGAAGGCGAGCACGTCCTCGAGCGTCTCGTCGGGGCCGAGCACGAACCCCGACTCGTACCAGTCCTCGCCGACGCCGGGCCGCTCGCGCTGCAGGACGGTGTCGATCCAGCCCTGCTCGGTCCGCGCCACGTGCTTGATCAGGCCGCCGACGCTGAGGCTCGACGTCGTGGGCGTCTGGCGGGCCTGCTCGTCGGTGAGGCCGAAGGCCGTGACCCGCAGGGCGTAGCGCTGCTGCGCGAGGTAGGCGAGGAGGCCCTCGCGCTCGTCGGTGACCGGGGGGACCTGGGCGGGCATGGCGTGCTCCTCGGGGGTAGCGGTCGAGCGGACACGAGCATCATGCGCCGCTGAACTGGACAAGGAGTGACCGGTTTGGGCCATCGGCACCCCGTGTGGTCCGCACGCCGCCCGCACGACGTCCGCTCGCGGTGCGCGATCAACCGTCGAGGCCGCGGATCAGCTCGTCGAGCTTGCGCACCGTGTTCCAGTTGCGGGCGGTGACCGCCGCCGGCGGCTTCGGCTTGAGGAGCTTGCTCGGCAGCTTGGCCCGACCCATCCCGTTGGGCAGCGCCAGGTAGATCTCGTGGGCGGCGACCGTGAACTCCTCGGGCGCGAAGGCCTCGGCGTCGATGTCGCGCACGACGGTCGACGCGGCGCCGTCGACGAAGAAGACGTGGAGCTTGGATCCTTCGAGGTCGGGGTACGGATTGCCGTCGATCACGGCCGCCAGCTCCTTGCCCGTGCGCAGGAGGACCCGCACGTCGTGGCCGGTGCCCTCGGCGATCGCGCCCTCGAGCGCGCCGACGAGCCCCGTGCGGGCCCGCCCCGATCGGAACACCACGTTGCCGCTCTGGATGTACGTCGCCACGGCCTCGCACCCGACGGCCTCGAAGCAGCTGCGCAACGCCGGCATGGCGATCTTCTTCGAGCCCCCCACGTTGATCCCGGGGAGCAGGGCGGCGTAGGCGACGGGGCGTCGGGAGGCCATCGGCGGCACGGTACCCCGGACCTCAAGCGCGACCGGTGATCGTCCGATGGGGCACTGGAGCTGGTCCCCCAACCAGCCGAACGCAACGACGGGGTGTGTGGAGGTCGACGTGGCGCTGAGCGACAAGGAACGGGCCAAGCGTGCCCGGCAGGCGGCGGCGAAGCTCTCGCCGCCGGCGAACGCCGTGACGATGGTGCAGGGCTCGGGGCACTTCCGGATGACGACCGCGGCGTGGGTGGTGATCGGGCTGTTCCTCGCCGCGTTCGTCTACGCGCTCTCGCGCGGGGTGGTCATCCTCCCCGGTCTGCTGCTGATCTTCGGGCTGTGGAGCACGATCCGCCCCGGCCGCGATCTCGTCGTGACCGACCGGGGCCTGGCCGTGTTCCACCGCTCCTCGTTCAACGGCCGACCGTCGACGCTCGTCGTCCTGTTGCCGCTCGCGCCGATCTACGCAGCGTCGGCCAGCGGCACCGCGGAGCTCGAGCTGGGGCCCGAGCGGGTCACGCTCAAGCGGGCGGAGTTCGACCGGCTCGCGGTCGCCATGACCTCGATGCACGCCGCGCCCGTGACCGCCATGACGCCGCCTCCGGCGCCGGCGACGTCGACGCCGATGCCCCCGCCTGCCGGCGACCGGGATGCCGTCCGTGAGGATGCCACGGCCTGGCGGTGGGCGACACCGGCGGACGAGCGCGGTGC
>Ga0075364_10001498_pt1 | contig 12712 bp, 17 predicted proteins | sample EndMetdeltDD1764_FD_71517 | JGI IMG/M metagenome (GOLD analysis project Ga0075364, IMG submission 71517) | Populus endosphere microbial communities from Tennessee, USA - Endosphere MetaG P. deltoides DD176-4 | ecosystem: Host-associated > Plants > Roots > Endosphere | place: USA: Tennessee... | reverse complement strand
ATCACCGACGGCACCGCGTCGGGCATCGACACCAACAACCGGTGGCCCGATCATCTCGCGCGCCGCCTCGCCGCCGCGGGGACGCGCGCCGCGGTGCTCAACGCCGGCATCGGCGGCAATCGCGTGCTGGCCGACGGGAACGGACCGTCGGCGGTGTCGAGGTTCGAGCGCGACGTCCTGGATCAGCCGGGCGCGCGGTACGTCGTGGTCCTCGAGGGCATCAACGACATCGGACAGGCGCGCGCCCAGCCGCAGCCGGGCGCGGCCGAGCTCATCGCGGCACACAAGACGATGATCGAGCGCGCGCACGCGCGCGGAAAGCGAATCTACGGGGCGACGCTGACGCCGTTCCAGGGCGCCAACTACTGGACGCGCGAAGGCGAGGCCAAGCGCCAGGCGCTGAACGCGTGGATCCGGACGAGCAAGGCCTACGACGCCGTCCTCGACTTCGACGCCGCGGTCCGCGATCCGGACGAGCCGTCGAAGTTGCTGGCGACGTTCGATCCGGGCGATCATCTGCACCTGAACGCGGCCGGATACAAGGCCATCGCCGACACGATCGATCCCGCGTTGTTTCGCGCCGACCGGACTCCAGACCGATGACCATTGCACGCACGACGCTCGCTCTCGCGCTCGCATCCGCGCTGCTCGCCGCGGCGCCGACCGCGCAGCCGGTGTTCCGCGGCGACGAAATCTTTCCGGCGGAGGAGTTCGCCGCCCGCCGCGCGAAGCTGATCGATCGCATCGGCGACGGCGTGGCCATCGTCCTCGGGACGCCGGGGCCGCCCGGTGAGATGCCGTTCCGGCAGAACAGCCAGTTCTTCTATCTCACCGGTGTCGCCGAGGCGCGCGCGATCGTCGTCGTTGACGGCCGCACGAAGAAGACGGTCCTCTTCCTGCAGCCGAGGAACGAGCGCCGCGACACGAGTCAGTACGGGCCGGCGCTCGGACCGGACGCGGAGACGGCGAAGCTGGCGGGCGTCGAGGAGGCGAGGTCCGCGGTGGATGTCACCGCCGAGATCGTGGCCCTGGCGGCGGCGCGCCGGACGATCTACACGCCGTTTGCCGCAGAAGTGCTGGGCAGCCAGTCGCAGGGGGATCCGACGCGATTCTGGGCGGCCAACAAGCGCGATCCGTGGGACGGGCGGGATTCGCGCGAGGCGGCCTTCATCGAGAAGCTAAGAATCGCGGCGCCACAGTCGGAGATCCGGGATCTCGATCCGGTCCTGAACGCGCTGCGCGCCGTGAAGAGTCCGCGCGAGATCGCCGTCATCCGCGACGCGACGCGCATCGCGGGCGACGGCATCATGGCGGCGATGCGCGACGCCAGGCCCGGCATGCACGAGTACCAGCTGCAGGCGAGCGCCGAGTTCGTCTTCAAGAAGGCCGGGGCGATCGGCCCGTCGTACTTCGCCTTGATTGCAACGGGGCAGAACACCTACTACACGCACTACAACCGCAACACCGCCGTGCTGAAGGACGGCGATCTCGTGCAGTTCGACTACGCGCCCGACTACAAGTACTACCAGTCGGACGTGACGCGTGTCTTTCCGGCCAACGGCACGTTCACGCCGCGCCAGCGCGAGTACTACGAGATCTACCTCCGCCTGTATCAGGCGCTGCTGACGTCGATCGAGGTACACAAGCGTCCGATCGACGTGATCGCCGCCGCGGTCACGAAGATGGACGCGATCATGGCGTCGTACCGGTTCACCGACGAGCGCATCAAGGGCGCGGCCGTGAAGTTCGTCGACGGTTTCCGCACGCGCCGCCAGGCCGGCGGCCTCGGCCACAACGTCGGCCTCGAAGTGCACGATCCCGGCGGGCTGCAGGCCGAGACGCTCGAACCAGGCCGCGTGTTCACGATCGAGCCGATGATGCGCATCGAAGAGGAGCATGTCGGCATCCGCCTCGAGGACATGATCCTGATCACCGGGACAGGCTACGAGAACCTCTCGGCGTTCGTGCCGATCGAGATCAAGGACATCGAGGAGCTGATGGCGCGGCGCGGCCGTTGACGCAGGACCGGGGACCGATGGGCGATGCGCGTCAGATGCGGCTCGCGTAGGCCGGGTCTTCAGACCCGGCAGCCCATGACGACGGCGGGGACAAACGGCGAGGAGCCGGCATGGTGAAGATCGAGGGGCTGACAGCCGACGAATTCGGCGAGTGCTACCACAAGGTGACGGAGGTCGAACAGGCATGAACGACGCAGTGGCTCGTCTCCGACCGGGTCTCCTGGGAGTCCTGATCGTCCTCGCAGGGGCGGGCAACGCCAGCGCGCAGCAGCCCGTCTCCTCGCTCGATCAGCTCGACGCGCTGCGGAACACCAACTCGAGGGTCATCGTCAGCGATGCGGCCGGACGGGAATTCCGCGGCACGGTGGCGGGGGCGACCTCAGCGGCGCTCTCCCTCCTGATGGGGAAGAACACGCGGCAGTTCCCGGCGGCGGAGATCCGCTTGGTTCGCGTCCGCCGCGAAGACTCGCTGCTGAACGGCGCGCTGATCGGCGCGGCGGTCGGAGGCGGGGCGGCGCTGACGTACTTTCTCGACAACGAATGCCGCGACGATCCGGCGTGCTACGTAGCCGTCGGCGTCAACGCCGGCGTCGGGGCGCTGGCGGGTCTGGGCATCGACGCCCTGATCCACCGCAACGTCGTCGTCTACGCGCCGCCCGCGTCGGGCCCGCGGCACACCCTCGTGCTGGCGCCGCTCGCCGGGCGTGGGCGGACGGGCGTGCGTCTCACGATCGGGTTCTGATCGTCCGCAGCGGCTGCTTATCGCTTGCCTGCCGTCCACGTCGCGGTGGCGCCGCCGCAGCCGGGGACGGCCGCGAGCACGATGGCGCCGTTCGCGCTCGTGATCGACGGAAACAGGAACCGCACGTCGGCGGCGACGGGACCCGCGGGCCCGCCCGGCGGGTGCGTGACGATGGCGGTCGCCGTGCCGGACGTGTTGAGCAGCGGGGCGTTCGCGGGAATTCTCAGCGTGTCCGAGCAGGAGGCGAACGCGTACTCGAGGGTCACCCCGGTGATGCGCAAGTCCTGAGAGACCGTGAACGCGATCGGGCGTCCCTGCGACGTCGTCCCGGCCCACTCGCCGCTGAAGTCGAGCGGCGTCGGCCGGGGCGGCGCGCACGCACACCAGATCAGGATCGCAAGGCCCGCGGCGAGCTGCCATTGCACGCGGGTCAACGGCCGGCGTCTCATCGCCGTGTAAGGCGTTGTGCGGCGGCAAAGCGGCTCGCCGCAGGGCTCGTTGTATGCTCGACGCGGTATGTCGGCTCCTGAGGTGTGGCTGCGCGGTCCGGTGGAGAACGTTCCGCCGCTGCTGCAGCCGGTGGCGCACAGCCTGCTGCAGTGCCGCGAAGAAGTCGAAGGGCTGCTCGACGGCCTGACGCCCGAGCGCATCTGGAGCGCGCCCGGCCGCGGCGCCTCGATCGGCTTCCACGTGCTCCACGCGATCGGCAGTCTGGACCGGCTCTTGACTTACGCGCGCGGCGCGATGCTGTCCGCGGCGCAGCTCCAGGTCCTCGCGCAGGAGCCGCGTCCGGATCCGGATCTCACGGCCGTCGATCTGGCCGCGGCCTTCGACGCGGCCGTCGAGCGATCCCTCGATCAGCTGCGCGGGACCGACACGGCGACGCTGACCGACGTCCGCCACGTCGGCAGGGCCCGGCTGCCTTCGACGGTGATCGGGCTGCTCTTTCACGCGGCCGAGCACACGCAGCGGCACGTCGGGCAGGCGGTGACGACGTCACGGTGCCTGGGAGTTGGTGGAGAAGCGGTCTGATGCTGGAGCGCAGCGCGCTGCTGACGAAGTCATGACGGAATCAAGCGACACCCTCGAATACCGGTTCCGCTGGAACGCCGGCGAGCACCGCCGTTTCTACCGGGCGCTCCAGCGTGCCGCGCGGCGCGGATCGAAGGCTCGCCTCGGCCTGCACGTCTGGCTTGGCCTCATCGCCGCGATCTCGTTCCTTGGCACCATCGGCGCGCTCCGCGCCGGCGAGCCGGCGATGCTGGTGGCGTTCGGCTTCGTGTTCGTCGCGGTGTTCTACGTGTTCGATCTCTGGTGGCTGGGGCACGCCACGACGAACGCCTACGCGCGGGACCACGCCGCCTGCATTCCCAACGATCAGATCCGTCTGCTGACGCCCGAGGGGATCTCGGTGCACTGTACGATCAGCCAGACGTCGATCTCCTGGGCGGGTGTCACACGGGTCGAGGAGACGCCTGAGTTCTTCCTCTTCATGACGGCCCCGGCGTGCGCGATCCATCTGCCGAAGCGCGCCGTCGGCGACGTCGCGCGGCTGCGGACGTGGCTGCGCGAGCTGACCGGCCGGGAGGCGTCCATCCGGCTGCATCTGCACGATCGGCCGTGACCGCGCCGACGACCGACGAGGTTCGCGCCGACTTCGACGAGCTCGCCGATCTCGTCGAGTCCGGCGCGAGCGGTGTCGATCATTTCGACCGGTATCTGCTGTCGCTGATACCGCCGCAGGCGCGCGACGTGCTCGACGTCGGCTGCGGACTCGGCCGTCTCACGTGCGCGGCGGCCGGCGCCGCGCACGACGTCACCGGCGTCGATCTGTCGCCCCGCATGATCCAGCGGGCACGGCTGGAAAGATCGCGCACGAACGTGACCTATCTGGAGGGGGATTTCCTGCAGATCGATTTCGGTCCGCGCCGCTTCGACTGCATCGTGTCGGCGGCGGCCGCGCACCACATGCCGGGCGACGTGGCGCTCCGGCGGATGGTGCAGTGGCTGGCGCCGGGCGGACGGCTCGTCCTGCACGATCTCCGGCGCGACGCGAACGCCGGCGATCTGTTCCGCTCCCACAGCGCGCTCGCGTACGCCGTGCTGGCGCGCCTCTGTCGCACGGGGCGGCTCCTGCCGCCGAAGCGTGTCCGACAGGCGTGGGATCGCCACGGCGCCCGCGAACGCTACCTGTCACTCGCGGAGGCGCGGCAGCTCGCGGCCCGCGAAACACCCGGGGCCGCCGTCCACTATCACTGGCTCTGGCGCTACACGCTCGTGTGGGACAAGCCGGCGGGCTGACCATGGGACTTCTCACGGACGACATGAAACGGATCGTCGACGAGCAGCGGCTCGGCTTCGTCGCCACCGTCTGCCCGGACGGCACGCCGAACCTGTCGCCGAAGGGGACGACGGCGGTGTGGGATGACGATCATCTGGTCTTCGCCAACATCCGATCGGAGGGTACGATCGCGAACCTGCGGGAGAACCCGAACGTCGAGGTGAACGTCGTCGATCCCTTCGTGCGCAGGGGATACCGGTTCAAGGGGATCGCGTCGATTGTCGCGTCCGGCGATCTGTACGACCGGCTGCTGGCGTTCTACCGGGCGCGCGGCTCGCGCAACGTCATTCGCGAGCTCGTGCTGATCCGCGTGCAGGCGGCGCAGCCGATCGACTCGCCCGCATACGATCTCGGGATGACCGAGGACGAGGTCCGCGCGAGGTGGGAGCGCCATTTCCAGGAGCTCGGGGCGCGGCGGCAGCGCCGGGGATGAGCGGCGGTCCGGATGCAGTGGCGATCCGCCGGCCGCTTCTTCGATAATGTCGGCACGGAGGCGTGCGTCATGCCCGACATCCTTCAGGACTTTCCCATTCGCGCAGCGCCCGACCGGGTGTTCGACGCGATCAGCTCGCCGGCGGGCCTCGACGTGTGGTGGGCGAAGCGCACGGCCGGCCAGCCCACGGTTGGGAGCACGTACGAGCTCGACTTCGGTCCCGAGTACCAGTGGCGCGCGTCGATCACCAGGTGCGAACCGCCGCGCCGGTTCGAGCTGACGATGACCGAGGCCGACGCCGATTGGACCGGCAGTACCGTGGCGTTCGAGCTGACGCCGATCGAGCGCGGCACGTGGGTGCGGTTCTCGCACCGCGGATGGCCGGACGCCAACGAGCACTACCGCGTGTCCACCCACTGCTGGGCGATGTACCTGCGCCTGCTGCGCAAGAACCTGGAAGACGGGGAATTCGTCCCTTACGAGAAGCGGCTCGACGTGTGAGTGAAGGCCTGACATGAAGACATCGCAGCACCGGTTGGTCGTATTCGTCCTGGGCGCCGCCGTGTCCGTGCCGCTCGCGATCGCGGCCGGCGCGACGCTGTCGGGAGTCGCGGGCGGTCTGGCGCCGGTGACGACCGCTGCGCTCGTGAGCGCGTTGATTGCGGGCCTCCTGCTCGGGCTTGCGCACGTGATGCTCCGGCGCGACGGACTGTCGCTTGGCGCGCTCGGACTGCCGGCGGATCGCCGGCGTTGGCGTGAGCTGTCGGTCGGGTTGGCCGTGATGGCGGCGCTCACCGCTGGCATCGCGCTCTCGCAGAGCCTCGCCGTCGGCGCGCCGTGGGAGTTCCAGGGGCTGCCCGGCGTTCGCGCCGCGATCGTCGCGCTGCCCCTCGTGGCCGCGATGGTCTTCGCCGAGGAGCTCCTGTTCCGTGGCGTGGCCCTGCGCTATCTGCGCGACGCGTGGGGCGATCGCGCGGCGATCGGCGTCACCGCCGCCGCGTTCGGTGTCTATCACGTCGTCGGCACGCACAACTGGGCGATGGGCCTCGTCTTCCAGTTCCTCATGCCCTCCCTGGCGGGCGCGCTCTTCGCGTGGGCGGCCATCCGCAGCGGCGGATTGTCGCTGCCCATCGGGCTCCATCTCGGTGCCAACTGGGTACAGGCGGCCGTCGCGGGATTCGACGCCGGCGGCGCGAACGCGACGGTCTTCGCGATCTGGCGCATCCCGGTGTCGGCGGCCGACGTCCAGTTGCTCACGGCTCCGGACGTGATCGTCCGGCTGCCGCATCTGACGGCGCTGGCCCTGGCGGCCGTGATGACATGGATGCTGCTGCGGCGAGCCGCGGCGGAGCGCGCCGCGGCGCCGCGGCACTGAGCGCCAACGAAGAAAGGATCTCATTCTGCCTGCGCCGCCCGAGAAACTCCCTGCCGCTCCAGCCAGGCTGCCCGTCCACCTGCCCGTGCCGTTCGCGTACGTGCTGGTCTATCTCGCCGGCATCCCGCCGGGCTGGATCTGGCCGATTCACCTGCCTCTCTACGACGGCGTCGCCGCGATGTACGCCGGCGCGGTGGTGTTCTCGCTCGGCGCGGCGATCGCCGCGTGGGGGTGGATCACGTTTCAGCGGGCCGGCACGACGCGCGTGCCCGGCAAGATCTCGTCGCAGTTCGTGACGTGGGGCCCGTACCGGTTCACGCGGAATCCCATGTACCTCGGGATGGCGATCGCCTACATCGGGGAGGCGTTGATTCAGCGCCACGTCTGGCCGCTGCTGCTGTTCCCGCTCGTGATCGTCTTCGTGAACTGGATCGTGATTCCTGTCGAAGAAACGAACCTGACGCGCGTGTTCGGCGACACCTACCTCGAGTACCGCCGCCGCGTCCGGCGGTGGCTCTAGCGCATGAGCGCAGGGTTTTCCATCCGCCGGGCCGCCGAACCCGACATTCCCGAGCTCGCGCGTCATCGCGCTGCGATGTTCCGCGACATGGGGACGCTCGCGGATCGTCTCGAAGCGCCGTTGCGCGAGGCGGCAGCCGCCTATCTGCGCGACGCGATGCCGCGAGGCGAGTACCTGGCCTGGGTGGCTGACGCGTCCGGCGACGGCGTGATCGGCGGCGCCGGCGTGCAATTGCGGCCGGTCATGCCGCGTCCGCCCGACCGCGGCGACGCGCTGGAACTCGGGCCCGAAGCGATCGTCCTCAACGTCTACGTCGATCCGGCGTGGCGGCGCCGCGGCGTCGCCGAATCACTCATGCGCGCGCTGCTCGACCATCTGCGCGCCAACGGCATCCGCCGCATCGTCCTGCACGCCTCCGCGGACGGCCGCCGCCTGTACGAGCGGCTCGGATTCACGGCGACCAACGAAATGCGATTGACTGGGGCGTGGCCGGGGCCGGATCAGTGATGGCCGATCAACGCAAAGAAACGATCGCGGTAGGTGTCTGAGATGGGAACCGTGAGGCCGCTGATGGCGATGCGGCCGCGCTCGATCGCGTCGATCCGGCCGACGGCGACCATGTACGACTTGTGCACGCGGCAGACGACGTCGGGGGGCAGCTGGCGCTCGAACTCGGCGAAGGTCTGCAGCGTCATGATGCGGCGATCCACCGTGTGAATCCGCCGGTAGTCGCGCTGGCCCTCGATGACGAGGATGTCCTCGAGCCGGACCTTTTCGAGACGCTGCTCGGTCTTGACGAAGATGACGTCGCGCAGCGCCGGCAGCGGCGCCGCGATCGCGGGCGGCTCCTCCTGGGGCGCGGGCCCGTCCACGGCGGGCGCGCCGCCGTACCATCCGATGAAGCCGCGAATCACCAGCGCCCCGGCGATGTGGAGCGCGGCGATCGCGGCGAGCGACAGCGTCAGCACCGCCAGCTCGCCCGAACGCGAGAAGACCGGTTGGCGGATGCCGAAGAGCAGGAGCGCGAGCGCGAGGCCGAAGGCCGCCGCGGCGGCGGCGATGCCGAGCCCGCCGGCACACAGGCCCGCGAACCGGCGGCGCGCCAGGTACCGTGAGAAGAGCGGTCCGTAGGAGGCGTAGAACGCGGCGGCGTTCGGCGCCACGGCGATGAGCACGATCGGCCACGCCACGAGGAGGCCCGACAGCGTCCGCGCGCCGCGGGACGCGTCGATCATCGCGAGGAACAGCGAGATGGCGAAGACGTAGAGGCCCCAGTAGCCCGAGTGGATCGCCGCGAGAACGTCGCGCCTCACTTATCCCTTGTCCCTCCGCCTGGCGTACATCACGTAGCCAGCTACGGTGAATACGAAAAAGAAGGTGCCGGCGATCGCCGGCAGGCTCGCGGGGAGCGGCCTGACCCGATGATACTCCACGATCAGGTAGTCGAGCCCCGCGTGCGAGTAGGGAATCAGGAAGTTGTAGTACCAGCTGACGGTGCCGACCGACAGGATCCACAGCGCCATCCCGATGGCAAGCGGCGCGATGAACGTCCTGAAGCGCAGCGCGAGCAGATACTGCAGGGCGACGATCGGCAGCGTGTCCGCCAGGAAGATGGCATCGCGGGTCAGCGCGTGCGCCAGCGGGAACGGCCGCGCCGGCGCCGGCACGCCCGGGATGACGATCGCGGGCAGCACACCGGCGAGGTAGATCGCCACGTTGAACAACGCGACGAGCTCGGCGACGAGGATGACGATCACGGCCAGCTTGGCGAGGAAGGTGGCCGCCAGCGGCACCGGCGCCGCGTGCACCTGCTTCCATCCGTTGTTCCGATCTTCGATCTGCGTGATCAGGCTGACGATGAGCATGGAGGCGAGGGGGAGGATCATCAGCGCCATCGCTTCCCACGCCTGCACCCACAGCCGCGGCCAGAACTCCGGATCCTGGTAGATCGCGGGGAGCGCGCCGATGCGGCGGAAGCGCGAGAGAAAGATGATCGACGGCACGAACGCCGCCGCGCCCACCACCAGCCATGTCGTCAGGCTGCGGCGGCGCTTCAGCCATTCGCTCGAGACGACCCGGAAGAACAAGGGAATCATTCGGCGCCTCCAACCAGGTCGAGGAAGATCTGCTCGAGATCCCTCCGCGCGGTGGCGATCTCGTAGAGGATCAGCCCTGCGGCGGAGAGCGTGGACGTGAGCCGGCCGGCATCGTCACGCGAGAGCGCGGGCAGCTTCAGCGTGCCGGTGTCGAGGCGAACGTCGAACCCGGCCCCTGCCGCGAGCTCGGCCGCGCGGCGGTTGTCACTCGTGTCGATCGTGGTGACCGATGCGAACGCCTGCCGCGCGCGGAGCGCGTCGAGCGTGCCCTCGAACCGCATGGTGCCGCGGTGGATGACGCCCACGTGTGTCACCAGCCGCTCGATCTCCGACAGGATGTGGCTCGAGACCAGGATGGTGACGCCCCGTTCGCGGTTGAGCTCGCCGAGCAGCCGCCGCATCTCGAGGATGCCGTGCGGGTCGAGGCCGTTGGTCGGTTCGTCGAGGACGAGAAGCGACGGCTCGTGCAGCAGCGCGACGGCGATCGCCAGCCGCTGCTTCATGCCGAGCGAGAACTGGTCGGCGCGCTTCGACCCCGTTCCCGCGAGATCGACGATCGCGAGCACCTCGGCGATCCGGCGCCGCTCGCACTGGAACATCCGTCGCCAGATCTCCAGGTTCTCGACGGCGGTCAGATGTCCGTAGACGGACGGCGTCTCGATCGACGAGCCGACCCGCCGCAGGATGTCGAGGCGATGGCGGTCGAGCGTCCGTCCGAACAGCTCGATCGTGCCGTGCTGGCGGCGCAGCAGACCAAGCACGAGCCGCAGCGTCGTCGTCTTTCCCGCCCCGTTCGGTCCGAGGAACCCGTAGATGGCGCCGTGCGGTACGGCCAGGTCGACGCCGCGCAGAGCCGGGCCGGCAGGAAAGCGGTGGGTCAGCCCCTGGATCTCGACTGCGTGTGCCGTCATGCGACACGTTTACGATGCCGGGGGGCTCCCGGACCGGTCCAATCGGCAAACCGGCGCGCCCGTTCTGCAAACCGGCCATCCCGCCGGCCGAAAACAGGGTCCCCGCGATACGATGACGGTCGCAGGAACGGCTCGACGCCGTCACGTGAGCGCGCACATGGCCATCGATCTCTACAACAACGTCTACGCCGACTTCGGCAGCCGCGCCGAGGCCGCCGTCCGGCTGGCGGCATTCGGGGAAGACATCGGGCAGAGCAGCTGGATGACCGCCGCCGAATGGCTGCGCTCGGCCGACCTGGCGGGCGTGAATGGCGGGAGCCACGTCCTCGAAGTGGGAAGCGGGTCCGGCGGGCCGGCCGTGTATCTCGCGTCGCAGCGCGGCTGCCGCGTGACCGGCGTGGACGTGAACGAACACGGGGTCCGCAACGGCGCGCAGCTCGCGGCGGAACGGAGCGTCGCCGAGCGCGTCGCGTTCCAGGCGGTCGACGCCAGCCGGCCGCTGCCGTTTCCGGCGGGGACCTTCGACGCGGTGTTGTCGAACGACGCCATGTGCCACATCGACAACCGTCTCGACGTGCTGCTCGACTGGCGGCGCGTGCTGCGGCCCGGCGGCCGCATGCTGTTCACCGACGCCATGGTGGTCACCGGCGTCGTCTCGCAGGAGGAACTGGCCACGCGCAGCTCGATCGGGCGCTATTTCTTCGTGCCGCCCGGCGAGAACGAACGGCTGATCGGGCGGGCCGGCTTCACGCTCCTGTCGACGGAAGATCGGACGGCGGCGGCGGAGACGATTGCGCGGCAATGGCACGACGCGCGCGAGCAGCACCGCGACGCGCTGCTGATTCGCGAAGGCGACGCCAACTTCGCCGGCCTGCAGCGATTTCTCGCGTGCGTGCACCGGCTCTCGGCCGATCGCCGGCTGTCCCGCTACCTGTATCTCGCGGAGAAGCCAGCGATCTGAAGTCGTGGTATCATCGACGTTCCCCCGCGACAATCCGGCGCACTCGACTTACAGGCCACACAAGGGGTGTGACATGAGACGTCTGCTGTTCGCCGCAACGCTGGCATTGGCCCTGGTTCTGCCTGTGAGTGCCCAGGAACCAAAGGGCGTGTCAGTGACTCCAGAGGAATTCGAAGCCAAGCTCGGGTATCAGACCGGCACCGTCACGATCGGCGGCGGTATCGCCACGATCGCGGTGCCGCCCTCGTTCCGGTACATCGGGCCCGAAGGCAGCCGCCGGCTCCTGACGCAGGCATGGGGCAATCCGCCGGAGTCGGCCGACGGCGTCCTCGGCATGCTGATCCCCGCCGAGGCGAGTCCGCTGAGCAAGCAGGGCTGGGGCATCGCGATCACCTACGACGAGGACGGCTACGTCGACGACAGCGACGCCGCGTCGATCAACTACACCAAGCTGCTGAAGCAGATGCAGGACGCGACCGTGGAAGCCAACGCGGAGCGCACCAAGCGCGGCTTTCCGGCGGTCACCGTCGTCGGCTGGGCCGAGCCGCCGACCTACGATCGCGCGTCGCACAAGATGTACTGGGCCAGGGACCTCATGTTCGGATCGAACGGCGAGCACACGCTCAACTACAGCATCCGGATTCTCGGGCGCCGCGGCGTGCTGGTGCTCAATGCGATCGCCAGCATGCCGCAGCTGCCGAGCGTGCGCAGCGAGACCGAGAACGTGCTGGCCGCCGTCAACTTCTCCGAAGGCCATCGCTATACCGACTATCTGCCGGGCAAGGACAAGGCGGCGACGTACGGCATCGCCGGTCTCGTGATCGGCGCGACCGCGGTGAAAGCCGGATTCTTCAAGGCGATCTGGATCGCCGTCCTGGCGTTCAAGAAGGTGATCGTGGCCGGCGTCATCGCGCTCGTCGGCGCGCTCCGGGCGCTCTTCGCGAAGAAGACGAGCGACACGCCCGAGCAGGCGCAGGGGAGCTGACGTCCTTGCGCGTGACGGCATGACCTTCACGAAGCGCCTTCGCGAGGGGATCCGCCGCGGGCGAATCAAGGTCACCGTCCGCGTCTGGATCAGCCCGCGCGTCAAGGTCGGCGGACGTTATCCGATGGACGACGGCCACGTGGTCGTCGACTCCATTCAGCAGATCGAGATGACCGACATCACCAGCGATCTTGCGGGGGAGTCCGGGTTCGCCAGCGTCGAGGAGCTCCTGACGATCGCGAAACATGGCCGCGGCGAGAACGTCTACCTGGTCCGGTTTCACTACCTCCCGCCGGGAGGCTGGGACGTTCCGCGCTGAGGAGCCCCGCC
>Ga0075364_10001497_pt1 | contig 12714 bp, 12 predicted proteins | sample EndMetdeltDD1764_FD_71517 | JGI IMG/M metagenome (GOLD analysis project Ga0075364, IMG submission 71517) | Populus endosphere microbial communities from Tennessee, USA - Endosphere MetaG P. deltoides DD176-4 | ecosystem: Host-associated > Plants > Roots > Endosphere | place: USA: Tennessee... | reverse complement strand
GCGCTCGCGGCGGGCATCGGTGCACAGATACAGGCTCGCCTTGGCGAGCCGGGGACGGGGCTCGTGCACAACGCGACGTTAGCGCGCTAGCGTGGACCCCTAAGAGCACGGGAGTCCCAGCGACCGGGGACTGAGAGTGGGCGCGCCTGCCCTTACCGTCGAACCTGATCCGGGTCATGCCGGCGAAGGGAGCAGAGAATGCAATCTCTGGCCGTGATCGGCGGCGGCGTCATCGGGCTGTCGGTGGCGCGCCGGGCGGCGCGGGCCGGATGGTCGGTGCGGGTGCACCGCACCGGCGAACACGGCGCGTCCTGGGTCGCGGGCGGCATGCTGGCCCCGCACAGCGAAGGCTGGCCGGGCGAGGAACGGTTGTTGCGGCTGGGCCTGGAGTCCCTGAGATTGTGGCGCGAGGGCGGCTTTCTGGATGGGCTGCCGCCGCAGGTGATCACCGCGCGCGAGTCGCTGGTGGTGGCCGTCGACGCGGCCGACGTGGCCGACCTGCGTACCGTCGCGGACTGGTTGTCCGCGCAGGGGCACCCGGTGATCTGGGAGTCGGCGGCCCGCGATGTGGAACCACTGCTGGCGCAAGGCATCCGGCACGGCTTCCGGGCGCCCACCGAATTGGCCGTGGACAACCGCGCCGTGCTCGACGCGCTGTCACTGGACTGCGAGCGGCTGGGGGTGCGCTGGGCGGCGCCGGTGACCGACCTGTCCGGTGTCGAGGGCGACGCGGTGGTGATCGCCAACGGCATCGACGCGCCCGCGCTCTGGCCGGGCCTGCCGGTGCGGCCGGTGAAGGGCGAGGTGTTGCGGCTGCGCTGGCGTAAGGGTTGTATGCCGTTGCTGCAGAGGGTGATTCGTGCGCGTGTGCATGGGCGGCAGGTCTACCTGGTGCCGCGTGCCGACGGGGTGGTGGTCGGCGCGACCCAGTACGAGCACGGCCGCGACGTTGCCCCGGTCGTGTCGGGGGTGCGCGATCTGCTTGACGACGCGTGCGCGGTGCTGCCGGCGCTGGGTGAATACGAGTTGGCCGAGTGCGCCGCCGGGCTGCGCCCGATGACACCCGATAACCTGCCACTCGTGCATCGTTTGGACGCGCGCACGCTGGTGGCCGCCGGTCACGGCCGATCGGGATTTCTATTGGCGCCGTGGACCGCCGAACAGATTGTGTCCGAACTCCTCCCGGTTGGAGCCCATTCATGAAAGTCGTTGTCAACGAGCGACAGGTCGAGGTCGACGAGCAGACCACCGTCGCCGCGCTGCTGGAATCGCTGGGTTTCCCGGACCGGGGGATTGCCGTGGCCTTGGATTTCTCGGTGGTGCCGCGATCCGAATGGACCACAAGACTTTCCGACGGTGCGCGACTCGAGGTGGTGACGGCGGTGCAAGGTGGTTGAGTCCAAGCTCACGATCGGCGATCGCAGTTTCGCCTCGCGGCTCATCATGGGCACGGGGGGCGCGACCAACCTGGCGGTGCTCGAGGAGGCGCTGATCGCGTCGGGCACGGAGCTGACCACCGTCGCGATGCGCCGCGTCGACGCCGAGGGCGGCACCGGACTGCTCGACCTGCTCAATCGCCTGGGCATCACCCCGCTGCCCAACACCGCGGGCTGTCGCGGCGCCGCGGAGGCGGTGCTGACCGCGCAACTGGCGCGCGAGGCGTTGAACACCAACTGGGTCAAGCTTGAGGTGATCGCCGACGAACGCACGCTGCTGCCCGACGCGGTCGAGTTGGTACGGGCGGCAGAGCAATTGGTGGACGACGGGTTCGTGGTGCTGCCCTATACCAACGACGACCCGGCGCTGGCGCGCCGGCTGGAGGACACCGGCTGCGCGGCGGTGATGCCGCTCGGCTCGCCGATCGGTACCGGGCTCGGCATTACCAACCCCCACAACATCGAGATGATCGTCGCCCGCGCCGGCGTTCCGGTGGTGCTCGACGCCGGCATCGGCACGGCGAGCGACGCCGCGCTGGCGATGGAGTTGGGTTGCGACGCCGTGCTGTTGGCCACCGCGGTGACCCGGGCGGCCGACCCGCCGACGATGGCCGCCGCGATGGCCGCCGCCGTCACCGCCGGCTACCTGGCGCGCCGGGCCGGGCGGATCCCGAAACGCTTCTGGGCGCAGGCTTCCAGTCCCGATCGATGAATCGGTATGTCGCACTAGGGAGTTCGATGGCAGCGGGGCCGGGCATCCGGCCCCGTGCGGCGGGGGCGCCCTGGCGGGCGGGCCGATCCGCGCGCAACTACCCGCATCTGGTCGCCGAGCAAACGAAGCTCGACCTGCTTGACGTCACGTTTTCCGGCGCCACCACCGCGCACGTCCTCGCCGATCACCAGCACGGCGCCCCGCCCCAAATCGCCGCGCTGGACGGCTCGGAAAGCTTGGTCACGGTCACCATTGGCGGCAACGACGTGGGCTACATTCCGCTGCTGATGGCCGCGTCGCTGCCGCGCGCCGCGCGCCGGCTGCCGGTGCTGGGCGCGCAACTGCGTGAACTGCTCGACCGCGACGCCCGTGATCTGGTCCTGGCCAGGGTGTTCGATTCGTTGTGCGCGGTGGGCAACGCGCTGCGCGAGCGCGCCCCGCGCGCCCGGATTTACTTCGTCGACTACCTGACGGTGCTGCCGCCCGCAGGCCAACCGGCGCCACCACTTTCGGAATCCGAGGCGGACCTTGGCCGGCACGTGGCCGCCACCCTCGAAAAACTCACGGCCGAAGCCGCGGCGGCGACGGGCTGCGAGGTGGTGCAGGCCGCCGCGGCCAGTCGGGACCACCATGCGTGGTCGACTGAGCCTTGGATAATGAAGCCCACCAGATCCGGTGTGCCGCTACCGTGTCGGCCCGCACCGCTGCATCCCAACGCCGCCGGAATGCGTGCGGTGGCGGCGTTGGTCGCAGCTGCGCTGTGAAGGTCAGCCGTTGGTCCGCCACCACTGGTAGAGCGATGCGATGTCGGCATTCGAACCCCGGACAAAGGACACAATGTTTTTGGCGTCGGTGGTCCAGGTGACCTCGGCCTCGCCCTGATAGGTCCCGCACGCCACCTGGCCGGCGGAGTCGGTGGAGCTGCCCTGGTGCCATACGGTGGGCGACTTGGCGTCCCCACAGTTGCCGAGGGTGTCGGGGGCAATGAGTTTGGTGAATGCGCTGGCCGTGTCAGCGCTGCTGGGCAACAGGAAGTACTTGGCCGCAGCCGGACCGTTCGGGTCGGAGTTTTGTCCGCACTGGAGCACCGCTACCGCATTCGGGAGCAAATCCTTCACCTCCGAAGCCGCCTGGGGTGAGCAATTGCTCGTGGTGTACCCCTTCGACAGCGCACCCGCCAGTGTGTCGGTGGGGTCCGCGGTCGCGGTGGCGGTGCCCAGGCAGGCAAAGCTACCCATCAGCCCTGCGGCCGTCGCGGCCCGCAGCGTTTTAGTGAGGTGGTCAGACATCCTTGACTCCTTTGGTTATTGGACCGATAGCGCGGCGCGCAATCGTAAAGCTCTTACCGCGGCGATGTGAGTTCATCAGTGCACCAACGATATTGGCGCCCCTGTCGCTGTTCATGAGATGTCACAAGTGATTTCGACTGCAAGGTCAGCCGTTGGTCCGCCACCACTGGTACAGCGACGCGGTGTCGCCGTTCGATGCGCGGATAAGGCTCATCACGTTCTTGGCGTCGGTGGTCCAGATGACTTCGGCCTGGCCCTGATACGTCCCGCACGCGACCTGCCCGGCCGAATCGGTGGAGCTGCCCTGGTGCCATGTCGTGGGCGACTTGGCGTCTCCGCAATTGGTCAGCGTGTCAGAGCCGAGGCTGTTGGTGAAAGAGCTGGCCAGATCGCTGGAATTGCCGAACAGCAGGTACTTGGCGAAGACGGGTCCGTTGGGGTCGCTGTTTTGTCCGCACTGCAGGACCGCGGTCACACCGCTGGGAGGTGTCTGGGAGCTGCAATTGCTGGAGGTGTAACCCTTCGACAGCGAGCCGGTCAGTGTGTCGGTGGGGTCTGCGGTCGCGGTGGCGGTACCCACACAGGCGAAGCTGCCCAGGAGCGCTGCAGCCGTCGCGGCCCGCAGCGCGTTGGTGGGGTGAGACATCCTTGACTCCTTCGATTGTCGGACCTTCTATGCAGCTGCGCTGACATCCGGAAGTCTATTTTGTGTTGCTCACCGGAAACAGGGCTTTCTACCAATAGGAATCGTAGAGCTATGTCCTGACTATGCAACACATTCCGCTGGAAATTGTCTGTCTGGGCATCAATCTTTGCATGTCCTGGGCAACATCGGCATTCCAAATCTGAACAAAGCCACGCTGTTTCGAGTGGCGACGGGATTTCCTTGTCGGGCAGTGGGATGCGGGCTGAGTTCAAGGCCTTATGATTGTCGCCCGGCGATTTCATGACGTCTGGCGGCAAACGAGAGAAATTTCGACCGCCGCCGGCGTCGGCGGGTGAGCTGTGGCGTCGCGCCCGAGTCCGGTTTTTCGGATTAGGTGATGCCCCCGCGGCGCCTCTCCGGTATGGTAAGCACCGCTTCACGCCAGCTAACTTCTCTTGACTGGAGAATTCATGACACAGCCACCCCCTCCCGGTTACCCGCCGCAGCAGCCGCCCGCCGGGCAAGCGCCGAACAACTACTTGGTGATGTCCATCATCGGGTTGATCTTCTGCCTGATCCCCGGGATTGTCGCGATCGTCAAGTCCAGCCAGGTCAACGGGTTGTGGGCGCAGGGTCAGTACGCCGAAGCGCAAGCGTCCGCGGACAGTGCCAAGAAGTGGGCGACGTGGTCGATCATCCTTGGTGTTGTCGCCGGCGTCATCTACATCATCCTTGCTGTGATCGGCGGGATGGCTGCCCAGAACACCACCGCGGCGGCGCTTGCCGCGATGTTCTAAGCCACGGCTTGCACTCATGGTGACCCGCCAGGGGTCGGTGCCGCTGAGTTTGGGTGCGCCACTGTTGGTGGCCGCGTCGGCGACCCTGGTGTGCGCGGCCATCTGGGTGGGAGATCCGACTACACCGAACGGCCCGTTGCCGGTATGCCCGACCAAGGCATTGCTCGGCATCGACTGCCCGGGGTGCGGCAGTCTGCGAATGCTGTACAGCCTCATGCACGGCAATTTGTTGGCGGCCGCCAGGTTTAACGCGCTGGCATTGCTGGCGGTGGTGTTGCTGGTGTGGGCCTACCTGGCTTGGACCTACGGCCGCCTGGTGGGTCGGCGAATCGGGAGTTGGCAGCACCTTCGCTGGGCACCCACGGTGGCGATGACGCTGACGCTGGCCTGGTTTGTGGTGCGCAACATCCCGATTGCCCCATTCACCGCGCTGCACGTCTGACGAGTGTTCGCCGTGATGCGAAAGTCGCATCCGCACAGCAGGACACATGAGCCGCGGTCTAATCTGGGCGCGATGGTGAACAAATCAAGGGCGGTGCCCGCGGTCTTGGCCGTGGCCGCGGTCATTGCGCTGGTGACCGGTGGCTGCTTCCACTGGTCGAGCAAGTCGCAGCCGCCGGCCGGCAACCCCGGCGCGAACCCCGCTGCCGCCGAGTTCGCTACCGCGCTGCGCAACAAGGTCAGCACCGACGCGATGATGGCGCACCTGTCGAAGCTGCAGGACATCGCCAACGCCAACAACGGAACCCGAGCGGTGGGCACCTCCGGCTATGAAGCCAGCGTCGACTATGTGGTCAACACGTTGCGCAACAGTGGTTTTGATGTGCAAACGCCCGAGTTTTCGGCCCGCGTGTTCAAGGCCGAGAAGGGATCGGTGACGGTCGGCGGCCAAACCGTGGAGGCGCGCGCCGTCGAGTACAGCCTCGGCACCCCACCGGAGGGGGTGACCGGGCCGCTCGTGGCCGCACCCGTCGACGACAGCCCGGGCTGCACGCCGTCCGACTACGACAAGCTGCCCGCGCAGGGCGCGGTGGTCCTGGTGGAGCGCGGCAACTGCCCGTTCACCCAGAAGGAAGACGCCGCGGCCCAGCGCGGCGCGGTCGGCATGGTTGTCGTCGACAACGTCGACGAGCAGTCCATGGGCGGCACGCTCGGGGCGAACACCGACGTCAAGATGCCGGTCGTCAGCGTCACCAAATCCGTCGGCATGCAGCTGCGCGGACTTTCCGGACCCACCACCATCAAGCTCAACGCCAGCACCCAGAGTTTCAAGGCCCGCAACGTCATCGCGCAGACCAAGACGGGGTCGCCCACCGACGTGGTGATGGCCGGCGCACACCTGGACAGCGTCCCGGAGGGACCAGGCATCAACGACAACGGCTCCGGGGTCGCCGCGATTCTGGAAACCGCAGTGCGGCTGGGGAATTCGCCGCAAGTGCACAACGCGGTGCGGTTCGGGTTCTGGGGCGCGGAGGAACTCGGGCTGATCGGGTCGCGGAACTACGTCGAGTCATTGGACCTCGACGCGCTCAAAAACATTGCGCTGTACCTGAACTTCGACATGCTGGCGTCACCGAATCCTGGCTATTTCACCTATGACGGGGATCAATCGCTGCCGCTGGATGCCCGGGGCCAGCCGGTGGTGCCCGAGGGGTCCGCGGGCATCGAGCGAACGCTGGTCGCCGTCCTGAAGTTGGCCGGCAAGACCGCGATGGACACCTCGTTCGACGGGCGCTCCGACTACGACGGGTTCACCCTGGCGGGGATCCCGTCGGGCGGGCTGTTCTCGGGTGCGGAGGTGAAGATGACCGCGGAACAGGCCAAGCTGTGGGGCGGGACCGCCGACGAGCCGTTCGATCCCAACTACCACAAGGCAACTGACACCCTGGAGCACATCGACCGCACCTCGTTGGGCATCCAGGGCGGCGGCGTCGCCTACGCCGTTGGTCTGTACGCGCAGGACCTCAGCGGCCGAAACGGGGTTCCGGAAATGGGCGACCGCACCCGCCACGTACTCGCGAAGCCGTGATCCGGGTGGCGATCTGCCGGCTCGGCGTGACATTGCTGTTGACCGCGCTGGTCGCGAGCTGCTCGACGGCACGGCCGCAACGGGCGGGCGCGCCGCCCGATCTGGGTCATTCGCTGGCCGGCAAGGTGACCTCGGACGCCATGTTTACCCACCTGCGCGCGCTGCAGGGCATTGCCAACGCAAACAAGGGGAACCGGGCGGAGGGCACGCCGGGTTACGACGCCAGCGTCGACTATGTGGCAAAGGTGTTGCGCGACAAGGGCTTCGAGGTATCTACCCCACAGTTCGATCGGTTGTACGCCGGGTCGCAGGGCAAGCCGGCGCTGACGGTCGCCGGCCGCAGCTATCCGGTCGACCAGGCCTCGCTGCTGGTGCGGACGCCGCCCGGCGGCCTGACCGGTCCGGTGGTCCGGCCGACGCAGGCGTCCGGCTGCGCCGCCGGCGACTACCCTCCCGTCGTCGCCAAGGATGCGATCGCCGTCGTCGACGACAGTCGCTGTTCGGTGGTCGACAAGCACAACGCCGCGGTGGCCAAGGGCGCCGCGGCGCTGATCGTGATCAGCGAGCCCAACGGCCAGGGCGCCCCGCCCACGCTCTTCACGCCGGGCTATTACAACCACCTGACGCTGCCGGTCGCGGTTGTCGGGACCAACGCCGGCGCCATGCTAGGACGCGCCACCGCGCCCGTACGCCTGGTGCTGGACGCGGAGAACGTCAAGATTACGTCGCGAAACGTGCTGGCGCAGACCAAGACCGGCGCGCCACACGAGGTGGTGATGGTCGGCACGCACCTGGACAGCCCGCGAGACAGCCCGGGTATCAACAACGGCGGGTCGGGGGTGGCCGCGCTGCTGGAGACGGCGCTGCAGCTGGGACCGTTGGCGCCGGTGACCAACGCGGTGCGGTTCGTGTTCTGGGGCGCCGAGGAGAACGGGCTCAACGGCGCCATGGACTACGTCTTCGGTCTGGACAGCGATCAACTCAACGACATCGCGCTGTACCTGAACTTCGACATGCTGGGATCCCCGAACGCGGGCTTCTTCACCGACGACGGCGACCAGTCCGGGCCGCCCGGGCCCGGTGTGGCGTCCGCGGACGTGCCGGAGGGTTCGGCCGGCATCGAACGCACATTGGCCGGCTATCTGAACCTGGCCGGCAGGCGGCCCGCGGACATGCCGTTGAACACCAGGACCGACTATCACCCCTTCCTCGTCGCGGGCGTGCCGATCGGGGGCATGAACACCGGCGCCACGCAAACGAAAACCACTGTGCAGGCCCGGCTCTGGGGTGGCCAGGCGGGCGCCGCATTCGACCCCAACTACGGCGGAGCCCGCGATACCGTCGAGGCCGTCAACCGGGAAGCATTGGCGGTCATGGGTTCTGGTGTGGCGTTCGCGGTGGGCTACTACGCGCAGTCCATCGGGGGCGTCAACGGCGTCACGCCGCACGACAAACGTCATCGCACCCGGATGCCGTAGCCCGAAGATAGCGGAGTCGCAGAAGCCCCAACTCAACCGCCCCGGCGCACGGTGTCGACGGTATTTACGGAATCCAGACGGTCTGGGGCAGAATTTTTACGAAATCTCTACGGCCGGAGGCCGCCATCGTGCGGCGGAGCGAAATACTCTCCCAGCGTGTCGCCAAATACCTCGGCAGTGAAGCGCTTGGTTCTCGGTCGACCGTTTCGCACCGACCGGATTGGCCACACCCTGCTGCCGAAACGAATCGCGTTGCCCATCTTCGCGAGCGACCCATTGTCGTCGGTGGCCTACGCGACACAAGAAATCCTGCTGGTCCTCACCCTTGGCGGGCTGGCCTACGTGTATCTGACGCCATGGATCGCCGCGGCTGTGGTGCTGTTGCTTGCCGTGGTGGTGTTGTCGTACCGCCAGGTTGTGCAGGCCTATCCCAGCGGCGGTGGTTCCTACGAGGTCGTCGCGAAGAACCTGGGCACAGGCGCGGGTCTGGTGGTGGCGGCTGCGCTGCTGGTTGACTACGTGATGACGGTGGCCGTGTCGGTCGCCGCCGGCGTAGACAACGTCATTTCGGCCCTGCCGGACCTCAATCCGCATCGGGTCGCGATCAACATGGGCTTCATAGTGCTGTTGACCGCAATGAATCTGCGAGGCGTCCGCGAATCCGGGCGGGCGTTCGCCGTCCCCACGTACGCATTCATCGTCGGTGTGATGCTGATGATCGCGATTGGCTTGTTTCGCGCATTGCTCGGTGACGCGCCGCAGGCCGAGAGCGCCCACTACGGTATCCACGCCGAACACATGGGGCTCAACTCGCTGGCGATCGCGCTGCTGGCTTTGCGGTCGTTCTCCTCCGGTTGCACGGCGCTGACGGGCGTTGAGGCGATTTCTAACGGCGTTCCAGCATTCCGGAAACCCAAGGCGCTCAACGCTGCCCGGACGATGTCGGCGATGGGGATATTGGCGATCACGATGTTCGCCGGCGTTACCGCACTCGCATTGCTCTCCCACACTCGCGTCGTCGAGAATACCTGTGACCTCATCGGATTCTCCGGCGATTGTCGCCGCGACGCCCAGCGCACGGTGATTGCGCAGATCGCTGCCGCGGTCTTCGGCGACAACACTGTGATGTTCTTCTTCATGCAGGCCGCGACAGCGCTGATCCTGATTCTGGCCGCGAATACGGCCTACAACGGATTCCCGTTGCTTAGTTCGATCCTTGCGCGGGACCGCTACCTGCCGCGGCAGCTGCACTCTCGGGGTGACAGGCTCGCGTATTCAAACGGCATCATCTTGTTGGCACTGATCGCCGGGGGACTGATCTACGCGTTCGACGCGTCGACGACCCAGCTGATCCAGCTCTACATCCTCGGCGTCTTCACCTCTTTCACGCTGTGCCAAATAGGTATGGTGCGGCACTGGGGTCGGGAATTGGCCAGTGCCGATACGCGCGCGCAGCGGCGAAGAATCCAGCGCTCGCGGGCAATCAACACGTTCGGTGCCTGCTTCACCGGGGTGGTGCTGGTAGTGGTCATGGTCACCAAGTTCACTCATGGTGCCTATCTTGTGGTCATCGCGATTCCGGTGCTGGTCGTGATGATGCAGGCGATCCACCGGCATTACTCGACGGTCCGGACCGAACTGCGCACTGACATGGCGGACGGCAATATGCTGCCGAGCCGGGTACACGCGGTCGTGCTGATCTCGGACTGGCACAAGGCAACCCAGCGTGCGCTGATGTTCGCGAAGTCGACGAGGCCGGACACCCTGACCGCCCTTACCGTCAATGTCGAGGACGAGGACACCAGAGCACTGCTGGCCGAGTGGGAAAGCCTCGATATCGACATTCCGCTCAAGGTGCTCGAGTCGCCCTACCGCGAGATCACCCGGCCGATAGTCAACTACATCAAGAAACTGGGCACGGCCGGGCCGCGCGACGTCGTCAATGTCTACATTCCCGAATACGTTGTCGGGCGCTGGTGGGAGAACCTGCTACACAACCAAAGCTCGTTGCGGCTCAAGGGGCGACTACTCTTTGAGCCCGGCGTCATGGTCACTAATGTGCCGTGGCGACTGCGCTCGTCGGCGAACCGTGATCTCGCTCGCGTCGCGCACAGCCCGGGCGATATGCGCAGGGGCATCAATCCTTCCGAGCCGCGCGAAACACGCGCGGGCTGATGGGTGGCTCGCGGCGCGCCCCAATCGACTGAGCCGCAGCGTCATATAGGTACTGACCGGAAACCAACCCCTCTAAGATGGGATTCCTTGCTGGCCGGTCGGGACGGGGTTGGGTAAATGATTAACCACGCGCGGAATCGACGTCGCTCGCGCCGGGCGATCGCAACGGTGCGGGTGGCGATCGCCTGCCTGGGGACGATCCTCGTGGTCGCGAGCTGCACGACCGTCGTCAGCGGGCGCGCGTTGTCGATCCTCAACGACCCGTTCCGGGTGGGTGGTTTGCCCGCGACCAACGGTCCCAGCGGCCCACGCCCCAATTCGCCCGCCCCGACGGGCACGGTGGTCAACACCAACAACGGTCCGATCGACAAGCTGGCGCTGTTATCGATCAACGACATCGAGGAGTACTGGAAGGCGCATTACGCCGAACCGCTGAAGGGAACTTACAAGCCGGTCGACAAGCTGGTGTCCTACGACTCCAAAGATCGGAGGAGTCCGGTTGTCTGCCATAACGACACCTACCAACTCGTCAATGCTTTTTTCACCTCGCGCTGCAACCTCATCGCCTGGGACCGTGGCGTGTTCCTGGCGGTGGCGCAACAGTATTTCGGGGATATGTCCGTTACCGGCGTGCTGGCCCACGAGTTTGGGCACGCGCTGCAAAATATGTCGCAATTGGTTACCAGAAAAGACCCCACCATCGTCCGCGAACAGCAAGCGGATTGCTTCGCCGGTGTCTATCTGTGGATGGTGGCCGACGGTAAATCGCCGCGCTTCACGATCAGCACCGCGGACGGACTCGACCACGTATTGGCCGGGATCATCACCACTCGTGACCCGGTGATGGACACCGAAACCGAAAACGACGACGAGCATGGGTCTGCGCTGGACCGGGTCAGCGCCTTCCAGATGGGCTTCCTTAGTGGAACGCCGGCATGTACGGCAATCAACAAGGCCGAAATCGAGCAGCGCCGCGGCGACCTGCCCACGACGTTGCGGGTCGATCCCACCTCCGGCGCGGAGACCGGTGAGGTCCCGATCAACGAAGACACGTTGTCGACGCTGATGGAACTGCTGGGGAAGATCTTCTCGCCCACGAATCCGCCGAAGTTGTCCTACACGCCGGCCGACTGCCCCGATGCCAAAGCCAGCCCGCCGGCGTCCTTCTGCCCGGCCACCAACACCATCGCGATCGACCTGCCCGCGCTGGCGAAGATGGGCAAGCTCGCCGCCGAAAGCGAACACATGCTGCCGCAAGGCGACGACACCGCCCTGTCGATCGTGATGTCGAGATACGCCCTGGCGGTCCAGCATGAGCGTGGCCTGCCGATGCAGAGTCCGTGGACCGCCCTGCGGACTGCGTGCCTCACCGGTGTGGTCCACCGCAAGATGGCCGAGCCCATCGATCTGCCGTCCGGCAAGCAACTCATCTTGACCGCGGGTGATCTCGACGAGGCGGTGGCCGGGCTGCTCACCAACCACATGGTCGCCAGCGACGCCGACGGCATCAGCGTTCCGGCCGGGTTCACTCGGATAGCCGCGTTCCGCGGCGGCGTCGGCGGCGACATGGATGCGTGCTACTCGCGGTATCCGGGCTAAGCACGAGTCGGCGGGCATCTTTGTCCGTCGTGGCCTGGCCGCCATCCTCACAACCCTTCCACCATGCCGCCGGTTATCCACAACTTGCGGCCCTGCCAAAAAAGCTTGAGTCAGTAGATTGTGTTACACTCGAACATATGTTCGAAGAGAGGCCCGATCCGGAGGCGGCGGCCCAGCCGTCGGCGCTGCTGGAGCGCATCGGTGGCACGTGGCGCTCTGAGAATCGGGCCGCGGCCGCCCACCTGATCGCGGTTGGGGAGTTGTTCGCTTATCGGCTTGCGCACGCGCCGGAGTCCGATGATTGGGTGATCGACGTGATGGAGCAGGTGGCCGGTGAGGTGGCTGCGGCGTTGCGGATCAGCCAGCGCCTGGTCGCGAGCCGGGTGGGTGCTGCTCGGGCGTTGCGCGAGCGGTTGCCGAAGGTGGGGGAGCTGTTTGCGGCCGGGGATATCGATTATTGGATGTTCACCACGATCGTGTCGCGCACCGATTTGATCACCGACGCCGAGGTGTTGGCGAAGGTGGATGCGCAGCTGTATGTCAAGGTGCCGCG
>Ga0075364_10001495_pt1 | contig 12727 bp, 9 predicted proteins | sample EndMetdeltDD1764_FD_71517 | JGI IMG/M metagenome (GOLD analysis project Ga0075364, IMG submission 71517) | Populus endosphere microbial communities from Tennessee, USA - Endosphere MetaG P. deltoides DD176-4 | ecosystem: Host-associated > Plants > Roots > Endosphere | place: USA: Tennessee... | reverse complement strand
GGCCGCGCGTGCGCAGCGCCAGCTACAGCGCGGCGTTCCTGCTCGACTACGAGCGGGTCACCTACGAGCACTTCGATCCGCCGCGGCCCGACGAGCGGCGGCTCGCCGTCCACATGCTGGTTGCCTTCTGAGCGGGTGCCGACGATGATCGCCTCCATCGGGAAGAGGGTCGTGCAGGCCGGGATCGCCGGCGCGGCGTCGCTGACGATCCTCGCCGCGGCGCCGCAGCCGCAGGGGCGCACGACGATCGCCGGCGCCGGCGGGACGTTTCCCTATCCGATCTACTCCGCGTGGTTCGACGAGTACGCGAAGCTGAAGCCCGAGGTCGCGATCCAGTACCAGTCGATCGGGTCCGGCGCGGGCATCCGGCAGCTGACCGATCAGTTCGTCTTCTTCGGCGCGACCGACGCGCCGATGGTCGAGGAAGAACTGCTGGCCGCGCCCGCCCGCATCGTCCACATCCCGACCGTCGTCGGCGCGGTCGTGCCGGTCTACAACGTGCCGGGCCTGCCGCGCGAGCTGAAGTTCAGCGGCCCGCTGCTCGCCGACATCTTCCTCGGCCGCATCACCAACTGGAACGACCCGGCGATCGCGCGGCTCAACGACGGGATCGCGCTGCCGCCGCTCGAGATCAGCCCGGTATTCCGCGCCGACAGCTCCGGCACGGCGTTCGTCTGGAGCGACTTCCTCTCGAAGGTGTCGCCGGAATGGCGGCGCCTCGTCGGCGCCAACCGTCTCTCCACGCTGCCGGTCGGGCTGAGCGCGAAGGGGGGCAGCGAGGGCGTGTCGGCGATCGTCAGGCAGACGCGCGGCGCCATCGGGTACGTCGAGCTGACCTACGCCACACGCAACGGCCTCGACGTCGGACTGGTCCGCAACAGCGAAGGGGAGTTCGTGCGCGCGTCGATCGAGTCGATGAGCGCGGCCGCGGCGGCCGCGGCCGGCAGCATGCCGCGCGATCTCCGGGTGTCGATCACGAACGCGCCCGGGAAGGGCGTGTACCCCGTCGCCTCGTTCACGTGGCTGCTGCTGTACGAGCGTCCCGGCGATCGCCGTCGCGGCCGGATGATGGTCGACTTCCTCGAGTGGGCGCTCACCGAGGGGCAGACACGCGCTCCCGCGCTCGGGTATGCGCCGCTGCCGGCGTCCGTCATTCCGCTGGCGCAGGGCGTGCTCGCGCGCATCAGGACGTGATCGCAGACGCCGGACATCCCGTCCGCGGTCCTGCGGGATGGATCGCGCCGTTCCTGCTCCTGGCCGTGCTTGCCACCAGCGGTTGTGGCACCCATCCCGCCAGCCCGCGCGTGCAGCCGCTCGCCGTGGACTGGGCCTTCCACCCGGGCGACGATCCGGCGTGGGCGCGGCCTGATTTCGACGACCGCGCGTGGCCGCGGCTGCGCGTGCCGGGCAGCTGGCGCCGCCAGGGGTTCGAGAACGTCGTCGGGCTCGCGTGGTACCGGCTGACCGTGCCCTCGCGGTGGCCCGCCGACGAGGTCCTCGGCGTGACGCTGGGCAAGATCGACAGCTCGTACGAGATCTACGTCGGCGGCCGGAGGCTCGGCGGCATCGGCGCCCTGCCGCCGTCGCCTCGCATGGAGTACGACCGCCACGCCACGTATTCGATTCCGCCCCAGGCGCGGAACGCCGACGGCTCGGTCACGATCGCCCTGCGGATCTGGCGGAATCCCGAGAAGGTGTCGACGGCGGCCGGCCCGGTCGAGGGGCCGTTCGAGGTCGGGCCGCTCGTGGAGCTGGTCGAGCGCGACAAGCTGGCCGAATCACGGGAGCTCGCGCTCGCGTTCGTCTTCCTCACCGTCGCGATCATCCACCTCTCGCTGTGGCTGCAGCTCGGGTACGGCGACGAGTACCTGTGGTTCGGCGGGATGGCGCTGCTGGCCGCGTTCTACGGGTTCCTCCGCACGCAGTGGAAGTACCTTCTCATCGACGACTTCGTCCTGCTCAAGCGGGTGGAGCACGTGACCATCTGGCTGATGCCGCCCGCGATCGGGCAGTTCCTGTGGACGTTCTTCGGCGTGCCGCATCCGCGCTGGGTCCGTTGGACGCAGCTCGCGATGCTCGGCGGAGCGGTCGTGGTCGCGCTGGCTCCGGGCGTGTTGACGGCCCTGGCGCTGCTGCCGATCGTGCAGTTCTCGGTCCTGCCGCTCATGGCCGCCGCGCTCGTGGCCGTGGTCCAGCGGCTGCGCGCCGGCGATCGGGAAGCGCCGCTCGTCGGCTTCGGCATGGCGGTGCTGACGGTGACGATCGTGCACGACGCGCTCGTCGATCGGAACGTCATCGTCGCTCCGCGCGTCGCGCAGTACGGCTTCGCCGTGCTCGTCATCGGGATGAGCGTGATCCTCGGCAGACGCTTCCAGCGGGCGCTGCGCGAGCGCGACGCGCTGACGCGCGATCTCGAGGCGCGCGTCGAGAGCCGGACGCGCGAGCTGCACGAGGCCTACCGCAAGATGGAGCAGCTCGCCTCGTACGACGGGCTGACCGAGGTGCTGAACCGCCGGGCCCTGACCGATCGCGCCAGGCACGCGCTGTCGCGGGCGGCCCGCCACCGGTCGCCCTTCGCGCTGGCGGTCATCGACGTCGACGCCTTCAAGCGGATCAACGACACGGCCGGTCACGCTGCCGGCGACGCCGTCCTGCGCGAGGTCGCGCGCCGCCTCGCCGGCGCCATCCGCGCGTCTGACGATGTGGGGCGGTGGGGTGGAGAGGAGTTCGTCGTGCTGCTGACTGACGCCGGCGCGCAGGATGCGGCGACGGCCGGCGAGCGGCTGCGGTCGCGCGTGGCGGGCAGCCCGATCCCGCTTCCCGACGGATCCACGCGTCCCGTGACCGTCAGCGTCGGCCTGGTCGCGACGGACGGCACGCGTCCCGAGGCACTCGATCTCGATCGCCTCGTCGCCGCGGCCGACCGGGCGCTGTACCGCGCGAAAGCCGAGGGACGCAACACGGTCCGCGTCAGCGAACACGGCTAGACGAGGAGGCCCCATGAGCAATCTGGCATCGAAGCGCTGCGTGCCCTGCCAGGGCGGTGTACCGCCGATCACCGGCCGCGCCCTGCAGGCGATGCTCGCACAGGTCGCCGGCTGGCAGGCGGTCGGCGAGCACCACCTGACCCGGACCTATACGTTCAAGAACTTCGCCGATGCGCTGGCGTTCACCAACCGCGTCGGCCATCTCGCGGAAGGGCAGGGACATCATCCCGACATCCACCTCGCGTGGGGCCGCGTGACGCTCGACGTCTGGACGCACAAGATCGACGGACTCACGGAGAGCGATTTCATCCTCGCCGCGAAGGTGGACGCGATGGAGAGCGGCCGGACGGCGAAGACCTAGCGTTCGTCAGGGTGCCATTCGTAGCGGATCTGCCAGACGGTCCCCTCGGCTTCGGCCTGCCCCGGCGCGGCCTCCCGCTGCCGCTCGACGTGATAGACGATTCGCTGCGGTCCCGACGAGGTCGATCCGCGGATCGTCAGCGTCGCCGCGTCTTCGTTCATCCAGCCGTTGTCGAGGGTGAACGTCTTCGGCAGCCTCGACTGCCAGAACGGAAGGTTCTCGCGCTGGTCTTCGAGCCGGCGTACGGAGGTGTGCGCCCGCAGGCGCGCCATGGTGTCGAAGTCGCCGCGGAAGACGGCGTCGATGTAGCGGCTCACGGCGGCGAGCGGCGCGTCCCCGTCCTGGATCGCGCGTCCCGTGGCGGCCGTGACGCGGAAGTCCTTCGCGCCCGCGCCGAGCAGGACGTTCACGTTGTCGTCGCGGCCGGCCGCGATCGCGTGCGCGAGCGCCGTGTCGCTGAACTTGTCGCGATCCTCCAGGCGCGCGCCGGCGTCGATCAGATTGGCGACGCAGTCGGGATCGCTCAGGCGCGCCGAGTTCATGAGCGGCGTGATGGCGTCGCGGCCGACCTCGTTCGGATTCGCGCCGCGCTTCAACATCGTCTGCTGGCGGTCGCAGTCGCGCTCGTCCCAGACGCTGCCGGCGGCGGCCGCGCGGCCGCCCGGCGCGAGGTAGTACATCGGCACGAGGATGCCGTGCAGGATGAGGAAGAGCACGGCCGCGATCCCGAAGGTCCGGAGCGCGTCGCCGCCCGTCTGCTTCCGGGAGCTCTCGAGATCGCGCGGGAACAGCCGGAGCAGCGACGGTCCGCCCGCGACGAATCCCTGGCGCGCCTCCGACCAGTGCCCGATCACCGTCACGGTGGTGCCGACGGGAATCGATCGCTCGATCATCCGCGTGCCCTGGAGCTCGATGTCGGTGCCGCCGATCCGGAAATCCTTCCTGATCGCGCCGTCGTCGTCGGCAATCACCTGCCGGAATGCGCGCAGGAGTCCCGGGAGGCCGACCGATTCGAGCTGCGCCGACGAGAGGTACTCGACGGCGCGCTTGCGATCGATGCGGTCCTGGGGCGCGGCCGGGAACTCGTCGAGCATGACCCAGCCGAGCACGCGGGCCGGTCCGCGCGGCGTGTCGACGACGCACGGCGCCAGCGCGAAGCCGGCGTAGTCGCTCTTGCTCTCGCGCTTGACGTCGTAGTCGTAGGCGACGCACGGCTGGCCGGTGAACGGGGCCGCGAGCGGGGCGTCGATCGGGCGGATGGGGCCGGATGCCGCTTCGAGGCGGCCGTCGCGCACAGGCTCCATCGCGCGCGCACGGCGGATCGCCGCGCGTTCCGATCGGCTGGTGAAGATGCCGATGAAGGAGCTGACGAGCAGCGCGGCGAACGTGCCGCCGAGCACGGCGATGGCGAGCGCGGGGCCCGCCTCGGCGAGCCGCTGCCACGCGACGTACCAGTAGGCGGCGATCAGCGCCGCCCAGATGACGAGGGCGACGACACAGCTCTGGGTGAACCCGCGTCCTGCCGCCATGGCGCGCTAGAGCGTTTTCTCTCTTTCTATTCCGCCCGAAGGCGGACGCTGCAAGAATCCGGAACGCGCGCCAGGATTACGCCGGGCCGGGCGATCAGGAGGCTTCGGCGGCGCTGCGGGCGGACGGGTGGCCGGCGGCCGCCGCGAGATCGCGGGCGAACGGCGTGCCCTTGCGCGCTTCGAGCAGCGTGCCGATCTCGTCGTCGAGGAGCGACGCGGCGTCGGCCCCTTCGAGCGCCGTCCGGTCGCCGTAGATGCCGCGCGCGAACTCGAGGTTGCCCGCCAGGCGCTTCGTCAGATCGACGCCCATGACGCCCGCCTCGACGTCGGCGGTGTACATCTGCTCCATCTCGTTGAGGAGCGACGCCGCGTACTTCTGCAGCTCGGCGAGGGCCTTGAGCTCCTTGGTCACGCGCATCAGGAGCGCGACCGAGTAGTGCCGCAGCGCGTCGGCGTAGCGCGTGCGCGTGTCGGCCGCGCCGCGCGCGCTCGCCGGGGCGCCCGAGTCGTCGGCGTAGACCACGGCCAGCGTGTCGCTTCCGACGACGATCGGTACCGCGATGGCGCAGGCGGGGGAGCCGCTGAACGGCGTGACGCGGCTGTCCTTGAGCTCGTCGCCGGTGACCGTCTCGATCTGTCCCGAGCTGGCGGCGCGGGCAGGCAGCGAGTCCATGCCGAGCGGCAGCATGAGCTTGCCGACGTCGGTCTTGAGGTCGAACCCGATCTGATGTTCGCCCTGGAGGTGGCCCTTCTTCACGCGGAAGAGGGCGACGCGCGGGAACTGGGCGGCCATCTGCTCGACCAGCGTGGTGAGCACTTCGGCGATCGTGCCGGCGCTGGCGAGCGCCTGGTAGGCCGAGAGCAGCTCGTCGAGGATCGGCGCGGAGGCGGCCGGCGCCGCTGCCCCGCCGCCGCCCTGCGCCTTCGCCTCCAGCGCCTGGAGCTTGCGCTCGAAGTCCTGCTGCCCCTGTTCGAGGGTCTTCACGCGCGTGGCGCTCTTGGTGAGCAGGTCGGTGACGGCCGTCAACTTGGCCTCCGCCGCCTGGCTCTGGCTGTACGAGGCGGCCGCGGCCTCCTCGGCTGCGAGCCGTTCGGCGGTCGCGCGCTCGAGCCCCTTGATCGCGCCGGCCAGCTCGGTCCGGAGCGAATCGACCGTCTCGCGGGCCTTGCGCAGGTCCGCCTCGGCGGTCTTGCGCGCGGCGCCCTGCTCGTCGCGGGCGGCGGTCAGCTCGGCGCGGGCGGCCTCGAGCTTCTCGACGTTCTTGCGCGCCTCCTCGAGCTGGCGGCCCGTGGACTCGATGCGCTCGGTGGCCGACTTCAGCTCGCCGCGGAGGCGGTCGGCGCCGGCCTGCGCGTCCTTGAGCTGCGCCGCGGTGGCGGTCTTCTCCTTGACGGCCGCCTGAATCTGCTCGCGCAGGCCGTCGGCCACCTTCTGCGCTTCGTCGCGGGCCTGTTTGACGGCCTGCTCCGTGGCGGCCGACGCGGCCTTGGCCAGGCGCCCTGCGAGCTCCGACGTTTCCTTGGCCGCGAAATCGCGAAACTCCATCTGTCCTCTGTGCTGAAAAAGGCCCGGGAACTCTGCAAGCGACGGACCGTCATGCCACAGGGCAATTCCTGTGATTCCGTGGCGGCGCATGGGTGCGCGCGCTGACGAAACTGGTGGACAGTCCACCGCTATTGTAAGTCAGTCCTTGAGGGCCGCCTTCATCAACGCGCGCGCGGCCCAGACCGAGAGTGTAGCGCCTTCGGCGGGGGATAGCGCGCAGACGTCGCGCTGGACGATCATCGCCTCCCAGCCGGCGACCATGGCCAGGGCGTGGACCAGCCGGCGCCACCGCACCGGCCCGAGGCGGGTCCGCCAGGGCTCGAGCGCACCCTCGATCCATTCGAGGCGGCGGTAGCCCCGGCGCGGTCCGGCGGCGTCCGGCCGCTCGTCGAGCGTGAGCCGGACGAGCGCCCGGCCCAGGCGCTCCACCTCGGGGGTGGTGTCCTGCATCGCGCGCACCAGGCGTTCGACCCGCGCCTCGACGTCGCGCGCGGCCGTCCGCTCGATCGCCGCCGCGACCGGCGCCTGGCTCAGCGCCCCGATCGTCGCGTCGAGCAGCAGCTGATCGAACGTGGGGAAGTGGAGGTAGACCGTGCGGCGGGAGACGTCGGCGGCGGCGGCGACGTCGGCGACCGACGGCGTCCGGCCCTGCGCCAGCAGCGCCATGGCCGCGTCGACGATCGCCTTGCGCGTGCGGCGCCGCTGCGCCGGGCGGTCGCCGCGTTTCCGTTTGACGGCCATCGGGGAACAAGTATACCGTGGTGACGTAAGTGCACTTGAGTGCAATTACAGTCCGCTTCCGCATGGAGACGCTCATGGCTTCCGACACCGCCGCCGATCGCGCGTGCTTCCTGGGTCCCGGCGAAGGCCGGCCGATCTGGTTCCTCGCCAACCGCATGACGCTGAAGGCGACCGCCGCGTCCACGGGCGGCGCCTACGGGCTGCTGGAGTCGTCCCTGGCGCCCGGCTTCTCGCCGCCGCTCCACGTCCATCATCGCGAGGACGAGGCCTTCTACGTCCTCGAAGGCGAGGTCACGATGCGGTGCGGCGATCGCACGTTCCGCGCGGGCGCCGGCGCGTTCGTCTTCCTGCCGCGCGACGTGCCCCACACCTTCGTCGTCGAGGGGAACCGCCCGGCGCGGATGCTCACGCTGCTGTCGCCCGGCGGCGGCGAGGGGGTGTTCGTCGACGGCGGCCGTACGCCGGAGCGCGACGGTCTGCCGCCCGCGGGCCCCTTCGACGTCGCCGCGCTGCGCCGCGTCACCGAGGCGTACGGGGCCGAGATCGTGGGGCCGCCGCTGGCGCCATCGGATGGATCGGCGGTCTAACGCTTCCTTCTTTCTCCGCAGTTTCCGCCTTCAGGCGGAACGTCGCGGCGCCGCGCGGACGTCAGCGATCCATCCGCACGATCGTGACCCGCGCGACGGCGTGGTAGTCGCTCGTCACTCCCTCCACTTCGTACACCGAGAGATACACCTCGTCGTACAGCTCGTCGCCCGACTGGTGGCCCACGGCAATGGCGATCGGCGCCGTCGCGACGTAGATCGCGTCGAACACGCTCGGCGCGAGGTACATCGCCGTGGCCGGCGTGCCGATGGCGATGGCCTGCTGGAGCGTCCCGCGCCCGGCGTCCTCCGCCTGGAGCGGATACACCATCGAGTAGCCGGGATAGGTGTTGTCGTGCTTCGGCTTCGGCGGTGCGTACTTCGTCTGCATCGTGACGGTCGACACCCCGCTGATGCGATAGGTGCCCGGCAGCAGGGTGATCGATCCGTCTTCGTTGAGCGCCACGTCGCCGCCGGCCTGCGCGTCGACCGTGTTGAAGACCCGGCGGTTCAGGCCGTTCTTCATCAGCTTGTTCTCATCCCGCGCGTATTCGGCATAGACGCCGTACGACAGCATGTTCATGAGCGCATCCTCGCGAGGTGTAGGAGGGAATCCGACACGCCGTCCCCGGACGACGTTCCATCACGGAATGTCGCCCGGGGACCGGACATTTCACCGCGCTACGGCTGGCCGCCGACGCGCCCGAACCGATCGAGCGGATGGCTGTCGTCGGGTCCGATCGCGCCGATGAACGTGCCGCTGCCGTCGGCCGGATCGCCGGCGCCGATCATCGGGCTGCCCGCCCCGGGACGGTAGATCGCGCGGTACCGCTCGAGCACCTGGCGGGTGGTGCAGTCGCCCGACCAGATGCAGCCTTCGGACACACGATACGGCACCTCGGGAGTACCGGTGAACAACGGGTTGCCGATCACGTCGTGCTGCCCGGGCGTGCTCGCGACGATCCCGGCGAGATAGCGCGCCGAGGCGGCCAGCGGGTTGAACCAGCCGTTGTAGTCGGCCGACGCCACGCGCGGCGACGACACCGCGCCTTCCGGCGCGGCGACGAACGCGCCGCCGTAGCCGCTCGTGGTGCGGAACCCCACGAACAGGCTGTTGCGGATGGAGGCGATCGACGACGAGGGCCCGATGTTGAAGACGGGACCGTCGTTGGCGCCGACGGCGCCGCCCGCGTCGAACGTGTTGTTGTAGACGTTCAACCCGGTCTCGCCGCCGTACAGCTTGACGGCCCCTTCGTAGCCCGTGTTCGTGCCGCTCGCGTGCGAGAACACGTTGTGGTGAATCTGCGTGTTGCTCGTCGCGCTGCGCCAGAAGTTGTGGCCGCTGTCGATGACCAGGTTGTAGCGGAACTCGCCGCCCACCGTCTGCACCGGCCACGACCCGCCGCGGATCACGTTGTGCTCGATGAGCGCGTTGTCGGAGCTGCCCGCCAGCACCAGGTTGAACCCCTGGCTGAACCCGCCGTGGTAGTCGTGGTGCAGGTAGTTGCCCTGAACCACGTCGTTCGACGAGTCGATCAACTCGAGCACGACGCGCGGGCCGATGAGGACGTTCCCGTCGCCGTCGGCCGTGCCGCCGATCTGCCAGTTGTCGCCGCGCACGCGCAGGATGCCGGCGCCGACGCGGTTGCCCCGGATCGTCTTGGCGCCGCTGGTCGATCCGACCAGCTCGAGGCCGACCGGCACGTCCGGATTGCTCGCGACGTAGGTCAGCAGGTTGTTCGCGCGCAGCTCGTTGTCGCGGATCGTGAACGCCGCCGCGCCCTGCACGCCGAACCGCATGCCGCCGGTCGCCTCGAAGATCGATCCCTCGATTGCGATCGATCCGCTCGTCGTCACCGTCATGCCCTGCGCGGCGTAGCTGCCCAGGCCGGTGATTCGCGAGCTCTGGATGCGCACGTTGCCGGCGTAGCCGGGCGCCGACGTGACGGTGAACCCGTTGCCGACGACGGTGGCGTCGCTCCAGTCGAGATCGGTGGACCCGTCCAGCACCAGATCCTCCGTCAGCGTGATCGTCGTCGCGTGCGCCGGGGCCGCGTCGACGTGAATCGTCACGGGCGCGAGTCCGGCGACCGGCGTGCCGCCGCTTCCGGTCGACGGGTTGTACGGCACGTACGACACGGTCAGCACGTGATCGCCCGCGGGCAGCCCGTTGGCGAGCCGCATCTCCCACAGGTTCATGTCCGTCGCGCTGGGCGTGGCCGTGCCGGCGAGCTGCCCGTCCACGTAGAAGCGGACGAGCGTGCCCGGGCACACGTAGGGCGGATGGCCGGGCGGGCACATCCACGCGTTGGGATCGCGCGCGTCGGCGAGGATGCGGAGCGGCGCGCCCGCCGTGAAGCGCATGTGCTGCGCCGGGCTCTTGATGCGCGCCGCGGCCGGTCCGTTCTCGGTCCACACCGCTTCGATCGGATCGCCGTTCGGATCCGGCGCCGGGTTCGGATCCGGACCGGGGCCCGGATCGGGATCGGGACCCGGACCGGGATCCGGATCGGGCGTCGCGTTCTGGACCGCCTCGAGCAGGACGTCGAACGCGCAGTCGCCCGCGGCCGACTGCAGATCGATCCGGTAGCCGCGCGAGAACTCGGCCGCGTTCATCGGCAGGAACGTGGCCGTCACCGCCGCCATCGGCGTGACGCGCAGGTTGCCCGCGAGGATCGTGCCGTCCGCCTGCAGCGCCGGCGTGGCCGGCACCTGGAGCTGGAAGATCGGCGTCACGCCCGCCGCCACCGTGCACGCGTCGGTCACGCGCAGCGTGTCGCCGGAGAGCACGAGCGTCCGCGTCCAGGCCTGGATCGACGAGGCGTGCGCCGAGTACGCGTTCTTCAGGTCGGCGACGACGGTCGTCTCGCCGTTGTCGATCGACGGCGTCATGCTCGACGCCACCGTGCTGCTCGTGTTCTGCGAGATCACGGCGCCGCCCGCCGTCTCGAACCGCAGCGTGTTGTGCGCCTCGACTTCCTGGTGCAGGCCGCTGTTCGACCAGATGTTGTTCGTCACCGCCAGCCAGTTGTTCTTGAAGAAGGTGAACGATCCCTGGTCCTGGTGCGCGTGCGACTGATCGTACTTGCCGGCGACGAAGGCCATCCACGCCGCGTCGGTGTCCCAGCTCGTGCGCGCGAACAGCGCGCCGGCGCCGGGTGAGTGGTACATCAGGTCCACCGGCGCTTCCGGCGGATCCGGGTAGGGCAGCAGATCGGTCGCGATGACGAGGAAGTTGTTGAGGCTCGCGATCGAGTTGTGCTGCAGCCACCACGTCCCGCGCCGCGCTTCGGCCGTGCCCGCGCTCAGGACGACCGCCTGGTGAATCAGGCTCTCCTGGTAGTCGTAGATGTTGGGGATCGACTCGCGCGACAGGTCGGCGATCGGCGCGAAGCGATCGCGCGTCGGCACCGTCGCGTGCACCCAGTAGTCGATCGTCTCGCGCGGGTGCGCCGTCACGTTCGCGAGGTCCTCGCCGGTCGCCGCCTTCCAGTAGAGATAGTCGCCGAGCAGGTTGCCGAGCGCGCTGCCGTAGCCCGTGCCTTCGCGCGTGCCGCCGCCGGGCAGCGCGTGGTAGTAGTCGAGCAGCGCCGGGAACTTCTGCGTCTGGAGGAACGCGATCTGTGCCGCGTTCTGCGACGCCAGCGCCCACGTCATGCTCCCGCGCAGGAAGCTGAAGTGATAGTTGTTGCCGGGATCGCAGATCGACCAGCCGGTCCACGGAAAGTCGTGGCCGCCCCAGTTCGCGTCCGACGGATGCCACACGTTGTAGATCGCCTGGTCGGCGATCGCCGCCCATCGCTGCCGCTGGGCGGCGGTGAGCTGCTCGTAGCCGTGGTCGTAGACGACCGACAGGTTCTCGAGATACCAGCCGACCTCCAGGTACGAGTCGCCCGCGATCGCCGGGTACTGGCCGGCCGCGATCGACGTCTCGAACTGGCTGACGAAGGCGTCGACGCGCGCGATGGCGTCGGTGAGGTACTGCGGATCGTTGGTCAGCCGGTAGGCCAGGATCGCGTGGACGGGCGCAAACCCGTACGGCGCGTGGCCGGCGATCGCCTGATCCGCCGCGTTGCGGATGCGGACCGCGGTCGGCGTGCCCGGTCCGCCCTGGGTGAACGGCGTCAGCGGCAGGAACGGCCGCTCCGCCGGCGGCTGATAGGCCAGTGGCACATAGCCGCTCTCGCCATTGCCCGAGCACGACGAGCCGGGCTCGGGAGTGGGATCCGGATCGGGATCGGGATCCGGATCGCCGCCGCCGCCGGGCTGCGGCGGACTCACCACGTCGAGAGACGCCGCCACGTCGTCGAGCATGAACGACAGCGGCTCGCTGCCTTCCTGCGTCATGCGGATGTTCACCCACATCAGCGGCTTCTCCGCGTCGATGGTGACGTCGGCGGAGACGACGCCCTTGTCGCCGGGCTCGCCGCTGACGTCCGCGCACGACTCGGCGATCGACCAGTCGGTGTAGTAGACGTTGGCGCAGAACCGCAGCGTGGACGCGCTGGCGAGATCCGATCGCAGATGCCCGGAGACGTGCAGGCCGCTCGCGCGTCCGCCGGTGTAGTCGATGCCCCACCAGATGTTCGCGCCCCAGCCTTCGGGGACGACGCGCAGGCTGGCGTCACCGGAAATTGGATTGTCCGTCGTGCGGGCGATCGTGCTGCCCGCCTGCTGTACCGAGAAGTCCGATAGTCCCGCTCCCGTTTCGAAGCCCGGATCGACGATCAGATTGCCCGATGGTTGTGCCGCGATCGCGGACGGCCGCATGGCGACGAGCATCGCCAGCGCGCACGTCCACGATCCGTAGAGAATGGCCCGTCGTACGCCACGCCACGAACGCTGAGTCCGCATGACTTCCTCCTGAAACCGGAGGCACGATTGCCTCCTGATTACAAGATCGAGATCGCCGCGGCGAAAGCGACACGTGGGACGTCCGAGGTCCGACGTCCGACGTCCGACGTCCGACGACCGACGAC
>Ga0075364_10001494_pt1 | contig 12733 bp, 12 predicted proteins | sample EndMetdeltDD1764_FD_71517 | JGI IMG/M metagenome (GOLD analysis project Ga0075364, IMG submission 71517) | Populus endosphere microbial communities from Tennessee, USA - Endosphere MetaG P. deltoides DD176-4 | ecosystem: Host-associated > Plants > Roots > Endosphere | place: USA: Tennessee... | reverse complement strand
TTGTGCCTTCCTAGGGCAGCCGGCCGACAGCGGCGTCGAGGCCCGCTGTCCGAGATAAGTATCTCGCCGTGAGTTACTCCGATTCCAGCTAGCGGGGAAATCTTATCCAGGCATTTCGCACTATGGATAGCATTGCATTGGCTCTGGCAAGGGTGCCTGAGCTCACGGCTATCTAGGCACCGCCTATTGTGGCCTAGTTCACTTCGACTGTTGCTGAATGATGCACAGACTGGCAACCTAATAGTAATTGTGAGAAACTTTGCTGTTAGGAGCTGCCGGGTTCTCGAATAGTTTCGCTATGTTTCGAATAAGCAGCATAATTCGGTTTTCGCGCAGGCTGTGCATGCCGGCGCTAACTTCAATTGGCGCCGATGGCGCCGAATCAAGATCGGCCGACGGGATGGCCGCCAGCGCAATATGTGCAGATCTGCGACCGGCCGAACCCGAGGGTGACACCCTGTAGCAGGTGGAGGAGGAGTATCCGCGTGCAGGTCGCGGGCGGTTGTCGGTCAAGGATGTGGGTCGGCTCCTGTTGCGCTGCGCTGATCGACCCGGGCTGGTGGCAGCGGTAAGTGCATTCCTCGCGGACGCGGGGGCCAACATCGTGTCGCTGGATCAACATTCCACCGAGCAGTCTGGCGGCACGTTCATGCAGCGGACGATATTCAACCTGCCCGGGCTGACCGCCGCGCGCGACGCTCTCGAACGGGATTTCCGAGAGCAGGTTGCCTCGCGGTTCGATATGGATTTTCGGCTGACCGAGGCCGCGAAACCGAAACGCATCGCAATCATGGCGTCGAAGGAAGACCATTGTCTGCTCGATCTGCTGTGGCGCAATCGCCGAGGCGAGCTCGACATGTCGGTGGTGATGGTGATTTCCAACCACCCCGATCTCGCCGATCAGGTACGCGCTTTTTCGGTGCCATTCCTGCATGTGCCGGCGACCAAGGATAATCGGGTGGAGGCGGAGCAGCGTCAACTCGACTTGTTACGCGGAAACGTGGATCTGGTGGTGTTGGCCCGGTATATGCAGATCCTCACGCCGCAATTCCTTGCAGAAGTGAGCTGCCCACTTATCAATATTCATCATTCGTTTCTGCCCGCCTTCATCGGGGCGGCACCATATCGCAGGGCAAAGGAACGCGGCGTCAAACTCGTCGGCGCGACGGCCCATTACGTGACCGAGGACCTCGACGACGGCCCCATCATCGAGCAGGACGTGGTGCGGGTGGATCACCGCCACGGCGTAGAGGATCTGGTGCGTCTCGGCGCCGATGTCGAGCGCCTTGTTCTGTCGCGAGCGGTGCTGTGGCACTGTGAGGACCGCATCATCCGGTACGGCAACCAGACGGTCGTGTTCTAGAGCGGGTAAGGAGAGCAGTGGTGAAGAAGTTCAGCGGGCTGGACGAGTTCGTTGCGGCGCAGGGCGCGGAGCTGGGTCCCACCGATTGGCTGGAGGTCACACAGGATCGCGTCAACGTGTTCGCCGACGCCACTGACGACCATCAGTGGATCCACGTCGATCCCGAGCGCGCGGCTAACGGCCCGTTTGGCGGCACGATCGCGCACGGCCTACTGACTCTGTCGCTGCTGCCGCATTTCACGTCACAGATGTACACCGTCGACAACATCGCGATGGCCATCAATTACGGCTACAACAAGGTGCGCTTCATCACCCCGGTGAAGGTCGGCGCCAAGATCCGCGCGCGTGCGGAGATCGCCAAGGTGGATCAGCTGGATGGTGCGGTGCAGGCGACGCTGACGACCACCGTCGAGATCGAGGGTTCCGACAAGCCTGCGGCTGTTGCGGAGTCGATCGTCCGTTTCATCGGCTGACTTAGTACTGCGTCATCCCCTGATCGATCGAGATCGCAGCAGCCGTAACATTTTTCGATTCCTCGCTGGCCAGCCAGCACACCGCATCGGCGATGTCCTCGGGCTCCGCCGCCCAGGTCGGGAGAAACGGTGTGATCATCTGTGCAAGCTGCGGATAGGTCTCGATTGCGCGGCCGAGTGAGCCGATCATGTCGCCGCTCCCCATCAGCGTGTTGACCGCCCCGGGGTGCACGCTGTTCACGCGGATCGAGTACCTGCCCAATTCGGCGGCGAACGCGCGTGCCATCCCGGTGACGGCGTGCTTGCTGGCGGTGTAGTGGATCATGAACGGCTGCATCTTTATGCCTGCTGCGGAGCTGATCAGAATGATGGATCCGCCGCGCCCGCCGTCGATGATCTTCTGCGCCCCAGCCATGACGGTGTTCCACGTGCCGGTCACGTTGATGTCCATGACATCGCGGAAATCCTCGGGAGTAATGGCGTCCCACGTCTGGGGAGCGGAGACACCGGCGTTGGCCACGATGATGTCGAGGCGACCCAGCTCGGCCACGCCGTTGTCGACGGCCTCGCGGATTCCATCGACATCGCGGACGTCGACCACGGAGGCCAGGATGCGGCGACCGGTGGCTTCGACGAGTTGCACGGTCTCCGCGAAGTCCTCGGGAGTCGCGGGATCGTAGGGAACGCAGTCGGGAAGCTTGCCTGCGATGTCGACGGCGATGATGTCGGCGCCCTCGCTGGCCATCCGAACGGCATGGGCGCGACCCTGACCCCGCGCCGCCCCGGTGATGAAAGCCACCTTGCCCGTGAGCCGTTCGCTCATTTCTGCGCCGCCTTCACGAGATTCGATCCGATGATCAGCCGCTGGATCTCGCTGGTGCCCTCGTACAACCGCAGCAGACGGACGTCGCGATAGATCCGCTCGACCGGTACCTCGCGCATGTAGCCGCTGCCGCCATGCACCTGCACGGCGAGATCGGCCACGTTGCCCGCCATTTCGGTGCAATACAGCTTTGCCGCCGACGGTGCGATCCTGCGATCCTCACCGCTGACCCAGAGCCGTGCGGTGTCGCGGACCAATGCCCGCCCGGCCAGCACGCCGGTCTGCTGATCGGCGAGCATCGCTTGCACGAGTTGGAAGTTCCCGATCGGGGTGCCGCCCTGCGTCGCGGTGGCGGCGTAGGCGACGGATTCGTCGAGGGCGCGCTGCGCGATTCCGACTGCCAGCGCGGCGATGTGCACGCGGCCGCGCGCCAGCGAGATCATCGCGGCGCGATATCCGACGTCCTCGGTGCCGCCGATCAACGCGCCGTCCGGGATGCGGACGTCGTCGAAACTGACGTCAGAGGTCCACGCGCCTTCCTGGCCCATCTTGGCGTCCTTGGCGCCGACCACCACGCCCGCGGCATCGGCGGGCACGAGGAAGACGGCGATGCCAGCGCCCTTTTCATCCGCGGGCCGGGTCCGGGCGAAGACGACGAACAGATCAGCGACTGGCGCGTTGGTGATGAAGCGCTTCTGCCCGTTGATGATCCAATCCGCGCCGTCACGAACGGCTTTCGTGCGCAAGCCCGATGGGTTTGATCCCGCCCCGGGCTCCGTCAGCGCGAAGGAGGCCACCACGTCGCCGGTAGCCATCGGCTCCAGCCAGCGGGCCTTCTGCTCGTCGGTGCCGAACCCGACGAGCACCTGACCGGCGATTCCGTTGTTGGTGCCGAACATCGACCGCAACGCCAGCGACGTATATCCCAACTCCATCGCCAGCTCGACGTCTTGAGCCAGGTTCAGGCCGAGTCCGCCCCACTCCTGCGGGATCGCGTAGCCGAACAGCCCCATCTTCTTGGCCTGTTCGCGCAGATCGTCGGGAATTCGGTCCTCCGCCAGAATCTCCTGCTCGCGGGGGACTGCTGCGGTTCGGACGAAGTGACGCGTCTGGGCCAGGATCTCCTGGAAGTCCTCATCGCTGACTTCGGTGGTCATCGCGCTCCTTCGGGGCGAGTGGGGCCAATGGCTCGAGAAATCATATATGAAATATGATGTTCGATTGACGGGGCCCTGCCTAGGGCCTGACCAGCGAAGAGGGGTGATCAGGTGTCGTTGCTGACCGGTCAGACAGCGGTCGTCACGGGCGGTGCGCAGGGGCTCGGATACGCGATCGCGGAGCGGTTCATCGCCGAGGGCGCACGTGTCGTGTTGGGCGATCTGGACCTCGGGGCGACCGAGGCGGCGGCCAAACAGCTCGGCGGTCAGGACGTCGCGCTGGCAGTGCGGTGCGATGTGACGAAGGGCGACGAGGTCGACGCGCTGGTGGCCGCAGCAGTCGAGCGGTTCGGCGGCCTGGACATCATGGTCAACAACGCCGGGATCACTCGCGACGCCACACTCCGCAAAATGACCGAGGAACAGTTCGACCAAGTCATCGCCGTGCACCTCAAGGGAACCTGGAACGGAACCAAGGCTGCGGCGGCGATCATGCGTGAGAACAAGCGCGGCGCGATCGTGAACATGTCGTCGATCTCGGGCAAGGTAGGCCTGGTCGGCCAGACGAATTACTCGGCAGCCAAGGCGGGGATCGTAGGCATGACAAAGGCGGCCGCCAAAGAACTCGCCCATCTGGGTGTGCGAGTCAACGCGATCCAGCCGGGATTGATCAGATCAGCGATGACCGAGGCCATGCCCCAACACATTTGGGACCAGAAGCTGGCAGAGGTGCCGATGGGCCGGGCCGGAGAGCCTGCCGAGGTGGCCAAGGTCGCACTGTTCCTCGCCAGCGATCTGTCGTCGTACATGACCGGCACCGTCCTCGAGGTCACCGGCGGGAGGCACATCTGATGCGTGAAGCCGTTATCTGCGAACCGGTTCGGACACCAATCGGCCGCTACGGCGGCATGTTCAAATCGCTGACCGCCGTCGATCTTGGCGTCGCCGCGCTGAAGGGGTTGCTCGACCGAGCCGGAATCGAGCCAGGCGCGGTACAAGACGTCATCCTCGGCCATTGCTATCCCTCCAGCGAGGCCCCGGCGATCGGGCGTGTGGTGGCCTTGGACGCGGGGCTGCCGGTGACCGTCCCTGGCATGCAGGTCGACCGCCGTTGCGGGTCGGGCTTGCAGGCGGTCATCCAGGCGTGTCTGCAGGTTGCCAACGGGGACAACGACGTTGTGATCGCAGGCGGCGCCGAGAGCATGAGCAATGTCACGTTCTACTCGACGGACATGCGCTGGGGTGGAGCCCGCAGCGGTGTCAAGGTTCACGACAGCCTCGCGCGCGGTCGCACCACGGCGGGCGGACGTCACTACCCGGTGCCTGGTGGCATGCTCGAGACCGCGGAGAATCTCCGTCGTCAGTACGCAATCCCGCGCCAGGAACAGGACGAACTCGCGGTCACCTCGCATCAAAGGGCGGTCGCCGCACAAAAGGACGGGATATTCGCCGAGGAGATCATTCCGGTCGCTGTGCGCACCCGCCAGGGCGAGGAGCTGATCGACACCGACGAGCATCCACGCGCCGACTCCTCGGTCGAATCGTTGAGCAAGCTGAAACCCGTTCTGCTGGCCGATGATCCGGAGGCGACCGTCACCGCGGGGAATTCCAGCGGCCAGAACGACGCCGCCTCCATGTGCGTGGTGACCACTCCGGAGAAGGCCGACGAACTCGGGCTGACCCCGCTTGTCCGGCTGGTCTCGTGGGCGTCGGCCGGCGTCGCGCCCAACATCATGGGCATAGGGCCCGTGCCTGCGACAGACGCGGCGCTCGGCAAGGCGGGCCTGAAGCTCGCCGATATCGACCTGATCGAGCTCAACGAGGCCTTCGCCGCCCAGGCCCTCGCGGTGATGCGCGAATGGAAGTTCACCGCAGCCGACCTCGAGCGGACGAATGTCCACGGTTCGGGGATATCGCTCGGACACCCGGTCGGCGCGACCGGCGGCCGGATGCTCGCGACGCTGGCGCGCGAACTGAACAGGCGGGGTGCCCGCTACGGGCTGGAAACCATGTGCATCGGCGGCGGGCAGGGCCTGGCAGCCGTATTCGAAAGGGTCGGCCCATGACCAGACTCGCCCAAACGCTCGGGCTCACCGAGTTTCAAACCGAAATCATCACCACGGTACGACAGTTCGTCGACAAAGAAGTCATCCCGACCGCGCAGGAACTCGAGCACAGCGATACCTACCCTCAGGCCATCGTCGATGCGATGAAGGAGATGGGCCTGTTCGGGCTGATGATCCCCGAGGAGTACGGCGGCCTCGGCGAGTCCCTGCTCACGTACGCGCTGTGCGTTGAGGAGCTTGCGCGCGGGTGGATGAGCGTCTCCGGTGTGATCAACACCCACTTCATCGTCGCGTACATGCTGCGCCAGCACGGCACCGACGAACAGAAGCGGAAGTACCTACCGCGGATGGCAACCGGTGAGACGCGCGGCGCGTTTTCGATGTCCGAGCCCGAACTCGGGTCCGATGTCGCCGCGATCCGCACGCGGGCCAAGAGGAATGCCGACGGGACCTACACCATCGACGGGCAGAAGATGTGGTTGACCAATGGCGGAAGCTCGACATTGGTAGCCGTGTTGGTGCGCACGGACGAAGGAGCCGACAAGCCGCACCGCAACCTGACGGCGTTCCTCGTCGAAAAGCCCACCGGTTTCGGTGAAGTCGCTCCGGGGCTGACTATCCCAGGAAAGATCGACAAGCTTGGCTACAAGGGCATCGACACCACCGAGCTGATCTTCGACGGCTATGTCGCCAGTGCCGACGACGTCCTCGGTGAGACGCCCGGCCAGGGCTTCTTCCAGATGATGGACGGCATCGAGGTTGGTCGGGTCAACGTCTCGGCCAGGGCTTGTGGCGTCGGCATCCGAGCCTTCGAGTTGGCGGTGCGCTACGCCCAGCAGCGCCACACCTTCGGCAAGCCGATCGCCGATCACCAGGCGATTGCGTTCCAGTTGGCGGAGATGGCAACCAAAGTCGAGGCGGCCCATCTCATGATGGTCAATGCCGCCCGGCTGAAAGACTCCGGCGAACGCAATGACGTCGCCGCGGGGATGGCCAAGTATCTGGCGAGCGAGTTCTGCTCGGAGGTGACCCAGCAGAGCTTCCGGATCCATGGTGGGTACGGCTACTCGAAGGAATACGAGATCGAGCGGCTGATGCGCGACGCACCGTTCCTGCTCATCGGCGAGGGCACCAGCGAGATCCAGAAGAACATCATCAGCAAGCGACTGCTCGCCGACTATCGGATATGACCGTGAGCGCACCCGATTTCACCCCCCGGCCGCAGCTCGCCGAGGATGTCGCGCGGTTTGTTCGCAAGCGGATCTTCGACGGCACTTACGCTGCGGGGCAGTACATCCGCCTCGACCAGTTGGCGGTCGAACTCGGTGTCAGTGTCACACCGGTACGTGAAGCGTTGTTCGTTCTCAGCGCCGAAGGCTTGCTGTCTCAACAGCCGCGGCGCGGTTTCGTAGTGGTGGCGGTGACCGGGAGGGACCTCACCGATGTGTCCAATGTGCAGGCCCACATCGGTGGTGAACTGGCCGCGCGGGCGGCGGCCAACATCACCGACGACCAGCTCCGGGAACTCGAGAAGATCCAGACCGAGCTCGAAGACGCGTACGCCAGCGATGATGACGAAAAGGCGGTGCGGCTCAACCACGAGTTCCACAAGGCGATCAACATCGCGGCCGATTCGCCGAAACTCGCCCAGCTGATGTCGCAGATCACCCGCTACGCTCCCGAATCGGTGTTTCCCACGATCGCGGGCTGGCCGGATCAGTCGACCGAACACCACCGCAAGCTGTTGGCGGCACTCGACAAGCACGACCAAGACCTTGCTCGCGCCGCGATGGCCGAGCATCTCGCCGCTGGCGCGGCACCGCTGATCGCGCACCTCACGCAGCGAGGCGTGGTCGACTAAGACGCCGTGTTAGTCTGCGCTCGTCGAAAAACGGCAGACCGGTTTCGGTGAGCCCCGGTCACTTCCGCAATCGGAAGCACTTGATCATCCGCTGCAATCCCGTCGCGGAGAGGTCCCACGGCCTGCGGGGCATTCGCGTGCCCAGGAGGCTCACTGTGAAACTCAATCATCTCGATCTTCAGGTCGCTGACGTCCCACGGGCGGTCACGTTCTTCGAGGAAGCGTTCGGATTTCAGCTTCAATCGAACCGACGGTCGTCGGCTATCGCTTTTCTGTCCGACGACGACGGATTCGTCTTGGTGCTTCAACGAAAGAAGTCCGACTCAGACCGATACCCTGACGGCTTTCACTTCGGATTCTTGGTGGATGACGTGGCAATAGTGCACAGCTTCCACGCGAGGGCGCATCGCCTAGGTCTCGATACGTCCGAGATCATCGAGAATGGGCGCGGCACACAGGTCTACTGCAGCGGCCCGGATGGCCTTCTCGCCGAGGTCAGCTACCGCCCGCGCACCAACCGGACCACTCTGTAACGCATGCTAGAGCCGAGATCGACACCAGGGTTGTGATATCGCCGCCCGGTACGTCTACAACGACCGTGGTGTCGATCTCGCCCATAGCATGTGAACTCGCCTTTATTGGGCCCCGCGCCGTTGGTCGCTCGCGTCGCTGAGCATGGCACGCAACCTACGCACGTCGACCTTGCCGGTCGTCCCGCGCGGAATGTCCTCGCCGGAGTCCACGAGCAGCCATACCGTCGGCACCTTGAAGGCGCTCAACAGCTTTCGCGCCGCGGCCCGGAGGTGATCGACCGTGGTATCGCCTATCACGACGGCGCCCACCGCGCCGGAGACCTCAGTGACGAAAGCGTTCTCGACACCGACGATGGTCCGCAGAGCCTGCTCCACCTCGCTCGGGTAGACGGTGGCGCCGCTGACCTTGAACATGTCGTCGGATCGGCCGTGGTAGAACATGAAGCCGTCGCCGTCGAGGTGTCCGAGGTCGCCGGTGGGGTAGTAGCCGTCGGGTGTGAACAGGTCTTCGCGGCTGCGCCGGCACATGCCCCGCAAGGTGTGGGGCCCCCGGAGCTGGATCACGCCGATGGTGTCGGCCGGGACGGGTTGGCCGGTGTCGGGGTCGACGATCCGAACCTGCATACCGTCGAACGGCTTTCCGCAGCTGCCCCACGCAGACTGCGGCATGTCTGTGTCGGCGGGATAGCCGCAATAGGGCCCGAAGGACTCGGTCATCCCGAACAACTTCGCACGGGCACCGGGTTCCGCGCGTTGCTCGGGTGGTAGCAGCGCTTCCAGGCTGCCCGGCCGAAGCGCGGACAAATCGGCTCCGGCAGAGGCGGATTGGCGTGCCACGGCCTCGGCCTGGTCAGGCCAGCCGCGAAACAGCGTGACCCGCTCGCGCTCCAGCAGGCGCAGCGTCGTCTCGGGTCGGGGGATCTCCTCGGTGACGAGCGTGGCGCCCGCCAGCAGGGCGGACAGCACGCCGCTGCCGAAACCGCCCACCCAGAAGAACGGCATCGGCAGATACAGCAGGGTGTCCGCATCGATGCAGCGGGCGGCGAGGCCCGATTGAACGGCGGCCAGCGCGCTGCCGTGCGAGTGGATCACACCCTTCGGCGGCCCGCTGCTTCCCGAGGTGAACATGATGACCAACGTGTCGCTCGGCGTGACGGCCGACGTGATGGCGTCGATGTTCCGCTCGCCGGACATCACTTGTTCAGGTGTCCAAATCGTCCGCAGCGCAGGCAGTTCCGCGGTGTTCACCACGTTGGCCAGATCGTCAAGGTAGCGATGGCCGCGGAACTCCTCCACCGCGATCAGGGCCTGGACGGAGGCAACTCGCAACTGAGCCACCAGCTCCGGTGGCTGCAGCAAGGTGCTCAGCGGTACGAGCACGGCGCCGATGCGCGTCAGCGCCACCGCGATCTGTACCCACTGCACGCGGTTCGGCATGATCAGCCCGACCCGAGTGCCCTTGCCGACGCCGGCTTCGAAGAACGCGGCGGCCATCGCGCGCGTGGTTTCGTCCAGCTCGGCGTAGCTGATCCGCGACTCCGTGTCGATGACCATCGGCTTGTCGCCGTGCTGTTCGGCGCGCCGCGTCACGAGCCGGTCGATGGTGTCAGGCATCGAACACCTTCTGCAGGGCCGTGAGGTCGACCTTGCCGCTCGAGAGCAGCGGAATCTCGGAACGAGGCACGGCGGCAAAGCGTTTCGGGATCTTGTAGGCGGACAGCTCGGCCGTGAGCTGCTCACGCACCGTGGCCTCGTCGAACTCTGCGCCGTCGCCGAGGGCGATGACCGCGGCGACCAGTTGTCCGCGCTCGGGATCCGGGAGCCCGAGCACGTGCGCGACCGTCCCGCCGGTCACCTTGGCGATCGCCCGCTCTACCTCGGCGGGGGCGACATTGGCGCCTGCCGTCTTGATCATCGCGCCGCGGCGGCCGATGAAGTAGACGAAGCCATCGGCATCGGTGCGGACGAGATCACCGGTGTGAAACCAGCCGTCGGCATCGAAGCACTCCTCCCGGCTGCGTTTGTAGTAGCGCTGCATCACGAACGGGCCGCGGATGCACAGCTCGCCGTCGACGATCTTGGTTTCGAAGCCCGGCACCGGCTTGCCGAACGAACCCCGCCGGTATTCGGGTTGATCGGATTCGTCCTCACTGATCGTGATGACGCTGCCGGCTTCGGTCATGCCGAGCATCGTGTGCCGCAACTCGGGATCGGCAGGCCGCACTTCCGGCGCCATGATCGGGTAGAGGTTTCCGCGACGCAGCGACGACAGGTTGCGGCCCGCCAAACTGGGGTGCCGGGCCAGCTGGGCGATCCCCGTCACGAAACCATTGGTCATCGTTGGTTTTTCGGCCTCGATCAGATCGAGGGTCTCGCCGGCATCGGTGGCGTTGGAGCACACCAAAGTCGAGCCGGCAAGCAGTGTGGCCAGCACCGCGAACGCGATTCCGCCGATCCAGAAGAACGGTGAGTTGCAGAACAGACTGTCGTCGGAAGACAGCCCCCGGATCTCGTTGAGGATCTTCTGGTGCCCCAGCAGGGATGCATGGGTGTGCACCACGCCCTTGGGGGAGCTCGTCGAGCCCGACGTGTACACAATGGCCAGCGGATCGGAATCGTCGACGTCGTGTTCCATCGCCTCGAGCAGCGTCGCGTCGACCAAATCCCCCGGTTCGGAATCGATCAGCACGTGGCGCAGCAGTGGGGCAGTAATGCCGGCAAGTCGCTTCCGATAGTCGTGCGAGCGAAACGACGCGGCGGCAAGCAGGATTTCGGTGTCACTGTCGACGAGCTGCGCGGCCAACTCCGGAGAGGTCGCAAAGGTCGAGAACGGTATGACCACGGCGCCGACGCGTGCAGCGGCCAGCATGCCCACGATGAACGCTCCGCCGTTTGGGTAGAGCAGGCCGATGTGAGTGCCCTTTCCCGCGCCGAGGGCGACCAAGCCGCGCGCCAGCCGCGCCGACCGGCGGTCGGCCTCCGCGTAGCTGAGGCGCTCGGCATCGCACACCAGGAACGGGTGATTCGCCCTTGCAGCTGACTGCTGTCGCAGAACGTCGGCGACGGTCAGCGATTCACTTGGCATGTTCGACGGGATGGCTGAAGAACTCCCGGACCGCACCGAGGTCGGCCTTGCCGGACGGTGTTCTGGGGATCTGGTCGACGATCGCGATGTCGGTGGGAACTTCGTAGCGCGCCAATCGCGCTCGCAGAAACTCGATGAGCGCGCCGACATCGACGGTTGCATCTCGCAGCTCCACCATCGCAACAGGCGTCTCGCCGAGGCGGTCGTCGGGCCGGCCCACCACGGCCGCCCCTCGCACCGCGGGATGACGCTCCAGCGCGGCGCGCACGTCGTCGGGCATCACCTTGAAGCCGCCGCGGATGATCGCCTGATCGGCACGCCCGAGGATCCAGAGGAACCCATCCTCATCGATGCGGGCCATGTCGGTGGTGCGCATCCATTCCGCGGACGGTCCGAGCTGTCCCGGTTTGACCTCGAGCAGGCCGTCCTCGCCGGGACCAAGCGGCGCACCGTCGTCATCGACCACCCGAAGTTGTGCTCCGAGGATGGACCTGCCCACGCTGCCACGCTTGACCTGCCAGTACTTCTCATAGTCGGCCAGTGTCCAACCGGCCACGCCGCCGCCGAATTCGGTTGCCGCATAGGATGTCAAGACGGGTATTCCGAATTTCGCGGTGAATGCGTCGGCATCCTCGGCCGAAAGGGGAGCGGTGCCCGAAGTGACCGCGCGAATGCTCGCAAGATCCTCCCGGGTCAAATCGGAGTGCAAAACCGTCCGTAGTGCGGCGGGGACCAGCGACACGGCACGCGGCTGATGCCTGCGCACTGCGTCGGCCCACTGGTTGATCTCGAAGCGGTCCAACAGGGCGAACGGCCTTGCCTCGCAGACGCACTGCAGCACGCGGAAGACGCCGCCGATGTGCACCAATGGAGCATTGACGATCGCGATACCCCGGCGCAGTTCGGTAGGTGCCTCCGATGTGGTCACGCTTCGGGCCAGCATGTCGTAGGTGAGGTCGATTCGCTTGGGCGGGCCCGTTGTTCCGCTGGTCAGCATCCGCACCGCGACTCCTGGCCGGCCTACGCGGGGGCTGGTGGCGGGCACCTGCGGTGCAGCGTCCAGACCCGAGAGCGGAATCGCCGTCGGGCCGGCGGGCACCATCGACGCCAGGTCCTCGGCCTCGCCGACTACTACCGGCAGCTCGAGCGCGGCGATGTCCGCGCGGGTACGGTCATCGCCGCGTGAGGGGTTGATGGTGACGACGGTGCCGCCGCCAAGCAGCACGCCGAGCAGGGCCCCTACGTGGGCGGGTCTGTTGCGCAACAGCATCCCGACCTCGGTCTCGCCAACTGCGGCGATCCGATTCGCTAGTTCGGCGACCTGACGCCACGTCGACCACCGGCCGTTGAATTCGATGGCTGCATCGTCGGG
>Ga0075364_10001492_pt1 | contig 12736 bp, 11 predicted proteins | sample EndMetdeltDD1764_FD_71517 | JGI IMG/M metagenome (GOLD analysis project Ga0075364, IMG submission 71517) | Populus endosphere microbial communities from Tennessee, USA - Endosphere MetaG P. deltoides DD176-4 | ecosystem: Host-associated > Plants > Roots > Endosphere | place: USA: Tennessee... | reverse complement strand
ATCGCATCACGCAGTTGCTCTTCGTTGCGCGTGATCTGCTCGGCGGCCTCCAGCACCGCCTCTTCCTTAGCCTGCGGAATGACCACAACGCCATCGGGATCACCCACGACGATATCGCCAGGGTGGACGGTGACATTGCCGATCACCACAGGCACCTGCAGCGCCTTGAGCTGGATGCGGCCCTTGCCGGTGCGCATCCAGGTGTTGCGGCTGTAGATGGGATAGCCCAGCGAGCGGCACAGGGCCACATCGCGATTGTTGCCGTCGATCACCGTGCCGGCCATGCCGCGCCGGTGCGCCGCTTCAGTGAGGATGTTGCCCCAGGTGCCCACGTCATCCTTGCCCTGATTGTCGATGACGATGACGCTGCCCGCCGGCGCATCGTCGATGAATTCGCCCACGGTACCCGGTGTGCTTTGCACAGCTTCATACAGCACGGTGAAGGCGCGGCCGGCCATTCGGAAGCCGGGATCGCAAGGGCGTATTTTGTGGCACTGTCCGACAATCGACAGGCGGTCCAGGGCATCGCTCAATGCGGCGCAATCCAGTTTGGATGCCCGCAGCACATTCGCATCGGTAGAGTCCAGAGTCATAGCTTGCTCAACTAAATAAAGGGGAAGATGTCATTCGATGGAGATGCCGGCCTTGCGAATGACCGGCTGCCAGTAGTCGATGTCCTTGCGCACTTGCTGGTCCAACTGGTCGGGTGTCATGTAGCGTACCTGCACGCCGGTGGTGGCCAGCGACTGCTGCACGCGTTCGGTCTCCAGCGTCTTCTTGACCGCCTCGGTCAGGGTGGCCACGACGCTATCGGGCGTGTTGGCAGGAGCGAACAGCGCGACCCACGCATCCAGCTCGAAGTCGGGAAAGCCGGCCTCGGCCGTGGTAGGCACGTCAGGCAGCAGCGGAATGCGGGTTTTGCTGGCCACCGCCAGTGCACGCACCTGGCCGGTGGGAATGAAACCGGCCACCGAGGGAGGTGTGGCCACGGTCATCTGCACATTGCCGGCCAGCACGTCCTGCACGGCAGGGCCCGCACCCTTGTACGCCACGTGCACCAGCTCGATGCCGGTGCGCTGCTTGAACAGCTCCATGCCGATATGGGGCACCGACCCGTTGCCCGAGGTGGCGTAGTTCAGCACGTTCGGATTCTTCTTCGCGAAATCCACCAGTTCCTGCAGGGACTGGAATGGCTGCTTGGGGTTGACCGCAATGATGTGGGGCGAGACCACCAGCATGGCCACCGGCTTGAAATCTTTGATCGGATCCCAGTCGAGCGTGCGATACATCACTGGGTTGCCCACATGGAACATCGAATAGCCGGCCAGCAGCGTGTAGCCATCCGGTTTGGAGCGGGCCACGTAGGTGGCTGCGATGTTGCCGCTGGCCCCGGGCCGATTTTCAACGATGACGGTCTGGCCCAGATTGCTGCCCAGCACCGGGGCAATGATGCGCGAGACCTGGTCCAGGATACCCGCGGGTGTGACCGGCACGGTGATGCGCACCGGGCGATCCGGAAAATCTGCCGCCGATGCGGTGGACAGCGCGCAAGCCAGTAAGGCGCCCAAGAGGGGATATTTCATGTCTGCTCCGTTCTTATAGATCGTTTTGTAATATCCTAGTGGCCTTCTGTAATTACACAAGTCTTTCCAATAATATTTTTATGCCTGTTGCCCCCCCTACGAACACACCTGAGCGCATTCGGCTGGCAGTGCAAGCGGATATCGAATCTGGCGTCCTGCGTGCAGGCGAGTTGATAGACGAGAAGCTGCTGGCCGCGAAATATGGCGTCTCGCGCACCCCCATCCGCGAGGCCTTGCTGATGCTCTCTGCGCAAAAGCTGGTAGTGGCGACCCCGCGCACGGGAAGCATGGTTCACAAGCCCTCGGCCACCGAACTGATTGCGCTGCTTGAATATCTTGGAGAGCTGGAAGGGGTGGCCACGAGACTGGCGTCATTGCGCATGACGCCCGAACAACGCAGCACGCTGGCTCAGATTCACGAAGCGTCTGAAACCCTGGCGAAATCGGGCGAGCGCCATCGCTACGAAGCGGCGAACCGGGCGTTGCACGAGCACATTTACCAGTGCTGCGGCAACAGCGTGGTGAATGAAGAGATCGTTGCGGCACAGCGTCGTCTGGCCAATTTCCGCCGGCACGTTTTCAACCAGCCTGGACGGCTGATGGCCTCGTTCAATGAGCACGTGCCTCTGGTGCGTGCCATCGTCGCGGGCGACAGCGATACGGCGGCCAGTGCCATGCGCGATCACATCATCGGCAAGGGCAAGGCATTCGCCGATCTGGTGCTGGTCAATGCATGAATGCCACCGACACTAGACCGAGCCATCGCATGCGGCCCGTGTTGCTCTTGATGCTGACATTGCCTCCGCTGTTGTGGGGTAGCAATGCCGTGCTTGGCCAGCTTGCGGCGGGCAGCATTGCGCCGGTATTGCTCAACGTGCTGCGCTGGAGCGTTGCGCTGGCACTGCTCGCGCCCTTTGCCTTGCGCCAGATCGGGCCGCATGTGCCGACGCTGCGCGCGCAGTGGAAGTTTCTGCTGCTCAGCAGTTTCCTGGGCATCACCTGCTATAACGCCCTGCAATATCTGGCACTGACCACGTCATCGGCGCTGAACATCTCCCTGATTGGCGCGGCCACGCCCGTGTTCATCCTGATATCGGGTCGCGTCTTCTTCGGGCAGCGCATCAATCTGCTCAGCGCCATCGGTGCACTGGTCTCCATTGCCGGGGTGGCCTGTGTGCTGGCCCGAGGCGATCTCTCCAGGCTCGACACCATCAGTTTCGTGCCGGGTGATCTGTTCATGCTGGTCGCCGCGTTTGCATGGGGGCTGTATACGCTGCTGCTCAAGCAGTCACGTGCGCGGGTGCCCATCACGGTGCTGCTGTCGGTGCAGATCGCCATCGGGCTGCTGTGCAGTTTGCCGTTTGCCGCAGCCGAGCATCTGTGGGGCGGCTATGCACCGCTGGTGTGGGGGTGGCGCGAAATCGCCATCGTGCTCTATGTCGGCACTATGCCATCACTGCTCGCGTACTTCTGCTGGCAGCGCGCAGTGTCGCAAACCAGCGCGCAATTGCCGGTGTTTTTCATGAACCTCACCCCCCTGTTTACCGTCAGTCTGGCGGCGCTGATGCTCAACGAACGCCCTCAGGCGTTCCATTACATCGGCCTGGTGCTGATTCTGGGAGGCATCTATCTGGCGCATCGTAGCCAGCCGGCTTGAACGCAATTGCATTCAGTCTGGCGTGGCATGACATCAGTCGCGAATTTCGTTTGACGCGTGTCGTGCGTCGCAACAGAATCGTCACATCATAGTGAATACCGCCCGCCTTCTCGGGGTGAGCGTTTGGGGGATCCATGAACGACGATCGACGCACGCATGGGTTGTGGGAGGCCTCTGCGCCGCCCGCACCGGTGACCGATTCGCTGAATGCACACCTGACGGCCGACGTCGTGATCGTGGGCGCAGGATTCACGGGGTTGAGTGCGGCGTTGCACCTGGCGCAGGGGGGCGCCGACGTGGTGGTGCTCGAGGCGCAGGCCATCGGCTTCGGCGGGTCGGGGCGCAACGTCGGTCTGATCAACGCGGGCATGTGGGTACACCCTTCCGAATTGCCGCAGGCGCTGGGTGATACCTACGGCCAGCGTTTGCTTCAGGCGCTTGGTAATGGTCCGGATCTGGTGTTCGAGCTCATCGAGCGTCACGGCATTGCATGCGAGGCCGTGCGTGCGGGAACGCTGCACTGTGCCGTCGGTGCACGCGGGTTGGCAGACATTACCGAACGGGCCCGGCAATGGCAGGCATTGGGCGCGCCGGTACACATACTCGATGCGGCGACGACACAACAGAAAACCGGTACCGACGCCTATGCCGGGTCGCTGCTGGATTTGCGTGCGGGCACGCTGCAGCCACTCGCCTACGCGCGGGGGCTGGCACATGCCGCCGTTCATGCGGGCGCGCGCATTTTCACGGGCAGCCCGGTCATTGCAGTGCAGGATCATGGCACGCACTGGCAGCTCGCAACGGCCGGGCACGGATCGGTCAGCGCGAAGTGGGTCATCGTGGCCACCAATGCCTACACGTCGGCGAACGGTGTCTGGTCCCAGATCCGGCGTGAACTTGTGGGCTTGCCCTACTTCAATATGGCTACCGTGCCGCTGAGTGAGGCGGTGCGCCGTCGCATTCTGCCCGAGCGTCAGGGTGCGTGGGATACCCGGCAGGTCTTGTCGTCGATGCGCATGGATCAGGCCGGACGCCTGGTGTTCGGCAGCGTCGGTGCGTTGAGGGGCGTGGGGCAGGCGATTCACACCGACTGGGGGCGGCGTGCGCTGGCCAGGCTTTACCCTGAACTCAAGGGGGTCGCGTTCGAGCATGAGTGGTACGGCACGATCGGCATGACGCGCAATTCGCTGCCCAGATTCCACACGCTGGCGCGCCAGACCGTCTCGTTCAGTGGCTATAACGGGCGCGGCATAGCGCCTGGCACCGTACTCGGGCGGGAGCTCGCGCGTCTGGTGTCGGGCCAGATCAGTGCAGCGGCGTTGCCGCTGCCCGAGTCACCTGTCGAGCCGGTGGCGGCCCGATGGGCACGCGAGGCGTGGTATGAGGTGGGCGCCCAGATCGTGCACAGCACTGCGGCCTGGTGACGCCGATGTGCCCCGCGCCCAAGCCACATGACCGGGCGGCCTGCGGTAATCACGACGCGCCGCTTGCCCACGCCGGCATCTCGCCTGCCACCGCGCCGAAGAACGTGATCAGCAGCCAGTAACCCATGCCTGTGATCACCAGCAGCGACAGGATATTCATCAGGAAGCCGTGCTTGGCCATCTGCGGAATGGTGATGTAGCCGGAGCTGAACACCAGCGCATTGGGGGGGGTGGCCACCGGCAGCATGAAGGTCATCGAGGCAGCCAGTGTGGCGGGCACCATCAGCAACAGCGGGTTCTCGCCCAGGCTCATGGCAAGGCCTGAAACGATGGGGATGAAGGTGGCCGCCGTGGCCGTGTTGGACATGAACTCGGTCAGGATGAGCACGGCCAGGGCGACAAGCAGCACCACGCCGAAGGTGGGCAAGGCACTGGCATAGGTGCCCAGCAGATCACCGATCCAGCTGTCCAGACCGGTCGCCACCACACCCGCCGACAGGCTCAGCCCTCCGCCGAACAGCACCAGAATGCCCCAGGGCAGGTTCTTCGTCATCTCCCAGTTCACCAGCCCACCGCCTTCTTTCTCGCCCGACGGAATGATGAACAGCGCGATGGCGGCCAGCACGGCGATCGAGGCATCCGAGAGCCCCGGAATGATGTTCTGCAGAAAGGACCGGAAGATCCAGGCACTGGCCGTGACGACGAAGACCAGGGCCACGCGGCGTTCTGCCTTGGACCAGCCGCCCAGCGCCTCCAGTTGCGTGCGGAACAGTTCGTCGGCACCTTCGATCGTCTTGCGATCCAGACGGATGGAGATGCGCGTGAGAAGCAGCCACGCACCCAGCAGCATGACCAGCATGATCGGCATGCCGAAAATCATCCACTGTGCAAAGCCGATGTCATAGCCGTAGGTGCGGTTCAGTGCGCCTGCGAGCAGGGCATTGGGCGGGGTGCCGATCAGCGTGCCGATCCCCCCGATCGACGCGGCATACGCCACGGAAAGCATCAAGGCCAGTGGGAACTGCGACGAGCCGCCTTTCTGCGAAATCAGCCCGGCGACTGAAAGGGCGACCGGCAACATCATCACGGCGGTCGCCGTGTTCGAGACCCACAGGCCGCAGAAGGCCGTGGCCAGCATGAAACCACCGACGATGCGATGTTGCTGCGAACCGGTTCGCGACACGATGTTCAGCGCAATGCGCCGGTGCAGCTTCCAGCGCTCCATGGCCATGGCCAGGAAAAAGCCCCCCATGAACAGGAAGATGATGGGGTCACCATAGGGCGACGCAGCCTCGCCTGCCGTGGTGGCCCCCACAATCGGAAACAGCGCCACGGGCAGCAGGGCGGTCGCCCCGACGGGGATGGCTTCGGTAATCCACCATGTCACCATCAGCACGGCGACGGCCAGCAGGCGCCAGGCTTCGGGCGCCATGTCCTGCGGCGCAGGGATGATCAGAATGAGGGCAAACAGGACCAGGCCAATGCAGACGGCGCCCGGTTTGACCAGCGGCTTCTCGGGCGGTGTGTGACCGGAGGGCGAGGCATTCGCGGTCTGCGCTGCGTCGGGGGCGGTGGCTGCGCGTGCTGCATGGGCAGCGGTGTCGAAGTCTTTTTGTGAAGTGGGATCGGCCATGTGGAGTTCCAGAAAGTGCACGAGACAGGCCGCATGCAATTCAGGGGCCTGTCAGCTTTGCATTACTGTAACCGTTCGAGGTCGACCCTTCAGCGTGCCCAGCGTTTTTCGAAATCCCACACTTCCTGAAAGCCGATCAACTGGCAGAACTCACCGAAATCGAACATGTCCACATCGGCCGTCTGGCTCACACCGTCCTGCTTCAAGTGGCGCAGCGCGCGCTCCATGCTGGCGGCGGCCACCAGACTGGTCATTGAAGGATAAATGGCCAGCGCATAGCCGATCTCGGCCAGCACCTTGGCTGGCAGAATGGGCGTCTTGCCCCCATCGGCCATGTTGGCCAGCATCGGCAGATCGAAGGCTTCGCAGGCGCGGCGCATTTCTTCCTCCGATTGCGGCGCTTCAAAGAAAAGCACGTCGGCGCCCGCGCGGGCATAGGCCTCCAGCCGACGCATCGCGTCGTCTACGCCCAGGCTGGCCCGCGCATCGGTGCGCGCGATGATCAGGAAATTTTCCTTGTCCTCCCGAGCCTCGGCGGCTACGCGGATTTTGTCCACCATGTCCTGAACGGGCACGCAGCGTTTGTTGGGGGTGTGGCCGCACTTCTTCGGAAACTCCTGGTCTTCGAGCTGAATGGCGGTCACGCCAGCCGCTTCGTAGCCGCGCACGGTGTGATGCACATTCAGCAGCCCGCCATAACCGGTATCGGCATCGGCGATCACCGCCGCGCCGCTGGTGCGCACGACGGTACGCATGCGGTCGACCATTTCGGTATAGGTGGCGATTCCGGCATCGGGCAGGCCCAGGCAGGACGCGGTCAACCAGTAACCGCTGCCGTAGACGATGTCGAAGCCGACTTTCTTGGTCATGAGGGCAGCGATCATGTCGTGCACGCCGGGGATGACAAGAAACTCGCCTGCATTCAGTTTTTGACGGAGGATGGGATTGGCCATGTGGGTGGTGTCCTTTGCGGGGTTCAAAAGCGGTTCAGAAGCGCGCATGCGATTCAGACGGGTCGAGCCTGACAGCGCCCGGGCGCCAGCGGTTCAGGCGGATCCCGCCCGAAAGCATCCGGGCGCGTGCTACTCAAGTTTGATCTTGGCGGTCTCGACCACGCCCTTGATACGGCTCAGTTCACGCGCCACTTCCGTGCCGAAGGCTTCCGGGGTGCCGGGCATGGCCACCACACCCAGATCGGACAGTTTCTCAGCCATGCCCGGCGCACGCAGCACCTTCTGCAACGCGTCGTTGAGCTTGGCGATGACCGGTGCCGGCGTGCCTGCGGGGGCCATCAGGCCTACCCATGAGTTGAATTCAAAATCTTTCACGCCCTGCTCGATCAGCGTGGGCACATTGGGCAAGGAGGGCGCGCGCTGGGCGGATGACACCGCAATGGGCTGCAGCATGTTCGATTTGATGAAGGGCGCGGCGCCGGTGACTGCGGCATACGTCATGGGCAAGGCACCGCCCACCACATCGGTCAGCGCGGCGCTTCCTCCTTTGTAAGGCACGTGCGTGAGTGGAATGCCCGTTTGCTGTCGCAGCAGTTCGCCTGCCAGATGCGGCGTGCTGCCGGTGCCCGCAGTGCCGTAGAACAGCCCGTCCTTCTGTTGCTGGGCATAGGCTTTCAGCGTTGCAAAATCTTTGGCCGGCACTTTCGGGTTGACCACGATGATCAGGGTCGCATCACCGATCTTTCCGACCGACGTAAAGTCCTTGAGGGTGTCGAAAGGCACCTTGGCGTACACATTCGGGTTGATCACCAGCGTGCCGTCATAGGCCAGCAGCAGGGTGTAGCCGTCCGGATCGGCACGGGCGACCATCTGAGTGCCAATGTTGCCGCCGGCCCCCGGTTTGTTTTCCACGATCACGGATTGCCCCAGCCGCTCGCCCAGTTTCTCGGCCACCACGCGTGCGGCCGTGTCGGTCACGCCCCCGTTGACGAAAGGCACGACCAGGCGAATGGGGCGGGTCGGAAAGTCCGAGGGCTGCGCATGCACCGAAAGCGTGGGCAGACCTGCACAGGACAGGGCGAGCAGGGCGCCCAGTAGTTGTCTGCGGCTGGGCAGGGTGGGTCGTGTGGGGTCCATCAGCGTCTCCATTTTATCGTTATCGATTATTGTCGGGCCAAAGTGTCCGACACTTTTATCGGACTTTATTGTAGGATTACAATGGCGTCAACCAAGTTCGTAAGTGAGCGCGATATGAATGTCCATGCGGCACCGGCAACGCCTTCCGGCGAGACGCGTTCGGGTGAAACCGTTGAGCGCGTCGTCGCCGAATTGAAGGCCGGCATTCTGGAAGGGCGCTTCGCGCCCGGGCAGCGGCTGATCTCGCGCGACGTCGTCGAGCAACTGGGCGTGAGTCGCGGCTCTTTGCGCGAGGCGTTTCAGCGACTGGAGGCTGACGGTCTGGTCGATCTCATCCCCAACCGGGGGGCGGTGGTGCGCACGCTCTCTCCTGCCGAAGTCCACCATGTCTTTCAGATCCGTGAAGCGCTCGAGGGCTATGCGGCCCAGTTGGCCGCCCGTCACATTCACGAAGGTGAGCACCGTGTGCGCCTGCAAGCAGTGCTCGAACGCGGGCGCGTGCATCGCGAGCGTCCGCTGTTTCAGGGCTTCATCGCCGACAACCGTGCCTTTCACCAGGAGATCGTGCGTATCGGCGGCAATCCGCCGCTCAGCGAGCTGATCGACAAGTACCAATTGCCTGTTTTCATGATTCAACTGCGTCGCATCATCAGTGTGGAAGAAATGATCAGCAATTCGCTGGACGAACACGAAGAGATTGCCGCAGGCATTCTCGCTGGCGACCCGATCGCTGCCTACGACGCCATGAAACGCCATCTCTGGCATTCGGCCGACCAGATCCTGGCCATGTCCGCGATGGCATCCCCATCACACAACGCTTTGGAGCCGTCATGAGTGCGGAAACCATGTTCGACAAGATCTGGGATGCCCACGTTGCCGCTCAGGTGTCAGAAGACATTGCCTTGCTGCACGTGGATCGTCATCTGGTGCACGAGCTCACCACCGTCGAAGCCATCCGCGTGCTGGAGCGGCGCGATCTTCCCGTACGAGACCCCGGGCTGACCTTCGCCACGCTGGATCATGTGATCTCCACCCAGCCGGGTCGCTCACCCGACGGCGAACCCTGGGCGTCCGACATGATCGATGGTCTGCGCGAGCAGACCGATCGTCTGGGCATCGATCGGTTCGATACGCACGACGGGCGTCAGGGCATCGTGCACGTGATCGGCCCGGAGCAGGGGCTGAGTCTGCCTGGCACGACCATCGTCTGCGGCGACAGTCACACCTGTACCCACGGTGCCTTCGGCGCGTTGGCGTGGGGCATCGGGTCATCGGAGCAGGTGCACGTGCTGGCCACGCAGACGATTCGTCAGCGGCGGCCCCCCACGCTGCGCATCACGTTGAACGGCACCCCGGGCCCGAACGCCTGTGCCAAGGACGTCATTCTGCATGTCATTGGCAAGCTGGGCGTGTCCGCTGCCAGCGGCTATGCCGTGGAGTTCGCCGGAGATTGCGTGCGCAGCTTCGACATGGAATCGAGGATGACGCTGTGCAACCTGGCCATCGAGCTTGGGGCCCGCGTGGGCATGGTCGCACCCGACGAAACAACCTATGCCTATTTGCGCGGGCGACCCTATGCGCCCAAGGGCGAGGATTTTGACTTGGCGGTCAGTCAGTGGTCGCTGCTGCCCTCGGCGCCGAACGCGCAGTTCGACCGCGAACTGGCGGTGGATGTCAGTGGTATCGGCCCGGTCGTCACCTGGGGGACCAGCCCCGAGCACGCTATTTCATGTGATGGCGTGGTGCCCGATCCCGCAGGCGAGCCGGACCTGTCGATTCGTCAAGGCATGGTGGCGGCGCAAGCCTACATGCGCTTGACGCCTGGTCAGGCATTGGCAGGCACCCCGATCGATCGGGTGTTCATCGGTTCGTGTGCCAATGGGCGGTTATCCGATCTGCGCGCCGCCGCGGCCGTCATCCAGGGCCGGCGTGTGGCCGATCATGTACGGGCCTGGGTCGTTCCCGGTTCGATGCCGGTGAAGCGGCAAGCCGAGCAGGAAGGTCTGGATCGCATTTTCATCGCAGCGGGCTTCGACTGGCGCGAGCCGGGGTGTTCGATGTGCGTGGGCGCAAACGGTGACATGGTCGCCCCGGGCGAGCGCTGCGTGTCGACATCGAATCGTAATTTCGTCGGGCGGCAGGGCCCGGGTGCGCTCACGCATCTGGCCAGCCCGGCAACGGCGGCCGCAAGCGCCATTGCCGGTCACATCCGCCACGCTGCTGCGGTGCAGGAGGTTGCATGAAGCCGTTCACGTCCTGCACCAGTCCGGTTGCCGTGATCGATCGCGACAACGTCGACACCGACATGATCGTGCGCATCGAGCGCATGACGACCCTCAAGCGGGGGCAGTTCGGTCCATGGGCCTTCGAGATGTTGCGTTATCGCGCCGATGGCAGCGAAAACGGGGATTTCGTGCTGAACCGCGAGCCCTTCCGCCATGCCCGCATTCTGCTTGCGCGCGCGAATTTCGGCTGCGGCAGTTCCCGGGAAATGGCCGTCTGGGCCCTGGATGATTTCGGGATTCGCTGTGTGATCGCGGAAAGCTTCGGCGACATCTTCTACAACAATTGCCTGCAAAATGGCGTGCTGCCCATCCGGCTGCCCGCCGACCGAATCGCCGAGCTTGCGGTGCCAGCGAACACCGGGCAGGCGATGACGGTGGATCTCGAACAGTGCACCATCACCGTCCCAGGCCTGCTCACGCTGTCTTTCGAATTCGCCGAGCACCCGCGCCAGGCCCTTTTGCAGGGGCTGGACGACATCGATCAGAGTCTGCTGCTGCGCGACGATATCGAAGCGTTTCGGCAGCGCGACCGTGCGCGACGCCCCTGGGTGTATGCCACAGCGACCCGCTAGGGTGTGACGGCGGCAGGTGGGGTGGGAATCACCCGTCGGTGCGCCGATACGAAGCGCCAGATCAGCAGGCTGGCGTCGGGCCCGTTGCGCGTGTGAAATTTCACGCGTTCGTCGCCGCCGCTCCACGCGTGTTCCACACGGTCGAGTTCGCACCATCGCACCTGCGTCTGGCGACCCTGCATGTAATCGTGGCGCCGATAGGCTTGTGCGCTGCCGTGTGCCAGCAGTGTGGTGCTTGGCGGCAACGCCGGGTTCAGTCCGTTGATGAACAGAAACTGCCTGACCAGTTGTTCGGCGTTGCGAGCAGCCACCACCGCATCGCGGGTGCCGTGCAGGATCAGTGTGGGCAGATCCAGCGCGTCCGCCTGGCCGACATACCCTCTGACCAGCTCGATCGGGTCGGTCTCGCTGCCCTGCTGCATGGTGCGCAAGCCCCCGCGCACGTTCTGCGCATCGCCCACGACCGGGCCCGAATGCATGGCCAGGGCCGCAATCAGTGCCGGATGCCGCAACGCCAGCAGGGCCGCCATGCCGGCGCCGGCCGACAGGCCCGCGACATAGACGCGCGAGCGGTCCAGCGCGGCATGGCGCGTCAGAATCTCCTGAAGCAGAATCGCCAGCGCGTCGGCCTCCAGCGCACCGCCCGAATCATCGGGCTGGAACCAGCGCCAGCAACGGTGCGACTGCCGTGTGCGGGCCTGCTGCGGATACACCACTACAAACCCATGTGTGTCTGCCAGGCGATTCATGCGCGTGCCGGTGGCCAGGTCGAGCACGGTCTGCTGACAGCCATGCAGCATCATCATGACAGGCAGGGGACACGCCCCGTCTGATGTCGCCTTCGCAGGGGTGTCGCCGTGCTGCGGCCAGTACAGCGTATAGGACAGCCGCACGTGCACATTGGCCCCCTGCGGTTTGGCATACATCGCCAGCGACTCGCTTTCACCTGCGCCCAGCGCCATCTGCTCAGCCGTTTTGCGACGCGGTTTGCCCAGGCGTGACGGGGCGCTCTTGCGGGCGGGTGCCCGCTCGCCGAGCGGCTTGGGCGAGGAGGGCGTGGGGGTCGGCTTGCGCGGTGCGCGCGCCACCTTTGGCCGTGTCTGGCCCAGCCCCAGCAGCGCGCGCTGCAGTCGGGACCAGCGGGCAAGCGAAGGCATGAATGAAAACGTACGCCTAGCCACGCCAGCACCTCATGGCGCAGGCCTGCGCAGGCGGATCGGGCCGCCCTCGAGTTCGTTGCGCCCAAGCACCTCGTTGCCGCGCGTAATCCGCAGTCGACCCGCATCCTGCAAATCGGCTGCTACCGCACGCACGCGGGGCATCAGCGCGCGCCACGCGGCCTCATCATCCTCCAGCGCACGCGCCACTTCGGAAGGACAGATCGACGCCGCATGCGCACGCTCGCCCAACAGTTGCAACATGGCCTGCGCGATGCGGGTATCGGTGTGCAGGACGGTCGTCATCGGGCGTGTGCTGCCACGATGGCCGCAAC
>Ga0075364_10001490_pt1 | contig 12755 bp, 8 predicted proteins | sample EndMetdeltDD1764_FD_71517 | JGI IMG/M metagenome (GOLD analysis project Ga0075364, IMG submission 71517) | Populus endosphere microbial communities from Tennessee, USA - Endosphere MetaG P. deltoides DD176-4 | ecosystem: Host-associated > Plants > Roots > Endosphere | place: USA: Tennessee... | reverse complement strand
CGCGATGTGCAGCGTCCGCACGAAATGACCCAGGCCGTTCGCGCAGACGACGATCGCCACGCGTCGCTGCTTGACCGGCACCTTCACACCGTGGCGGGCACCATGCTGCTCAAGCCCAGACAGAGCACGCCATCGATCGTCGCGCCTCCGTGTTCCTCGGGCAGCAGCATGCCCCATCCGTCGAAATAGACGCCCGGCCTGTTCATCGCCGCGAGGCCGCGATAGAGGTCGATGGTGGCGTGGCGCCGATGGTTGTTCAGCAGCATCACGCAGTCGGCGCCGGAGAATCCCTCGTCGATGTCGCACGGAACGACACCCAGCCGGCGCAGCTCCGCGGCGGGGACGATGGCGTCGAAGCCGCGAATCTCGCCCGCGAGCGGCCGAAGCAGGTCGAGGATCGCCAGCGACGTCGAATCGCGCAGGTCGGACGTCTCCGGGTCCCCCTTGAACGCGAGGCCGATCAGAAAGAAACGGCTCGTGGCGGGGCGCTTGCCGGCCGCCTCGAGCGCACGGCCCACCTTGGCCACGATGCGCGACGGCATCGATTCGTTCACTTCGCGCCCGAGCCGGGTCAGCGACGTGGGAATGCCCGCCGCGTGCGCCACCTCGGCGAAGATGTGGGGATCTTTACGCAGGCACGACCCGCCGACGCCGGGGCTCGGCATCGGCACGTTCCCTCGCGCATACCCGTTGTTCGCCGCCGCGATCACGCGCCGGACATCCAGGCCATAGTGCTCGCAGACGATCGACAGCTCGTTGGCGAACGCGAACGTCAGATCGCGGTAGCTGTTGTTGACCAGCTTCACCATCTCCGCCTCTTCGAGCGTCTCGACGGCGACGATCGACGACGTCATCTCACGGAAGATGCCCGCCGCCAGGTCGCGGGAGTTCTGATCGACGCCGGCGATCACCTGCGGCAGCGTGCGCAGTTCCGCCAGTGCGCGGCCGGCGAGCGTCCGCTCGGGCGCGAACGCCAGATGGAAATCACGGCCGCACCGCAGCCCCGAAGCCCGCTCGAGAATCGGCAGGAGCTGTCCTCTCGTCGTTCCGACCGGAATCGTGGAGCGCACGATGACCAGGTGTCCGAAGGCGAGGCGGGTACCGAGCTCCTCCGCCGCGAGCAGCAGCTGGCTGAGATCCGCCCGTCCTCCCGGCCCGAGCGGCGTGGCGACGGCGAGCACGTGCACGTCGACGCCGGCGAGATGCTCTCCGCTGATCGTCAGGTTCGTGCCCAGGTGATGCCGCAACATCGGCTCGAGCCCGGTCTCGAAGATATGCGGGGCGCCGGCGTTCAGCGCGTCGCGCACCTGCTGATTGCGCTCCACCCCGAGCACCCGGTAACCCGCGTCCGCCATCGCCAGTGCCAGCGTGAGGCCCACATATCCCAGTCCGATGATCTGGATGCTGCGGTGGCGCATGTTCTGGTTGCGCCACAGCTCGAAGAAATCGAGGACGCGTTCGACGCGCCCATCTCGGTCCGTCAGGATGATCCGCTCGACGATCCCGCCGCGGTAGCGGCCGGTCGACACGACCATTCTCGGCAGTTGCTCGATGATCTCGCGGTAACTCATCTCCGCGTCGAACACGATCGGGTTCCGTGTGGCGACGCGGCCGACCAGTTCGTCGAGTGACGCGCCGGCGAGGAGCGCGCGCCGGATGTCGCCGTCGGTCACCACGCCCCGCAGCACGGCGGCAGCGTCGACCATGATGGCCAACCCACTCGGCAACCCGTGGGATCGCGCGGCCGAAATCCGTTCCATTGCGGTGCGCAGCGAGTCGTTCTCGCTGACGAAGAGCCGTGACACGTCCGGCGCGGTGCGTCCCTCGATCGAATCAGCGTTCACGAATGTACCTCGCGAACCCCATGAAGAGCGGGCACGGGGTCGGCCGATGCCGTCGTCCCTTTCCCGCGGTTCATGCGGCTCTGCGTTTCCCACAACGAACGATAGGTCGGGTTCATCAGCAGCAGGTCGTCGTGACGGCCGATTGCTTCGATCCGTCCGCCGTTGAGCACGACGAGACGGTCGGCGCTCCGGAGCGTCGACAACCTGTGGGCGATGACGATCGACGTGCGCCCCTGCATGAGCGAGTCGATGGCTTGTTGGACTTGGAGCTCGGCGACCGAGTCGAGCGAGCTCGTCGCTTCGTCGAGCAGGAGAATGGGCGCGTCCTTGATCACGGCGCGGGCGATGTTCAGGCGCTGGCGCTGTCCGCCGGAGAGCCGCATGCCGCCGACGCCGACGACCGTGCCGTAGCCGTCCGGGAGTGTCAGGATCTCGTCGTGAATACAGGCGGCACGCGCCGCGACTTCAATCTCGTCGTCGGTCGCGGAGAGCCGGCCGTAGCGAATGTTTTCACGGATCGTGTCGTTGAACAGGAAGGGCTCCTGCCCCACCAGGGCGAACTGCTGCATCACGTCGCCGATCCGCAGCCGCCGCAGATCCGTGCCGTCGAACGACACCTGGCCGCGGGTCGGATCGAAGAACCGCGCAATCAACCCGAGCAGCGTCGTCTTGCCGGCGCCGGAAGGTCCGACGACGCCGATGGTTTCGCCGGAGTGGATCTCGAAGTCGATGTTCGACAGCGTGGAGTGGCGTCCGGGGTAGGCGAACGACACGTCGCGGAACGTGATCCGCTGTGGCGCGCCCGTCACGGGCTCGGCCTCGGGATGCTCCTGCACGTCGGGTTGCGCGTCGAGCAACGTGCCGATCCGGACCAGGCTCGGTGCCTGTTCCTTCAGCGTCGCCTGCGAGTGCACGACCTGTTTCAGCGGCTCGTGCATCGACATCAGCACCATCAGCATCGTCAGCAGCGACGGCCACTGCATCGTGCCGTCGAGCAACTGCCCCCCCCCGAGCACGATGACGAGGACGATGCCGAAGCCGGCAACGCTTTCGAGCAGCGCACCGGCGAGGGCGCGGGCGCGCAGCGAATCGAGCAGCGTCTGGTAGTAGGCCTGACCCAGGCGCTCGCAGCTGCGGATTTCGTCCTGCTCACGCCGGTAGACCTTGATCAGACGGATGCCCGAGAAGAGCTGCACGAAGACATCCAGCAGACGGTAGGTGAAGTGGCGCCGCCGCTCGGCGCTATGGCGAATGCGGTTGCCAAGGACGATGATCGGCGCCGCGAGCAGGGGGAAAACGACCAGTCCCCAGAAGGCGAGACGGCTGTTCAGCGCGAACGCCGTGACCAGCAGGGCGATGAACGTCGCGGCGGAAATGACGACGGTGCACGCCGAGCTGACCACGTCCCTCAGCGACGCGATGTCGCCCCGCGCCAGCGTGACCAGGTCGCCGTGGCTGTTGCGCTCGAAGAAGCCGACCGAGAGCGTCAGCATGTGACGGACGATCCGCATCATGGCGGACAGCTCGATCCGCCGCATCAGACTCTGCTGGGTGATCTTCGCTCCGTACTCGAAGAGTGCCGTCGTCATCCACGCGACGAAGATGACGCCTCCTGCCGCATACAGGCGTGCGGCGCTCGAGTCTCCGCCCGTGAGCGTTCTCTGGAGGAACTCCTTGATCAGCCACAACGTGCCGGCCCTGGTCGCCGACTGGCCGAGCGCGCACGCGGTGAAGGCGACGGCGGTGAGCGCGTTTTCGCTCAACAGGCCTGCCACCAGGCGGATGGGCCGTGCGATGGTCTGAGGGCTCACGAATGTGATGGCGAGCGGCGGGAAGGATCCCGGTCCTACACCGCTGTGTAGTACCGCGAATACTCGGCGCGTGAGTAGCTCTCGTAGTAGTACGGATGACGCTGCAGTTCGACACGATTCAGCACCGCGCCGATCATGCGGGCCTGTGCGTTTTCGAGCTGGCTCAGCGCCTGTTGGGCGGAATTGCGCGCCGTCATTTCGGAGCCGACCACCAGCAGGACGTCACTGACCGAGTGGCTGACGATGACGGCGTCGGTCACAGCCAGGACTGGTGGCGAGTCGATGACGACCCAGGAGAAATGCGCGTGGAGTTTGCCGATGAACTCCCTGAAGCGCCGGGAACCGAGCAACTCGGCGGGGTTGGGCGGGACGTTGCCCGCGGTGAGAACCCACAGTCCCTCGACCGGCCCTTTCACGGTCGCGTCGGCGAATTTCACGGCTCCGACGATCAGGTTGGACAGGCCGGGCCCCTGACGGATCTCCAGCGTCTTGTGTACCTTGGGCTGACGGAGGTCGGCGTCAATCAACAGGACGCGGTGTCCCGCCTGCGCCAGGGCCAGGGCCAGATTGCAGGACACCATCGTCTTGCCCTCGCCGGGCTGGGTGCTCGTGACGAGAAGCGAGCGCATGCCCTCGTCCGCCGACGAGAACAGCACGTTCGTGCGAAGCGTCCGGAGGGCCTCGGCCAGCGGCGCCGCCATGCCGTTCTTCAGCAGCAATCCCGCCGACGGCGTCTTGCCGTTGGGTACGACCATCGGGAGCAGGCCCAGGAACGGCAGGCCCAGGTGCGCACGTATCTCGTCGGGCGTCTTGATCCGGTTGTCGAGGTAGTCGAAGAAGAACGCGAGTCCGAGACCGATCAGGAGACCGCCCAACGCACCGAAGAGAAAGTCACGAATGCGGTTGCGCGGCATCGCGGATCGCGGCACTTCGGCCGGGTCGACGACACGCGCGCTGCTGGTTTTCAACTCGCCCGCGATCCCGGTCTCCTTGGACCGCTGCAGCAGGCTGTCGAACAGCTGGCGGTTCATCGCCGCGTCACGCTGCAGCACGCCGTACTCGATCGCTTTCCGGTTCAGCTGCTGGGCCTCGCTCTTTTGCGCCTCGAGCGCTTGGGCCAGGCTGGTTTCCTGCGCGTGCGCGGAGAGGTAGTCGTTCCGGACTGATTGCACGACCTTGTTGATTTCGGTCCGGAGCCTCAGCTCCGCGGCCTGGACGGCGTTCGCCGCCTTGATCAAGTCCGGATGCCGTTCGCCGTAGCGTTCGGCCAGCTGTGCCTGCTGCCGCTGGAGCGATGCCACGTCGGCCTTCAACTGCTGGATGTAGCCGTCGGCGAGAATCGCCGGGAAGGTGTCGATCGCGTCCTTGTTGTCGCTGATCTGCTTCAACTGGTTGTAGAGCGCTTCCTTCTCGATGCGCAGCGTCTTGGCTTTCGTGACGGCCGAGTTCAGATCCGCGAGCTTCTGGACGACGATGTTCTGCCGCTCGTCCAGCGACACGGCGTCGTTCTGCTCGCGGTAACGCTGGAGCGCCTGCTCGTTCGTCTCGACCTGCTTCCGCTGCGAGGCGAGCTGCTCGCCGAGAAAATCGCTGGCGTCTTTGGCCTGGTTCAGCCGGCTCTCGAGGTTCAATTCGATATATCCGCGGGACACCGCGTTCGCCACGTCCGCCGCCAGCTTCGGCTCGGACGCCCGGAACGCGATGGTGAGGATGCGGCTGTTGCGGGGAAGCGTCACGTCGAGCTGCGACAGAAAGATGTCGATGGCCCTCGATTGCTGCCGGGTCTCAGCCGCTTCCCCGCGCGGATCGCCCGTCGGCGCGTCGGGCCGGCTGAAGAATCCTTTGACCGCCGACACGCCCGCGCCGAACGCCTTGGTCGGGCTGAAGCTCCATGTCGATCCGCCGCCGGATGCACCGCCGCCGCCGAAGTCAGGATGATGCCAGAGATTGAGCGAGTCCAGGGTACGCCGTGCGAGCGTCCGGCTCTTCAGGACGCGCACCTGGGTCTGGTAGAACATCTCCTCGCTGAGGCCGCTGATGGTTCCCTGGCCAATCCCCTTGAAATTGGTGACCTGCGGTTCGTTCGACTCGATGAGAAACTGGACTTTGCCTTCGTATTCCCGGGTGTTGTTCGTCGCTTCGATCACGCCCAGCACCGCGCCGATCGTGAGGAAGACGATCACGATCCAGCGCCGCCGGTAGACGACCTTCACATAGTCCAGCAGGTGCGCGGGCCGCGGGGAGGCGAGGTGATCGCGAGGCATGATTCGAGGCACGGAATGAAGCTCTGTCTGACGGGGACGCTGCACGTCGATATCCGGGCCGGGCATCAGAAGTACCTTTCAGGAACCTTGATCGTGTCACCAGGGCGCACGACGTCGGTGAGCTTCACTTTGACTTCCTTCGTTTCACCGTTCACGACCCTGACGATCTTGATGCGGTTCATGGCCCCGTTCTCGGTGACCCCTCCGGCGAGGGACAGCGCCTGCAGTACCGTCGTGTCCTTCTGTATGCCGTAGGCGCCGGGAGTACGGACCTGGCCGAACACATACACCGTCTCGGCGCGGACGACGAAGATCTGATCGCCGTCGTGGAGTTCGATGTTCTGCTTCAGGGCGCCGCTCTCGAGATCCCGGATGGTCGCGCGCAGAATCTCCGCTCCGCCCGCGGTGGCGGCCTTGGCTCCCTGCGGCGGACGCACGACCGAGACCTCTCCCGACGCGCTCGGCAGCGTCGAGCCGGCCCGGGCCAGCGCTTCGATCAACGTCATCCCGCCGGTCAGGGGAACGGGACCGGGTGCGCGGACTTCTCCCATGACGAAGATCCGCTGGCTCCGGTACTGCTCAATCGCCACGGTGACCTGCGGGTTGCGGAAGAAGCCGTCCGACAGGCGCTTCTTCAGCTCGGTCTCGAATGTGCGCACGCTCAGGCCTGCTGCCTTCACGCGGCCAATCAGCGGAAAGGTGAGCGTGCCGTCTGCTTCGACGGTGTACTTGCCGGCCAGCTCGGGCTGGTCGAACACCTGGACACTGAGGATATCGAGGGGGCCGATGGTGTAATCGGCGGCCGGCTGCGCTGGGGTCGCACGGGCTGTCAGCAGAACACAGCAACCAATGAGCAGGGCGCGAACGAACGTATGTGTCCACATGCTAGGAACCGTTGGTGGTGATGACCACGCCGACACGCAGGCGGTCATATTCGCGAAAATCGAGAGTGGTCGAATTGCGCTGCGCGTACGACACGCCAAACGCGATCCGGGTGTCGCGGCTCGGCCGGTAGCCGAGACTGCCGCGATAGATCCAGGTCGTGTCCGTCCGCGCGTTGGTGCCTTCCGTCGCGGCCGCCCCGGTGAAATTCCGGTAGTCATAGAGATACCGGTCGACCGACACCAGCGCGTCGAACCGAGGACCGAGGGCCCTGCGCACGGATGCGCCGGCATCCGTGCTCACGTAGTAGGGCTGCAATCGCTCGAACGACGGATGGACGTCGCGCGAGACGGTGGCTCCGAACGTCGTCGACCCCCGCAGCGTGTAGGACAGGGCCGTCAGCGCGACGACGCCGGTGTATTCGGGCAGCGACACATTGTCCTGGGCCGCGAAGCGGCGAAACCCGACGGACGCGGACCCGCTGATCAACGCACGTGGCTTGAACTCGACGCCGGGCATGATGCGGAAGCTCTTCGCATTGCGGTCCGTCGAGAACTCGTAGTCGTCCGTCTCGCTCGCCGCGCGCACCACGAACGTCGTCAATGGAGTGACACGGACAATCACGCCGCCCCCCAAAGCGGTGGTGTCACGGTTCAGCGTTTCGTAGAGGCGCGTCCCGAGCGGGGCGCCATCATCGGCGTAGCGCAGCGTGCTGAGACGGCCAGTGAATTCCACGGACGTCTTCGGGGTCAGCCGGTAGGCGCCGCCGGCGAGCGCGGATCGATCGATGTGGCGGGTTCGGAGATCGATCTCCTGGTTCGACCGCTCGTGCGAGTTGAGATAGTCGTACTGGCCGAACAGTGTCAGGCGGTTGAGAAACAGCTCCGTTCGAGCGCCAAGTGCCGGGTCGATGGACCGTTGACTCGTGAACTTCGAAAACCACACCAGGTCCGTGCCGGCCGATGTCGTGAGCAGCGCCCGGCGTCCGAACGGCACCCACGCGTTTGCCTTCGGGTTGACGTTGAACATGAAATCCGACTGCTGATCGCTCGCCTGGTTGAAGACATTCGTGTCGACGCCAAGCTCCTTGAGCTGCACCTCGGGCGTGACGTAGAGCGCGCCGATGTGCATGCGTGCGTCCTTGCGAACCTCGTCGACCGTGCGCGGAGGCGGCAGCTGCGCTAGAGCGGTCGCCGGAATCAGGAGGGCGAGAGCGGCCGCAATCGACTGGGCAAACATAGTGGCGTTCAGGAGCGGACGGCGCCGGAGCCGGCACTCTCGCCGAAAACTCTAAAGGATAGCATCGTGAGAACTAGCTCGGCTTGGGTGGTGTCCACAACAGATGAGGTTCGACCGTCTCGGTGAGCGCCTCGTCCACCTGTGCGAGATTGACCGGATCCAGCGCCTCGGCAAGAGGTGGCGCGGGATACTCCAGCGGTGTCAGCCATCCCCGCCAGCCGCACTTCTCGCAGCGGTACAACCGCTGATGCGTGAGGCCGCGGATGAATCCCTCGCGCATGCCGCGAGCGCGCGACCGATGAACGCCGTGCTGGCAATCAGGGCACACTTGCGGTCGATCCACGACCCAGACGTCCTTCGCTGCCAGCAACGGCGCGGCAACGTCCGCGGTCGCCGACGTCTCTTGAGCCCGGCCGACGAGATCGTAGAGGCCCGACAGGACTTCGGACGCGGCCCCGCCGGCGGCATCCCGTTCGAGGTCGGCGATGCGCAGCATCAAGGAGGGATCCAGGGCCTCGTCGACATGAATCGACAGGATGTTGCCGATCCCGCTCGGCTGGGAGCGCTCGCCGAGGCCCACCAGTTCCTCAGACAGCTTCTCTCCGGGTCTGAGGCCGACGAACTCAATCGCGATGTCCTCATCAGGCGATAGCCCGGACAGCCGGATGAGGTTGCGCGCCATGTCGACCAGCTTGATCTGCTCGCCCATGTCCAGGGCGTACGTCGCGCCGTTTTGCGCAGCCGCCGCCGCCTGAATGACGAGTTGGACCGCTTCCGGTATCAGCATGAAGAACCGTCGCACGTCCGGGTGCGTAACGGTGACGGGACCGCCAGCGCGGATCTGATCCATGAACCGCGGGATGACGCTGCCATTGCTGCCGAGGACGTTGCCGAAGCGGACCGTACTGAAGGACGTGCTCCCCTGCTGGGCCGACGCTCGAATCACCAGTTCGGCCGCGCGCTTCGACGCGCCCATGACGCTGGTCGGATTGACGGCCTTGTCGGTCGAGATCAGGACGAAACGTTCGACGCCGTGCTTGTGCGCCAGCTCCGCGACGATGCGGGTGCCGCTCACGTTGTTCTTCACCGCCTCGCACGGGTTCTCTTCCATCAACGGCACGTGTTTGTGCGCCGCCGAATGAAAAACGATCGAAGGGCGGTGCTGTTGGAACAGCGCCTCCATTCGCTGCGCGTCGGTGACATCCGCCACCGCGGCAACCAGACGCGTCGCGCCGCGCGCTCCCTCGAGGTCGAGCCGGGTCGCGTGAAGACCGTTCTCGTAGCGGTCCACCAGCACCAGTGACGCCGGCCGGTGCGCGACGATCTGGCGACAGAGCTCGGAGCCAATCGAACCGCCAGCTCCAGTCACCATGATGTGACGGCTCGAGAGCAACCTGTTGACCGGCTGCTGATCGACGTAGACGACTGGACGCGCCAGTAGATCTTCGAGCTGCACGTCGCGTGTCTCGGGCCTCGCCGAGCGTTCGCCCGCCGCCTGCGTCCGCAGCGAGACGATGCTCAGCTTGACGCTGAACGGCGCGAGCAGCCTGACGAGATCCCGCATCAGCGCCGGATCCGGCCTCGTCAACGCGATCAACAGCTCGGAGGGCTTCTTTTCGGCGACGACGCGAGGGAGCTCGTTGCGGCCACCGAGCACCTCGACGCCGTGTATCCGGCGCCCGTGCTTCTGGGAATCGTCGTCGAGCAGGCCGACCACACGATACTGGTCGCTCTTCTTCAGCTCTCGGACGATCATCTCACCGGTGTCCGCAGCCCCGAACACGAGGATCCTGACACCGAGAGGTCCGGAGCCGAGCTCGTAGTAGGCGCGACGAACCAGCCGGACGCTCGCCATCAACGCGATCAGCAGGACGGCGTCGATGACGAACACCGAACGCGGGTGCTGCGCCTCGCCATAGACGAACCGGACGATCAGCACGAACGGCAGGGCGCTCACCGTCACGGCGGAGACGATGTGCATCGCGTCCGACATGCTCGTGTAGCGCCACAGCCCCTGATACAAACGGAACACCGCGAACGTCGCCGCGCGAATGGCCAGCAGCCACGGCAGGAATCTCCAGAAGATCGACATTTCGGTCGGAGGAATCCGTCCGTCGAACCTGAGATTCCAGGCCAGGTAGTACGCTGCCACGACGAGGACCTGGTGAATGGCGACCACGATGACGCGCCGGCGCTTCAGGATCGCGCGGCGGACGGGCATCGCTTCCATCCCGACCGCCTCGAGAAGCGTCTTGAGAATCAGCGTGAGGTCGAGCAGCAGCGAGGAGTCGGCGACGTAGGCCTTCGCGAGGCGTATCTTGTCGGGAAGGATCTTCTGGACGTATTCACGCTCGGCGTCCGCCGCTGCCCCGAGCAGCGCGGCTTCATTGCGGTACTTGAAGGACGCGGGATCGGTCAGCCCCGGACGGACCCCGAGAACGATCTCGAAGTCCTCCGCGAAGAGCTCCACGTATTTCGGCACTTCCGGCCTGGGACCGACCAGGCTCATATCGCCGAGAAGGACGTTGAGGAGTTGAGGGAACTCGTCGAGTTTCGTCTTCCTCAGGAATCGTCCGACAGACGTGATGCGCGGGTCGTCGGCAACGGTCAGGAGCAGTCCCTCGCCGTTCGCCGGCGGCACCGTCATCGTCCGGAACTTCACCACGCGAAATCGGCGCATGCCGCGCCCGACCCGTTCCTGGAGGAAGAAGACGGGCCCCCTGGAATCGAGCTTGATGGCGATGGCGACGACAGCCAGGAGAGGCGCCAGGATGACCAGCGTCACCAGCGAAACGCAGACGTCGAGGAATCGCTTCACGGCTGTTGATTGAGGCCCATCACCGACGGTCCGAGGAACACACCCATCGCGGTTGACGTTCGTCTCCAGGGCAGGCTACCGCCCTGTGGCTTACATAAGCGAGAAGCCAACGCTCGCACCAACACACGTGGCACAGGCGGCCGGGCCTCAGCTGGATAGACGGCCAGCGGAACCCAAAACCACTCGGACACGCTTCGTGTTGTGAAGAATCGAAGATGTCTTACTTCCGGGGGCTCAATCCCGGTGCCGGGCCGAGCCCGGCAATTGCCCAACTAACGCAAAAGGCCGGCCCGATACTGCTGGCCGGCCAGTCGCTGCATTGCTTCCGAACTGGTTCTGCCTCGACCTTACCGTGCCGGACTGGCGGTCGTTCTGTTGCGCGTTGCCTGGATTCCGACCACGGTAGCCGCCGTCGCGCCTCCGAGCACGGCGACCGTCGCTACCGCCCCCAAGCCGAACAACCCGAAACCCGCCGCTGCCGCACCACCCGCACCCGCCGCGGCCCCCACGGCCGCCACCGCCGACGCCGTCACCGAGATCGTCGCCGTCTGGCCGGCCAACACCGTCACCACCGGGGACAACCCGATCACCGTTCCGGTCGGACCCAGCACCTCGATGGTGTAGCTCCCCGCCGGCACGACGCCGACGAAGTTGCCAGCCGTATCGGTCGTCAGCTCCGCGGCGATGGTGCCCGTCCCAGAGTTGCGGACGCGCACCTTGGTCTGCGTCAGCTTCTCGCCCTGGGCGTTCTTCGCGTCGCCCTTGATCGTGCCCGTCGACTGACCCTGACCGCGCTTGGCGGCCGGACCCGCGGCAAACGCGCCCACAGGCAGGCCAATCACGATCAACGCGACGATGAGGCCCGCGGTTACAATTTTGCGCATGGAATGCTCATCAATAGTTATCGTCCGTTCGAGTCCGTTCGTCAATATCTTTTTTGGTGCGTGATGGACCTATGTACTGGGGGCCAGCATCGCCTGCCACCTCCCCCTGGTCCGCCCAGCTATCCCTCACGCCCTACTTGACTTCCACGCGCTTGGTGAAACGCCCTGAAACGTCGGGCTCGGACTCGATGAGGACGAGCGCGCCTCCCGCGTAGGTGAGCCGGCGGTCAGGAATTCCATCCCCATTCTCGTCCATCGCCGCGGTTTTGAGTCCGCCGTTCTCATACGTCTCCCACCGGTCGACCCGGCCGTTGCCGTCGGCGTCTTCCTCGGCGCGGACCAGACCGCCGGCGTCGTAGAACTCACGGCGATCGATCTTCTTTTCGTCACCAGTGGACGAAATCTCCACTCGTCCCAGCGTGCCGTCGGGCGCCGAATACGCCCACGCGTCCACCTTGCCGTCCTGCTTGCGCGAGAAGCCGACCCGCAGGAGCGCCCCCTTGTCGTCGTAGTATTCCCACCGATCGATCTTGCCGTCCTCGTCGAGATCGATCCGCGTGCGCAGCGGCCGGGTCCCGTCCATGTCGGTCCAGGTGTCGATGCGGCCGTTCTTGTCGCGGTCGTAGGTGAGCTCGGTGAGCTTGCCGGTCGTCTTGTCGTAGGTCGGGATGGTGGTCTTCTTGATCCGCTCGGTGTCGGGATCGCTGCACGCCGCCGCCGACAGCACGCAGGCCGTCACCGCGCACGCGAGCAGTCGAGAGAGGCTCGTCAATGACACGAAAACTATACCGCGCCGGCGCCGCGGCCGTCATCGCGGGAGCGCTGGCCGCCGGATCCACGATCGCCGGGTCGGGGGACGCCGGGTCGAGGATCGCCGGGTCCAAAGAGCCGGCCTACGCCCTCGCCGGAGATCAGGCCTCCGACGCCGTCCTGGCCGGCTATCGCGCGGCGCTCAGGAAGAGCGGCATCGCCGGCAGCAGCCTCACGATCGTCCGCGACGGCAGGACGGTGCT
>Ga0075364_10001489_pt1 | contig 12756 bp, 6 predicted proteins | sample EndMetdeltDD1764_FD_71517 | JGI IMG/M metagenome (GOLD analysis project Ga0075364, IMG submission 71517) | Populus endosphere microbial communities from Tennessee, USA - Endosphere MetaG P. deltoides DD176-4 | ecosystem: Host-associated > Plants > Roots > Endosphere | place: USA: Tennessee... | reverse complement strand
GGATGCGTGCCCGTGCGGCCGGCGGACGCGGACGCGCCGGCGGGCGCGGGCGCGCCGGCGGGCGCGGGCGGCCGATCGCGCCTCGCCTCGGCGGCGAGCCGCTGCACGTCCGCCTCGGTGTCGAGACACATGGCGCTGAGCGCCACGATCAGCCGGCGTTCGCGGCCGCCGCGGCCGTCGTGCGGCCGTCCGAGATACGCGCGGCACGACGCTTCGAGCTGGAGCGGGTTGATGAACTGCGCGAAGGCGTACGGCAGGCCGGCGGCGGCCGCCATCTCCGCGCTGCCCTGGCTCGACCCGAGCAGCCACACCGGGACCGGGCGCGCGCCGTCCGGCGACACGCGGATCGACCGGTAGGCGTGATCGTCCGGAAAGGTCCCGTTCAGGAAGTGGCGCAGCTCGGCGAGCTGATCGGAAAAATCCTCGCCGAACGGTTCCGGCGAGGGGCGCCGCCGCAGCGCCGCCGTTTCGATCGGACCGGCGCCGGCCGAGCGTCCGATCCCGAGATCGACGCGGCCCGGGTACAGATGATCGAGCGCGCGGAAACACTCCGCCACCTTGTAGGCGCTGTAGTGCGGCAGCAGGATGCCGCCCGCGCCGATGCGAATGCGCGACGTCGCCGCGCCGATGGCCGCAAGCAGCACCTCCGGGCACGGACACGCCAGTCCGTCGGACCCGTGGTGCTCGGCGATCCAGTAGCGCTCGTAGCCGAGCGCGTCGGCGAGGCAGGCGAGCTCGATGGCATCTCGCAGCGCCCGCGCGGCCGTGGATCCCGGCGACAGGCGGACCTGATTCAGGACCGAGAGCTTCATGGCGGTGCGCTCACGACAACGCGTACGGCGCGCGATCGGGCTCGCCGACGGCGGCGCGCTCCTGCTCCGCGCGCACAATCAGCTCGTCGAGCATGAACTCGGGGCCGCGGCGCGTGAGCAGGCGATCGAAGAACAGCCCGATACCCGCGCCGCCGCTGCCGTAGTCGCAGCTCACCTTCCAGAGATCGAAGCCGGGGAACCCGCACGCGCAGCCCGGGCGCTTCACCTCGAAGAGCCGGATCCCGGCGGCCACGCGCCTGGCGGCGTCGAGATAGCGATCGTCGGCCGGCTCGAAGTCGGCGCGATCGAGCAGGTGATCGCCCAGCCCCGCCAGGCCGTAGAACCGGCCGGGGAAGATCGCGTACTTCCTCGCGGCGTCGTGGAAGATGCCGTCCAGAAACGGCCGCAGGCTCTCGTCGCGCGTCACGCGCAGGTAGCGGAGCGCCGCCGTGCCGACGCCGACGCTTCCGTAGCGCCAGTACGGCACGATCGTCGGACCCGGCTTGTCCTGCACCGGCCACGACAGCGCGCCGCAGAAGGGGATCGCGCAGCTCAGATCGAAGTCGAGGGCGCGGCGCCCGGTGCGCAGGAACCGTTCGTCGCGCGTCGCGAGTGACAGATAGAGCAGGAAGAGGCTCACGCCGGCCGATCCATGCGCGAGGCCGACGTACCTGCTCCCGCCGGGTTGATCCCAGACGACGCCCCGCTCCACCTCGCGCGCGTGGCGGAGGAGCCACTCGCCCGCCTCCTGCGCCTGGTCGAGATAGATCCCGCGCCCCGTCGCGGCGGCCATGCGGAGGTTCGCCATGCCCCAGCCGGACAGACCGTAGAAGAGATCCGCCGACTCGAAGCGGAGCGGATGGTCGAAGCTCGCGCGCAGGATGCGCTCGGCCTTGTCGTGCTGGTCGAGCTCCAGCAGCGCCCAGGCGACGCCGGCCATGCCGGTGTAGAGACCCGGCGGATACGCGTCGGGCGTGACCTCGTGCCGGCCGATCCAGTCGAGCACGCGCTCCGGCACGCGGCCACAGAGGATCTTCAGCGCGAACGCGACACCGAGCGCGCCATAGCCGAGACCCACCGGATTGGTGACGAACAGCTTCGGATCCGCCGGAAACAGACGGTCGCGGCGATCGTACCGCGCCGTGTCCATGATGCTGTCGGTGAGCGCCGAGAGGAACCGCCGCGTCTCGTCCGGATCGATCGTCACCGGGTCGTTGAGGGCCAGCCGCCGGAGCGGGCCCGGCGACTCCAGCGCCGCGATCACCGCCGGCGGATCGGGGCGGCGGGCCGGGTCGCGGCTGAGCAGGGTCAGGACCATGTCGCGGAGCGCGATCGGCACGCCGTAGTCGTCCGCCACCGCCGCCGCGAAGCGGCGGAGCGCACTGGCGTCGAGCCCGATCATCGTGTGGACGGCCGCCAGGTACAGCAGCATCAGCGCGCCGAGCGCGAAGTAGTCGCTCTCGTAGCGCGCGAACTCGCTCGCGAACTGATCCGCCGCCGCGAAACCCGGCGTGAAGATCTCCGACGGCCGATCGACGCCCACTTCACAGGCCGCCTCGAAGTCCACGAGCATCACGCGGTTGTCCGGCAGGATCAGCACGTTGCTCGGAGACAGATCCCGGAACGTGATGCCGATCGCGTGGAGCGTGGAGAGCACGCGCGTCAGGGACGTGAAGACGGCGCAGAACGTGTCCACGCAGGCGCGGACGTCCGACTCGGCCGGCTGCGAGTAGCGGGCGAAGGCGTGCGACGTCGCATGGTGGCGGATCTCGACGGCATCGGCCACGTACTCCTCGACCAGGAAGAAGTGCTCCCACTCCTGGAAGAGATCGAGCGGCCGCGGCGCGATCCCGGTGCCGGCGACCTTCTGCAGGATCCGGAACTCCTTGTGGAGCGACGCCACCGCGTCGGTGCCCGAGCCGTCGAGGTTGACGCCCGGACGCGCCTCCTTGATCACCACCGCCGCGCCGGTCACCGTGTCGCGGCCGCGATAGACGCCGCCGGCATTCGAGAAATGGAGGACGTGCTCGACGAGGTAGCGGCCGTCCTTGAGCGACTTCGTGTCGCCGTCCGCCCGGCGTGTCGGCGGAAACGGATCGTTCACCCACGGCGGAATCTCGCACCACGCCCGGCGCGCGTCGGGCACGCGCCGTCCGTCGGGCGCCAGCATGTAGGCCGTCTGGTCCCCGCCGATGCGCAGCGCGGTCCGCTTCGCGAACGAGCCGTAGCGGTAGTAGATGCAGCCGCTCTTCGCGTAGCGGCGATCGGACAGGATGTACGGGCCGGTGAACGACGCCGTCGCCGCGTCCAGCCGGCCCAGCAGATCGAGGAAGTGCGCCTGCGAGCGCGGGTAGACGGTGATGAACTTCCCCGCGGACCCGCGCGGCCACCGCTTGCCGATCATCATGCGCAGCAGCGTGGGATCCGCGGCGAACTTGAAGGCCGCTTCGCGATCGACGAGCACCGGGACCACGGCGCTGAGGACGTCGGCCGCATGGCCCGCCGTCGCCGAGACGTGGATCTTCCAGCCCTGCGGCGGCAGTTCGGACGCGGGCGGCGCAACGTTGAACCAGACGCTGCTCCTCGTCACCCGCCAGCCGGGCGGCAGCAGGGCGCGGACCACCGCGGCGTACGGCTGGTCATCGGGCGTGTAGTGGTCGAGCGACTCGTAGTAGATCGGATCGGCCAGGACGTATGCGTAACGATTGACGCTCCACATCTGCTCGTCTCCGTGGATGTCCCCGCAAGGGGAGGTCGGCGTGGCTCAGGACGCGGCGTACGCGGTCGGATCGGTCTCGGAGGCCGTCTGCAGCGAATAGAGCCTCGAGTACCGGCCGCCGAGCCGCAGCAGCTCGGCGTGCGTGCCTTCTTCGCACAGGCGTCCCTTGTGAAAGACCAGGATCCGCGTCGTGCGCCGGATGCTGCTGACGCGGTGTGCGACGACGATCGCCGTGCGTCCGGCGCGGACGCGATCGAGGGTGTCGCGCACGAGGTGCTCGGTCGCGGGATCGACGCTGGACGTCGCCTCGTCGAGGACGAGGATCTCGGGACGTCCGGCCAGCGCGCGCGCAAGGCCCACGAGCTGCCGCTGGCCCGCCGACAGCGTGCCGCCCCGCTCCGCCATGGCGGCGTGCACGCCCTCGGGCAGTCCGTCGAGGAACGGGCCCAGCCCCACCTGGCGCAGCGTCGCGTCGGCATCGTCGGCGTCGTCGCGGTGCATGCGCACGTTCGACTCGAGCGTGCCGATGAGGAGCGCCGGATCCTGGAGCACGACGCCGAAGCGGCGGCGCAGATCGGCCGGATCGAACGCGCGCACGTCGACGCCGTCGAGCAGGACCTGTCCGCGATCGACGTCGTAGAAGCGGAGCAGCAGCTGGATCACCGTGGTCTTCCCGGCGCCGCTGTGCCCGACGAGCGCGATCATCTCGCCCGGCTCGGCGCGGAAGCTGACGTCGCGCAGGATCCAGTCGTCCGCGCCGGCCGCCTCGGGCGTGCGGTAGCGGAACCAGACGTTCCGGAACTCGATCGCGCCGCCGGACGCGTCGCGCGGCGCGGTCGCGAGACGGAGCGGCGGGGCGGCCGGCTCGCCGAGCAGCTGCACGATGTTCTCGAGGCTCGCCATCGCGGCCTGCAGGCCGTCGAACTTCTGGCTGAGATCCTGTACGGGCCGGAAGAACCGCTGCGCGTACAGCATGAACGCGACGAGCACGCCGACCGGGACGGATCCCGCCAGCACGAGACCGCCGCCGTACCAGAACAACGCGCCGATCGCGACGTAGACGAGCCCGTCGATCGTGGCGGCGAAGAGCGCCGCCCGCTTCACCGCCGCGACCAGCGCGTCCCGGTAGGCGCCGTTCGGCTCGGCGAATCGCGCCCGCGCCGCGGCTTCACGGTTGAAGACCTGCACGACCGTCATGCCGCTGATGTGCTCCTGGAGAAACGCGTTCAGATCCGCGAGGGCGGCGCGCGCGATGCGATCCGACCCGCGGATGAGGCCGCGGAAGCGGTTGGTCACCCACACGCTCACCGGCACCATCGCGAGCGTCACGAGCGCCAGGCGCCAGTTGATCTCCAGCATGACGGCGGCGAACACGACGAGCAGGACGAGATCGTTCAGCATCGCGACGCCGTCCGACGACACGAGCTGGCTGAGCGCCCCCACGTCCGCCGTCGCCCGCGTGATGAGCCGGCCCGCCGGCGTGCGGTCGTAGAACGACAACGGCAGCGCCTGCAGGTGGACGAAGATGTCGTGCCTGAGATCGGCCATGACGCGCTGTCCGACGGTCTGCATCAGCCTGACCTGCAGGTAGATGACGGCCGCGATCACGGCGAGCGTGGCGGCATAGACGAGCGCCACGGCGTCGAGCCGCGCCAGCCCCTCGGCGGCGCTGAGGCGGCGCTGCAGCACCGGCGTGAAGGCGGAGTCGATCGCCACGTGGAACAGATAGGCGGGCACGGCCTCGAGCACGACCAGCGACGAGAGCAGGAGCACGACGGCCACCTGCGCCCGGTACGGGCGCAGATACCCGAGCAGGTACCGGACGAGCGCCACGTCGCTCGGGCCGGAGGCGCCGGATCGCGAAGCCTTCAGGAGCATCGCAGTTCGTCCTCCAGCCGCTGCTTGCGCCACATGTCCGCGTAGCGGCCGTCGAGCGCCAGCAGCTCGTCGTGCGTGCCCCGCTCCACGATCCGGCCGCGGTCCAGCACGACGATCGCGTCGGCGTGCCGGACGCCGGAGAGCCGATGGGTGATGACGATCGTCGTGCGCGTCCGGGTGAACGGCACCAGCCGGACGAGAATGTCCCGTTCCGTCTCCGCATCCACGCTGGAGAACGCGTCGTCGAGGATCAGGATGCGCGGACGGCGGAGGATCGCGCGCGCGAGCGCCGTCCGCTGCTTCTGGCCGCCGGAGAGCGTGACGCCGCGCTCGCCGACGCGCGTCTCCAACCCGTCGGGAAACGCCATCAGGTCCCGCGACAGGCCGGCCATCTCCGCGGCGTCGCGCACGTCGCCGTCGCTGGCGCCGGGCATGCCGAACGCGATGTTCTCGCGCAGCGTCCCGCCGAACAGGAAGGTCTCTTCCGGGACGTACCCGATCGCGCGCCGCAGGTCCTCCAGCGGATAGGCGTCGAGGACGTCGCCGTCCAGACGCACCGATCCGGGAGCCGCCTCCCACAGACGCAGCAGGAGCGCCGCCAGCGTCGACTTCCCGCTGCCGGTCGGCCCCACGATCGCGCACGTGCGGCCTTCGGGCACGACGAGGCTGACGTCTTCGAGCACCGGAGGGCCGCCGCACGGCGCCCCGTCCGGTCCCCCCGGATAGCGGAAGTCGAGATGGCGGAATTCAACCGCGCCGCGGATACGTCGCGCCGGCGGCTCCGCGGCGCGGGGGACGCGGATCGCCGGACGCGCGGCGAGGATGTGGTCGAGCCGCGCGAGCGACGCCGCCCCGCCGTTGACCATGTTGGCGAGCTGCCCGAGGCTGCCGATCGGTCCGACCACCTGGCCGATGTAGGCGTAGAACGCGATGAGCGTGCCGATGGAGACGCGCTCGAGCATCACTTCCCGGCCGCCCTGCCACAGCACGAGCAGAAAGGCGAGGCCGAGCGACACCTGCATGGCCGGCATCAGGAGGGCGCGCGTCGAAATCAGCCGGACCTGGCTGGCCAGGTAGTCGGCGTTGGCCCGATCGAGCGCGCGCGTCTCGAACGGCTCCTGCCCGTACGCCCGCAGCACCCGGCACTCGGTGACGTTCTCGTGGAGCCTCGCCGAGAGCTGCCCCAGCATGCGCTGCGCCTCCGCGCTGCGGCGGTGCACGCGCGGTCCGAAGATGCGGACGAGGAACGCGATCAGCGGGACGGGCACGAGCACCCAGAGAGTCAGCGACGGCGACAGCCTCGCCATCATCACGATCGCCAGCGCCATCGTCAGCAGCGTGGTGATGCCGTAGGTCACGCCGTTCTCGATCAGGCCCTGCACGGCCGCGAGGTCGTTGGTGACGCGCGACATGAGCTCGCCGGTGCGGTTGCGCAGATAGAAGCCGCGGTCGAGCGTGACGAGCCGCGCGAACAGATCGTCGCGCAGCGCATGCTCGACGTCGCGCGACACGCGCGCCAGCGTCCATCGGCTGGCGTACGCGCACGCGTTCTTGAGCGCGACGGCCGCGATCAGCAGGACGCAGCACGCCACGACCGTGCGCAGGTCGCCCGGCCGGTAGAACGGCACCAGCATCTGCATGAGCGCGCCGCCGTCGCCGTCGAGACGGGACATCGGCGCGGGCCGGCCCGACAGCGCGTCGACGGCAGCGGCCACGTAAAGCGGCGGGACCGCCGCGACGAGACTGACGAGCAGCACGAAGAGCAGTCCAACGGCACAGCGCCGGGCGTGACGCCGCAGATACGGCGCCAGGAGGCCCAGACGGCGCCACGCCGGGATCGGCGCAGCTGTCGTAAGCGTGCTGATCGGAAGAGCTGTGGCCATGCGCGGACCGCGGAACGGCGGCTGACGGGAACCGGGAAGGGATCGCACGCGGGGTCCTCCAGAGCGGAAGCCCCGCGTGGATGGATCTGAAGTCTGCCTACTCCTCGTGCGACTGCGGATAGAGGTCGAACTGGGCGTTGCACGAATTGATGTTGCAATCGCTGTTGGTCGACCAGCAGAGCTCGTCGCTCTCTTCGTAGGTGATCTTCTGGAGTTCGAGCACTTCATCCATGACGCGTTCCTCCGTGAGGGTGTTGATGAAAGGCCGCGCCGGGCGGCCGCCTACTCCTCGTAGGACTGCGGAAACAGGTCGAACTGGGCGTTGCACGAGCCGATGTTGCAGTCGCTGTTGGTCGACCAGCACAGCTCGTCGCTTTCCTCGTAGGCGATCTTCTGGAGTTCGAGCACGTCGTCCATGTCTGCTCTCCTTTGTCTGGGAACGCGGAACGCGTTCCGAACCACGGCGTGGTGTGAGCAACATCGCGACCAACATGGCGCGCGGCACGCACGCGTGGCGCGCGCGGGACTCGGCTCGCGCCAACGTCAGACGTTCGCGCGACTTGCGCCGCCGGGGCGGGGGGCGCGCGCGTCGCGTGCCGACGCGATCGCCGCGTCGATCGGCTCGAGGTCTGGAGCCGGGTCCATGGCGGCGGTTCCAGAGCGGAGCGCCGCCTGGACCGCACGGGCATCCAGCGGCGCGACGAGCCCGTACTTCATCAGGCGGAAGATCTCGCCGAGCGCGCGCACGCGGTCGCCGTCCCGCGCCTCGCCGCCGGCGAGCAGATCGTCGATCGGCGTGCCGTCCGCGTCGGCCAGCCGGTCCAGGACCTGCGCCATGCCGTCGGGCGTGAACCAGCTCGCCGGAACGGCGATGCGTTCGAGCATGCCGGCCGCCAGCCGCCACTCGCGTCCGCGATCCGTGATCCGCAGCCGCATCGCCGGCGTGATGAAGCCGGTGCCGTAGTGCCCGAAGATCTCCCGGTATCCCCAGCTCGTCCAGTCGGGACGCACGGCCGCCGGCGCGCTGCCGTCCCGGTGCGCCTCGGCCTGCAGATCCGACCAGAGGGCTTCGTGCGCGCGGATGACCGCGCGCCAGTCGTACGTCGCGCGCGCGCGGCGCTGGCCGGCGGCGCCGAGCTGCAGGCGGTGATCGACGTCCGTGAACAGCAGATCGAGCGCGCGCGTCAGCGCCCCGATGTCCACCACTGTCGTCGCCGCGAGCAGGTCGGGCGAGAGCATCCGTCCGCTCCCGCGCACGTCGTCGAACGCCGGCGGATAGTCGGGCAGGAACGTCGGGATCAGGTAGCCGGTCTCTTCGGGTATCACCAGGTCGCGGTAGCCGTCCCAGTCGGACGCGACGACGGGCAAGCCGGCGGCCATCGCTTCGACCACCGAGAGACCGAACGTCTCCTGCAGGTTGTCGGACAACGACACGAACACCTCCGCCAGCCGGTAGAGCTCGACGCGTTGCGCCCCGGTGGGATTGGGGACGATCCGCACCCGATCGCCGCAGCCGAGCTGCGCGGCGAACTGCGTGAGATCGCCGGCCATCCGGAAATGCGTGTCGTCGCCCGCCAGCACGAGCACCGCCGCCGGCTGCAGCCGCGCGAGATCGGCGAAGGCGATCAACAGCGGCAGCAGGTCCGCCTTGCTGCTCGGCGAGAAGCGGCCGAAGTACAGGACGACGCGCTGATGGACGTCGATGGACAAGGATCGCCGCAGCTCGGCGCCGTCGGTGCGCACGAAGTCGGCGGTCTCGACGCCCAGGGGCAGCACCGGCGTGCGCACGCGCGTGCGGGGCGCCTGGACGCCGGCCTCGGACAGGCGCCGTTCGATCGTCTGCTGGAACTTGACGATCGCCTGGCGGCCCGCGGTGCTGGAACACACGAGCGCGTCGAACGATTCGACCGGACTCAGATAGAGCTCGAGCATCGACGCCATCTGGTGCGCCGAGTTGATCGAATGGATGATGGCGGTGATCGGCGTGCGCGGACGGCGCAACAGCCGGCGGATGCGCAGCATCCCGGCCATCGACTGGAACGGCGCGGTCAGCACGAGGCGGTCCGCTCCGGCCATCTCCCCCAGCTGGTGCTCGGCCAGCGATCGGATCCGTCCGGGGTGCGCGGTGAACAGCTCCGCGCTCCGGGGATCGTCGGGGCGTCCCCGCGGATAGTCGGGGACGTAGATCGCGTCCACGGTGCTGTGCCGCACGAGCGCCTCGAAGAATCCGGCGATGTAGACGGCCGACCCCGTGATGCCGATCGCCGACGGCCGCTGGTCCTTCTGCGCCTGCGGATCCCTGGGCACGAGCGGAAAGTAGATGGCGTTCATGAGGAGATCTCCGGCTCGGCGTCCTTGAACCGGCGGGAATCGATCCGGTACCGGCGCAGCTTCGCGAGGAGCGTCTTGTAGTCGATTTGCAGCTGGCGGGCCGCCTGGCTCTTGTTGCCCCGCGTCGCCGCGAGGGCGGCTTCGACCGCGTGTTCTTCGGCGTGCGCGACCGCCGCGGCGACGACGTGCTTGAGCGGCGCCACCGTGCCCGGCTCCCCCGGCCAGCCGTCGGGCGCCGGAGCCGCCGGCGGGAGCGTCAGGCACAGATGCTCCGGCTCGATCGTCTCCGTGCTCACGAGGACCGCCCGACGCAGTACGTTCCGCAGCTCGCGAACGTTGCCGGGCCACCGGTGCTGCCGCAGCACCCTGATCGCCGCGTCGGACAGAACCCGATCGGGGCGATTCAGCTCGCGGTTCGCGTCGAGCACGAACCCGTGCGCGAGATCGAGCAGGTCGTCCCGCGTGCGCAATGGGGGAAGGTCGATCTGGAACTCGTTGATGCGGTAGTACAGGTCGGCGCGGAACCGTCCGGCCGCGACCTCGTCCTTCAGCGGAATCTGCGAGGCGGCGACGATGCGGACGTGAAAGGCGACGGGGTGCTCGCCGCCGAGCGGACGGACGCGCCGCTCCTGCAGCGCCCGCAGCAGCTTCGTCTGCGTCGGCACCGGCAGGTTCTGGATTTCGTCGAGGAACAGCGTGCCTCCCTCGGCGATCTGGAACTGCCCCTTCTTCCGCTGGACGGCGCCCGTGAACGCGCCGCGCTCGTAGCCGAAGAGCTCGGATTCGATCAGCGTCTCGGGAATGCCGCCGCAGTCCACGGCGACGAGCGGGCGCGCGTGGCGCGGGCTCAGCGCGTGAATGGCCTTGGAGACGAGCTCCTTGCCGGTGCCGCTCTCCCCTTCCACGAGGACCGAGAGCGACGTGTCGGCGACCTCGCGAATCTGCGAGACGACGTGCCGCATGGGGCCTCGCGGACTCGCCAGCCATCGCAGCGGCTCGCCCGACATCCGATCGCGCGCGCGAACGACCAGGCGGTCGTCCGGCGACTCATCGAGTGCGACGATCTTCATGACCTTCCGGAGTGGAGCCCGGCGGGCGGGCGTGTGTGGGTACGGTGCCGGTCAGCTGCGCAGGGCGGCCGCCGAATCGACGCGCGTCGCCCGCAGGGCCGGCACGCAGCACGCCGCGAAGACGACGAGGCTCACCAGCGCCGCCGCGCCGGCAAACGTGACGGGATCCGCCGCCGCGACGTTGAAGAGCAGGCTGGCGACGAATCCGGAGATCGCGAACGCGGCCACGGCGCCGAGCGCCAGCCCGGCGAACGCGGTGAGCAGCTCCTGTCCGAAGACGAGCCGCAGCACGTCGGCGCGCCGGGCGCCGAGCGCCATGCGCACGCCGATCTCGCGCGTGCGCAGCGTCACGATGTTGGCGGTGACGCTATAGACCCCCGAGGCGGCGAAGACCAGCGCGAGGATCGCGAAGGCCGCGAGCACGGCCGCCACGAACGCCTGCTGGCCGATCGACTGCGAGATGCGCGCCGGCATCGTCCGGACGTCGTAGACGGCCTGCCCGGGATCGATGCTGCGGATCTGCTCGCGGACGGCGAGCGCCGCGTCGGCGGGGCTGCCGCCGCTGCGGACGACGAGCGACATGCCGGGCGCGTACATCGGAAAGTAGACGAGGCCCTCGGGCGTGTCACGCACCGTCTGCGTCCGCACGGTGCCGACGACGCCGATGACCGTGACCCAGCCGCTCCTGCTGTTGCGGGCAATCTGACGGCCGATGGGATCCTGTCCCGGCCAGAATCGCCGGGCGAACGCCTGATCGACCACGGTGACCGGATTCCTGCTCGCCATGTCGGCGTCGGTGTAGGTCCGGCCCTGCAGCAGCGGAATGCCGAGTGTGGCGAAGTAATCGGGGGACGTCATGGTGACGTCGGCGTGGGGCTGCGGCGCGTTCGGGCCGCTCTGGTAGTCGCGGATGAGGAGGATCGCGCTGTTGGTGCCCATCAGCGGCGGTTCGCTCGCCAGCGCGGCGTGCTGGACGCCGGGCACCGCCGCGACGCGCGCGAGCAGCGCCTGCGCCGTGGCGGTGAAGTCTCCGCCGCCGGCGCGGTTCGACGGCGCGAGGCGCATCGCGAGGACCTGATCGGCGCGGAAGCCCATGTCCGCGTCGAAGAGATTGACGACCGTTCTCAGCAGCAGCCCCGAGACGACGACGAGCACGAAGGTCACCGCGACTTCCGCGAGCAGCAGCGCCCGCCGGACCTCGCGGCGCCTGGATCCGGACACCTGCGAGCGCCCCTCGCCCTGGATCGATCGCATGAGCGAGACGCGGCCGGCCTGCAGCGCGGGCGCGAGCCCGAAGAGTACGCCGGCGAGCAGGGACACGCCGGCGGTGAACGCCAGGACCACCGGATCGATGCGGATGCCGGCGGCGTGCGGCAGCGTCGCCGGCGCGTAGCTGACCAGCACGCGCACCCCGACCCACGCGATCGCCACGCCGACGACGCCGGCCACGAGCGCGAGACAGATGCTCTCGGTGAGCAGCTGGCGGCTGACCCGTCCCCGGCTCGCGCCGAGCGCCACGCGCATCGCGATCTCGTGCGATCGCTCGACGCCGCGCGCGATCAGGAGATTGGCGACGTTCGCGCAGGCGATCGTCAGCACGAGCACGACCGCGCCGAGCAGCAGGAACAGCGGCCGGCGCACGTCGCCGACGTACTCCGACGGCAGCGTCGTCGCCGTGACGCCGAAGCCGGCGAGCTTGCCCGCGTGCTCCGGCGGCGTGCTCGCGAGGACGCGCGAGGCGTCGGCCTCGAGCGCGGCGCGCGCGCGGGCGAGCGTGACGCCGGGCCGCAGCCGCGCCAGCATCGTGAACGTGATCGTCCACCGTTCGTCTTCGGTGAAGAACCTCGGCGGCACCGCGATCGGAATCCAGAGATCGACGTCCGGGTAGAGCGTTTCAAGCGCCGCGGGCGCGACGCCGACGACTTCGGCCGCCTCGCCGTCGAGCCGCACCGTTTTCCCGATCGCGTCGCCGGCGCCGCCGTACAGCTCTTTCCACAGCCGTTCGCTGAGCACGGCCACGTGGCCCTGCCCGTACTCGTCCTCGGCGGGCGTGAAGGTCCGCC
>Ga0075364_10001488_pt1 | contig 12761 bp, 11 predicted proteins | sample EndMetdeltDD1764_FD_71517 | JGI IMG/M metagenome (GOLD analysis project Ga0075364, IMG submission 71517) | Populus endosphere microbial communities from Tennessee, USA - Endosphere MetaG P. deltoides DD176-4 | ecosystem: Host-associated > Plants > Roots > Endosphere | place: USA: Tennessee... | reverse complement strand
TGGCCACGTTGATGGGTGTGCGGGTGCCGCTTCTATTCATGGGGGTGTTCGTTCTTGGCGCGATGCTGGCCGGTGCGGCGGGTGCGCTTCTGGGGCCGATTACCGCCGTTCAGATCGGCATGGGGGAAGATATTCTGATCCTGGTGCTGGTGTGCATCGTAATCGGCGGGATCGGTTCGATCCGTGGTGCCTTTGTCGGAGCGCTTATGGTCGGTATGGTCGACACCGCTGGCCGTGCGTTTCTTCCCACGCTGTTACGAGAATTCGTGACGCCGGCGGCCGCTGCATCCATCGGCCCGACCCTGGCGGCCATTGCCATTTATGTGTTGATGGCAGGCGTGCTGGTCTTCCGGCCCGCTGGTCTCTTTCCGGCACGGGGGTAACGCGATGACCCGTACCACGTTGCTCTCGCTTCTCGCCGTGGCTTTGCTGGCTGCGTTTCCACTGGTCGCACCTGCGCTCGGTCTGGACTTCTATGTCTCCTTCGTTCGCCGCGTCCTGATCTTCGCCCTGGCAGCAACCAGCTTGAACCTGGTGCTGGGTTATGGCGGGATGGTCGCGCTGGGGCATGCCGCCTTTTTCGGTGCAGGGGCCTATGTGGTCGCCATCCTGGGCGCCTCGGGGGTGCAGGCTGGCTTGATTGCATGGCCCGCGGCCATGATCGTGGCGGGCGCTCTGGCGTTTATCACGGGTGCCGTCTCGCTGCGCACGCGGGGGGTGTACTTCATCATGATCACGCTCGCCTTCGCGCAGATGATCTACTACATCTTCATCTCGTTGCGACAGTACGGTGGAGAAGATGGGATCAATCTTTCGGGTTATTCGTCTTTGCCAGGGCTGGATCTCGCCCACGATCTCACGTTCTACTATCTGACGTTGGCCCTCTTCGTGTTGTGCACGGTGCTGTTCAACCGCCTGGTCGCCTCGCGCTTCGGCACCGCGCTCCAGGGTATCCGTGAAAACGAATCGCGCATGCAGGCGCTGGGCTATCCCGTCTACCGCATCAAACTCATGGCATTTGTCATCAGCGGCGCTTTTGCCGGACTGGCCGGAGCCCTGCTGGCAAACCATAACCTGTTTGTATCGCCTTCTTTGATGCACTGGACGCAATCGGCCAACCTGTTGATCATGGTTCTGGTCGGCGGTATCGGGCTGCGCTACGGTGGCGTCGCGGGTGCGGCCACCATGCTCCTGCTCGAGGAGTTCCTGCGTCAATGGACCGATTACTGGCATATGCCGCTGGGGATATTGCTGCTGGGCGTGGTGCTGTTCGCGCCGCGCGGTCTTGCAGGATTGACGATGCCGCTTCAACGCACGCACAAACCGCCACAGCCAGGAGCCCCATCATGAGTCGGCACGCTGTTCTCGAAGCGCGGGGGCTGGTTCGGCGGTTCGGTGCGCTGCTGGCCACCGATCACGTATCGCTAACCTTGTACCCGGGCGAAATCCATGCCCTGATCGGCCCCAACGGTGCCGGTAAGTCGACGCTGATCCACCTGCTCTCCGGCGGCTTGCCTGCCGACGAAGGTCAGCTCGTGGTCGACGGCAAAGACGTGACCCGGCTGGCGGCACACGAGCGGGTAGCGGCTGGGCTGTCGCGCTCGTTTCAGATCACCAACATTTTCAAATCCTTTACCGTTTTGGAGAATCTGTTGCTCGCGGTACAGGCACACGCCGGGAGCAGTTTCGGCATGTGGCGGCCGCGCGATGCCGAGCAGGCACTGACGGCTTCGGCCCACGCGTTGGCCGAAGAGTGCGCAATCGGCCCTGAGATGTTGATGCGTCAGGCAGGAACGCTGCCTCATGGTGAGCAACGCAAGCTGGAGTTTGCGCTGGCATTGGCGGCGCGTCCCAAAGTACTGTTGCTCGACGAACCCATGGCCGGCATGGGACCAGACGAGACGGTCCGACTCACGAGCCTGATTCAGTCCATGCGTGGTCAGGCGGCCATGTTGCTGGTCGAACACGATATGCAAGCCGTATTTCAACTCGCGGATCGTATTTCCGTGCTCGTGTACGGGCGCATCATCGCCTCGGGCACCCCCGACGAGATTCGAGCCAACGCCGATGTCAGGCAAGCCTATCTCGGCGACGATGAAGTGACCGGCGAGAAGGAGCACAGCCATGCTTGATATCAAGAAGATTGAAAGTGGCTATGGCGCCAGCCAGGTGTTGTTCGGTGTGGACTTGTCCATCGAAAAAGGCGAGGTGGTGACCTTACTGGGTCGCAACGGGATGGGCAAGACCACGTTATTGAAGACATTATTCGGTCAACTCCCGTTGCGGGCAGGCAGCATTGCATTTGCGGGTCGTGATATTGCAGGGGCATCGCCTGACGCCATTGCCCGGTCGGGTATGGCAATCGTGCCCGAAGGGCGGCAATGCTTTCCCAACCTCAACGTACGCGAGCACCTGACCGCGTTCGCCTCGAACCGCAATCCGGACATAGGCGTCCCCTGGACGCCCGAGCGGGTATTCGAATTTTTCCCGCGATTGGGCGAGCGGGCGACCAACATGGGTAATCAGTTGTCGGGCGGCGAGCAGCAAATGCTGGCCATCGGTCGCGCGCTGGTCACCAACCCGAAGTTGTTGATTCTTGACGAAGCCACCGAGGGGCTTGCGCCAAAAGTGCGTGAAGAGATCTGGGTATGCCTGGCGAGTCTGCGCGCGCAAGGGCAGACGATTCTGGTCATCGACAAGTATGTGGAGCGCCTGCTCGGGCTGGCCGACAAGCACGTCATCATGGAACGCGGACGGGTCGTGTGGACCGGCAATTCAGCGCAGCTGGATGCCGACCGTGGCCTGTGGACACGCTATCTTGGCGTATGAGTTTTCTTGGCCTGCGTGTGGCCGCAGGCGGCTTTGCATCAGTGCCCATGGAGGCCACCGTTCTCGCCCACCACGCGCTTCGAATTCCGGGCGGGAATCCAACGTTTTTTTTGCCAATTTAGTTTAAGCTTAAAGAATTAGTCGCGTCGTACACCTGCTGTCGCATCGGCCGCAGGATCAATAGGGAAGGGCGATCATGAATATCGTTTGTTTGGGCGGCGGGCCCTCAGGTCTGTACTTCGGACTCTTGATGAAGCTTCAGAATCCGAAGCATCAGGTGACGGTGGTTGAACGCAACCGACCGTACGACACGTTCGGCTGGGGCGTGGTTTTTTCCGACGCCACCATGGAGAACCTGCGTGAAGCCGACCCGGTCTCGGCGCAGACCATCAGTGACGCCTTCAATCACTGGGACGATATCGAGATCCATTTCAAGGGACATACGACGCGAAGCCGCGGCCATGGCTTCATCGGCATTGGTCGCAAGCACCTGTTGAATATTCTGCAAAAGCGCTGCGAAGCGGTGGGTGTGAACCTGGTATTTGAAACCGATATCAAAGACGATCAGGCCGTGGCCCAGTCTTATGATGCGGACCTGGTGATCGCCTCCGATGGCGCAAACAGTCGCGTGCGCACCCGCTACGCCGAGACGTTCAAGCCCGACGTAGAGCAGCGTGCCTGCCGTTTCGTCTGGTTGGGCACCAAGAAGGTGTTCGACGCATTCACGTTTGCATTCGTTCAAACCGAGCATGGCTGGTTTCAGGCCCACGCCTATCGATTCGAATCCGGGCTCTCGACATTCATCGTCGAGACGCTCGACGAGACCTGGCGCGCTTGCGGGTTGGACACCATGAGCCAGGAGGAGGGCATCGCCTTTTGCGAGCGCTTGTTCGCACCCTGGCTGGACGGAAATGCGCTGATGAATAATGCCAGCCATGTGAGGGGCTCGGCCATCTGGATTCGCTTTCCACGCGTCATATGCCAGCGTTGGGTGCACTGGGAGACGCTGCAGGACACCCGGGGCGCACCGCGTCACGTTCCTGTCGTGCTGATGGGCGATGCTGCGCACACCGCCCACTTCTCGATTGGATCGGGCACCAAACTGGCGTTGGAAGACGCGATCGAATTGGCGCAAAGTCTGAAAGATGTGCCCCTGGCGGACACCGAGCGACACGCCCCGGCGCACGACGCATTGCAGGCCGGACTCTCGCATTACGAGGACCTGCGCGCCGTCGAGGTCCTGAAGATCCAGAACGCCGCGCGCAACTCGACTGAGTGGTTCGAGAACGTAGAGCGTTACGCCCAACTTCCCCCGGAACAGTTCGCCTACTCTTTGCTGACCCGCTCGCAGCGGATCTCGCACGAAAACCTTCGGGTGCGCGACGCGGACTGGCTGCGCCGGCTCGAAGCACGCGTGGCCGAACGATCGGGTGTCGCGCTTGCGCCTGACGTCGCGCCGCCCATGCCGATGTTCACCCCGTATCAACTGCGCGGCACGCGTCTGAAAAATCGAATCGTCGTCTCCCCCATGGCGATGTATTCCTGCGAAGACGGCACGCCCGGCGATTTCCATTTGGTGCATCTGGGAAGCCGTGCGTTGGGCGGCGCGGGTCTGATCATGGTCGAGATGACCTGCGTATCGCCAGAGGCGCGCATCACGCCGGGCTGCCCCGGCTTGTGGAACGACACACAGACCGCGGCCTTCAAACGGATCGTGGATTTCGTCCATGCACACGGCGACGCGCGCATTGGCGTGCAGCTCGGTCATGCCGGCCGCAAAGGCTCCACGCAGGTGGGCTGGGAGCAGGCGGATCATCCGTTGGCCACAGGGAACTGGCCGTTGGTCTCGGCATCCGCCATTCCGTATCTGGCCGGTGTCTCTGCCGTCCCCCAGGCCCTGGACAGGGCGGGCATGCAAGCGATTCGCGATGCATTCGTAGCCGCCACGCGTCGTGCGGCCGAGGCGGGTTTCGACTGGCTCGAATTGCATTGCGCCCACGGCTACCTGCTATCGAGTTTTATCTCTCCCATCACCAATCAACGCACCGACGAATTCGGCGGCAGTCTGGAAAATCGTCTTCGGTATCCGTTGGAAATTTTCGATGCGATCCGTGCGGTATGGCCCGAGCATCTCCCCATCTCGGTGCGCATTTCCGCGCATGACTGGGTCGAAGGGGGTATTACGGGCGACGACGCGGTGGCCATAGCCAAACACTTCAAAGCGCATGGTGTCGACATGGTCGACTGTTCATCGGGCCAGGTCAGCGCCGCGCAGCGCCCGGTCTACGGACGGATGTATCAGACGCCCTTCGCCGACCGCATTCGCAACGAAGCCGATATTCCGACGATGGCTGTCGGCGCAATCACGGACGCAGACCAGGTCAACGGCATCATCGCATCAGGGCGCGCCGATTTGTGCGCATTGGCCCGTCCGCATTTGGCCGATGCGGCGTGGACCTTGCGCGAGGCCGCGCAGGCGGGCGCCAAGGACGTGGTGTGGCCGCCCCAATACGAAGCGGGCCGGCGGCAACTGGAGACGCTGTTCGAGCGCGCGCGTCCCGTACAGAAAGGAACGTCATGACGCACGACTCGATCCGATTACCTCTGCAGGACAAACATGCCATCGTGACCGGCGGCTCGCGCGGAATCGGACTGGCCATTGCAAAACGTCTGCTGGCGCACGGCGCCCGCGTCACCTTGGTGGGTCGGGATGCCGCATCTCTGGCATCAGCGTGTGACGTGCTCGACGGCGGTACGCGTGTCACCTCGGTCACCGCAGACGTCAGAAGCAGTGAGTCGGTCACGGCGGCATTCGATGCGGCCCGCCACACGCACGGTTCCATCGATATTCTGGTGAACAACGCGGGGGCGGCCGCCAGCGAGCGCTTCGATCGCATGCGCGCCAGCACGTGGGACGACATGATTGCCGTGAACCTGACCGGTGTATTCCATTGCACGCACGCCGCGCTGCCCGACATGCTCACGCATGGGTGGGGGCGCGTGGTCAACGTGGCCAGTACGGCCGGGTTGACCGGATACGGCTACGTTACGGCTTACTGCGCCGCAAAACACGGGGTCGTCGGATTGACCCGCGCACTGGCCCAGGAGATGGCAACGCGCGGTGTGACGGTCAACGCGGTCTGCCCGGGGTTTACGGATACCGACATCGTGCGCGAAGCGGTGTCCAACATCGCCGACAAAACGGGGCAATCGCTGGATGCTGCACGCGATGGCCTGGCCCGGCGCAATCCGCAGGGGCGTTTGGTGCAGCCCGAAGAAGTGGCCGACACCGTCGCGTGGTTATGCGCGCCTGCGGCCAATGCCGTCAATGGCCAGGCCATCGCCGTGGACGGCGGCGAAACCACCGGCGCCCGTTGAAATCTTAATCGCATTGCTCAAGCAGGAGTCATCGTATGGCATCAGACCCGCACGCATCCGCGTCCTCGGCGCACAGCATGGCCGGACACCAGCGTCCGTTCAAATCGCACGTGCCCAAAACGTTTTTGTGGCACGTCTCTGACGACGGGAAAGTGGCCACCCTGACCCTGAATCGACCGGAGCGGAAAAATCCGCTGACGTTCGAGTCGTATGCCGAGTTGCGCGACCTGTTTCGGGACTTGCAGTACGCCTCCGACGTCAAAGTCGTGATCGTGACCGGTGCAGGCGATAATTTTTGCTCGGGTGGCGATGTCCACGAAATCATCGGGCCGTTGACCCGCATGACCATGCCCGAGCTATTGGCGTTTACGCGAATGACCGGCGACCTGATCAAAGCGATGCGCGCGTGCCCGCAACCCATCGTCGCCGCAATAGATGGGGTTTGTGCCGGCGCGGGTGCCATGGTCGCCTTGGCCAGTGACATGCGCCTGGGTACGCCCGACACCCGCACTGCCTTTCTCTTCACACGCGTTGGCCTGGCGGGCGCCGACATGGGCGCCTGCACCCTGTTGCCCCGCATGATCGGCCAGGGCCGTGCATCCGAACTGCTGTACACCGGACGCGCCATGACGGCAGAAGAAGGCCTGGCGTGGGGGTTTTTCAACACCTTGCATGATCGCGAATCACTGGCGCCTGCAGCGCAGAAAGTCGCACAGCAGATTGCCGCCGGGCCGACCTTTGCACACGGCGTGACCAAGAAACTGCTGCATATGGAATGGGCGATGGGTCTGGACGACGCGATCGACGCCGAAGCGCAGGCGCAAGCGGTCTGCATGCAAACCAGGGATTTTCACCGGGCTTACGATGCATTCGTCGCCAAACGCAAGCCGGTATTCGAAGGTAATTAAATAAAAAACATCAGGGGTTCTCTACCATGGCACAGTCTGCACACATAGATACTTTCTCTCAGGATAATCTGCCCGACCGTGTCCACTGGCCTGAGATCCTGCCCAGTGCCGATACGACCTATCCGGCACGCATCAATTGCGCAGTCGAATTGGTTGACGCGATGGTGGATCGGGGCTTTGCCGATAAGCCTGCCGTAAAGTGGCGTGAGGGTGGCGAAATCAAGGCGGCGACGTATGCCGAACTCAAGGCGTTGACCAATCGCATTGCGCGTGTGCTGGTCGAAGATCTGGGCATGGTGCCGGGCAACCGTATTCTGCTGCGCGGCCCCAATAATCTGATGATGGCCGCCTCCTGGTTGGCCGCGATCAAAGCGGGTCTGGTTGCGGTAGCGACCATGCCACTGCTGCGTGCCAAGGAGCTCGAACCCGTCATCCAGAAGGCGCAGGTCTCACTTGCGCTTTGCGATGCACGTCTGGCCGAGGAAATGGCCCATTGCCTGGATGCCGGACATCCGCAGCATTGTGCCTCACTCAAGCGGGTCGTCTACTTCAATAGCGATGCTCCCGATGGGCTGGAGCGCATGGCTGCGGGCAAGCCGGACGATTTTGCCGCGTGCGACACGGCAGCCGACGATACCTGCCTGATTGCCTTTACCAGCGGTACCACGGGCAAGCCCAAAGGCTGCATGCATTTCCATCGCGATGTGTTGGCCATGTGCGATCTGTTTCCGCGGCACGTTCTGGGCGTCAATCAGGACGACATCTGCTGCGGCACGCCGCCGCTGGCTTTCACCTTCGGTTTGGGCGGCATTCTGTGCTTCCCGCTGCGGGTGGGCGGTTGTGCCGTGCTGGCGGAAAAATTGAATCCGGAGTCATTGCTGCAAACCATTCAGGACTTCAAGGCCACGATCGTATTTACGGCTCCCACGTTTTACCGTCAGATGGCGCCCTTGGCACGCAATGTCGATCTGTCGTCCTTACGCATGAGCGTCTCGGCCGGCGAGGCGCTTCCCGACGCCACGCGCACGCTGTGGCGGCAGGCGACAGGGCTCGAAATGGTCGACGGCATCGGCGGCACGGAAATGATCCACGTGTTCATCAGCGCAAGTGGGGCAGACATCCGGCCCGGCGCGATCGGTAAGGTCGTCCAGGGCTATCAGGCCTGCATCGTCGACGATGATTTGCAACCCGTTGCACCGGGTACGCCGGGTCGGTTGGCCGTCAAAGGCCCAACCGGGTGCCGTTATCTTGGGGACGCCCGTCAGACCAAGTTCGTGCAAGGCGGCTGGAACCTGCCCGGCGATATCTTCGTTCAGGATGATGAGGGGTACTTTTATTACCGCGGCCGAAGCGACGATATGATCATTTCAGCGGGCTACAACATTGCTGGTCCGGAGGTCGAAGACGGTCTGCTGCAACACGAAGCCGTGGCGGAGTGTGGGGTGGTTGGCGTGGCCGATGAGCAGAGGGGGCAGATCGTCAAGGCCTACGTCGTGCTCCATCCTGCATACAAGGGCGATGACGCAATGGTCAAGACCCTGCAGGATTTCATGAAGCAAACCGTCGCGCCGTACAAGTACCCGCGCGCCATCGAGTTCGTTGCCGCGTTGCCGCGCACCGAAACCGGAAAACTCAAGCGCTTTGCGCTGCGGGAGTGCGCATGACGGCCACGCCTCAACAAGCCTTCGTGCGCACCGAGACCGTGCGGTTTCGCCACTGCGATCCCGCTGGCATCGTCTTCTATCCACGCTATGTGGAGATGATCAATGATTTCGTGGAGGCGTGGTTCGACCAGGGCCTGGGTGCGTCTTTTCATCATCTGCACACCGAACGCAAACTCGGTACGCCGACGGCAGCGCTGGAGGTGGCCTTCCTGACGCCCAGCCGATGGGAAGATGCGCTCACGCAGACGCTGGCCGTCGAGCGCATTGGTGGCGCGTCGGTAGCGCTATCCATTGCCTTCAACGGCCCCGATGGAGCACCCCGTATCAAAGCAAGCCTCACGCTTGTCATCGTTGATTTGAATACCTTTCGCTCCACGCGTATTCCGGACGATCTCCGGCGCGCGATGGATCGTTATCTTTTATCTTAGGAATTTGCCATGCACATACTGCAACCCCCCGATTGGGCACCCGCCCGAGGCTACGCCAACGGCGTGATGACCGAACTCACCGTGGGGTCACGCTTGATCATGGTCGCGGGCATGATCGGCTGGAACGGTCAGCAACAGTTCGAGACGGACGATCTGGCCGGGCAGGTTCGCGTCACACTCGAAAATATCGTCGCTACGCTGGCCGAGGGTGGCGCGCGCCCTGAGCACATCGTGCGCATGACCTGGTATGTGAAGGATAAACAAGCCTACGTCGCGGCATATCCGGAAATCGGACGGCATTATCGAGACGTCATCGGGCGTCATTTTCCTGCGATGACCGCTGTGCAGGTCGCCGATCTGGTCGAGGATCGGGCGTTGGTGGAAATCGAAGTGACCGCAGTCGTCCCGGCATGAGATAAAGCGCCTGCATGCTTTTTTGGGACTGGTATCCTACGATTATGCAGGCCCAATAAAAGCAAAGGAGATCGGTATGTCTAACGCCATTCAGTCCGTCTTGGTCGAAAACCGTGTGTTCCCGCCGCCGGCGCGTGCCGCCGAAGCTGCGGCAATTTCGGGCATGGATGCCTACAACGCCCTGTATCGGCAATCGCAGGACGACCCCGACGCGTTCTGGCGCAAGCTCGCCCAAGACAACCTCGCCTGGCACAAACCTTTCACCTCCGTCCTGGACGAGTCTGACGCACCCTTCTATAAGTGGTTCGACGATGGGCAAATCAACGTGTCTGCCAACTGTCTGGACGTGCACGTCGACGCAGGCCGGGGCGACAAGGCCGCCATCATTTTCGAGAGCGACGACGGTAAGGTCGTTCAAATCACGTACAAGGAATTGTTGTCCCGTGTGAGCCAGTTGGCCAACGGGCTGAAAGCGCTCGGCTACAAAACCGGGGACCGCGCCATTATCTACATGCCCATGTCGATCGAGGCGGTCGTGGCGATGCAGGCCTGCGCACGCTTGGGCGTGATCCACTCGGTCGTCTTTGGCGGCTTTTCGTCCAAGAGCTTGCAAGAACGCATCGTGGACGTAGGTGCGTCCTTGGTGATGACAGCCGACGAACAGGTGCGTGGCGGCAAGACCATTCCACTCAAACCGGCCGTCGACGAAGCATTGGCCGCGGGCGGCGGCGAGGCGGTCAAGAACGTCATCGTTTATCGTCGCACGGGCGGCGAGGTCGCCTGGCAAGAAGGACGCGACGTCTGGTTGCATGACGTGGTCCAAGGGCAATCGGATGTCTGCGAAGCCGTGCCCGTCCCGGCCGAGCATCCGCTGTTCATTCTGTACACGTCGGGATCGACGGGCAAGCCCAAAGGTGTGCAGCACGCGTCTGCCGGCTATCTGCTGTGGGCCAAGCTGACGGTCAAATGGACATTCGACGCACGGGATTCGGACGTCTTCTGGTGCACGGCCGACGTGGGGTGGATCACCGGACACACCTACATCGCGTATGGTCCCCTGGCAGCCGGGCTGACCCAGGTCGTGTTCGAAGGCGTGCCTACGTTTCCGAATGCGGGCCGTTTCTGGGAAATGATCGCGCGCCACAAAGTGACGACGTTCTATACGGCACCGACTGCCATCCGATCCCTGATCAAAGCGGCCAATACGCAGCCCGAGTGTCATCCCAAGCACTACGACCTCGATTCGCTTCGAATCATCGGCACGGTGGGTGAGCCCATCAATCCCGAGGCATGGATGTGGTACCACGAGAATGTCGGCCGGGAACGCTGCCCGATCGTGGACACGTGGTGGCAAACCGAGACGGGGGGCCATATGTTGACACCCTTACCGGGCGCCACCCCGACCAAACCGGGCTCGTGCACCTTGCCCTTGCCCGGCGTAGCCGCAGCCATTGTGGACGAAACGGGCGGTGACGTGGCTTCGGGCAACGGCGGGTTCCTGGTCATCAAACGTCCATGGCCCGGCATGATCCGAAACATCTGGGGCGATCCCGAGCGATTCAAGAAAAGCTATTTTCCCACCGAGATGAAAGGCTACTACTTGGCCGGCGACGGTGCACAGCGCGATGCCGATGGCTATTTCTGGATCATGGGCCGCATCGATGATGTGTTGAACGTATCTGGTCACCGCCTGGGTACGATGGAAGTCGAATCGGCGCTGGTCGCGCACGAACTGGTCGCCGAGGCGGCCGTGGTGGGACGGCCCGACGACACGACGGGTGAGGCAGTGGTGGCTTTCGTGGTGCTCAAAGGAGAGCGGCCCGAGGGCGAGGACGCACAGAACATTGCCAAGACACTGCGCGACTGGGTCGCTAAAGAGATCGGTCCGATTGCCAAGCCGAAAGACATCCGGTTTGGCGATAACCTGCCCAAAACGCGCTCTGGCAAAATCATGCGACGTTTGTTGCGCGTCGTTGCCAAGGGCGAGGAGGTCACGCAAGACGTCTCCACGCTCGAGAATCCGGCCATCCTTGAGCAACTGTCCAAGCCCATGTAATCACACGGTGCATTACGCCCTGCAGAAGCCGGAGATTCCGGCTTCTTTTTTATTCTCTTAGGATTGTCATGATTGATCTGCGCAGCGACACCGTCACCCGGCCCACACCCGCCATGCTCACTGCCATGTTGGCGGCACAGGTGGGAGACGATGTCATGCAGGCTGACCCGACGGTCGAGCAACTTCAGACGCGGCTCGCCGCCCAGGCGGGAAAAGAGGCGGGCTTGTTCTTTCCCACCGGCACCCAGAGCAATTTGGCCGGATTGATGGCGCATTGTGCGCGGGGTGACGAATATATCGTCGGGCAGTTGGCGCATACGTACAAGTACGAGGGCGGTGGGGCCGCAGTCCTGGGCAGTATTCAGCCTCAGCCCATTGAACACGCTGCCGACGGCAGTCTGCCGCTGGAAAAAATCCGGGCGGCGATCAAACCGGATGACTTCCATTACGCCAAAACCCGTTTGTTGGCCCTGGAAAATACCTTTCAAGGCAAGCTTATTCCTGCCGACTACGTGGCGCGTGCCGCGGCACTCGCCCGCGAACACGGCCTGGCGGTCCACCTTGACGGCGCGCGAGTGTTCAATGCGGCTGTGGCACAAGGCAGCGACCTCAAAACCATGTGCGAATCATTCGATTCCGTGTCGATCTGCCTCTCCAAGGGGCTGGGCGCGCCGGTCGGCTCGGTCCTCGTGGGCAGTGCGGCATTGATCAAGCAAGCGCGCCGCATTCGGAAAATGCTGGGGGGTGGAATGCGGCAATCCGGCGTTCTGGCCGCAGCGTGCCTGTACGCGCTCGACCAACATGTGGAACGGCTGGCTGACGATCACCGCCGTGCCGAGGCGTTGGCTGCCGGTCTGCGTCAAATTGCCGAAATCGAGGTGGTGTATCAGTCGACGAATATGGTGTTCGTGAACCTGCCGCCCGCACAGAGCAAAGCATTCGGTGCCTACCTGGCTGAGCAGGGCATCCAGGTCAACGCGACCTACGGCGGCGCCACGCGTCTGGTCACGCATCTGGACCTGGACGACCACGCCATTTCCCGTGTCATCGAAAAGAGCGCCGCCTTCTTTACCCGATGATCTAT
>Ga0075364_10001485_pt1 | contig 12769 bp, 12 predicted proteins | sample EndMetdeltDD1764_FD_71517 | JGI IMG/M metagenome (GOLD analysis project Ga0075364, IMG submission 71517) | Populus endosphere microbial communities from Tennessee, USA - Endosphere MetaG P. deltoides DD176-4 | ecosystem: Host-associated > Plants > Roots > Endosphere | place: USA: Tennessee... | reverse complement strand
TTGAAAACCAGCGGCACGTAGGCATAGGTGACCTCGGCCATCACGACGCTGTCGTTGGTGGTGACGAGGTTGGCAGGCAGCGTGAAGGCGGTATTCGTGCACGTGCACGTCTGCGCCTGCGTGCTGCCGGTGTAGGAGCAGGTCCAGGACTGCTTGGTGTTGGTGGCGCTGGTCGACGACGACGTCACGTTGCGCAACACGATGTTGATCGGGCTGGAATTGTAGGGCTTCATGATGTAGCTGCCGACCCGCATGATGTCGCCGATCTCGGTCTGCGAGATTTTCTTGTCGGCTCGCGCGACGAGGTCGGCGGTCGCGCCGGCGATCTGGGTGACGCGACGATCGACGGTGATGACCTGGCTCATCTCCACCGCACCGATGAACATCACCCCCATGAGAGGTGCGATCAGCGCGAATTCCATGGCTGCGACGCCCCTTTCGTCGGCTCGCCAGGTCCTCAATAGCAGACGGGTGCGAAGGGCAAGGCGACGTGTCAGTTGGCGCGGCATGGCGAACTCTCGGGAACAGGTTTTCAGACAATCGTGGTCCACGACTGCAGACCTCAGTTGTAGGGCTCGGTGCGGAAGGCCGCCGAAGCCTGCATCAGCATCGACCCGTCGGCCATGTTGCTGAGCTTGAAGAGCGGCAGCTTGCCGCCGAACTGCCAAGCGTAGCAGACCGTAACGAGCACCACCGCGCTGGCTGCGCCGGGGTCGAAAGGCGCCGTCGCTTGATTGACCATCGTGCCGTTGTTCGTGCACGCCGGTTCGGTGATGCCGCCGAACGTGGTGTTGTTCTGCACGAGCACGACGGCCCGGTTGGCGCAGTCAAGGAAGGTGGGTGATTTCGAGCACATGGCCGTTTTGAAAGCTGCCTTCAGATCCGCGGCGGTGCTCAAGCCGGCGTAGGCGCCCTGGCGCTGCTGCATCTGGCCGGTTCGGATGGCGCGGGCTGCGCTTTGAACCGCGCTTTCCATCGTGAAGTTCGTGAAGAAATATAGAGAGACCGACATCAGGCCGATGAGCAGCAGCAGGAAAGGCAGGGCCACGATGGCGAATTCGACCGCGGTAAAGCCACGTTCGTCGCCACGCAGGCGGCGTGTCAGCAGCAAAGCGCGCACGCGCGCCCGGTACACAAATCCAGCCATTTGCACGCCTTCCCCACGCAAACTCGTTCCTTGATGCGAGCATGCAAGGCGAGTGCTAAAGGGCCCGTAAACTGGGCGCGCAATACTGCTTTTTGGTAAACTTTGTGCTGCAGGCGTCAGAAACGATTAGCCACGTCTGGGCGCTCAATTGCCGCTCGCCGGTCCGGCCTGGTCGGTCGCCCGCTCGGAGAAGCCGATCTTCTTCTCGGAGGCCTTGGACACACTGTCGAAATAGGCATCCTCGTCACCGATGACGATGGACGGGTTGCACTGCGGAGTGCAGTTGTAGGACTGGCGCATGGTCCCGCGGTTCAGATTGACGACTTTGACATCGTCCCGCTTCACCAGGATACGCTGCTCCTGAATCACGTTCCTCTGTGCGTCGAGGATGATCAGGTTGGTGATGCCGAAGGTTTTGCCGGTCACGACCAGCAAGTTATTGTTCTGGACGTTGACGTCGGCAATCGCCGGGTTGCCGATGATGATTTCGGCGGCGGGCCGCGGCAGCCTGACGAGTTGCGACTGGTCATAATTGACGATCAGATCTTCAGCCGCTCCCGCGACGCCCGGATAGGATGTGGCGACCATGAGCATCGTGGCGCCGGCCAAGAGCGGCAGGGCGAGCAGGCGAGCAATCGTCCTGTACGAAGCGAAGCTGGTCATGGCAGGCGAATCCTCATGCGAATTTCCCCAACCTCGATTTGTCGGTGCAAATGGTGAAGGAAGTGCAAATTCCTTCGCGGCACCGCCATCCAGGCCTGTTTCCATGCGACCCGGCGTTGAAGAGCCGAAATGTCGCGGGATCGAATGCCGGTCACTTTGTGGGCAATACGCGCCCAATTGTGACAGCTGTTGTACTTGGCAATCGAGTTCGCAGAGGCCGCTTAACGATGTTGCGGGGGATCTCCCCCGCGCAGCCGATAAGTAGCGAAGCGAGCGAATCGTCAAGGTCACTCGGTATCTGACCGCTACTAAGCGCGCGTTAACCAGTTAATTCCTCCGCGAACCCAAGTTAAATTTATTAACACGGGCATTTATACTATAGATATCCTCGTATTTATCCTGGTTAACGCCTCTTTCAACATAAGATCGGCAAGGATCGGTTCCAAAAAAGCGAGAGATGCGCCATCGATTATTTTAACTCGACTTTAAGGCGCCGGGCCTAGGGTCGCTCCAGTTCAGCTGAGCGGATGGTCCGCAGGGGTGAACTTCCGCGCTAATGCGCTTCTGGAGTAGTGGGAGAGTTGTCATGCAGAACTACGTTGTGCGTTTCCTGAAGGACGAGTCCGGCGCCACCGCCATCGAGTACGGCCTGATTGCCGCGCTGATCGCGGTCGCCATCATCGGCGGTGCCCGTACCCTCGGCACCAACATCGGCGCCACGTTCAATAACGTCGGCAACGCGATCAAGTAAGGCAACCGGCAAATCGCCGGGACAGTCTCGGCGAACTGCCGGTCCAATTGGCTCTCGAGACCGTCCGCCCTGTGGCGGGCGGTCTCGTGGCCGTTTCCGGGGCGATCGCTCAAAGCGGGAAAGAGGAGCGAGAATGGTGCTCGAGGCAGCCGTACTGACCATTCTGCCCGGCGCCGTCGCATTCGCGGCGGCGATGGACATTTTCACCATGACGATCCCGAACCGGATCTCGATCGTCCTGGTGCTGGCGTTCTTTCCGCTCGCTCTCCTGACCGGGCTGAGTTTCTCGGACATTGCCGCCCACGTCGGTGCCGGTGTGCTGATGCTGATGATCGGCTTCGCCCTGTTTGCCTTCGGCGTGTTCGGTGGCGGCGACGCCAAGCTGATGGCGGCTGTCGGCCTTTGGGTCGGGCTCGATTGCCTGCCTCTCTATCTCTTGTCCGTGGCGCTTGCCGGCGGGTTCATCGCCGGCGCGTTTGCCACCATCCGCTCCGTGCCGCTGCCGCGCATTCTATTGGGCCAGGCCTGGGCATTGCGGCTGCACCGGCAGGACGGCGGCATTCCTTACGGCATCGCGCTGGCGGCCGGGGCGTTGATGGCGTTTCCGCAGACCATCTGGTTCGAGCGCCTTGCCGGCTGGTGAGTGCGCAAGGGTGAGACCTGAGCGACACAGTCGCTTACGCGTTCTTTACCGCCAGGCGAAGTAGTGGCCCGGCCGTGCCGATCTGCGCCTCTGGTTAACTACCCGTTGACGATTGTCGCTCAGAGTTGGCAACGACTCGAAACCGATTTGGGCCTCGGGGAAGGATTGCGCGATGAAACGACCACAATTGCTGGGCGTGGCCATTGCCGGGGTATGCGGCCTCGGCGCCTTTTTCGGTGTCATGAGCCTCGTCAACCGGCAGCCCACCGTCGTCCGGGAGGAAGTGCAGACCAACACCACCCAGGTGCTCGTAGCCAAGACCGAAATCGGATTGGGGCAGATCACGGCTCCTGAGAATTTCCGCTGGCAGGATTGGCCCGCCAGCTCGGCCAACGCGCAGTATATCCAGCGCAGCACCCGGCCCAACGCCATCACTGACTTCACCGGCGCCGTTGCCCGCGCGCCGATGCTGCCGGGTGAGCCGGTCACGCCATTGAAGCTGGTGAAAGCCGGCGACGGCGGCGTGCTGGCCGCGATCCTCCCGACCGGCATGCGGGCCATCTCGACGCGGATCAGGGAGGAGACGGCGGCCGGGCGTCTGATCCTTCCCAATGACCGCGTCGACGTGATCCTGACGGTGAAGCGCCGCAACCGCGCCGGCGCCGACGACTCCGTGTCGGACACGTTGTTCCGCAATATTCGCGTGCTGGCCATCGGCCAGCTGATCGAGGCCAAGGAAGGCAAGAAGCTCGCGGAGGGCAATACGGCGACGCTCGAACTGACGCCGACGCAGGTTGAAGAACTGTCGGCAGCGAATTCGAAGGGGGAGATCTCGCTTTCGCTGCGCAGCATCGCGGACATGCAAAAACGCGATGAAGTGACTGCGCAGAAGGAGCGCGGTGATTCGGTGAAAATACTCAAGTACGGAGTGCGGTCGCGGGCGTATGGCGTCAACTAAGTGCACCGAGTAGGGGCCGGCAGGAAGGTTGGCAATATGCGAAAGACTTTGTGGGGGGGCGTCGGGGTGCTTCTGGTTGCCGTGATGGGCATGGCAATGGTGGCGACGACGGCCAAGTCGGCGGATCGCAGACGCGATGCGGATGACCTGTTGATAACCAATTCGGTGCTGCACGTACCCGGCCGCGCCAATTTTCCGCTCAGCAAGAAGGTGGACCTGGGCAAGGGCAAGTCCCTGCTGGTGCAGTTTCCCTTCGAGCTGAAGGACGTGCTCGTCGCCGACCCTGATACGGTCGACGCGGTCGTGCAGTCCTCCAACCGCGTGTTTCTGATCGCCAAGAAGATCGGCAATACCAACGCCTTCTTCTTCGACACCAAGGGTCAGCAGATCCTCACCATCGAGATCGCGATCGGGTCCGATCTGACGTCGCTTGACGGCATTCTGCGGCGGCTGGTGCCAGGCTCCAACATCAGGACCGAACTTGCGGGCGAGGCGATCGTCTTGATCGGCTCAGTGCGCACGCCGGCCGACTCCAAACAGGCCAACGACATCGCCACCCAGTTCGCGCAGGCCAACATCGGCATGCTCGGGGCAACCTATACGACCGCAGGAGTGGTCGGCGGCCAGCAGGTCAGCACGCAGACGCACGTGCAGAGCAACGTGTCTCAAGCCACGGACCGCCAGCAGAACAAGATGGTCATCAACCTGCTGAAGATCGAAGGCGAAGAGCAGGTGATGCTCAAGGTGACGATCTCCGAGGTGCAGCGCAGCCTGCTGAAGCAGTTCGGCATGAACATCGGCGCGGTGGTCAACTCCGGCAACTTTACGACCAGGCTGTTGACTGAGAATGCGCTGCCGCTGACGGCCGCCGCGGGTCTTGGCACGCTGCCGGTGCCGGCCTTCAATGCGCTCACCGGTCAGCTCGCCAACTACAATACCGGCCCTGCCCCCGGCACGTTCGGAAACTCTGGCCTCACAAACTACTTCCAGGGCGGCAACACGCAAATCGCCAACGCGCTCCGTGCGCTCGAACGCGACGGGCTGGTGCGTACGCTGGCCGAGCCAACCTTGACTGCAGTGTCCGGCGAGACGGCGAAGTTCCTGGCCGGCGGCGAGTTCCCGATTCCCTTGGTCGACAGCCAGGGTCAGCTCTCCGTAACCTTCAAGGAGTTCGGCGTCGGCCTCGCCTTCACACCGGTCGTGCTGTCGGAAGGCCGCATCAGCATGCGCATCGATACCGAGGTGAGCGAGCTCACCAACGAAGGTGCGGTGGTCTTGTCGAGCATCAGCATCCCGGCCCTCAAGAAGCGCTCGGCGAAGTCGACGGTGGAGATGCCGTCCGGCGGATCGTTGGCGATCGCGGGCCTGATCTCGGACTCGACGCGTCAGAACATCGACGGCCTGCCCGGCATCAAGGACATACCCGTGCTCGGCACGCTGTTCCGCAGCCGGGACTTCACCAAGAGCGAAACCGAGCTGGTCGTGATCGTCACGCCCTACATGGTTCGCCCGACCGCGCGCCAGAACCTGTCGCGTCCCGACGATGGGCTGGCACCCGCTTCGGATGCGAAAGCCAATCTCCTCGGTCACATCAATCGGATCTACGGCAAGGGCAAGGAACTGCCGGCCGGAGGCGGATTGAAGGGTGACTACGGATTCATCGTCGAATAGCCGGATGTTGGAGGATGCCATGACGTCTCAGATCGCACCCCGCGCCTCCGGCTTCAGACCGGTCGTCGCGAAACTGCTGGTTTGCTCGCTGCTCGCACTGGCGCTCGCCGGCTGCAAGAGCCTCGAGGAGCCCGGCGCCTATATCGCCGGATACAACATCGTCGATCCGTTGCAGAAAAATCCAATCATGGTCTCGCAGCAGCCGAACACGCTCAACTTGCGTGTGCCGCGCGGCTCGCAGGGCTTGAGCGACAGCCAGCGTCGCGAGGTGGCCGGGTTCCTCGAACACTTCCGCAACACCGGCATGGGCAATAGCCGTCTGGTAGTCGGGGTGCCAGCCGGCTCGCCCAACGAGAGTGCGGCAATGCGGGTGATGGAAGAGGTGCGGAGCATGGTCGTCGAGTTCGGCTACTCCGATACCGTCGTCGCCACGGAGCCCTATGCCGGCGGCCGCGGCGCCGATGCGCCAATCCGCCTGTCTTATCTGCAGTACATCGCCGAGGGTCCCGCGTGCGGCCGCTGGCCGACCAACCTCGCGCGACAGAAGGACAACCTGAACTACGACAACTTCGGTTGCGCGCAGCAGCGCAATCTCGCCGCCCAGATCGCCAATCCGGCTGATCTGATCGGACCGCGCTCGATGACGCCGAGTGATTCGGAGCGCCGCATGACCGTTATGGACAAGTATCAGAAGGGTGAGTCGCCCGCAGCACAGCGGCCGCCCGAGCAGATCGTCGGCACCCGTGGCGGAACTTTCTGAGGTCGTGAGATGAGCAAACAGGCATTTTCCGTAAGTGGGGACGACCAGGAGTCCGGTCAGGAGCTGATGGCGGTCGGCAATGGCGCGGACGACGTGCCACCTCATGCCAAGGCGCGCCCGATCCCGCGCATTTCCATCCAGGCCTTCTGCGAGGATGCCGCCACGGCCCAGGTCCTGCAGAACGCCACCGCCGACCGGCGCCTGTCCAAGTCGCACGTCAGCGTGCACATGGGCGGAGCACCGGCTGCAGTCGCGCACTATCTGGAGAGTCCGACACCCAATCTGATCATCGTCGAGACGACGTTGCCGCGCACGCAGATGCTGTCCGAGCTCGACCGCCTTGCCGAATGCTGCGACGCCGGCACCAAGGTGGTCGTGATCGGCCATACCAACGACGTGGTGCTATACCGGGAACTGCTCAAGCGGGGGGTGAGTGAGTATCTGATCGCTCCGATCGAGCCGCTGCAGTTCATCGAGAGCCTGTCCAACCTTTACAACAATCCCGACACCGATCCGGTCGGCAACGTCATTGCCTTCATCGGCGCCAAGGGTGGCGTAGGCTCGAGCACCGTGTGCCACAACGCGGCGTGGGCGATGTCGGAGATGCTCAAGACCGATGTCGTGGTGGCGGACCTCGACCTGGCGTTCGGCACGACCGGCCTCGATTTCAACCAGGATCCGATCCAGGGCATTGCCGAAGCGTTGCAGAGCCCCGAGCGCCTCGACGAGGTGTTGCTCGACCGCCTGCTTACGAAGTGCTCCGAGCGGTTGAGCATCTTCGCCGCGCCGGTGGTTCTCGACCGCGACTACGAGATTTCGGCGGACGCCTGCGATATCGTGCTCGACATCGTGCGCCAGAACGTACCGTTCGTGGCCGTCGATCTGCCGCACAGCTGGGCGCCGTGGGTCAAGCGCGTGCTGCTGCAGGCCGATGAGGTGGTGGTGACGGTTGTTCCCGACCTCGCCAATTTGCGCAACGCCAAGAACCTGATCGACCTGCTGAAGCTGAGCCGGACCAATGACGGCCCGCCGCGCCTGGTCATCAACATGGCCAAGACGCCGAAGCGGCCCGAGATCTCCTCCAAGGAATTCTCGGCCGCGCTCGACCTCGTGCCTTCGCAGATCATCGAGTTCGACAGCGAGACCTTCGGCCTGGCCGCCAACAACGGCCAGATGATCGAGGAGTTCGCCCCCAAGTCGAAATCGGCCCAGCAATTCCGCGAACTTGCGATGCTGCTCGCGCATCGCAAGGAGCAGAAGGACGACAAGAAGAAGGCGTCCGGGCTGGCGCAGTTCGCCCCCATCTTCGAGAAACTCAAACTGAAGCGCTGAGGAGCCTCGGCCATGTTCGGCAGGCGTACAATCGATTCTCCGACTTCGCAGCAGCGCGCATTGCCCGCGAACGAGGCCGCGCCGAAGCCGATGCCGGTGGCCAAGCCGGCCGAGGCCAAGGTGGCGCCGGTCGAGCAGCGTAACCCCGTGCCGGCGCGGCAGGAGCAGCCGGCGCCGGAGCGCCGTCATTCCGACGAGTACTACGACGTCAAGACGACGGTCTTCAACGCGCTGATCGATACCATCGATCTGACACAGCTCGCCAAGCTGGAGGCAGCCGCTGCGCGCGAGGAGATCCGCGACATCGTCAGCGAGATCATCCAGATCAAGAACGTGGTGATGTCGATCGCCGAGCAGGAGGAGCTGCTCGAGGACATCTGCAACGACGTGCTGGGCTACGGCCCGCTCGAGCCGCTGCTGGCACGCGACGACATCGCCGACATCATGGTCAACGGCGCCAACACGACCTACATCGAGGTCGCCGGCAAGGTGCAGCGCACCGGCGTGCGGTTTGCCGACAACGCGCAGCTGATGAACATCTGCCAGCGCATCGTCAGCCAGGTTGGCCGGCGCGTCGACGAGTCGAGCCCGATCTGCGACGCCCGCCTCCCGGACGGCAGCCGTGTCAACGTCATTGCACCGCCGCTGGCCATCGATGGGCCGACGCTCACCATCCGCAAATTCAAGAAGGACCGGCTGAGACTGGAGCAGCTGGTCAAATACAAGTCGCTGTCGCCGGAAGCCAAGGTCGTTCTGGAGATCATCGGCCGGGTGCGCTGCAACGTGCTGATCTCGGGCGGTACGGGCTCGGGCAAGACCACGCTGCTCAACTGCCTGACCGGCTCGATCGACAGCGATGAGCGCATCATCACTTGCGAGGACTCGGCCGAGCTGCAGCTGCAGCAGCCCCACGTCGTGCGCCTGGAAACGCGTCCGCCCAACCTCGAGGGCGAGGGCGAGATCACCATGCGCGACCTCGTCAGGAACTGCCTGCGCATGCGGCCCGAGCGCATCATCGTCGGCGAGGTCCGCGGCCCGGAAGCGTTCGACCTCATGCAGGCGATGAACACAGGCCACGACGGCTCGATGGGCACGCTGCACTCCAACAGCCCGCGCGAGGCCATCAGCCGCCTGGAGTCGATGATCATGATGGGCGGCTTCGCGCTGCCGCCCAAGACCATTCGTGAGATGATCACCGGCTCGATCGACATCATCGTGCAGGCTGCCCGCCTGCGTGACGGTTCGCGCAAGATCACGCACATCACCGAGGTGATCGGCATGGAAGGCGAGGTCGTCACCCTGCAGAACCTGATCGTCTTCGAGATCACCGGCGAGGATGCGCACGGCAAGATCGTCGGCCAGCATCGCTCTACCGGCATCGCCCGCCCGCGCTTCTGGGAGCGCGCCGAGTACTACGGCGAGACCGAGCGTCTCGCCAATGCGCTGGCCAGCGCCGAGGCGAACGGAAAGGGGAACGCCCTTGGATAGCACCGACCTCATGATCGCCGGCTTGCTGTTGCTGGCAGCCATCTCGATCGGCGCGATCGTCTACCTGCTGGTCAATCCCTACTTCTCCGGCGAGCGGCGCACGGACAAGCGCATACAGGGGGTCACCGAGACCAGGCCCCGGCTTGGCATGGGCAAGGCGCAGGCGGATCTGACGCAGAACCGCAAGCGCCAGGTCGCCGAAACGCTGCAGGAGCTCGAGGAGCGGGAAAAGGCGCGCGCCAAGATTACCCTGCGCCTGCGACTTGAACGTGCGGGTCTCGAGATCACGCCGCGCACCTTTTGGCTCGCCAGCATCGCCTGCGGTGCGATGGTCGGCCTTTGCATCTGGATATCGGCGCCGAGCCTGCCGATCCTTGTGCCCGTGCTCGGAGCCTTTGTCGGCACATGGGGCCTGCCGCGCTGGATTCTCGGCAGGATCACCAGGCGTCGTCAGAACAAATTCATCGACGAGTTCGCCAATTCGATCGACATCATCGTGCGTGGCGTGAAGTCCGGCCTGCCGCTGATCGAGTGCCTTGCCATCATCGCCCGCGAGGCGCCCCAGCCGATCGCCGCCGAGTTCACCGAGCTCGTCGAGCAGCAGCGGGTCGGCGTGCCGCTGGCGGAGGGCTTCGAGCGCATGATGCGGCGCATGCCGATGCCGGAGGTGCGTTTCTTCGCCATCGTCATCAGCATCCAGCAGCAGGCGGGCGGCAATCTGTCCGAGGCGCTGGGCAACCTGTCCGGCGTGCTGCGTGACCGCAAGGGTCTGGCGGCCAAGGTGCGCGCGCTCTCTGCCGAGGCCAAGGCGTCCGCCGCGGTGTTGGCCTCCCTGCCCTTCGTGGTGATGATCCTCGTGTACATCACCACGCCGTCCTACATCACGCTGCTCTGGACCACGCAAATCGGCCAGCTGCTGCTGGTCGGCGCAGGGTTCTGGATGACGACGGGCGTGCTGGTGATGAAGAAGATGATCAACTTCAAGTACTGATCGACCCAACCATGCTCGACCAACTGTTCACTCTGCTGACCCCTCAGATCGCCGTGACGCTGCTCGCGGCGGTGGCCGCGTTCGCCACGGCGCTGACCGTGCTGATGCCGGTGCTCTCGCGCGACCGCCTCAACAGCCGCATGCAGGTGATGGCGACCGAGCGCGACCGCATGCGCGCCGCGCGGCTGGCGGATCTCGCCAAGAAGGAAGGCCAGGGTCGCCTCAGGACGACGCCCAAGGGCTTCATGCAGGAGATCGTCGACAAGCTCAATCTGCGCAGCGTGTTCGACTCCGAGGAGGTGCGCGACAAGCTGAAGATGGCCGGCCTGCGCGGCCAGGCCCCTCTCGTGACCTACATGTTCTTCCGCGTGGTCATGCCGCTGATCATCGCCTTCGTGGCGTTCATCTATTTGTTCGTGGTCGCCGACTACAACTATCCCGCGCTTGTCAAAATCGGCCTGTGCATCGGCGCCGGCTACTTCGGCTTCTACGTGCCGAACATGTTCGTCGAGAACCTCGTGCAGCGACGCCAGACGTCGATCAAGAACGCCTTCCCCGACTCTCTCGACATGCTGTTGATCTGCGTGCAATCGGGCATGTCGTCGGAAGCCGCCTTCGGCAAGGTCGCCGAGGAGATGGGTGCCCAGTCGCTGGAGCTCGCCGAGGAGCTGAGCCTGACGACCGCCGAGCTGTCGTACCTGCCCGAGCGCCGCCAGGCCTACGAGAACCTCGGCAAGCGCACCGGCATTCCGGGCGTGAAGTCGGTGGCGACCGCCCTGATCCAGGCCGAGCGCTACGGCACGCCGGTCGGCCAGGCGCTGCGCGTGATGGCCAAGGAGAACCGCGACACTCGTATGTCGGAAGCCGAGAAGAAGGCCGCCGCACTGCCGCCGAAGCTGACCGTGCCGATGATCATCTTCTTCCTGCCCGTGCTGTTCGTGGTGATCCTGGGCCCGGCCCTGATCCAGGTGTTCGAGCTGCAGTGAGCTGCGGGTGTCGTGCCGTGCCCGACCAGCAGTTGCGGCCTGCTGAGACCGGGGAGCGCGCGCAACGAAAGTGGACCGAGGCCTTCAAGCCGCTCGGCTCCAAGGACGGTTGGGAGCTTCTCTCACGCGTCGGCTCTACCGCCGCATAAACGGTGCCATGCCCTCGCGGGCGAGTTCGTCGGCGCGTTCGTTCTCGACGTGACCGGCGTGACCCTTGACCCAGCGCCAGTCGACCTCGTGGCGGTTGCGGGCGGCGTCGAGACGCTGCCACAACTCGGCGTTCTTGACAGGCGTCCTGGCGGCGGTCTTCCAGCCGTTCTTCTTCCAGCCGTGGATCCACTTGCCGATGCCGTCCTGCACGTACTTGGAGTCGGTGTGCAGCTCCACGCGCGATGGGGCCTTCAAGGCCTCCAGCGCCGAGATGGCGGCGAGCAGCTCCATGCGGTTGTTGGTGGTGCCCGCCTCGCCGCCCGACAGCTCCTTGCGGTGCGCGCCGGAGATGAGGATCGCGCCCCATCCGCCGGGGCCAGGATTTCCCGAGCAGGCGCCGTCGGTATAGACGACGACCACCGGCTTGGCGCCGCTCATGGCGAGGCCTCCCAGCCGTAGTCGTCCGCGCTGCGTACGCTGCGGTGGAATTTGAGCCGGCGCAGGTATTCGATCGGATCGTGCGGTTTCACCAGGGCGTCCTTCGGCGTGTGCAGCCAGTCGTAGGCACGCGTCAGCAGGAAGCGCAGCGCCGAGCCGCGTGCCAGCAGCGGCAGCACCTCGCGCTCGCGCGGGCTGATCGGACGCACGCTTCGGTAACCCTTGAGCAGCGCCTGTCCCTTGGTGATGTTGAACGAGTGATCGGTCTCGAAGCACCAGGCGTTCAGCGCCACCGCGGCGTCGTAGATGAGGGCATCGTTGCAGGCGAAGTAGAAGTCGATCACGCCCGACAAGTTGTCGCCGAGGAAGAACACATTGTCGGGAAACAGGTCGGCGTGGATGACGCCTTGCGGCAGGTCGTCCGGCCAGTGCGCCTCCTGATGGGAAAGCTCCTGCTCAATGACGGTGGCCAGACCCGGCGTGATCTCGTCGGCGCGGGCGCGGAAGCGCTCGAACAGCGGCCGCCAGCCGGGCAGCGAGAGGGCATTCGCACGACGCAGCTTGAAGTCGGCCGCGGCCAGGTGCATGCGCGCCATCACCTCCCCGACGGCCGCGCAGTGGCGCACCTGCGGGCGGCGCACCCACAGACCTTCGAGGAAGGTGACGAGCGCGGCCGGCCGGCCGGCCAGCGTGCGCAGGGCCTCACCCTTCGCGTCGCGCACCGGCGTCGGGCAGGTGAACCCCGACCGGGCGAGATGATCCATGAGGCCGAGGAAGAACGGCAGGTCGGC
>Ga0075364_10001484_pt1 | contig 12770 bp, 12 predicted proteins | sample EndMetdeltDD1764_FD_71517 | JGI IMG/M metagenome (GOLD analysis project Ga0075364, IMG submission 71517) | Populus endosphere microbial communities from Tennessee, USA - Endosphere MetaG P. deltoides DD176-4 | ecosystem: Host-associated > Plants > Roots > Endosphere | place: USA: Tennessee... | reverse complement strand
TTGCGCCAATCGGTGTCGCTGACCGGGAGCAGGCCGTCGCGGCCACGGTATTCGCTGTCCACGCCGCCGATGCGGCGCTCCGAGCGCTTGAAGTAGGGGAGGATGTCGGCGTAGCTCCAACCGGGATTGCCGGCTTGCGCCCAGGCGTCGAAGTCGGTGGCGTGCCCGCGATTGTAGATCATGCCGTTGACGGCACTCGATCCCCCGAGCGTGCGGCCCTGCGGTACATATACGGCGCGATCGGCGGAGCCGGGGCTGGGCTCCGTTTTGAACTGCCAGGTGATGCGCGGATTGAACAGGATCTTGATGACGCCGCCCGGGATGCGGATCATCGGGTCCGTGTCTTTCGGCCCGGCTTCCAGAAGGCAGACGGAAACGGCGGGATCGTCGGTCAGGCGATTGGCCAGCACGCAGCCCGCCGGCCCCGCGCCGACGATCACGTAATCGAACTCGTCAGGGTTCGGCGCAGCCATGCCCGCGTTTCCTTGTCCCGGCTTCGGATTCTCATGGTCCAAAAACCTATCCGACCATTTGACAAATCGAGGCTTGCTCGGTCAACGGCTATGCACGGCGCGCGCAGTTGGCACTTGGCGGCGATACGGCCAACGGCGCACCCACATGCACTAGCGCTTTATAAGAACAAGAGTTTTGCGCTCAAGATGGTGGGATGCTGCCGCCAACGCTACGATTGACCCTTCAAGGACCGTCACATAGTCTGTCACCATGTGATGTCGATAGCGACAATATAAAATAGCCTCGCTCGACTTATGAGCGAGGCGATGTGGGAGGCCGCGCATGGGCCGTCTGGACGGTAAGGTCGCCTTTATCACGGGCGGCGCCTCGGGAATTGGACGCGCCGCCGCCAAGCTTTTTGCCACCGAAGGCGCGGGCGTCGCCATCTTCGACATCCTGCAGGAGGCCGCCGAGAGCGCGGCGCACGAGGCCTCGCCGAACGGCGACAAGGTCATAGCCATCAAGACGGACGTGACCGACCCCGACAGTGTGCAGGCGGCCGTGCAGGCGACCGTGCGCCACTTCGGCCAGCTCAATGTAGTCTACAACAACGCCGGCGGCTCGACGAAACGCGATGCGACGGTGGTGGATGTCCCGCTCGATGAGTTCTGGCGCGCTATCAAGCTAGACCTGTTCGGCACTGTCCTCGGCTGCCGCTTCGGCATCCCGGAGCTGATCAAGGCGGGCGGTGGGTCCGTGGTCAACACCACCTCGAACGTGGCACTGATGGGATTCCCGGGGCGCGATTCTTATACTGCGGCCAAGGGCGGCATCTCCGCCATCACGCGGTCGCTGGCGGTGGCCTATGCGCCGCAGAAGGTTCGCGTCAACGCGATTGCGCCGGCCACCACCCGCACCGAGCGCGCGCTCAAGATGATGGGCGGCGACGAGACGGTCGCCAGGATCACGCAGAGCCAGCTGCTCGGCATCGGCGAGCCGATCGATATCGCGCACGCCGCGCTTTATCTCGCCTCCGACGAGTCCCGCATGACGACGGGATCGATCCTGATGGCCGACAGCGGCACGACGATTTCCTGAGCCAGGCCTTCTGGGCGGGAAGTATCCAAGGCGGCGGGCCACATTGACCCTTCGCGAACGATAAAAGGAGGAAACCAGAATGACACCCAACGCGCGGCGCTTTGCGCATGCCGCACTGCCGGCCCTGGCCTTGTGGTTCGGCGGCACCGCACCGACCCTCGCCCAGGACGGTGTGATCCGCGTCGGCATCACCTTCCGCATGGTGGTCGAAAACGGCCTCAAGTATGGCCAGATGGCCAAGGACGAACTCGAGGCGGTGAATGCCACCGGCGGCATCAACGGCAAGAAGATCGAGGTCATCCTGCTGGACGACGAGTGCAAGCCGGACAAGGGCATCGCCAACGTCAACCGGCTCATTCACCAGAACAAGGTTCACGTGGTTCTAGGCTCGACCTGCAGTTCCGTGTCGATGCCGATGGTCGACGTGACGGCAAAGGAGGAGGTGCCGCAGCTCGTAACTTCGTCGACCAACACCAGCATTACGCGCAAGGGCAGCGCCTGGGTTTTCCGTACGGCGATCTCCGAGCGATTCTTCGTGGCGCTGCCTGCGAAGTACATGTCAGAGAATGCAGGCAAGAAGGTCGCTTATCTTTACACGACCGATGGCGCTGGCCTGGCCTTTGCCAAGGAATACATGGCTTATATGAAGAAGAACTATAACGTAGACCCGGTCTATGACGCGCAGATGCAGGAGGCGGATCTCGATTTCCGCGCGCATCTCCTCAAGGTCAAATCGCTCAACCCGGAGGTGCTCGCGATCGGCGGCCAGCACGACGCATTGGCGCGCATCATGCAGCAGGCGCTCGAAATTGGCATCTCCTCGAAGATACCGCGCGTGGCCAGCTCAGCGGCGTCGAATGCACCCGTGCCGGAGCTGGCCGGTGACGCCGTCAAGGGCCTCGTGTTCGGGGCGGCCTTCAACTGCAATGACGATCGCCCCGCCGCGCAGGCTTTCGTCAAGCTGACGCGCGAGAAGTACGGCATTCGCTGCCCGGACCACGATGTCAGCCAGGCCTATGAGTCCGCACAGCTCGTGAAGCTGGCGCTGAGCCGCGCCAAGCTTGGACTGACGGATGCGTCGTTGAAAGCCGACCGGGTCGCCATCCGCGATGCACTCGCCAGCATCAAGGACTACCAGGGACTGGCCGCGGGCCCGATCAACTTCTGCATCGAGCCGACGCCGCAATGCCGCGACGGCAATCGTACCGGCATCCTGGTCGAGTACACCAAGGGCGGCAAGGACTACGAGACCAAGGTGCTGGCGCGCGTCGGCTTTGATGCCGATTTTGGGCTTTGATGGCTATTAGCAGCTTGAACAGATAGCGGTGCGCGATGCAGTTTATGCCTCGCGCGCCGAACCATGGTGGTCATCGCAGGGCGGCTAGCAGCCGCGTCAAATGCCGCACATCCGACAGCTGGTCGACGGTCCACACCAACTCGATGATGCGGTCAATATCGCAACCTGTCCCGCCGAAGGCGGCGAGGTCGCGCACTTTGGCCTCGATATCGGCATCCGACATCGGATTTCGCAGGCTGCCGCGCGGATCCAAACTCCGACTCCTGACTTCACGGCCCTGCCGGGTCTTGACGATCACCTCCGCCGATAGCGGCTGTGCGCTCGTGTCCAGCTCCGCGGTGACCTTGCCGCGTAGCGCCGCCACGTCGGCACGTGACACGATCGGCTCGCTGTACTGCGTCACGCCGGCCGCCCCGAACATCAGCGCGACCGCGACGCTATGCTGGATGCTGATCTTGGCGTCGCGATCGTTGGCCACGTTGGGGCGGTCGGCACGGGCGAGCAGCAGCGCGTTGCCGCGCACCGTCACCCGCTCGACGTCATCGGCGGCCACTTCATATGCGTTGCGCAAGTCGAGCGTGGCGTCGATGACCGAATTGAGAACGACGCCGCAGGGGTAGGGTTTGTAGGTGTTGCGCAGCAACTCCCAGCGCTTGCCGAGATCACCGGTCAGCTCGGACATATCGGCCGTATCGCCCGCTGCCTTGGCAAAGCCCAATGGACCCTCGATGGCGCGCGGCGCGGCCGTATATCCCTTCGACGCGAGGACGGCAGCCAGCAGGCCGTTGCGGGCCGAATTGCCGATGCCGATGTTCTTGGCGCCGCTCGGCAGGTTCTCGACGATGCCCGAAGCCTGGCTCGCGGCAATGCCGAGTGCGTGTGCCGTCTGTTTTGCATCAAGTGCAAGGACCCGGGAGCTGGCAGCGGCTGCACCGAAAATGCCGCAGGTCGCCGTGATATGCCAGCCCCGCGCATAGTGGCCGGGCGAGACCGAGTTGCCGACGCGGCAGGCCACATCGACGCCGAGCGCAAAGGCATGCAGAAGGTCGGCGCCCGACATCTGCCGTTGCTCGGCCAGCGCCAGGATCGGCGGGAGCACGGGAGCGGTCGGATGGATGACGGTGGGCTGGTGTGTGTCGTCGAACTCCAGCGCGTTGCCGGCCACGGCATTGACCAGCGCCGCATTGAGAATATCGAGCCGCTCGGGCTGCCCGATCACCACAGCCTCCGGTTTACCGGAAAAGGGCCGCAGCACATCCAGCAGCTGGCACACGGCAAGATCGCGCTGGCCGCCAAAACAGGTGCCGACGAAATTGAGGATCGATCGTTTCGCTTCGTGCGTTACCGTTGTCGGAACGTCAGCAGCCCGGGACGTCTCTAAGAACGCGCCCAGAGTCGCAGCGGCGGGGAGCCCGGAGGATGTCTGCGTTTGCGTCATGATGACCAGTCCCGTTCATATCCCATGGCTCTCGCCGCCGTCCGTGTCCACCAGCGTGCCCTGCATGAAGGCGGCCGCCGTGCTGGCGAGATAACAAACCAGCTTGCCGATGTCCTCGGGTCTCCCGAACCGGGCGATGCCGTGCTCGGCTAGGATCGCACGGCGCGCATCGTCCTCGTTGCTGCCGTCGGCGGCCATCCGCAGCGTGAGCCGCCGGCGCAGGCGATCGGTCTCGATGAGGCCAGGATTGATCCCGGCCACGCGCACGCCCTCTTTGACACCGCGCAGGGCCATGGCTTTGGTGAAATTCATGAGAGCGGCATTGACGGGGCCGCCGACGGTGAAGTCGGGCGAGGCGTTGCGTCCGCCCACGCCGATGATGTTGACTACGGTGCCCTGCGCCTTGACCAAGTGCGGCCAAGCCTCGCGGATCAGTCGCACGGCCCCCATGAATTTGAGGGCGAAGCCGTCGTCGAAGTCCGCATCGGTCAGCGAGAAGAAATCGCCGCGCTTGGTGGCACCGGCCGAGTGAATCAGGATGTCGATGCGGCCGAAAGCGCCGAGCGTTGCCTGCACAGCAGCGGCCGCGGCCGCCGGCTGGCGTAGGTCGCAGGCGATCGTGACGGCGCGTCGGCCAAGCTTCTCGATCGCGCCGCGGACCTCGGTGAGCGCTGCGCCGTCGCGGGCCACCAGAGCCACGTCCGCGCCCTCACGAGCCAGCTCCTCGGCACAGGCCCGGCCGATGCCGCGGCTCGCGCCGCTGACAATCGCGCACTTGTCTTTCAATCCCAGGTTCATGTTGCCTCACGCGCCGTCGGCCGATGGTCAGACCGACAACCATCCACCGTCCATGGCGATAGGATTGCCGGTCATTTCACTGGCGGCATCGCTGCAGAGGAAGACAATCAGCTGCGCGACTTTCTCTCCGGTCACAAAGCGGCCCGATGGCTGTCTGGTCTTGAGAAACTCTTGCGCAGCAGCGTCCCAATCGAGCTTGTCGCGCACCATGCGCTCCCGCACCTGGCGTTCGGCGTGCGGCGTCAGGATCGATCCCGGCGCCAAGGCGTTGCACGTGATGTTGTAGGGCAGGGCCTCCAAGGCCACGGCTTTGGTCAGTCCTACCAGTCCATGCTTGGTGGCGACGTAGTCGCCGCGATTGACCGTGCCGGTAAGTCCCCAGTTCGAGGCCAGGTTGACGATGCGGCCCCACTTCCTGGCCTTCATGCCGGGCAGCGAGAGCTTTATCAGATGAAAAGGCGCTGACAGGTTGACGGCCACCGCCCGGTCCCAGTCTTCCTTCGACATGCCGTCGATGGAGCTGAAATTGCGGGTGACGGCATTGTTGATTAGCACATCGACCGGGCCGAGTTTGGTCTCGGTCGCCCGTAGCATGTCCTCGATCTGCGCTACATCGCTGAGATCCGCCGGATGGAACGCGCTCGCCACCCCGGTCGATTTGGTCAGCTCCGCGCTCTTCGCCTCGCCCTGGCCGGGTGCCTCCAGGCCATTCAGCATGACCTTGCAGCCCTCGCGCGCCAGAGCGGTGGCAATCGCCAGTCCGACACTGCCCGTCGAACCTGTCACCAGTGCCGTCCGACCGGCCAAGCCGGCATTACTTACGTCTTCGCTCACGACTCGCGTTCCTTGATCTCGGTGGTGTTGCTAACGCTGGGGTTGCCAGACCAGCAGCCGGCGCTCGACTATGGTGACGGCTTGGTCGAGGCAAAAGGCAAACGCGGTCAGCACGATGATGCCGGCGAAAATCGCATCGATGTTGAAGACGCCTTCGGCCTGCAGAATGAGGTAGCCGACGCCGCGCGCGGACCCCAGGTACTCGCCGACCACCGCGCCGACGAATGCCATTCCGACGGCATTGTGCAGGCTGGCGAACACCCAGCTGGTGGCCGACGGGATGTAGACCATGCTCAGCAGTTGGCGGCGATTGGCGCCCAGCATGCGCGCGTTGGACAGAACCGTCGGGCTCACCTCGCGCACGCCCTGGAAGACGTTGAAGAACACCAGGAAGAAAACGATGGTGACGCCGAGCGCAACCTTCGACCAGATGCCGAGCCCGAACCACACCGCGAAGATCGGGCCCAACACGATGCGGGGCATCGAATTGACGGCCTTCAGGAAGGGATCGAGGACTTGGGCGGCCAGATCGCTCAGACCCAGCCACAACCCGAACACAAGTCCCAACAGCGTGCCGATCAGGAACGCCAGCATTGTCTCGGTGAGCGTCGTGATCAGATGCTCGAGAATGTAGCCTGTCGAGAACCAGCTCCACAGCTGCTGGGCGACCCCCAGCGGTCGACCGAAAATGTAAATCGGCAGGATGTCGAGATCGGTCAGCACATGCCAGATACCAAGCAGCGCAATGAGCAGGGCGAAGCGCAGTGCCCGGATGAGTATCATCCGTCGCCGGCGCTGACGCACCCGCGAGGGAGCTACCCGCAGGGGAGCAAGGGCGGTATCAGCTACGCTCATTTTGTCGCCAACCCTTCAAGACTTCATGGCCTGCTGGTAGCCCTTCAGAACCTCGTCGCGCATTTTCGCCCAGATCTTGCTGTGCAGCTCGAGAAAGCCCGGCAACAGCCGGCACTCGGCGACGTCGCGCGGGCGCGGCAAATCTATGATGAACTCACCGATCGGCCGCGTGCCGGGCCCTGCCGAAAGCACGATCACGCGGTCCGACAGCGAGATCGCCTCCTCCAGATCGTGGGTGATGAACACCACCGACTTGCGGTCGGCCTCCCACAATTCGAGCAGCTCGTTCTCCATGAGCTGGCGCGTCTGCACGTCGAGGGCGCTGAACGGCTCGTCCATAAGCAGTATCTTGGGGCCCACAATCAGCATCTGCGCGAGCGCCACGCGTCGCCGCATACCGCCCGAGAGCTGGTGGGGATAGGCATTCTCCTTGCCGGCGAGACCAACGCGCCTCAGCCAATCCCTGGCGGCGGCGTCACGCTCCTTCTCGTGGATGCCGCGGATCTCGAGCCCTGCGGAAACATTCTGCAGGGCAGTCCGCCAGGGCATGATGGCGTCGGCCTGGAAGAGATAGCCTGCTGCCGCGTTCAACCCCGCCAAGGGTTTGCCGAAGACTTTGACATCGCCAGACGTGGGGGCCAGCAGGCCGGCGATGATGTTGAGGATCGTCGACTTGCCGCATCCGGTCGGCCCGACGATCGAGAGGAACTCGCCGTCCGCGACGGACAGGGTCACATCGCGGATCGCCGTGTAGCTCTCGTCGGTCGAGCCGCTGGTGGGAAATGTGCACTCCACCGCATGGAGCGCGACTGCAGGGGTTGCCATGGAACGCTGGGCCGGTGTCACAGCTATTTGTGTCACGGATATTTCTGGCGGGCGCGCTGCGTGAACTGATTGTCGAAGGTCTTTGCCGGATCGATCTTCGCCGTCTTCAATTCTGGCTCGAAAATGGCGATTGTCTCCAGCACCCGCATAACGGCTTCGACATTGCCCAGGCCGTCCCAGCGGAAGCTGCTGATGTTCTTGGTCAGAGCAGCCTTGTAGACCTCGGGATTGGCCTTCGAGTAGTCCGCAGGCATGGCCGCCGTAATCTCGTCAGGCGTTGCCTTCTCGAGCCACTTCATGGCGCGGACCGTAGCGTTGGTCATTGCCTGTACGGTGTTGGGGTTCTCTTTGACCCAGGCGGCTTTCGCATAAAGGCTGTTGACGAGGTAGTCGCCACCGTAGACGTACTTCATGCCTTCCGGTGACCGGCCGTCGACCATGACGACGACATCGCCGCCGGCCTCCAGCTCCGAGATGTTCGGATCGAGATTGACGAGGGCATCGAGCTCGCCGCCCTTGCGAATCTGCGCCACGGCGCTCGGACCGTTGCCGACCGCGATGTACTTGGCGTCCTCGATCTTCATGCCGGCCTTCTGCAGGAGGCGCGCGATGAAGATATGCGTGGCGCTGCCGGGGCTGGAGATGCCGATGGTCTTGCCCTTCAGGTCCGCGACCGTCTTGATTTCGCCGGCCTTGGCTTTGGGAATAACGAGCACGTTGCCGCCATAGCGTGCGAAAATTGAGAAGGCGACCAGCTCGACGCCCTTCGGCTGCATGCGAACGGTGTGCTCGAAGGAGCCTTGCGTGACGTCGGCCGAGCCGCCGATCATGGCCTGCAATGCCTTGGCGCCGCTGCCGAAATCGACGGACTCAACCTCCAGACCCTCGTCTTTGAAGAAGCCCTTGTGCAAAGCGACCGCGTAGGCAAGTTTGTCGACCTGACCCGTCACCCCGCCCACGGCGATGATGACTTTCTTCTTCTCCAGCTGCTGGGCGGCCCCTGGCACGGTCATAAAGGCCAGCGCGGCCAGCAGCGTCCCGCACAGCGCGAGACCGCGCGTCAGTTTGGTGCTCATTGCTTCACTCCCCGAGGGGCCCGGAGATGGCTTCCAGGCTGCATATTGATTTTTTGACGGAGGCATCCGACAATACCGGATGGACGTTGTCAATGTGAAAAAAGCGGGTTTGGGTAAGGCTCCAGTCGTGCTCCGCGAGATAATCTCTCCAACTCCCGATCCAACCTCTCCCATCGGCCTGGTCGGTTGCGGGCGCATGGGGCGGCCCATGCTGGGGCACATGCTCGCGGGTGGCTTTCACGGCGTGGTGTTCGACTCGAACGCGATGGCTGCGGAGGGTTTGCCCAATGTCCGCGTCGCGAAATCCGCGCGCGAAGTGGCGGATGCCTGCACGATTGTGTTCGGCTGCGTGCCGACGGTAGAGGCGTACGACGCCACCGTGCTCGGAAGTGGCGGCGTGATCGAGGGTCGCATGGTTTCCGTCTACGTCCACCTCGGCACGACGGGACTGCGCCACGTGCAGCACTTGACGGAGAAGCTCACCGGCTCAGGTATCACGGTCCTCGACGCCCCCATTTCAGGCGGCGTCGACCGCGCCGTTGCCGGCACCCTCGCCAGCATGGTCGCCGGGCCACGGCCTGCACTCGACGCGGCGAGACCGTTGATCGATCTCTACAGCGCCGCGGTGGTTGATCTCGGTCCCGAGCCGAGCGCCGCCCAGGCAGTAAAGCTCATCAACAACATGCTATCGGCTGCCAATCTGGCGCTGGCCATCGAGGGACTGCTCGCTGGCGTGAAGGCGGGCATCGATCCGGCTGTACTGGTCCAGTTGCTGCGGCGCGGCACCGGCAACAGCGATGCGCTGAGCACGAAGGTGATAGGCCATGTGCTGCCGCGCACCTTCGACTGGGGCGGCTCGCTCGAGGTCATTGCCAAGGATATGACGGCGTGGCGCGAAATGGCCGACGGGCTCGACCTGCAGTGCCCGCTCAGCCGCAAGGTGCACGAGACGTACATGGAAGCCATTCGCCAGCTGGGCAAACAGGCGGACATGACCGATATAGCCCGCTACCTGGAAGGCATCGAGCGCGTGACGATTCCGGCCGTCCGGGCGACCAAATAGAGGCTGGGCGTTCGACAACCGATCCGATCGAAGGTCCTGCCGGTTTGCGACCAGCGGCAGCTGCGGCTCAGCGGGTGCGCGCTCGCAGGTAGGTAGTTTTTACCGGCCACCTCAGGAATGCTCCCGAGTGTCCGCTGGCGACCCTGGTGGCAGTCTTCTGCCACCTGAAACCGGACGAAGGAGAGCTGCCATGCGCAAGCTGTTACTTGTTGGTTTGGTGGTCGCGGCGCCAATCCTCGTGGCGTCCACTGAGACGGCCTCGGCCTGCGGCTGGGGCTACTACGGCTACTCTGCTCCGCGCGTCTACGGCTACACCGCACCGCGGTATTATTATGGGTACACCGCCTATGCGCCGCGGCGCTTCTACGGTGCGCGAGTGTTTGGATGGCGCGCCGGATGGGGTGTGCGCAGATGGGCTTGGGGTGGATGGCGTCGCTGGTAGGCGTCCCTGCCCGGGACCGCTCGCACCCACGCCGGCTGGCATGACTCGTGAGCGACTGGTCGACGCCATGTTAGGGGCCTCGACCGGCTCGCCCGGCGTGCACTGCGATCGCGCTCCGGGGCCTCGCACGGAGTGTCATTCGCGTCAGCCGCAGGCTCGCCGCGCGATCAGGCGGGCGAGGCTGAAGGGGCTGAGATCTATCTCGCTGCGACCGGCAACAAGCGTCTGGGCCAGCGCCTCGCCGAGCGCCGGTGAATGCTTGAAGCCGTGACCGGAGCAAGCGGACGCGAAGAGCACCCGGTCGTTACCCGGCACGCGGTCGATGACGAAGCGACCGCCTTCCACCTCCGTATAGAGGCAGACCCTGGTGTTGAGGCAGCGCGGCAGGAGGTCTGGAAAGCAGTGCCCGAAATATTCCTGGAAGGTCGCGTCTATGCGCGCCTGCGACTCCGTGCGGTCGACGGAATCGGGATCGACGACATCCTTGCCTTCTGTGGCGATTTTCACGCCGGACGAGGCATCGAGGCTGGTCAGAGGAAAGCCAGAGATAGGTTGGGCCTTGCCGGCCGGCTCCCAGATGAAGACGGGAAACGCGGGCGGCGCGAAGCGCTGCCGAGGCGCCGGTACGTCGAACCAGTGCATGACCTGGCGGGTCACCCTGAAGAGGTCGTTATAGGGTGGATCGAGTTTGACCAGCTTCGGCAGCCACGCGCCTGCACTGACGAGAAGCTGGTCCGCCTGGTAGGTCTCCCCGGAGGTGGTGATGACCTCGATGCCGTCGGACACGGCCCGGTATCTCTCGATCGGTGTGTCGGTGTGCAGCTCGGCGCCGTATCGGTCCTTCGCCAGCTCGAGCTGCGTTTCGATGCAGGCCTCGACATGCAGATAGCCGGCCGACGGCTCGAAATATCCCTCCTCATGGTCCGCCACGCGGAACTGCGGGAAGCGGCGGCGGATGTCGGTCGCCGAAAGGCGTTCGTGCGGGATCTTGTAGGTCTGCGCGGCACGCAACGTGTTGTCGAGAAGCCGCTGACGCCGTGGCTTTGCTTCGTCTCGCATCGGTTGGAGATAATGAGCCCGCCGCAGGCGACCAGCGGATTCACACCGGTCTCGCGGCGAATCTCGCTCCATAGTTCATGCGAACGCATGGCAAGCGGCGTGTACTCTTCCCCCTCTCCTATGGCCAGGCGCGTGATGCGGGTCTCGCCGTGGGATGAGCCGTTCGAGTGGGGAGGGTGATAGCTGTCGAAGCCGCGGACACGTTTGCCCCTCTTGGCGAGGTGATAGGTCGCCGCGCTGCCAACGGCGCCCAATCCAACAACGATCACGTCCGCACGCTGCATCTATCCTCCCAACACAAAGCACCAGGGCATCCTACCCACGGTAAGGGATTGGCTACGTACGCGCAGCGACACCGCCGTCCCATAATCGCGACGTTGTCATGATGGTCGTCCCAGGCACGCAGCGCTTCGTGAGCTCCCCACGTCCAATGCGTTTCCCTGCGCTCACGTGAAATCGGGCTTCTGGCGGATGGGGTGGGATTCGAACCCACGGTGGGCGTGAACCCACGCCGGTTTTCAAGACCGGTGCCTTAAACCACTCGGCCACCCATCCATGCCTGATCTGTCAATCTTAGCCGACGAGCGCAGGCAAAAAAATGCGATTTGGCACCCGATTGGGACCGCACGCGGCGCGACGTGTTACCGCCTAACGAGGTGGCCGACAAGTCTCAGCATCTGGTCGGCCGCATCCCGTTGCATATGGGGTCGTGCGTGCGCATGACGCTACAGGGTGAAGGCCACGGACGCATGTCCGGCGCGCACCGACACCACCGCAGACGCGGCGCCTCCATCTGCAACTCGTGGGTATGCAGGGTGGCAACGAAGGGGGCGGGAAGGGTAATAACACGCGACTGAGTGAGCGGTCTTGGGTGCCTTGAGGACGAGCGCTGCCTTCGTCTCCTCAAGCGAGCGTACCACCCGCCAGGCAGTATTGCCCCGATCGAGGTCGCGCGATTCGAGGCCAATCAGTTCGCCCCGGCGTAGAGCTCGGCCGCGACGGCTTGAAAGATATCCACCAGAGCCATCACCACTCACGGCCCAACTCGGCTGTATGCGCTCGGACGGCCACCAGCGGTTCGTCTGCCATTCCGTACTCCGCAACCAGGGGTGCCGCCGTCGGGCCAGCGGGGCAACTGGAAGCGGCGGGGTGCGCTTCAAGAGCCCGACAGCGGCATCGGAAGCGACGCTACGTGGAAAAGAACGAACAGGGAACAAAAAAGTTCGACGCTTGTGGATAAAGGCGGATCGCTGGCGCGAAGGCGCAGAAACTCGGCGTCGTTCAGGGGAAGACGGAGGCCGAGGCGGTTTCAGTCTCACCGATGCCGACAGGAGTCGCGTCATTCTGTGGGCGGGCCGAGGGTCGAGCTGCCAAAGCCTGAGCGGCCCGTAGACTCATAGGCACGCAGCACTGCCGCAACCAGGTGAGCTGGACCATGGCGAGAAAATTGGCGGCGAACTTGTCATAGCGGTAGAGCCTCTTGCTGAAGCAGGGCTTCCAGCGCCGGTTGCTCTTGGGCGGGATGTTAGGGG
>Ga0075364_10001482_pt1 | contig 12783 bp, 9 predicted proteins | sample EndMetdeltDD1764_FD_71517 | JGI IMG/M metagenome (GOLD analysis project Ga0075364, IMG submission 71517) | Populus endosphere microbial communities from Tennessee, USA - Endosphere MetaG P. deltoides DD176-4 | ecosystem: Host-associated > Plants > Roots > Endosphere | place: USA: Tennessee... | reverse complement strand
GATAGGTCGAGGCCATCAGGACCAGCGAGAGAAGCGAGTCCGGATATAGCGCTATCGGAGCGACAAGCGCCTCGAGTTCTGCCGGCTTAAGCAGTTGGTCGGCTTCAGCGGCCGGTGGCGTACTCGGCGGCGAGCTCTGCGTTTGGGCACTCGGCGGAGAACTCTGCGTTTGCGCGATCGCGCCTGTGGACATGAAAACAAAAACTGCGAGCGCCGACAAGATCATCCGTGGGAAGAGCATCAGCGCCTCCTGACATGTCACCAACCGAAAGTTCCGACATGGCAGCAGATGATGTGCATCCGCCGCTTTGATCTATCGCAACGTCGCGTCGGAAATGACCCGCACGCGCTTCCAAGCGCAGCATCATCGCTTTCGCTGCAATGCGGTGCGGATAGACCGCTACTTGCTTGATTTAAATCAACGCAATCAGACGCGCGGACAATGATGGCTACGCACATGCAACGATGCCCACGCTACCTGCGCAATGGGCATCACCTTCAGTCAGGGAGAGCGTCATGGCACAGGCCGCCGCAGTCTCGAACCGTGCCCAAGACACAAGCTGCTGGCGGACGTTTGTCCCCGGCAGCTGGTGCAACAGCATCGACGTTCGCGATTTTATCATCTGCAACGCCACGCCCTACGCGGGCGATGAACAATTCCTGGCACCTGCCTCGAGTCGGACCAAAGCCGTCTGGGCCAAGCTGCAACCCTACTTCGAAGCCGAGCGCAAGAAGGGCGTGCTCGCGGTCGACGCCCACAATCCGTCGACACTGCTGGCGCACGCTGCCGGCTACATCGATCGCGACAACGAGGTGATCGTCGGCCTGCAGACCGATCAGCCGTTCAAGCGGGCGATCTTTCCATTCGGCGGATTGCGAATGGTGGAATCGGGTCTGAAGGCGGCCGGCTTCGAGCCGGACCCACAGGTGCACGAGGTCTTCACGAAGTATCGCCGATCGCACAATGACGGCGTGTTCGATGCCTACACACCGGAGATCATGCGGTGCCGCAGCTCGGGCATCATCACCGGTCTGCCGGACTCGTACGGTCGCGGACGTATCATCGGCGATTACCGGCGCGTTGCACTCTATGGTGTCGACCGGTTGATCGAGGCCAAGCGCGAGGAGCGGGCCCAGATCGACGACATGTGGCCGACCGACGAGATCATCCGGCTGCGCGAGGAACTCGCCGAGCAGATCCGCGCGCTCAAGGACCTCGTCGCGATGGCGAAGCTCTACGGCTGCGACATCTCCCACCCCGCCGCCAACGCCCGGGAAGCCGTGCAGTGGACCTACTTTGCCTATCTCGGCGCAATCAAGGAGGCGAACGGCGCGGCAATGTCGATCGGCCGGATCTCGACCTTCCTCGACATTTTCATCGAGCGGGACATTGCCGAAGGAACCCTGAACGAGGCCGGCGCTCAGGAACTGTGGGACCAGTTGGTGCAGAAACTGCGCATCGTCCGTTTCCTCCGCACGCCGGAGTATGACGCGCTGTTCAGCGGCGATCCCTACTGGGCGACCGAGTGTGTCGGCGGCGTCGACATGAACGGGCGGTCGCTGGTGACCAAGAGCAGCTATCGCGTGCTTCATACGCTGACGACTCTCGGTCCGGCGCCGGAGCCGAATCTGACCGTCCTCTGGTCGAAGCATCTGCCCGAAAACTTCAAGCGCTACTGCATCAGGATCAGCAAGGAGACATCGTCGCTGCAGTACGAAAACGACGACCTGATGCGGCCCTACTGGGGCGATGACAATGCCATTGCCTGCTGTGTTTCGGCCACGAAGATTGGCAAGCAGATGCAGTTCTTCGGCGCGCGCGTCAATCTTGCAAAGGCGATGCTCTACGCCATCAACGGTGGACGCGACGAAATCTCCGGCGACCAGATCGCGCCAGCGACACCACCGATCACCGGCGAGATCCTCGACTACGACGAGGTGCTGGCAAAGTTCGACAACACGATGGAATGGCTCGCTCGCACCTACGTGCATGCGATGAACTGCATCCACTACATGCACGACAAGTACTTCTACGAGCGGCTCGAAATGGCGCTGCACGACCGCGACGTCCTCCGAACGATGGCGTTCGGCATCGCCGGCCTTTCGGTTGTCGCCGACAGCCTTGCGGCGATCAAGTTTGGCAAGGTTCACGTGATCAGGGACCAGACCGGGCTCGCCGTCGACTATCGCATCGAAGATCCGAAAGGACTTCCGCAGTTCGGCAACAACGATGGTCGGGTCGACAGCATCGCCTCCGACCTTGTGACGAGCTTCATGCAGAAGATCCGCAAGCATCCGACCTACCGCAATGCCACGCACACCCAGAGCGTCCTGACCATCACCTCGAACGTCGTGTATGGCAAGGCCACCGGCAATACGCCGGACGGCCGCCGCAAGGGTGAACCGTTTGCACCGGGCGCCAACCCGATGCACGGCCGCGACAGTCACGGCTGGCTGGCGTCGTGTCTGTCGGTTGCGAAGCTTCCCTACAAGGATGCGCAGGATGGTATCAGCTACACCGTCTCCGTTGCCCCGCAGAAGGCGCATCTGGCCGAGGATGAACTCATCGATGCCTCGGTCAAGGCATTCGACATGTTCTTCGGTCAGGGCGGCTTCCATATGAACCTGAACGTCATCGACAAGGATACGCTGGAAGATGCGATGGCAAATCCGGACAAGTACCCGCAGCTGACCATCCGCGTCTCGGGCTATGCGGTGAACTTCGTCCGGCTGACACCCGAGCAGCAGCGTGACGTCATAAGCCGCACCTTCCACGGCCAGATCTAAGGAACGAGCGGAGGGCGTCATGTCCCAGCTTGGAGCGATCGAGGCCGGTAGCCGGCACGACCTGCGCGTCGGGAAGTCTCCCGACGCGCCTGACGAAGGTGAATTGCGCGACGAGGCGGAAGGCGCTTTCGGCTATGTCCACTCCTATGAGACCTCATCGCGGTATGACGGCCCGGGGCTGCGCGTCGTGCTGTTCGTCTCCGGTTGCCTGCTACGCTGCTCCTATTGTCACAACCCGGACACCTGGCATCTGAAGGACGGCACGTACATCACGGCGCAGCAGGTGATCCACCGTCTCGGCGAATTTGCGCCGGCGCTTCGGCAGCTCAACGGCGGCCTGACCATTTCCGGCGGCGAAGTCATGGTGCAACTCGCGTTCACGCGGCGGATTCTGGCCGCGGCGAAACACCTGGGGCTGCACACGGCGATCGAGACGTCGGGATTTCTCGGCGACCGCTGCGACAGGGATTACCTGAACCAGATCGACCTTGTGCTGCTCGACATCAAGAGCGGAAACCCTGACACCTATCGCACCGCAACCGGTCGCGACCTCAAACCTACGCTTCGCTTTGCGGAGCGCCTCGCCGCAATCGGCAAACCGGTCTGGGTGCGCTTCACACTCGTCCCCGGTCTCACCGACGATCCCGAAAACGTAGATGCAATCGCCCGTTTCGTGGCCCCGATGAAGAATGTGGAGTGGGTCGAGGTTCAACCATTTCATCAGCTCGGCGGCTTCAAGTGGAAGGCGATGAACATCGAATACAAGCACGCGAACACCAGCCCGCCGAGCCGTGAGCTGATCGATCGCGTGTTGGAGCAGTTCCGCGCGGCGGGATGCCGCGCCCGTTAATCTGATCTCAACTCCAATCGGGCTGGGCACCTCATGATCGAAGTCGCACAAAACATCATCGGCACGCAGCCGATCCTCGCGCTCTTTCTCGCGATCGGCGTCGGCTACCTCGTCGGTCAGATCAACCTCGGCGGCTTCTCGCTCGGCGTCGGCGCGGTTCTGTTCGTGGGGCTCGCGATCGGCGCGTTCGCACCGAAAGCATCCATCGTCGGTCCCATCGGCCTGACCGGCCTGATCATGTTTCTGTACGGCATTGGCATCCTTTACGGGCGGCAATTCTTCGAGGGCATGACCGGCGCGGAGGGCCGCAAGTACAACTTACTGGCTTTCATCGGTGTTATTGCCTCCCTTTTTGTCGCACTGGGACTCGGCCAGATTTTCGGAATCAAGATCGGTCATACGCTCGGCATCTATGCAGGATCGATGACGAGCACCGCGACATTGCAGGCCGCACTCGACGTAAGGGGCAACAGCGAACCGTCGATCGGTTATTCAATCGCCTACCCGTTCGGCGTGATCGGACCGATTCTTTGCATCTATTTCATGACGCGCCAAGTCCAGCCGAAGTTTCCACCGAAAGCGCAACGCTTCCACATGGCGGAGTTGACGCTCGGCGATGGCTTCCGGGGCAGCACCCTGGACGAACTCAACGAGGTGCTGCCGGAAGGCACCCAGGTCACGATGATTCAGAAGGATGGTCACAATGTTGTACCAGAGCCGGGCCTTGCGCTCGCAATGGGCGATAGCGTGATGATCGTGGCGGACGAACAGGCCACCATTGCCGAAGCTGCAAAGCGGCTCGGCAGGCTCGAGCCGGGCCGAATCGTCAAGGATCGCTCTGCACTCGATTACATCCGCGTCTTTGTCAGCAAGGCCAATCTGGTCGGCATCCCGCTTGGGCAGCTTGCGCTGCCGAGCGGTTATCCCATGCACATGCTGCATGTTCGCCGCTACGACATGGATATCGTGCCGCGGCCGGATCTCTCGCTCGAGTTTGGCGATCGCGTCGGCGTGCTGGTGCCACCCAATCACAAGGAGGATGTGCGCAAGCATTTCGGCGACACGGTGAAGGCGACGGCCGAGTTCAGCTATGTTTCGCTCGGCGTCGGCATGGTGCTTGGGTTGCTGCTTGGCCTGATCCCCATTCCGATTCCCGGCGTCGGCACGGTGACGCTCGGGATCGCGGGCGGCCCGCTGATTGTTGCCCTCATCCTAGGCAAGTTGCGGCGAACCGGGCCAATGCTCTGGGTGATGCCGTTGCCTGCCAACATCGTGCTGCGCAACTATGGACTTGCGATCTTCCTGGCCGCAGTCGGCATCAACGCTGGTCAGCCGTTCGTGCGCACGGTCGCCGATGCAGGCCTGAGCATGCTGTTCATCGGTGTGGTGGTGCTGCTCACCACGATGATCGTGGTTCTCTTCGTCGGCCACTATCTGATGAAGATCCCTTACGACGATCTCGTCGGCGTTGCGTCCGGAGCGACCGGCAACCCGGCCATTCTGGTCTACTCGACGCGGATGGCTCCGACGGAGCGGCCGGATATCGGCTATGCGATGATCTTCCCATCGATGACCATCGTGAAGGTGATCGCCGTGCAGATCGTCGGCCTGTTGGCCGCGCAAGGCGCAAGTTGACGCCAACGCACTCCAGACGCGGAGCGCGCGCCCTGCCCTTGATCCAGATCAACGACCGCGCGAGCGCGCGGAAGCACTTGTTGTCCAGGTGTACCTCTGCCATTCTGGACGAAGCTCCTGGCGATCGTCCTGGCGATCCGCTCGCATAATATCACGGGAGGGTCGTTTGACCGACAAACTTCACCCAGCCGCTCCGCATCATCTTCCGTCGTTCATCACTGCACCCGGCGAGACCGACTACGCCCTGCTGGCGATGGGCCTGCTGCTGATTTTGGCTGTGCTGGCGGTCGGAAACATCTTCTTCAAGCTCCACTCGCTGCCCGAACGGATGGCTCACAAGTCCCAGAAGCTGCAGTTCGAGATCGTCGCTGTGCTCGGCCTGCTATCTCTCTTCACGCACATTCACCTGTTCTGGGTTGCCGGCCTCATCCTGGCAATGATCGAGCTGCCGGATTTTTCAACGCCTTTGCGCAGCATAGCGGGTTCAGTCGAGAAGATCGCCAACGTTGAGCCGGGCGAGTCCCTAGACCTGCAGTCAGATGCGGCAGTTGGCCCGAAAGCTCAGGAAACGCCCGCGACCACGACGGCCAGCCCGGTCAAGGAGCGCATTCATGCTTGAAATCATGTTCTGCTCGTTGCTGACAATCCTGCCCGACTACCTCTATCGCCGCTACGCTCAGGGCAAGAGGATCGGCAAGGAGATCACGTTCTTTTCAGTCTGGTACGAGCTTCGATGGGGCATCACGGGTTGCCTCATGCTTACGGTGTCGCTGATCACAGCAATCTTCTATTTCCATCCGTCCACAAACACTGCCACTGCTTTCTTCAGGACAGTTCCGATCTTGCCCGAGACCATCGGGCGGGTCGCCGCGGTCAACGTCAGTTACAGCCAGGAGGTTTCGAAAGGCGACGTTCTGTTCACACTGGACAGCGCGAAGCAGGCCGCCGCCGTCGAGACGGCAAAGCGCAAAATTGCCGAAATCGATGCGACGATGGTCTCTGCGCAGGTCGACCTGGTAAAGGCAGAAGGACAGATTCAGGAAGCCAAGAGCGCGCATCAACAGTCACTCGATGAACTCGAGGTCAAGCGTGAACTGCAGCGGCGCAACCCGGGCATCGTTGCGCAACGTGACATCGAGAAGCTGGAGGTCCTTGCGAATGGCCGCCAGGGTGCGGTCGATGCTGCCGTCGCGTCGAAACAGTCCGTCGAAACACGGATCTCCACGTTGCTGCCGGCCGAAAAAGCCAGCGCGGAGGCCGCCCTCGCCCAGGCCGACGTCGAGCTTGACAAGACCTCGATCCGCGCCGGCGTCTCGGGACGCGTGGAGCAGTTCCTTTTGCGCACCGGCGACCTCGTCAATCCCATGATGCGCCCGGCCGGCATCCTGATCCCGGAAGGCTCAGGTCAAGGCGCGCTTCAGGCTGGCTTCGGCCAGATCGAAGCGCAAGTGATGCGGGTTGGAATGGTGGCCGAAGCCGCCTGCTACTCGAAGCCGTGGGCCGTCATCCCGATGGTGGTGACGGGCGTGCAGAACTATATCGCGGCCGGGCAGTTCCGTGGTGGTGAACAACTTCTGGAGGCGCAACAGATCACGCGCCCTGGCACGATCCTCGTCTTCCTCGAGCCGCTGTACGAAGGCGGCATGGACGCCGTCACTCCTGGCAGCAGCTGCATCGTCAATGCCTACACCAGCAATCATGACAAGATTTCCGCCCCTGGTACCACGGGCCTGCAAGCCTTCGGCCTGCACGCGATCGATGCCGTGGGTCTCGTGCACGCGTTGCTCTTGCGCATCCAGGTGGTCATGCTGCCGATCAAGACCCTCGCGCTGAGCGGACATTGAGTTGCGGAACTGAGCCAGGCATCGTGAGCTAGATCAGGGAGCCCAAGGCACCAGGGCAAACGTAAACTGAAGGCCATGTCTGGCCAGGCGGCACGCCGATCGATTCTTTATCGAACAGAATGTTCGCGGCGCGGATCCAGTCGCCGGCTTGGAGGAGGGATTAGCAAATCCCGCCGCAAGCCGCGCAACTGATCCGCGCCGGAAAGGGCAAGCCGGGGACCGCACTTTCCGAGGCGCCTCGCATGTTCGAGATGACGCAGTTACTTGCCGGGATGAGCTTCTTCCAGCTCGCATTCGCGGTCCTGATCTTCGACATTCCGCGCTACACGTTGTCGCTCGTTTCACTCGCCTTGTTCGGATTGCGGCGACCAGCCGACACGAAGGCGGCGGTCACGGTTTCGGTGAGCGTCATCGTGCCAACGTTCAACGGCGGTGCGGGTCTTGACCGCACGATCGCCTCGCTGCGCAAGCAGACCTTGCAGCCTGCCGAGATCATCGTCGTCGACGACGGCTCGACTGACCAAACGCGCGCGGTAGCCGAGAAAGCTCGCGCCCGCGGCCTGATCGACATGGTCATCTGCCACGGCACGCGCTGCGGTCGCAGCGCGGCGGTAAATGCTGCAGCCCGATTTGCCAGCGGTGACCTGCTTTTCACCGTGGACGCCGACACAGTCTTTGAGCCGACCGCGGTTGCCCGGCTCGCAGCAGCGTTCAGCGAACCACGCGTCGCAGGCGCGAGCTGCAATATAGCCATCGCCAACGAGCGAGATTCGATCTGGACCGGGCTTCAAAGCGTCGAATACGTGATGTCGATCAGCGCAGGACGGTCCATCCTCGACGTTGTCGACGCGATCGCTTGCCTCTCAGGTGCCTGCTCGATGTATCGGCGCGATGTGTTCCTGCGGCAGGGCGGCCTGGACGTCGGCCCCGGAGAGGATCTGGAATTCAGCTTGCGGCTGCGCCGCCTCGGTTACGTCATCCGCTTTGTGCCGGACGCGTGGGCGGAGACCGACGGCCCGGCAAGCGGCATTGGCCTGTGGCGCCAGCGTGCACGCTGGGACCGCGATGCTCTGCGGATCCGTTTCATGATGTATGGCGAACTTCGCTTCTTTCATCGCCTGGAACGCCTGCCCGACACGCTTCAGCGGCTCGACTTCATCATCTTCGATCTGGTTCCAACGCTCAGCCTGCCGTTCTACCTGGCTTATGTCGTGCTGACGTTCGGTGCCGATGCCTTTCTCTTTCTCGCTTCAATCTATCTGCTGCTGGTCTGGATTTCCTTTTTCAACATGGCGTTGGCGTTCGCCATGTTCGATCGCTCGATCGGCCTCTTTGCCTTGAGCACATCGCTGCTCTTTCCGCTCTACCAGGGCGTCTATCTCAAGCTCGGGCGGTTCATCGCCTATTCCTCGGAAATCATACTCGCGGCTTCGCGGAAGGACGACTTCGTGCCACCGCGGGTGCGTCGTGCGCTTCTCGAACGCAAGATTTGAGGAGGCGATCGATGGACGTCATACTCAATCGCCTGGATCCCAACGTACCCGACCCTGTGGAAAGCCGCCGGCGCGCAGCCGGGCGGCTGGTGCGCACTGCCTACGCGGCGGTGGTGTTCGGGATCCTTGGTTTCTTTGTCGTCTATTTCGGCAGGCCCCTGGTCTATCTCGGCGGCCCCGGCGTCGTTTCGTCTCCGCTGGTCGTGCTGTCCCTCCCCTACGTCGTGCAGGTCAAGCAAATGAACGTGACGGGCGGATCGGCGGTCGAGCCGGGTGAGGAGATCGGACGGGTCTGGTCACCTCAGCAAGACGGTGTCGTCGCCACGTTCATGCGCGCGTTGGCTGATGTTGCCAGCCGCAGCGCGGAACTGCGGATCAGGGAACGGGTGGCGCGTGAATCAATCGAGGTTGCGCGCTCCTATCTCGGCGTAACAGAGAAAGCAGTGGAGCAGTTGGAGGCGTCGAGCCATGCAAGCACCGCTTTCCGTGTCGAACTCTTCCGCGAGCGCGCTTCCGCCCGCAAGATCGTCATATCCCAGGAGGCCGAGATTGCCGAAACCGCGATCCAGCTTGCCCAACTTGAAGACTTCGGCCGGCAAGTTCGCGAGCATCTCGAAGACGTGCAGCGCAACTTCGCCGATGGCCGCGTCATCGCCCCGGTCGCAGGCATCATCTCGACGAAGCCTGCACGCGTCGGACAATCCCTGGTGGCGGGCTCACCGGTGGCGGAAATCCATGACCCCCGCGACATCTTCGTCGACTGGTATATCCCCAATCAGCGTCTGCTCAATCCAGCGGTCGGTCATGAAGTCACGGTGCTGTTCGGAAACTCGCGTCTTGCCGGGACCATCAGCGAAATCCTGCCGGTTTCCGACGTTTACAGCGGCATGCAAGCAAATTTGACCCGTGATCGTGCCGCGTCGCAGATTGCCCGCGTTCGCTTCAGTCCCGGCATCGCTCCGCCGGCGCTCAACTCGACGGTTTACGTGCGCATGTACTACACGAACTTTGCCGCGCAGATCTCCGGAATGGTAGCCCGCGTGTTCGGGCTTGACCGGACGTGATGGCAAGATGCAGATCGATCACACGCAGCAAGAATGTCCGGCCTGTGGCAGCGCCAGGCTGGAGTTTCATCCGGTGCTCCACCACATGATCTGCGCCTATGTCGGTCCGGAGTATGACTTCGCGCCGACAGGCAACGGCTACGCTTGTCCGAAATGCGGTCGCAACATTGCCTCAGGCGACGATGCTTGCGAGATCGTCGGCACCAGTGCTCGCTGCATCGCATGTCGCCGGGAGATGTCGGTGAGCCCGGCGCCGCCTTGAGCCGCGCGCGAGCGCTGGCACGAATTCAATACGTCTCGACGTGATAGCGGCCGGTCGCGCGCATCTGTCCGCGCAAGGCCTGCCAATCGATCCCCGACCCGCGGCAGATGTCGGCGAAGGCTTCGTCGACGCCGCTCTCCATGCCTTTGAGGCCACAGAGATAGACGTGCGTCTTGTCGCTTTTCAGGAAGGCGACCACCTCGTCCGCCGTCGCCCGCATGCGGTCCTGCACATAGGTTTTCGGCTCGCCCGGCACGCGCGAATAGGCGAAGTGCTTGCGTAAGAGGCCGTCCGGGACTTTCTGCAACGGCCCGAAATACGGTAGCTCCTGCGGCCGGCGCGCCCCGAAATAGAGCATCATGCGGCCCGGCGCGTCCTTCATGTTGCGGCGGCGCCGCTCGGTGAAGCCGCGGAACGGCGCGGAGCCCGTGCCGGTGCAGATCATGATGATGTTCGCCAGCGGATCGTCGGGCATCAGGAACGTCGCGCCGAACGGGCCCGTCACATATACCTCGTCGCCCTTCTGGAGGCCGCAGAGATAGTTCGAGCACACGCCGTCCGGCTCGCGCTTGACGGTCAGTGACAGATTGTTGGCGTTGGTCTTCTCGCCCTCGCGCGGGCTCGCAATCGAATAAAGACGGATCGTATGCGGCTTGCCGCTGCTATCAAGCCCCGGCGCGACGACGCCGATGCTTTGGCCTTCCAGCACGGGAAACGATGTCGATCCGAAATCGAGGATGATGTGCCGGACGTCGTTGTCGGCAGCGGGATCGGTCAGCCGGTAATTGCCGGTGACCTTTGCAATGGCCGGCCTGCTCCGGTTGTGCAGGTTGATCTTCGGCTTGGCGGCGGACGCCGGCGCCACGCTTTTTCCGCCGGCGCCAAGATGCGCCTCGGCGATCAGCCGCGCCGCTTCGTCGTCGGATGCCTCACCGTCGCCGCCAGCCTGCGTGGCGGCCTCGATCTCGATCTGCTCCTGAACCGGCAGCTCGCTCCAGGAAAACTGCTCCTCGAGCGAGTAGGTCTTCGCGACGATGCGCCAGTTGTCGATCGACCCGGTCGGACAGGGCGAAATGCAGTCGAGGCAGAAGTTACACTTCTCCGGATCGACCACATAGTTGTTGTCGTCATGCGTGATCGCATCGACGGGGCAGGTCTCCTCGCATGTGTTGCAGCGGATGCAGATCTCAGGATCGATGAGATGCTGCTTCCGACTCTCCAACGTATCGGTCGAGGGTGCATTCATGGCACGCAACCTGCCTCGTCAAATGCGACACCGCTGAGCGCGGCGCGCGCTGGCATCGCCAGCGCGCTCTAGCTTTCTCAATTGAGCATGATCCTTTCGGAAAACCGGTATCCACTTTTCCGGATCATGCTCTACGCCGCGATCTTCACATACTCGAAATCGCCGGGCTTGTTGTCGATACCGACCTTCGGCGGCGCGATCCAGCTTGCGAACTTGCCCGTCTCGTTCACAGGCGTCATCAGCTCGGCAATGAAGTCGCCGTCCTCCTTTGACGGCAGCCACTGGTCCTCCTGCTTGCCCCACTTCGTGTCATCGAGCAGGTCGCCCGTCGGCGAAGCCTGGATCGCCTTGAACTCGCCGATCTGGCGATGGAAGGCCACGTGCGGCAGTTCCAGCTTGAACTGCACGCCGGTCTTCTCGATGATCTTGTTCCAGCGCTCGACACCCTTGGCGCAGTCGTTGGTGTAGTCGTCGCGCAGGCGCATGTTCAGCGCGGTGAGCGCCGGCTCGTCGATGCGCTTGATCTCGCCGTCGACCAGTTTCAGCACCGGATATGTGTCGCTCGTCAGGCGGTGGTCGTCCTGGATCCTCGTCTCCTGGAAACGGCCCTTGATGCCGGCGTTGAATGCGTTCGCCGCATTGGTCGAAACCTCCGAGCCGAACAAGTCGAGCGACAGCGAGTAGTGCAGGTTCAGCTTCTTCTGGATGGTCGGCAGGTCGATGACGCCGAGCGCACGAATTTTGCTCGTTTCGTTCGGGTCCTCGATGCCGGCGGCCTTCATCGCCTCGCAGGTCCGCTGGATGGTGCGGCCGATGCCCGTCTCGCCGACGAACATGTGATGCGCTTCTTCGGTCAGCATGAAGCGGCAGGTGCGCGACAGCGGATCGAAGCCCGATTGTGCCAGGCTTTCGAGCTGCATCTTGCCGTCGCGATCGGTGAAGAAGGTGAACATGAAGAACGACAGCCAGTCGGGCGTCGCCTCGTTGAACGCGCCCAGCATGCGCGGCGAGTCTTCCGAGCCGGACCGGCGGCGCAGCAAGTCGTCGGCCTCCTCGCGGCCGTCACGCCCGAAATACTTCTGCAGCAGATAGACCATCGCCCAGAGGTGACGCCCCTCCTCCACGTTGACCTGGAACAGGTTGCGCATGTCGTAGAGCGACGGCGCGGTCTTGCCGAGGTGACGCTGCTGCTCGACGGACGCGGGCTCGGTGTCGCCCTGGATCACGATCAGGCGGCGCAGCATGGCGCGGTGCTCACCGGGCACCTCCTGCCAGGCCGCCTCACCATAGTGCTGGCCGAACGGCACCTTGCGGTTCTCTTCCGCCGGCGCGAGCAGGATACCCCAGCGATATTCCGGCATCCGCACATAGTCGAATTTCGCCCAGCCCTTCGGATCGACCGACACCGCCGTGCGCAGATAGACGAGCGACTCCTGAAATCCCTCCGGTCCCATGTCCTTCCACCAGTCGAGGTAGCCCGGATGCCAGGTCTCCAGCGCCTTCAGGACACGCGGGTCTTCGGTCAGGCCGACATTGTTGGGAATGCGCGTTGAGTAGTCGACGTTCATGAGGTTCATGGGATACTCCTGATCTCGCTATGAG